>Ga0172378_10000219_pt1 | contig 47821 bp, 28 predicted proteins | sample GrowelOW332metaG_FD_119755 | JGI IMG/M metagenome (GOLD analysis project Ga0172378, IMG submission 119755) | Groundwater microbial communities from an aquifer near a municipal landfill in Southern Ontario, Canada - Pumphouse #3_1 metaG | ecosystem: Environmental > Aquatic > Deep subsurface >...
ACAAATTACTTGGATAGTATAACTTACCCAAGTCGTGGTTCAGTCAATAACCATTATGCTCCTAGCACTCTTTTAGAGGTGGTTGAGCAAGCCCCTACGCCTTTAGGCTAGGGGTAGTTGACATCACTATTTTCCTTTTTGTATTTTGTCACAAACCTCTGCTATTTTTTGGCATGAAGCCTCTCGAAATTTATCAAATGTATCTGAACTTGCAGACGGATCATCAAGCATCTTATTCATTTGTTTAAATGAGTTTCCAACCCATAGCATAATATCTTTATCCCCATCACACATTCTCAAAAGTCTTCTAAGATTTTCACAGGCCACAAAATGAGACAGGTTAAGCATTTTTTGAGAATCTGTTTTTATCCTTGCTTCCTTGGTCGCTTTGATAATTAAAGAGGCATCACACTTGATACCTTCTTTTTCCGCAACAAAAACAGCGGCCTCATAAGAATTGATAATTCCATATCGCTCCATACAAAAGTCAATAATTGTTCCTTTTGAATTGCAACCAAAACAATGGTATATCCAGACATCATCATCAGTTTTGCTGACCCAGAAAGACGGTTCTCCGTCTTTATGGAGAGGACATCTTCCTAGCCATGTATCCATTCCAGTTCTATGGAGTTCTGCTGGACCTTCTCTCTCTACAAAAGCTTTTAAATCAATCGTCTTTTTGATTACATCCATTAAAAAGAAAATTTGTGATTTATTTTGTCTTATTTCACTCATTCAGTTTCACCTAAAAAGGAATCTCGTTCCGCATCATCCTCGTCAAAACTGTCAATAAAACTAGAAGGAAGCAATACTTCTTCTGGTGGCTTAGACCCTGGCTGTTTACTTGGAACCGCACTCATTGGTGTATTGTCACCAGCTGCAAATTTTTGACGAATCTGTTTACGCTTTTCTTTGTTGGCTAAAACACCTGCAACCTTATCTGCATCTTCGAATTCTCCAAGTTGGTCTAACCTTCCAGATTCAGCATCGTAAGTCAAAGTATATTTTTGAGTATCTTTTCCAGCCCGAGTTTTGGTTGACCAAATAATCATCCTATCCCGTGAAAAAGGAATCCAACATCCGAACATGTAATCAGCCGCTCCAGAGATTTCCTTAGAACCAGAGGTGTCACCTTTTGTAATCATTAAGCTGTCATCATCATCAGCCGCTTTTTCTTGAAGTTTTCTTCCTTTGTCTCCTTTGATCTGATTTGCGGTAACCAATAGCACATCGCTTTTTCTTCCCCAAGCTCTAAATTTCCCTGATACATCCGCTATAGCTTGATCAACTCGTTCACCAAAGTTTACTTCACGTCCTACAACCTGCAAATAATCAATAAAAACAACATCAACTTTATTGTAAGCCATTACTCTTTGAACCAATCTGCAAATTGTTTCACGACTAGTATTTTCAAGAACCTGAATCATCCACAACCTATTGCCAATTGTAGCATCCATTGACTCTTTGGAACTTTTTAGATCGTCCATGATATACTTCGACAAACCAAATTCTTGGTCAGTACCGCCTCTCATAATCCGATTATAACTAACCTTTGACTGCATAGTCCAAATTCGGCGACCAACATCCATATTGGTTGATTCGATTGTCACATAAACAACATTATTTCCAGCCAGAGCAAAATTTCTAGCCAAATTCATCATAAGGGTGGTTTTTCCTCCACCTTCTGTCGCAGTAATGACCATATAACGTTGTTTAACAAAACCGTTATAGTCTGCATCAATCTTTGGGAATAGACACTTAATGCCTTGATGTTCTTCTGGGTGTAATCTTCTTCGCTCAGTATCTTCCATCAGCTGGCCTAAAATCTCGGACATGGATTCGACTTTAAAGAACGACTTTTCATTACCAAATGCTGTAATAGAAGAGGCTAAATTTTGAAATTTTGTAACAAGTTGTTTTTGACTTCTGGTTGATTCTAAAAGTTCTGACAAAAACCTCTGACAAATCGCATAAGCTTGACGTTGAACAAAACGTCCTTCCATGTTCTCTTTTAGTACGGAATAATCATCAGGCTTAACTCCAAATTCACTGATGATAGAATCATACTTAGATCTAAACATTGCGGCAATTTCTGGAGTCTCCGCCCCAGAAAGCATAGAATCCAATGCAGTTCTGGATAAAGTTGCGCCATTATGACGATCAAAATGTTCTGCTGCCATTAAAAATATTTTTCTGGTCAAATCATTTTGAAAACAATTATAAGTGATCCCTGTTTCAATGGCATCTGTTATAAGATCTTTATCTTTTAACAGGAGAGACAAAAAGATACTCTCTTCTTTATTGGCAAGGTTACTAATCTTGTCATTTGGAATTATGGGAGCTTCCGATAAAAATGACGTGTCGTTTTCTTTTACTTTAAAATCTTTTTTCAAACTACTATACCTCTTTCAATTGGAGTCTAATAACCATGTCTTCTTCACTGTTTTTCATTTTAATCAAATCGCCTATTTCTCCATTCAAAATGTTCTGTTTTAAGTAGGATGGGCGTTTCAAGGTGATAATTGTTGGTTTTTTAGCCAACCATCTACTTCTTAGAATACTTGTCAAAGTTGTTTCAATCCCTCCCATTTCTCTTGGCTGTGCAAGGTCTATTTCGGTTATACCAAGTACTTCTATGGTTCTCATACTTTCGATAATAGAATGCTTTGAATCGTGTTTAAAATCCCCAATGACGGGTAAAATTGATTGCCAATCATAAGTTTTTGCGATATAGGTAAAAGATTGAAGTCTAGAAATAATTCCCATATACATACAAAAATTCATAACTCTTCTTCTATTCTTTTCGGTTCCTCCTTCGATTACAATTCTAAATCCATCGTTAGCCCATTGAGCTTTTTGCTCGGTTAAAAAGGTTAAAACCTCTGTTTCTGTTTTGTCACACATATTCCATGGCATTGAAAGCAAATTGCATATCATTGCATTCGAATCGTCACAAACAGAATCATCAATCTTAGCGTAATCAAGATGAGCCAACAAACGACGAGCCTCTAGATCTCCAGCTCTTTCCTGCATATCATACGGAACATCTGCCTCATCAATTATGTTGTCTTCTATGCTATCTTCAAAATAATCATTATCTAAACTCATATTTACTCTTTGGTTATTTGGTTATTTGGTTGTAAATTTCTCGGAGAATTCCTTAACGTTGGCTAAATCTGTCTCGCTCATCGAAAATTCATCTAGTTTGCCTATTTTGGATAAGGCTTTAGATAAAACAGTTCGCCAATTAGCAAATACCATATCTGAAGTTTCAGATTCATATTTTGCGGACATACTTAAAGCTCCTTTAACATCGGACATAGTAGATTTCCTTAAAGCTTCTACAAGATTTCTTTTTGCACTTTTTTCATCCGTTTTAGAAGCCATGTATTGAGCTGTGATAGGAATACCCCAAAATTGGCATGATAAAGTAATTCTACTTGGCTGAAAGCTATCTGGAAATAAATTGTTCATAGATTTTTCGATAACATTTTTTGTTTTCGAGGTATATTTTTTTTGACTTTTACATTTAGTCAAAGTTTCTGGTGCTGGAATATTCTTTTCAAAAGAAGGCAGAGCACGTAGCATTTCGGCAACCCCTTTAAATGTTTTTCTTTTAGAACAGGCATTCACAGTAAAGCGCATCCATGCTAACAAAACTTCTTCATCGAAGGCTCCACGTTCTCTCAACTTGTCCAAAGCCATTTGACTCATATAACAATCATTTCTTGTTTGAGCAGAACTAGAAGTTGCATAAAACGCATTTGGGATAGTATCTTTTACGAGCTTTCTAAAAACAGAAACGAATTTCTCAGCATTATTCAAAATAGTAGCACTTTCTCGTTTAGATGCTAATCTTTTAGCCGATTCATGTTGCTTTGCAATTTGTTTCATAACGTTACGTTCGATATCATCTGGACTAATAATTTTTTCAACTTTACGTTGAGCTACTTTTGCCCGATTAGAATGAGGGAGCAAGCTTGGATCTGCAAAAGCATATTTATCACAATCTGATACACTTAGAGACATGTCTTGTTGTTGGTTTTTGTTCATGTTGGCATTATACGAACTTTCATCAGTCTCCCCATTATGAGCAATATCAACATCAACAGAAATCTCATCATTATTGTCATTTGTAATTGAATTTAAATGATGATTTTTAGATGTATGTATCTCTTCTTTATCTTTATTATTATTCTTTTTTATATGTATTATTCTTTGGTGGGAGGCTGTTTTTTCTTGTAAGTCATTGTCTATCAACGGTTTAACCCCTCCTAAAATCTCATTATCGGAGGTATTCTGTACCTGCGTTAACCCATTATCGGAGGTATTCTGTACCTGCGTTAACCCATTATCGGAGGTATTCTGTACCTGCGTTAATTCTTTATTATCGGAGGTATTCTGTACCTGCGTTAATTGCTTTTTATTCACAACTTTGTTTGTCCTTTTTTGTTTTGGCTCACTGCTTTTGATGAGTTTTTTTTCGTTCGATATTTCTTCCTGAATCTTGTTCATATATTTTCGCGGTAAACGTAAATTTGATAAAAATTTCTCATTAATTTCTATTCCTTGATAAGGGTTAAGAGATTTGGACGTTTTCCAAACGTATGACACATAAGCATCATGATCTAGCCCAGATTCATGAAAGCTCTTAAAATGCGATTTAACGGCAGGGCAAGCTCCAGCTATAAGGTTCTCTAGGAAAGATGCACAAAAGGCCTCCTTGACCCTATTCTCGACTTCTATCATGGTTTCCCAGCCTTCATGAGCTCGCATTTTGTTATGTAAGGGTCTGCATAGTCGCGATAAAGCATTTTTATAGCTTTTATCAGAGGCTAAAGATGCAATGACTTTTGGGGTGACAACAGGACTAAAATTGCTTTTCCAATTTTTTTCATGTTCAGGCCAGAACAAACCAGTCAATAATGGGTAACGGTTATAAGTGCAAATATAAACATAACTTTTCCCAATTGGAACCATAAACTTAAAAAACATATGCCTAGAAATCAATATTTTAATATTTTTATTAATATTGCTTTCATCTCCGCTATATGTTGTTTCATCAAGAATGTCTGAAGCACTGATTATAAAAGACCACCGCCCCCGATCAGCATCTCCAGTTGTTGGAGAATTGTCGTTGTTGCTTGGAAGGTCAGCGTATTTAGGAACTTTTGCAAGACATTTCACAAAAAGGGTATATGACAAAACAGCTAAAGCATGAGGTCTAATACTGGCTATAGCATCCGACATGCTAAGATTCATTCTGGCAAAGTTATTTTGTCCGTCCGTGTCCTCAAGGGCTCGGTCGGCTATTTTTTCAAAGTTGAGTGGCATTTTCATTTTCTCGCTAATATAATGTATTCGTTACCTTTTTTAGTAGACTTTTCACGATAATTATATCTATACCCGTCTGATGTTTCTATTATCATATCTTTCCTGAAAGATGATACGATATCGGCAATCACGTCAATCGAAGAGAAAGAAGATTCATTAAAACTGATAATCCAGCTAGGAAAATCTGTACTTAAAGAGAGCATAGAGGCAAAATTTTCAGCATATCCTTTTCGTTGCTTTTTTGCGAATGATTTATCTCTTTCGTAATCAGAGCCTTTAAACTTGACAGCTTTTTCTCTGGTCTCTTCGCAATCTTCTATTCTTTTGCCTGTTAAAAATTCTTCGCAAACTCTATACATCCAAAGATAGTCACTGTTATAACCTCCGTACGGAGGATCAAAATAAGCCAAGTCGGCTTTTATTTGATTACTTGAAATTAAAGATTCAGCATCGCAATTAAATACAGTTGATGAGTATTTATGATTTTTTAAAAAGCTAGAAAGTCCCTTCAGGGGACAAGTACTAGGACGTAGAAGTTTTATTAAATGACTTTCATTTCCAATAGCATTTGAATTCCCATATTTACTAATTTTCCCATCTTTTAATCTTTTTTCAGATACGGCAAGTAACTGGCTTTTGTAGCATCGTCCCCCCATAAAAGCCTGTTGCAAAATATGTACGCACATCATTTGCATAGCAAATGTAACCTTAGAGGGGTCACCAGTTATGTTATCAAACACAATATCTCCAGAACTTAAATTTATATATGCTGGACTATATACTTGTCCATTAAGCCTGTAACCAATTGACATATATGAGCCAAACATTTTTGAAACCGTGTTTCGATAAGAGTCTAAATATGACACTTCATTTTCTGTAATCAATGAACCATTATAAAGATCTGAAAGAAATCCTATATGAGTTGGCGTTTGTAGGTTAGACTTTGTTTCACTTAGTAGACTTAAACTTTCATCTAAAGAGAGAGGACTTTTCTCGTTTGATAATATTTGTTGAAGCCAAGTGGTCGATAAAGTTAATAGATCATTGGAATATACTTTTTTTCCAGAATAGGCGGCTAAAGCGGAAACAACTCCGCTTCCAGAAAACACATCAAAAAAACTATCATGTTCTATTTCGTGAGTATTTATAAATAGCAACAACTTTCTTAACATTCTTTTTTTATTACCAACCCAATTAATAGGAAGGTTAAAAATTAATTTTAATAGGATTTCATCATCTTCGCTTGTTACGCTATCTTCTCCGAACAAATTTGTTTCACTTTTACCAATCATTTTTACCTCAATTTAGATTAACCAAAAATACCTGTATTACTTGGACATAGTAAATCGTCTAAGTCATCCATTACACGAGACTCGTTTGTGTTAATTACCACAAATTCGGGTTCTTGTCTTAGAATGTTAGCAACTTTATCTCCATGAGCTTGTAAATATTTTGCCTCATGTGAAAAAAGAAATACGATTGCTCGTTCTTTACCAGGAAAACTTCTTAATGCTCTTCCTACTCTCTGGTAAACACGAGTTATTGATTTTCCTCCACCAGCCACGGTGACGCATCCAAGTCTTTCAACATCCAATCCTTCATCGGCCAGCGTGGTGGCTATTGCACATGATATAGATCCATCTCTTAAATCTTTTACAGCATCTTTACGCTTTTTCCTTGGCATATTACCTTTTATAAACGGAGCGTCAGGAATATACTTTTTAATTGTTTCGCCATGATTATACCTTTGTACCAAAATTAAAGTAGGTATGTTAAATTGTCTCATTTTTATGGTCAATTTGGCCACAAGCTGATTTAGTTCATCATTTTCAGAGATATAATGCTTATAAATTTCTGGATAGCTACTAAAGAGTCCATGCATTCCAGACATTTTTACATTAAAAATAAAAGGTTTTACCAAATATCCTTTTTTGATTAACCAAGAGGCTGATATTTTAGTAACAATTTTCCCAAACAACGCTTGGATCATCATCTCCGCTCCATCTTCCCTGAAGGGCGTTGCGGACCCTCCATATCGCCAATAAGCATTAGAGGCAGCCTCCATGATGGCTCTACAAGAAATACTTGCTGCATGGTGAACTTCGTCTAGATATATTCCAGAAGCATTTCTAATTAACGAATCTAATATTTTAGATTTATCATCTTCTAGTGGTTCTGTGTCCCAATCATCATCTTCATCGAATTTGTAATCAGATATTTTAAATCGAGGATCATTTCCTTTTACCGCCTTAACAGCTGTTTGAATTGTTGACACGTTTATACTTTGAACGTCAAAATGCCCATCCCCAATTCTTCCAATGGGAACTGAAATACACTCGGAAAGACAATCATACGATTGGTCAAGTAAATCTTTACTGGGAACGAAGAATAAAAATGGACCACTTTTGATAGAACCAATAATCTTACTGGTCATAAATGTTTTACCAGCCCCTGTGGCCGCTTGCATAATCCCTCTTTGAGACTTTATCATGGTGGCGGCAACTATATTTTGATATTCTCTATCCTTTTTCCATGCTGGAGGGACAAATTTCATATCGGATAAATTACGGGGTGGGATTATTCTACGATCCGCAATCGTATATTCAAAATTTGCTTCGTCTAGAATATTCAGAACAACCGACATCATTCCTGTATAAAACATGTGTCCTTTTCGAGCCCAGTACAGGTGAATTATTCCGTCAAATACTTTACCGCCATATTTTTTAAATTTTGACTCTTGGGCTTGGACTATATATTGCTGATTTTGAATGCTGTATTGCAGTTCTTTGTCGAGCTTTGCTTCAAGCTCAGGAGGAACAGCTCCATAGATCCTTGAGTAAACGTTTTGTACAACAATTTTAGCTGGCATTATAATTCCTATCTTTGAAAATGATTAAAGAAGAATTATAGATGATTTAACTAACCATCTATTGAATTATAACAATCTTATTTTTTAAACTGTAATTTAGTCTGACGATTCGTCAGTATCTTGGTCGGCTGACTTTTGTTGAATAATCATTTCAGCTCCACATTTTGGACATTTTCTAACATCCCCGATATCTTTGTATCCGCATTGAGGACATTGCAAAAGGCTCTCGGAAATAATAACTTTGCCGCCAAGTTCTGCTCTTTTTAAAATAGACATAATTCTCCTTAATTTTGTTCTGTCTTAGGCGACAAATGTTTGTTTTGCTCGTCAAGAATAAGTAAATCTGATAAATTATTTTCAGACGGTTTAATATCCGACAATAACACTGGATGGTTTGACATTGAACGTTCTTCTAGTAATGATTTAGAAAAATCTAAAATAGTTCTACATTCTTTTCTAAACTGCAAAAAATACGAAGAATAACAATTTTGACATAAAATTTCGATTTGAATATCGCCAAAATGTTGAGCGTTCAGACATACTCCAACTCCCCGAACTGATTCCATTACAAAATCTGTTCCACAATAAGGACACTTTCTTTTCTTATCATAAGAGTCGGTCAAAATCCAACTTGGTAATCCAAATTTTCCTAAAATTTCGCTCATTTTTTTATGCGTAGATTCGGCGCAAAAAATTGAATTGCTGTCTTGATTCCAAGCTGTTTGAGGTTTTTTCTCGCATTGTTCATTCATATTTATACCCTTTTTGCTATATCTAAACTTTTTTGATTTTGAGAATATATTTCTATAAATAGCTTTAGAAACAGAGTTGTCCTTTTAATAGAAGCTACTAATAGTCCCGAAACATCTTCTGATAAGTCATATTCTTTTCTATTGATTTCAGAAAGTAGTTTATTGGATTCTCTATGAGCATAAATAAATTGACCATTTCTAATACATGAATCAATTTTCATTAAAGACCTGCTAATGTTGTCTTTGTTCTTTTTTGTATTGCTTTTTTCCATACCTTATTATACAATTTAGAAACCAAAAGGTGTATTCGGGTTGAAAAATTCATAATTATCAAGTCCAGCAGAAAGATCGTCTTCTTCACGTTGTCTTATCTCTTCTTTCATACGATCAATAGATTCAGTTTCTTTACGCTCTTCGTTTAATTCTTTTTCAGCTTTCGCCAGCATGTCAAGATATTCTTTGACAATGGGGGCATCTTTCATAGTTGGTTTTCCATGCATTAATTCTCTAATAATCTGGTCTTTTGTCATACCAATAGCCAACATATATTTAAATTGAGCACGATGAGCCACCTGTTCGTCGGGAGATCGTAAATAGTCTACATGCTTTTGTAGTTTTACCTCAGGACTATCATTGTCAGAAGGAAGATGTTGTTCTGGAGAACTTATCCACAATTGAGTGTTTATATGATGTCTGTATTCATGTATAATAATATTTGTTCTATCTCCAACAGATTTGTATTTTTGGTTATCTATTAAAATAGCAGGAGGATAAATTTCTAGTCCATGTATTGGCTCTAGCATTTGCTTACCTCCAGATATATCTTTCATTTTTTTTGAATCTATATATCCGCCTAGGATGTGAAGTGTTTTTTCCCAAGGGCCTAGTACAATCTCTAAATTATCAAAATGGATTTTTTCGGGAAAAGAATTAGCCTCTGGGTCTGGATTTGAAGAAAGTTTCTCACAAATATTTTTAAGTATCTCAGAGGCTTGTGGATAATCATTTATGTGTTTTCTTTCAAAAGTAAAATCAATATTATTTTTGCTTTCTACTTTTATTTCCTTGTTGTCTTCGCCATACAGGTTGTCAACATCTTGCACACAAGCTTGGAACGCTGTTCCAGCATATGATTTTGCTACACTCACTGGCATATTTACTTTTACAGCAGACTCTGATGGAACATATTCAGAAATAAGAATTTCAGATTTCGCTTTTAAGACTTTTTTTACAACATCCTCTGGGAAATAAAGAGGAGTCTTAATAGTTATGTATGATGTTTTTGAATCGAAAGCTATTATTCTAAAAATTTCTGGTTGATTTTTATAATCATACACAATGCCATTTTGTTTTGGAAAATCTAAAGGAAAATCATCCCCAATTTTAAATGTAAAATAATAAGTTTTCTCAGATGGATCTGGATATCCTTCTGACTTTAATAACTTAGCTGCGTTATACAGAAAAGAACCAGCATAAATTAAAGCTGGAAAATCATTAATTGTATTTTTAAAAACCAAAAGTGAAAGTTCTTTTAATGACCATCCAATATACATCAAGTATTTAAATGACTGGATATCTGGAGATTTTTGGTCTGATGGGGTGTTAGATTTATTTGCATATTCTTTGTAAGCAGAAACTATAATTCTTTCTTTATCGGAATCGCTAATGTGATTTTCTGGAGAGGTATTAATTAAAATGAAAGGACCTCTTTCCTGATGGATAACTATATCTTTGTCAATTCCATTTCGAAGTTCTTTTACTGCAAAATCTACAGATCTAGATTCTGGTATAAACATATAGAGTTTTTGAGAAGGATCATTGACATCCCCAAATAAAGCTTTTGCTGTACTTGGCATGGCTGAGAGGTTAGCTTCGACAACAGGTAGTGATATATTTTTCTCAAAATCTTTAACATCTTTCACCTGTCGTTTGATAAAATCTGATACAGAATAAAAATCACGAATTTTTCTGATTCTAAGCGTATCAAACGGATCTCCCCTAACTGGATCTGCCAAAGGAACAAAATCTATAGTTTTTTCTATTTTTAAACGAATTGCATCATACATGATTCTAAAATCATCATCAGATTGCATTTCTTGTTTTGTTTGTCCGTCTGGCAAATAAAGTCTTCCCGATGACATGTCTAATATTACATGCAAAATTTTCCCATTATGAGGTGGAACATTTCGATTCGCACGTTCTTTATTAATTTGTCCCAAAGCATCACTAATAGAATTCCACGCAAAAGCTGGCTTGTAAATAATTACATTTCCCTTGGAATCTGGTTCTAGGGCATAGAAATTTACAAGTTCATTTTTACGTTGTTTTGACCAAGCTAATCTTTTTATTTTCACAATTGATTTTTCAATATTTTATTAAGATTATCCTTTGACAGTAGCTTTAGTTTTGGATTTTTTACAAACTTTGGTTTTCTTCTCAATATTTTCATTACCCTCGAATTCTATATCTATATGAAGCTTGTGCTTTGGAATGTTCCACGAGGAACAATCTCTTGGATAATATAGTTTTCCATTGATTAAACAATGGCCATTCGTAATGCTAATAACCGTAATAAAACTTTGCCCATCAAAAATATCAGCATATCCAAAGCCCTGCATCCATTGAGACGCATCTACTTCGTTATAGTCTTGATTCAATAACCCCGACATTGGCACTGAATACGCTCCACTTCGAACCGCTGGATAATGAACATGCCCCATTACTGTGTCTCTTCCATAATTAATCGCAATCTTGTCAAGTTTAGAACCTCCAACCCCTCCAAAGACTCTTATATCTCCATGAATAAAACGCAAAAATCCAAAATCCAATGTACATCCTAGATTTGTGACATCAATATCCATCCTGTCAGTATCAAGTAACGTTTTTAAAGACATTAGCTCTTGTAATTGGGGCATTTTCTTTACAAAATCATTAATAAATCGTTCATGATTACCAATAACAAGATGAGATTTTGGAGCCCAAGTCCTCATTCTTTTCATGAGAAATCTAGAGGCCGCTATTTCATCCATAGTATCAGTATACTTCACCACTCCCTTGCTGTCCATAAAGAATCCAGCCCCTGTCGTTCCCCCTAAGTGATGGGCTAAACTTTGATTATTGAGTAAATCTCCAACGTTCACATGGATGTCAGGTTTATAGTCTAAACAAAATTGTTCTTGTATATCTAAAACTTCAGGATCTTGATACAAACATTGCATATCTCCATTAAAAAATATACGCTGATCAGCTCCAACAACTTTAGTCTCTCCAAAAATTGTTCCACAATAAGCGGTCGTGTTCCCTAATCTCGTTTGCTTGATTCTGCATAACGTTGAATAAGCATTACCAGTCTTATCAACCTCAACAACAATTAGACCTTGTTCCCATCTCGAAGAACTTTGCTCTTGCTTGTTGTATTTTTTATAGCCATGAGGATGTGTTTGGCGGGTTGTTGGATAGCCGTCTTTAAATATCAATTGTTTAACAGTTCTAATTGTATGGCGACGACAGAGGCACCCAGGGCTCATGATAACTCTATTATCTTTATAAGCGCAATGACTGTACATTTCATGTCTATGAGTATTTACAACAACAGTTTTTGGGATTGTTAATGGATCTATTCTTCCAACACTTTTCTTGACATAGTCTCCAGAATCATATTGATTCTCAACGGTCAAGTTCCCAAGCATAACTTTTTTGATAACCACATCATATTGATGAATTTGTTTTTTAAGCATGTGTAGTTCAGGTAAAGAACCAACCACGATTAAATTAGGGAATTTCTTCCAGTCATAGCTAATCTCATCGTCATCGTCTGATATATCACCAATATGGATAATGTAATCTGGTTTAAGATTTTCATTAATATTGTTTAAAAGCTTAAACATACCAGTGGCTGTATTTTTCCCATGAGATTCACCGATAATAATATATCTTCCTTGGCCTAGCTCACGAACCTTTGGATAGGCCATCCCCAAATCTTCAATCTGTTGCATGGCCAGTTGTTTAATTTCCTCAAAACCAAGTGTAACATCGCTACGGGAAAAATGAGAATCTGGGTTTGCAAATACTTTTTCTATTTTTTCGTCAAAAGTTTTTTTGCTTAATATTTTTAGATTATCAGGATCAGCTCTTACCACCCCGACAAGCCAGTCAACAATACGATCTGCCAATTTTGCGCTATGTGCCTTTTTTTCAAGAAGAGCCGCTTCTCGTTCTGCTTTTTGCGCCAATTCTATGTTATTTTGTTCAGATTTTCTTATTTTTGTTATTTCTTCTGCAAAATCCTGCCCTATTTTTGTTTCGTATTTAATCCAATCATTTCTTTGAAATCTTCGTTCACATGAAATGGGACTACGAGAAATAATTCTTGATATATCATGATAATTTTTATTTTTATTTACCTTTAAATCATACAATTGAAGATCTTCAATTTCATTCCACGCTTTTCGTTCATTTTTAAAAGCGTGAGGAACCTCTCCGTACTCATACTTAATAGCCTCATCTCGATTGATCCTAGAGTATTTTCTTTCGCAACTACCAACTGATTTATTAAGTTTCGCAGCGGCTTGACGGAACGATTTAATACCAGCTCCATTGTTTTCTTCAACTATCTTACATAGAGTACAAAGTTCTTCAGTTGTCCATTTCGCCATAATTCCTCCAGATTACATTATAAATATGTTATTATCCTATTATAGTACTTATATGCCAAAGTATGAAAATGTAACATATGTTGGTTGAGTTATTCCCGTAACATTAACCGTAAAACCATCAGAAAGATATTCATGAATAACAATTTTAGCGGTTCCACTCTCGTCCCATTCAGAAGATGACGAGACAAGCATATCGGTTATTGTACAAGGAGTGTATTTAATCCATCCCCAAACTCTTAAATGGCCAGTGGACGATGAACTAGATGAACTAGATGAACTAGATGAGCTAGACGAAGAACTTGTTGAAGACGAAGAGCTGGAACTAGATGAACTTGAGTTTGTGCTACTTGATGAAGATGAACTTGAATTTGTACTACTAGATGACGAGCTAGAAGAAGAACTGGATGAAGAACTTAAGGAACTTGAACTAGATGAAGAATTTGAGGAACTACTACTTCTATCCATGCCTACGACAAAATTATCATTAATTGCCCAATAAGAAATGCCAGCGTATCTTTCTATTGATGAACTACTAGGAGAACTATGAGATGAAGTTGATAGAGTTTGAGAAGAATAAGACGATTCAGATGTTGACGAAATACTAGATGAGCTGGATGACGAGGTGCTTGGTGAACTTAAAGAGGATATGCTGGTATCGCTAGTTCCTTGGCCAACAGTACTATCAGAAGAAGATGAACTCTTGATAGATTCATCTATATCAGCAAACAAATTAATATAATCAGTTGGTTTTAGAATAAAAGGGCCTGTGGCTAAAATATTTCTACTTGTTGAAGCAGACCCAGTAGCCAAATTGATTTCAATTCCATTTATGGTCGCGGTTATGTTGTACTGTCTTAACACGTCACCACGACTAAAATCCAGTCCTATTGAATGAACAATAATTGGGCTAGGCTTAGAGAAAGTCATATTTAAAGGATTAGACCCTCCAATGCTTACGTTCTCTAAATCTTGTTCGTCTATATTCTGAGAAATAACTCTCATAGCGGACGAAGGCACAGAATTCGAATAACTTACAACCGCAGAAGTAACTGGATAACCAGTAGTAACTTTTACAGAACCGTTAGCAGATAGCAATTCGGTTTTATTCCCTGTAAAAGGATAATTATCAGAACGTTGTAAATTATACCTTCGTATCATATTATTAATCCAATTGTTTAAGGTTAAAAAGACTCACTAGAACTACTTGAGCTTTCCTCTAGATCATCTTGTATAGGATGCCTCTTTATTGTTCCATCAGAATAGCGATCAAACCTTTTCGTTTTGTTAAACAGAACTGTCATTTGACCTATTTGAATAGGGGTTGTAGAGTAATTTTCCATCTTTATAGCCACCCTAACCATTTCTTCTGGCTTAATATCTAATACAACTCTGCTACCCTCCTCAAGAGCTGAAATGAATGATATTGTTCCTGTTTTATTGTTAAGTACATAGGATGTGCTATCTGCAATTTCACCGTCTATTTCACCTTTATGAATAATATAAACTTCAACAGAAGCATTATCAGGCCATGCCCCATTAAAAGCTTTATATGCTTTTGAAGTAATTGCATAAGTTGGTTCGTTCATTCTGGTAAGAATAATTGAACGTTCATTGGCATTAACCCAAGGTTTTCCAGAGCATCCATAATCAGATTCTTGAATTGTGTCATGATTTACAGATCCATACGTTAAATATCCACCATTTGGAATGGTTGCCACATGAGTAATAATTGTTTCAGATATATATTCATCAACATCTGTGTTTACAGATATTGGTTGTGTGAATACCAAATCTGTACTCGGTTTTAAATATGTAATCTCAAGATTTGATATAGACGGGGACTCAAAATCACTATTGCCTTTTAAATTTACAATATATTGAATATATCTAAATTTTGTATTAAAAGATAAAGAAGTAGACGGTGGAACTAACGTTTGAGATTCAGACCAATCTGTCCAGCTATTCCCATCAGAACTAAATCTAACAGACAATGTGGCCGAAGAGTCTAATGGAACATCTAAATTAACACAAATCTTTTCACATACTCCAGACTGCCCATCAGAATCAATTCCCCCACCCCCTGCATCAACAACTCCAACATAAGAGCCACTATTAAATGAATCAGATCCCGTTGAAAAAATAGATGATATAATATCTGGAACCGATTCTGGATTGCAACCTATTGGAATTCTAATTAATGCTCCCCCTGTATCTCTTTTTATTTTATCAGCCAAGAAAAGATCTGATTGACAAGGATTGCCAAACAAAACAATACCAACGAAAGCTTGTCTGCTGTTGTTGTTAGTTAGCATCTTAATTCTAGAAACAACTTGGTTTATTGTTTTTTGAGACAAATTTTCACATCCATCTGTTAAGATAAAAATAGCTTGATCGGCTGTATTCCATTCTGGATTATCAGATTTATAAATATTAATCCTGTCAGAGGCCAAGACAATTGCGTCATAAAGTTTACTAGATCCCTTTACCTCGTTCATCTTAGAAATAGCACTGTTTATATATACCTCGTCATTTGTTGGTTCATCAGTAAGAGCACAAACGGATGGTGTCCATTGCAGAAAAGATTTGTAAACAGATTGTGACGTTACAGCTAAAGACTGGCCATTAACATAGGCTGTTGCAGAAACCGATACAATAGCATAATTATTTACCCCATTTAAGGTTGTGTCAAATGTTGGTACACTTTCATCAGATGAACTGGTAATAACTTTAAAAGCATTAATATTAAAAGCAATTCTAATTCCGTCATCTACGGGGACATAAACACCATCTACTTTGTGTTTTAAGGTTGTTTCTACGCTAAGTCCATTATTATTGTTCAGTACGTCATTCTGTACAATGCCATTGCCAGCAAAATTAATCAACATTTCCCATGTGTCAAACCATTCAAGTTCTGTGCAGTTTTTAACCGAAGCCACTCTGGATGTAATTTTTTTTGATGCATCATAAGAAACGCTTGCTTCTAAACAGATGTTTAAAGTATTATTTAAAAGAGGTTTTATTTTCGTTATGGCCACCGATAGTGGATTATGGCTATGAATGATTTCATTTTCATCTGCAATATTATCAATTTTAAAATTGGTTATAGTATGAATATGATTTTCAATAGGTATAACACTATTCTCGGAAAAAGTATCAACAGTAACACCATCGCCAGTTATATCATTAACAGAACATGAATGATAATGGCCGTTGGAAACTGTTGTTCTGCATATTGAAACCACTGGATTGTAATCTGTCAATGCAATGGTGCCATTTTTTATTTCGGTTGAAGCTGTTAATACATTATTATCCCATGTTTGAGACAAATAATAAACATCAATAGATGTTGTTGGCATTGGTACGGGGGCTCCATAAATATCTCTAACATCATATTTTCTAGCTATAATTGGCAAAGACTCTCCAGAAAATGTAGTCTCAATCCATATTTCAGATTGAGTTTCACCATCTCTAACTAAATTAAACGGTTCTGATATAGGCGAACCATTAACCCATAATTTAATTCCAAGAGGATTAGTCCATGTAATAGAAGATTGTGCATTTTTAATTTGCCCATCAGATCCGACAGTAACACAGCCTGCATAAGAATCAGAGGCGCAACCACGAATGGTAATTATTTTAGAATTTAGTTGTTCGCATTGACTAAACACATCAACATTTGTACACGGAGGCCAAGAACATACAGTCTGATCTTCTCTTGTATCTTCAGCAATAGCTATGCAATTTTTAACATTAACAACCGCCCAACCTTTTTTTTCTCCAGTATCGGTAAAATTATCCAATTCTCCAATATAGGAGCCAGACGACAAATCTATTGGCCTTGTTGGATAAAAAGTTTTAGCTCTCCCCTGAAAAGTCTCTTGCGTAGCTCCAGTGGTTACAAAAGTTACAGATCGCGGATTTTTATTTGGTCTAGAATACCCTAAAAGGTCATCCATCAACCATTGTTCATCGAATTGATCAAAAAATCTATTTTTTGAAGCTGGTATATCGACCACAACCGCAACTCCATCCCATCCGTCAGCATAGCAAGATACAGAATTACCAACAGATTTTCCATTTTTCCATAAAGATGAATGAATATAAAGTTCATCTATATCATACTCATCACTAATCCATTCTATCTCTTCAGACGAGTTTATGTTAAAAGCTCCTCTTGCATTTTCTGGTTGATATGCCCCAGAAGCATAAAATGTTTCTGTATCTCCCACAAGTTGATTATCTTCAGAACTTTCTTGATCTGTTTTTTTATGCATGATAACAGACTCATGCGGCCCAATCATATACCCAGAAGCTGTTCCATTATTTGTTTTACCAACAGATGGCTTAACAGTTGTTGCAGGCCAACTGTTTTGCTCCAGTAAAGATAAAGTAGAAAATCCTTGTTGTTGTAATTGAGTTAATTGACCTCCTAAATCAGACGAGGGATCTATTTTGTCCTCATCTCCTGTAATGTACTTGTCATGTGATGAGCCATATAAAGAAATCAATATATTATCTTGGACAGATTCACCAAAACAAGTCACAACAACTTTCCCCTCAAATGGTGCAATACCTAATCCGCTTTGTGAGCGGCCTGGTAGTATTAGTTGCATAGAAACAGGATTTTTTATCCAAACTGAATCTATTCTAGTGCATGAAATAGTTTCGTTATCAGGGCAAATAATTTCAGCTTTTACCAAGAGTCTAGATACAACATCAATCGCTGGGATCGTAAAAGAAGCTTTTCCATTAACCAATGTAAGCTCAAAACCTCCCTCTTCGTATCCGTCTAAATAAATAGCTTCTGCATAGCCAGTTGACCTATCTACATCTTGAATATATGCTCCATATAAGTCTTTTTCTAGTTTGTTGAATGATTGACCTGAAAATTGTACATCTTCATCTGACATTTCGTTTTCTAGTTGAGGAGTGGTCTCCCATGGCTCGCTTTGTACTTCTGTTTTAGTTCTAAATACATCATAAATTTTGATTCGTATTGTCGTGTTATCGGCATATCCGCCTCGATGATAGGCTACATAATCAAGTCTAATCGATTCACCTCCAGACGCAAAAACACCAGGCATTGTGTAAGTACAACTTCCAGACCCGTCTGGATTTTCGCAATTAACAGTAAAATCAACTGTTTTACCTGATTCTGGATTGCAAAATATCTGAACTGGTGACGCAAAATAAACAGTATAACTATCAAGCAAATATCTTGACAATAAATTATCAAAATCATCAATTATTCTGACGGTGGGAAAAACTATATGTTCCTTAACCAATAATCCAACTTCACCAGTATCATTTTCCGTATTCATGTCAAATCGTAATGATTTTCCAGAAACACTTTCTAATTGCATTTCGGTCGCTAAAGATGTAAATTTGGTTGTCGATCCAACCAATGTATATTTAGGAGATAAAATATATGCTTCACTTTCTGTGTCTATGTTTTCTACTGTAGACTCTGTAGTGTCTTCTGTAACAATAGTAACCGCATCTGGCTGCTCTTCGACCATTTGTTCATATTCATATTCTAAAGCGGTTAATTCAGCCAGCTCCTCGTCTGTTAGAGTTGAATTATCGAAAACTGCTGATACCTTGGCTTCTTCTTCCTCTAGAGTATTAAGGTTGTCATCGGTAACTGGAAGCAATCGTAAAACAGCATACCCTTCGTTAAGAGTTGATGAACTAACGATTGGAATTTCACATGAGCTATTTAACCAGTATTCTCTGTCTTCGTTGTGTATGTTTAAATTTGTTTCAGATGGATCAATTTGAGGAGGATCATTTGACAATCTATTTAACCCCAATCTACCAGCTTTAACAGAAGAAATATCAATTCCGCAAAATGTAATATCAAGTTTTTGATCCCCAGTGTCGGTTTCTGAAGCATTTTCAAATTTAACCCCAATTAGTTGAAAAGTGTCTTGCATTACGGGAGGTAATATTGTAATTGAAATATCAATATCGTCTATTTCCGAGACCACATAGCCAGTAAATTCAGAACCAGTAATGGATAATAAAGAAACGTAATCACCGATTTTAATATTGGAAATATCAGGCAATGGGATTACATCTTCTCCTTGTTCTATTGTGATTGGTTCATCAAAATTAATTGTTGTGATATCTGTTAAGTTGTCCCAGTTTGGTTTATTATCAATATAATATTGAATTTTTGTATTGGACGGCAGTGCTTGCCCATTTTCGTCGCTAATATAGGTTACCAAACTAAAAGGCTGGTCTATATAGCTAAAATATTGAATTTCCCATTCTTTCATGGCGGTAAATTCCCATGAAAACTTGCCTCCTTTTACTGTTTGAACATAAAACACAATAGGGGACATTGCCTGCTCATCTTTAACCAATAAATCTATCAGTTCATTTTCATCTAGGTAAATAACATTATATGATGATGTTTGTTGAATAAAACCACCTAAAGAGGATGTTCCGCTCCCAAAATCTTTAGGCACAGATGGAGAAAAATATATAGAAGAATCTTCAATACTAGTTATTATATGCGAGCATGAAATGCCTTCTGTGTCAATAAAATCAATAGTTTCGTCAACCTCAAATATTGCAGGATTAGAAATTCTTACTTGCAAACTATCAGTAGAAATATTTGATACTAAACTAGCAGTTTCTAAAAGTCTTCCTGTTACTGTCGGTTTTCCAATTTGACTAGCTCCATCGTCTGGAACTTCTGCAATTGTAGAAAAAGTTCCATCTGAATTAGACTCCGATCCAGTTCCTAATGCTTGTATAGATAATCTAATTGGATTTGATTTTTGTCCTATACTATGAACGTTTTCCGTAACTCTAATACCCATATTTTGGTCTATAATTCCAGACCCATTAAAAATTTGTGTAGAACCGCTAATTACAGATTGGAATATATAAGTGTGATTTTTTTCAAGGCTGGAAAACCCAGATGCTATGATCCCGTCAGTAATACTTGGAGTTGTGCCATCGTTATTTAATTCGATTGTAGTGGGGGTATAAGGATCTAGTCTAATCGTTGAGTAAGTAGCATCACCACCAGAGATTGAAGAACCAAGTGTACTTGAACCAAATTTAATAAAGTCAAATATTGCGTTCCCAGGATATTTAGTTTTAATTTGATTAACAAGTTCTTCTGTGGCTATTACTTTGTTTTTTCCTCTGTCATTCCATCCCATACTGCCGCTATTATCGACTACAATTGAGGTAATTAAATTTTTATTAGAAATTACAAGAGATTCCGAATCGCTTATTTGTGTAGAAGTTCCATTATGAGTCCCTGAATAACTAGCCCCTCCATATACCGATGGGTTATCAAAATTTTCAAAATTTACGAATACTTGTTCAGCCACTGAAGATTGTAAAACGCCGTTTGCACATAAGGAGGAAAATGGATTGTAGGATTTAACAACTTTGATCAATCTAATTACATTTTCATGTTCCACCCATGTAATACCGCCATTTGATGAGTATAAAGCAGAAGCCCCCGGCAATGAACCAGATGCATACATCCAAGAAATATAATTAAATTCGTCACCGCCATCTTGTCTGAAAACTATAGAAATAAGTTTGCTAGCTGGAGCATTTCTTTCTTCCAATTGAAAATCAAAATTATGCCACCCAGTCCATGTCATACCAGATGAGCTTTTAGAAGTGGAGGCTATAAGAGTTAAGGGATTTCCGTTATCATCAGCCTCATAGATGTCAACAACAACATTTATATTATCAGTTGAGTCGCCTTGTTTTTCTCTTAGAAATAATGATATACTTCCAATCTTATAGGTTATGCTATTTACCCCAACAGTTTGAGCTAGTCTGTTTTTTACGGTATCAGAAGAAACAGCCCCCATCTCAGTGGATAAAAACTTACTTTTGGTCCAAACAACCCCCTCGGCTAAAAACGGAAGAATAGTTCCTCTAATTTCGCTACTGGAAGACGAACTAGAGGAACTAGAAGAACTAGAGGAACTACTAGATAGCGAACTATTGGACATTTATTTAGTATCCTGGGATCATCGAAACAACGTAAAACAGATCCGCTGACGAATCATATTGAGTTACAAAAATATCCATAGCCCCAGCGGTTGTTGACCAACTTAACGGAGAAGACGCACTGGACGGTAATTTAAATTTTGTTCCCAAAGTAATTGTATGTCCACCTACACCATCCTGTTTAACTCTCCAGATATAAGAATTCCCGTCAATACCTCCAGTTGGATTTGAAATTTCCATATCTCCAGTAACGGTTACCGTAAATACATAGCCTTCAGTCAAATCGGTGGTCAAATTGCTTGCATAAGTAAGAGGAACTACTATTTTCCCAACCGATGCATCAATAAGTTTTTCAAAATCAGTTTCGTCTGGTTTATCGCCATTTTCAAAGTATCCTTTTAAAGTATCTCTGTCATTGATTACTGTCATATTTTTCTCCTTTGTTGTCTTAACGTCTTCCTGTCTTATACATAAAAAATCAGTCTATTTCCTTTAATGTAATATTGTTATACAAATACCCTAGAGTTTTTCAATGCTTCTGGACCTTCTAATTGTGGTTCTTGAAGACCCCAAAAATTTTCCGTCTTAATTCTATCATAAAGCTCCTTAGCGGTTATAGCATTGCTACAAAGGTTTAAATGTTTCTCTAAAGCGGTTGAAAATAATCCTCCACTTGGTAACACATATGCCAAACCACCTTCAGCTGTCGCTGAGAATAAAAGCTCTCTCATGCTTTCCTCTGGTAAAACTCTTGGTTTTGTAATGTTTCTTGTTCCTGTGCCAGAAAGGCAAGAATCAAAGATAATTGTTATTTTTACTCCGGCAGGAATGGCATCAATCATCGTTCTTAGTCTGTCATCATACCATATTCCATCGTAAAGAACTCGAAGTTCATCTCTATTGTCGTCCTCTTCATCTGTTCCTTGATTGACAGTTGTAGACCCGTGTCCGCCAAAGAAGAAAACAAATGCATCTCCATCGACAAGATCAGAAGTAGCTGATTCAAAAGCGGCCTCTACATTAGCTATGGTTGCATCAGAGTCCATTAATCTTGAAAAAATTTCAAAACCAAATTTCGTATTAAGATGTCCAGCAATAGTATCTGTTTTTTCATGCCATTCACCTATCATATCTGAAGCTGTGCCAACATAGTCTTCCATACTGACGAGGACAGCTCTGCGAGTTTGGTTTTCTGGTAATGGTTCATCAGATTGACTAGAAGTACTAGAGCTAGAAGTACTAGAGCTAGAAGTACTAGAACTAGACGCGCTAGAAGTGCTAGAGCTAGAGGAACTACTAGAGGAACTACTAGAGGAACTACTAGAAGAACTAGAGGAAGAACTGGAGGAAGAACTAGAGCTAGACATAACGATATTAATTGGAGAAGGTACAAAATCACTTTTAAGTATAGATGAACTACTGCTTCTATCTATTCCAACAACAAAATTATCATTGATTGCCCAATAGGAAATACCAGCATATTTTTCGATTGATGAACTACTAGAAGAGCTTGATGAACTTGATGTAAATATTTGAGTACTTGATGAGCTTGAACTGGAAAAACTTGAACTGGAAAAACTTGATAAGCTACTAGAATTGCTAGAACTGCTAGAACTATTGTCAACAATAGGAACTACAACTGGCGTAATATTTCCACCAATTTGTGCGGATTGCATCATAATGAAGCCGCAACCAGTTCCAACTGCATATTTTCCAGAAGAATCTACAGATATACAAGTAGCTGATTCACATTCATATCCACCTTCATTTTCTAAATTTATAGATTTTTCCCACGTTTCTCCCTCGTCAGTGGATAGAAATAAATGTTTAGATGAACCACCAGTATAAATATATCCACTTTCATCTGTACGAAGACAGGCCACATTTTTAATTAAACTCGACAGGATATGATTATGAGACAGGGAATAACCTGCTAATTTATATTTTTCAACATTGACAGAGTAAACTTCTCCATTTCTAATTATGTGTTCATGATCCCCGTCAAAAATGTCTCTTCGAATCCTGATGGAAGCTCCTTTACCTGTAGAGAACAACTTTGTAGTTGGGTCGGTCAATACAATAGACGCTGTTATAGAGCTCACTTCTGTAGTTTGTATAAAGCCTGTAGAATCAAATAATTCAACCAGATCGCCAACGACAAACACAGACACATCTGGCACCCATACGTTGACCGCTCCAGCGACTGCATCTTTTTCAAGTCTAGCTGAATAAACAATTGTGTTAACATATATTGTATTTATAGTTTTTCCGAACCCTTTAACATTGCCTTCCCATGAATATGTTGTATCAATTCCATACGATTTGGACTCATTCAAATTCCATCGGTCAGGGTTTGAGATATTAATGGTAAAACCTGTTGAATAAACTAAATCTATAGTCTCTTCATAAGCTTCTTCACCATCTTGACTATAAAATATAATTTTGGCTCCTTTTAGAACTTCTGGATTAGCCAAAATAAGTTCATCATCAAGCCCAAACGTTTCATTTGCCAATACAAAAACTTTAGACGAAGATAATGTAGTAATAGAATCTATTGTTCCATATATCCATTCTCCAACCAATTGTGTTTCATGATAATGATCTAAATTGTTTGTCGTCTTTACCATACTGAATGATGGTAGGTCAAAAAAGACAGGAGTCATAATCTTAAATGAATCTCCAGCCAGAGTGGACTCTCTGTCAATTCCAGAAAACGATAAAGTTCTGGATGTATTTGATACTACAGTTCCATATGAACGTTCTCCTTCAGAATGCTCAATAGCAATTGTCTCTCCAACCAGTGAATTTTTTTCCCACAATTTATTAAAAGTTACCCAAGCCGTATCAATATTGTCAGCAGGAACAAATTTTACTATTTGACCTTCATACACATCGGATATTTTTTCCTCAGTTTCTGAACAATAAGGAGAAATAGACTGGCTAAGAGTAATAGAGTTAATTGTGTTTGAGACAATATCGTATGTTTTGCCTCCATTATTGGATTCTGTCGGATCAATATACATTATTCCACCAGCAAATTCTCCAGCTACAATTGGATAGGATGGATAAATATATATTTTTGCCTGATCTCCTACTATTCTAAACGAATTATTTACAATAGAATTGTCTAAAATAGAAGAAACGACTATAACAGTTTCCCCGTTTGACGATGAAGGCCCATTTGAAACTATTACAAAACCAGTTTCAATCTCTTCACTTGATTTATTTTTGTCGATGGAATTTGAAGAGTCAACAATAGCTTTATTTATCGGACTAGTTTGGTTAAGTTTGCCAATAGATTTACTTGTTGTTTGCTCTCCAACCGAAAAATTTATTGTTGCGGTAGCTTCTGAATTACTTAATTTATTAGTGGCGGAAGTTGCCAGCGTTAATACAACAGAATATTGGCCAGATCCAGAAATAGGAAAATTATAAGGAGAAGCTTCGGTCGTAAATATTTCTGATGCGCCATTTTTAATTATTACTCCACCGTCAGAGGGAATGGAGAAGTTTGCTGTGCTATAACTAATATTTACTAAAGAAGTTTCTTCGCTAAATACCGCATCTTCAATAGGGGATAAAACAACCAAGCGGGGAGATGAAGCTTCTGATTGCTGAACATCTATTGTTATTGTGGAAGATCCATATGCACTGCTTATTGATGTCCCTCCTGTGTCCACGAGGCTAAGAGATATATCATGTGATCCATCAGATAAATTAGACAATGTAACCGTTGCGGAATTACTGCTGGTGGCCGTAGATACTCCGTCAATTTTCACAACCACAAACCCTTCATCAGGAACAGAGAAATTAGATATAGAATATTCTATTTCGACATAATCAACCGCCAAAACCGATCCACTAGATGGAGATGATATAACAATGTATGGATCGCTTGTAAGTTCAATTGAAAAGGAAGTATCAACATAAAGCTCAGTTTCTCCAGAATTATTTAGTAATGACAAGCGAATCGAATGACTACCATTTGATAAACCAGTTAAAGGAATCGAAAATTCTCCATTGGTTCTCATTACAACCTCTTCAGAGGTTGCTGAATCTAAAGAATAAGTTAACGTCCCATCGCCTCCAGTTGCATCAAAATTGTATACTGTTCCAGCAACATCAAATCCATTTACACCTAATACTTGACCTGATGTAGGAGAGTCTACAATAATTGAAGGAGCGGATGAAGATATAGAAGTGGAAAATGTAATAGTTTTAGTTGCCGAAGTATTAGTATAAATAGTTTTAGTTCTGTCAACCAAAGTAGCGGTCAAAACATGCTGACCAACGGACACATTTTCTAAAGTTATTAGATTAGACGATGAGTAAAATGGTTCTTGTGAATCAAGAGTAATTTCAATATATCCACTTGTTCCTGGACTAAACGATAGCGTTGATATTGATATCGGAACGCTCGTAGAAGCAATTGAAGAGCCTGAAAGTGGAGACAGTATAGAAATTGTTGGACTAATAGAGCTTGTTAATGAAATAATACTGCCAGTCAATTCATTTGATAAAACTTTTTTGTCTAACTGACAAACAATAGATGTGCTTAAGCTGGAAATGCTGTTTATTCCAGAAATTTCTCCGCTAATATCAATAGATTCAACTGTAGCACTTTTGTTTAATTTATTAATTATCCCAGTGTCTTTTTCGGTGTTGTAGTAAGTTCCTTGATCTGTGAGTATACCTAAATTTGTTCCAATTAAAATATGATGATTATTTAGTTCAGATATACAGTTCACAGAAATCGGATTAATAGAAATACTAGCCCCTACATCAACAAGACTAGATCCTTGAATATATATATTGCCATTTCTATTATCTGCAATGATTCTTCGTTCACCAGCAATATTTGCGGTTAATCCGACCATTGAATGATTTTTGACATTTGATATAGAATCATTTGAATAGTTAATTACGATTAAAACGTTTCCAGAATAACTATTTGATGCTGATTTAATCGTTCCTTGAATCCCTTGAAAAGTTGCTGATTCTTGCCACGCATCAACAGCCCCAACATCACACAGAATAGAAGTTTTTCCAGAACTATCACCATTGGTGGCCATAAGAGCGGTTCCATCTGATACACTTAAAAAAGCCACAGCATCATAAGAATCTCCAGCTATTGATATATTTACAGATTCCCAAGTTAATCCATCATCTTGACTCGTTAATAATAAATTTGAACCTCCTGCTACAATCATATTTGTTAAATTAGCATCCATGGTATTTATAGAGCCATTCCATGAATTCCACCAATATGTATTTTCATTTCCAGACCATCTCAAAGAAACAAATGAAGGATATCCTTGTAAGTTGCTAAAATCTGCACATTTTTGCCACTTATCTAAACTTCCTTCTAGCGAAATGTAAAGTCCTTCTGACCCACTTACTATTACAGAATTACCTTTGACCACTAACATTCCGAACACATCAGTTACTGGACAAGAATTAGCCTTCATCCATGTTTGGGTCATGGATGGGGTTGCAAAGCTATAAAATAAACCAGCATCTGTTCCTGCGAAAATAAGGTCATCAAAATCTCCATATCCAAATTCTATACATCTAATTGTTTTAGAGGTTGACTGTCCAGAATCTTGTCCAAATATTGATTTACGAGACGCAAGGGTTCCATTAATATCAAAAAAGTTTCCTACATAATTTGACGACATGGGATCGCAATCATATTCCATGTCATAGGTTTCCCAGTTTATCAATTTAGAGTCAATTTCGGGAATTGCTTTTTTTGTTGCGATAGCTAAGGATGAAAGATTTCCTAAATAAGTTTCCCCAAGCCTCATTGATAAGCCAACTGATTCGGTAGATAATTTATCTTCAATCTCTTTATGACTATTGCCCCCTATGTTGGTTAAATTACTTGTAAAAAAGTTTCCTTTAATTTCCGAATCTACAGTCATATTTGACAAAATTCGAACCGTTGAATTTATGGGGAATTGTTGTGTTAATCCATCTTCAAGAACTACATTTCCATTATTTGCAGATAAGGCTAGTATAAAGTTTTTTTTCACACTACCAATAATAACAATACTCCTTGGAGATGAAAACGATATTGTATTTTCAACATAAATAGTTTTATCCCCTTTATTAGCCGCTGAGGTTAATTGTGTAATAGTTGAAAAATCAATTATCCCACTTTGAGAGTAGATAGTAAAATCATCACAAAGTACCCCTCGTTCGTCTACCCCATCTTTATTTGAAAAAATTTTAGAACCATCTATAAATATTTCTTGATTACTATTAGAATCCCAAAATCCTCCAGAAGCTGCCCAACTATCAAAAGACATTGCCGTAGACACGGATATATCAGAGTCAAGGGGGGACATAAAACAAACACCCCCGTCTGTGTTATGAGCATAATTAAAATATTTTCTAATTCCATTTTGATAAAAGGATGGAAATGGAGTTCCAGAAAAATAAACCAATTTTAAAAACGAAATTCCATCTTGGGTCTGATACACGCATCCATCTCCAGCTAGATAAACAGTTTTCTTGTCTTGAGACCAAGATATGCAACGAATTAATTCAGATAAAATTATTGTTTCTAAATCATCAATGTTAATTAACCCATTATTAGTCGCTAGAAAAACTTTACCAAATAAAGCGAAAATCTTTCCAAAATCATCAATAGATGATGGTACAGAATAAACTTGAGACCATAAAAAACAATCGTTAGAGGAATAAATTGTTCCAGAAGAATTAATACAGTATACGTTTATCTGATCAGAGTAATCAATTGTTAACCACTCGCAATTGCTAGCAGATAATGTTTTTAAAGAATCCCCATCCGTACTGATAAGATAAATTCCATTTGATGCAGAAGCTATGAAGCTTGTTGTATTTAAAGCAATCAAATCAAAGAAATCTATCCCATACAAGTTTTGACTAGACGTAAAAGAATAACCATCATTTCTACTAAAAGCTATTAGATTATTAGTTGTTATTGCCCATGTCGAATTTATTAAAGATATATTTCTAACCAAGCTTGTAGTCTCTGGCAAATTTACATCAATCCATCCAGAGCTGAGAGAGCCTCTTAGTATTCCATCATAAGAAACAAGATAAATCTCCGTTTTGTTGGTATATATATTCCAAAACGATCTAGTATAAAAATATTTTCTAACTAAAAAATAAATTTCAGTTTCTGCGGACTCTGATATTGTTGGTTGTTCAACTATTCTGATTTTTATTTCATCCGATTGAACTTCCGATTCAAGTTTAATATTTTCGCTGTAAAGATTGTCAATTTTAGCATATTGTTTTACTTCCATAGACACAGAAACGTAAGAACTCATACTAGAAGAAACAGAATTTGTAATGACGATGGTATTTTCAGAATATGAAGCTCCAGATTCAGACTCAACAGCATAGATTAAGCCAAAAGAATATACATCTCCATTAGACACTAACACGCTTTCTGCGCTGGGAATTTGTGAAGTTATAGACTCGTTTAAATTAAAAGTTTGACCTGTGTCGTTCGAATATCGTGATATAGCTGTTAATAAAGCATCTTCTATGCTGTCGCCATAGTAATAGTAGCTTAGATTACCAACGGTTGTTAAAATAGCAAGAGAACTAGGTTTAACCCATACTCCGCTTGATGTGCTCATGATAATATTTCCACTAGGGTCTTCTGAAATTGCAAATATACTTTTAGCCGACCCATGAACAATTTCATTAACAGTATGTGAATGAGTTTCTGTTGAATCTGAGTTTGTCCAAAGATTAATACCCTGGCTCTGTGTGTCTGACGTTTTATTAGATGTTATCGAATGAGAATGAGCAACTTTAACCGCCTTGCCATCTTGGTCATAAGCCCATACTGCAATTTGATTATTAATTAGGGTTGCAATTGTAACCCCATCTCCATTGCTATCAACATAGACTCTATGAGAATGTCCCATGGATAGATCTGTACGATAAGCAGAGGGCGTAAACTCAATGCCATTTTTAGTAGAGGTTGCAGATACTTGAGGTGAAAATGACTCACCCAATCTGCCAATGTGATTAAGAAATGGAATACGAGCTTGGGAAAATTCTCCAGATATAAATTTATCCGCTTTAACAAAGTAAATATTATCCTGTTTTAATACACCGCTTACCTCTACATCGTCTAAAATTTCAACAACGACCTCGTCAGAGTAACCTTCACTTTTTAACTTCATGGTTATGAATTTTGCCACATTTGGTAACAATGTAAATTCATCATCTTTTTCTTTAAGGATACTTGAGGCCATAATAGCCATTGGCTGAACATCGTCTAAGCCATAAGAGTTAGCTTCGTATACGACTTCTAAGGTACCTCCTCCTTCTATACCTACAATATCTCCTCCAGTAGAACTAACAATATTATCATCAGATAACTCTTCAGAAATTGGAACATAATCTTGAGCATGCATTTGCCCAGATTCGTCTCGTTCAACAGTTCTGCCATCATCTAAGTATTGAAAAACAAATGGCGACCTAAGATAGTAGCCATCAGGACTTAAAGTGTCTTGCTCATAGGTTACATCCTGATATGCTTGTGACGCCTGATCCCACTCTCTCACGGAATAGGTCGCAGTACTAGATGTAACCCCAACCCCATCATCTATTTCGCTTCCATACTTACTATAAAAATCTTTCATCATTCCTATAATAAATCTTTCAATACTTGGAGTTTCTAGTTCATAGGTGTAAGTCCTAGGAGTATCAGGAGAGTCTAAATCGCCTCTAATATCAAAAGAACAAGAATAAACTGGATAAGTCATATTAACTTTGCCAGCCAAGAACTTAACTGTTTTTTTTGAAGCATCTATAACATAATCTGAGGAATTTGATTCTATTCCATTCACATACACCTTGTACGAACTGTCTGATGACAAAGTAGAATCTTCACTAGAAACAGAATGAATGTGATCAACTACAGTTAAAGAGCCATAATTTCCTATAGTCTCTGAAATTTCAAAATCAACGATTTTATGATAATGAAATTCATAAGAACCTATTATTGAGGTTGTATACCCATTCCCAGAAGAATCTACATAAAAAGAATGTCGGTGGCCTGACGTTATACCTGTCGTAGTTTTTGGGACAATAGTATAAGTTGATTCTCCATTAACCTTATTAAAAGGAATACAAGAACGTATATCTGTTTTAAGTTTGATTTTTGGAGGGTCGGATAAGCTAGAACCACCATGAATATGAGATAAAACAAGCTCTTTACCAAGCTCAGCAATTGACCCTGTATTTTCGGTCAATCTAAAAGATAAAGATTCATCAATTTTTGTAATTGCGCCACCTCTGGTTGTTACTTTGCCAATTAGTACATTATTAGAAGTGGTTTGATAAGACATTGAACTAGTGAATTTAACAAATGTTTCTAATGGATCATCTGAACTTATTCTTTCCGAAAAGATATAAGTGTCAACGTTATCATTAAGTACAATTTGATTTGCTGTGGCAGAAAAAGCTTTTACATAAGGATCGGTTAAATAATCATCCGAAGGGGTTTTATACGACGGGGCTAATACGCCATCGGTAAGTCCATCATAATTTTTATCCTCTCCCTCTGGCCCAAGTGTATCAAAAACTAAAGCATCTTCATCCTGAGACCCTCCCTCTTCAAAAAAAGAACCAGACCAAGACCCAGACGCACTAGCCCAACTAGGGATTTCTTCAGATATAGTATATCCATAGCTTTCAGCTACAGATTTCTTAACAGGGTCCCCCGTAATACTGTCGATAACATATTCACTTTCTGAATAAAATCCAGAAATAAAACCAGAACCATGAGTCACTCTAACGGTCGTCCCTGAAACGGTCTCAATATGCCATCCGTTTATAATTCCATTTCCTAAAATACCAATATAAATCCCCAAATGGTAATCCAAGGTTACAAAACGCCGTTTATCTTCGGTTGAATTTAAAAAATCACCGGACTCAAATGAAGCTAGTTTATATGTTTTTGTTTGTTTCATTTTATTAGTGAAAATCCTTCCCCGCCTATAGCGATTGCAAATTCATCAACAATGAACGGGATCTCTGTATTTCCGAGAGCTGATATTGACATTTTTAAAAACTTGTTTTTTGCAATTTCTTCTAATTCTTCTACGGTATTTAAATCAATTACCTTATAATCGTTAGTATCGATAGAATCTGTGGTTGAAACCGCAAAATTAATTATTGTCCCTTCGGGTATACTGCCATTATACGTAACCACCACTTGTTTTGGAATAAATCCTAAAGATAATGCTGAGGTATAAAATGTTTGAGAAAGGCCTTGTACGTAACACGAAATTAAAACAGAATTTATTACAGGAGATATTCCAAATGAAAACTCTTCATTGTAAGTTGAATATAGAGCTATTTTAAATTGTAGAATTCTTCCAGTTTGAGATGAAATATCTTCTCCTGCTTCGTTAAGAAATGGGCCATTCCATTTTTCAGTTTTCAAGCTTTCCTTCGAGGAGGCACTTCTTAAATAAACATAAATTTGACTCCCTTCTGGAGTGTATCCATTCCAAATTAAGTTTTTCCAAGAAACCACGCTAGAAGACATTACAATAGGTCTTGATTCAAAAATAGCAACCGATTTCTGGTTTTGTTCGGCAGAAAATATTGGTTTTCCAACATAATTGTAGGTCGGAGTTGACTCATACGAACAAGAAATAGTTCCATCTTTAGAAGCTGAAAAGAAAGTGGCTCCAAATGATGCCCCTTCCATTCTGTCTTCTCTTGTATTGTAAGTATAGTTTGACATGTTATTTATTAATTAAATTATCTATATCAGAATCAAAAGCTATAGAAAATTCGTCTATTGTCGGATAGCGTTCGTTATCATAAACAAATAATTTAGCTCCAATCCTTAAACGATCTCCAAAATTATCAGGAAGAGTAAAAAGTTTATCAAGAGTAACTGGGATAACATCATTCCAATCAGTAGATCCGTTGGACACCCCCCATTTAATCTCTGTGTTTCTTGGAACAGAAACCGATGCGGTCAGTAACCCCCCTTTAATTGATGTTCCCTTGGTCATAGAAAGTTTTGTCGTAAAGAAATAAGAAGCATGTTTAGAATAATATGGAAGAATAAGATTTGATATTGTTGGGTTTTCAGATTCAATGTCTGATTCTAATACGATTTTAATTTGAGCATAACTCCCCATAGCAGAAAATCTATCTAAATTCCAGATTTTAGCTCCACTTGTAATTTCTTCGTTTGTAATCCATGCAGAATTTAATAAGTTTTCTTCAGAAGTAGCCACTCTGATGGCCATTACGGCCCTACTGTTACCACTTACTATCTGATTCCAGCTCATATTATCCCACCATCCAAAATCTTCGCCAGCCCATAGAACTGGAGTTGTAAATATTCCAGAAATTTTTGTATATTTCTCCACACTTGATAGGTTACTAACACTTTTTAATTCTGTTATTACCATTTTATTTGCTAATTCAGCAATTCGATCACGTAGTCCATACTTAATGTTAATATGGGATATTTCTGATTCTTCTTTTCGACAATTTTTTCTTGAAGCATAAATTGTTCTGTTACCAGACAAATATGCATTTGACGATAATTGATTAATGAGTAATATTCTACCTTGAGAGGTTCCAACCAAAACAGATCCAGAAGTCGGATCACAAAATAAGGATCTGATTTCTTCTTCGTTGTTAAGTTTAAGTATTGGTTCTGTCCGCATTGTTAAGTGCTTTCCGAGGTGGTTGAATAAGAACTAAATGATTGTGAACTTAGCATTTCCATTTTTTCATAGACATCTACTGCAGCAGCAATGGAAAGAGCTTCATCCAATATTATTATTTCATCAACTTTACCCGAAAAGCCTACAGCAATAAATGGAGAATAGTATCTTGGAGCCCCTCCCACTATTAACGAACCAGTTTTATTACAGGCTAAAAGTACATTTGATAGCCAAATGGTCTTGTCTGTAGTATTCGTATAAGATAAGGTCGTTAAATTCCCATTCACATAAATATACGGGGAGGCACCATTATGAACAATAAGTACATGGTTCCAGCTTCCAATTGCAATGGTATCTATTTTTGTATCAAATTCCCATTTTGTAATTCCGTTTATTTTTATCCACGATGAGATTGTTCGGTTTTCAATATTTAACTGTATGGCAAATTCCGTTTTTAAAGAGTCTGCAACATACCCATTTGATAAACAAATTGGAATTTCTTTTGTATTCCCCTCTCCATTTGGATTTAACCAAAAACTAATACTTTTAGCTTCCGACAACCATGAAGGATTTTCAAACTTCATGTAGTCACAATGAGCAGAATCTGCATCGAACAAAAATCCACCTCCACTAACCCCAAAAGATTCTCCCCATGTCGGTGGCCCTAAACCCCCAGAGACAGTTCCTATAGAAAGATTTCTTGAATTTCCAGAAGTATCTAAAGTTTGACCAAAATCATTTGGGGCGATTGAAAAGGAATATTGCGCCAATAAGCTAGCCTCAAGTGAACTACTAGAAGATCTCCCGTAATTGTAATCAACACTAGATGAAGTACTTAAGGATAACAAAGCTGTAGATGAAGAAGCTGAACTAGATGATATAGAGGTTATACTACTACTTGACATCGAAGATTCAGACGAAGAGCTTTTTGAGCTGTTAGAGCTACTGCTCACGGAAGAATCGGAAGATGAAGTAATAGAAGAAGACGAACTTATAGAACTGGTGTTCAAAACTGTACTTTTTGATGATTGTGAATTTTCACTTGAGGTACTGGACGAACTGCTTGAGGAAAAGTCATAATCTATTAGTTGGTTTTCTAAAATATATGTGGCGGTTTCTATTCCGTTTTGAATAGCCAATCCATTAGTTGATACTTCGATGTCAAATTCTCTACCCCAAAATATCCCATTTCCATCCTCTCCAGCTCCCCAATAGGCTAAGTTTACAAAATCTCCACCCAAATTTCGCAAAACAGAATTTGGATAAAGAGCGGAGGCAACGCATAAATTGTCAGAAATAATTAATTTTTCAGATGTTGTTCCTCCTGATGATACATACATTCTTATCCCAAAACTTGGGGTGTCAACCGATGGAGGATTTATTGCTAATAAAGTTCTTGCTTTATCTGAGTACCAGACTAATGTAACCTTCACTTCTATATCAACAAGACCCCATGAATTAGCATTAGCTAATACAACCGAAGTGTCATAATTTTCTAATGTATAAAAATCAAATAAATCTTCATCTCCAGAGGATAGCATTTTATGAACGTTTAATTTCATAATGGCTGATGGATAATAGGTACCCATTTCATCAGTATAGCCATCAAAATTTCTAGTTGATGGATGAGAGGCAAAAACATTGTTGACTTCGGAATTAAATAATGGTTGCCTAACCTCCATTAATCCAGAGTCTGGCACAATAAAAATGGAGGCACTTAATGGCGTGGTGGTTAAATAAAATTTTGCTGTTGATATGTCGGTTCCTGATACATTTAAAACAAAACGACTTGACTCTCCAAGACCAAAGGAGATTACTGAGGAATTTGAGTATATATTTTTATCAGTGAGTAGTATATTTAATTGAGTGACAGCCGCTCCAGAAAATATAGCATTTCTAGGTCGGTCATAGAATTTAAAAGAAACAGGAAATGCCGATTCTCCAAAAGCAAAAATTGGCTTAGGAGTTGTTTGCTTAAATTTAATTGGGGTTTCTGTAGGGTCTAAAAAAATGTTTGGTGATAAGGTCATAGAGTAGCTCCTGTGGCTAAAAATAACGTTCCGCTAGATGACACCATTATACAGCCAGAATCAATTAGCAACAACCTATCTACGGAAGCTCCTATATCAAACAACTTCTCACTTCCAGTAGATGTTATATTAAAAACTGTTCCGTTGTCAATCCCACCAAACGCAACGCCAGAAGATGTTTTAATTGATGTACTTACGTTAAATTGGGGAGAAGGAGGATTTGTTTGGTAAACTTGATTGCCAGAAAAACCTCTTACATTGGCTGTTACCACCATTGATCGATCAATTGGTTCAGACCCTGTGCCTTCATATATTTCTTTTTCAGATGTTCGCAATGAGGCTGTTGAAATACCAGTAGTAAAACTTGTGTTTGATTCAATTTCCAGTTTGCTTTCAAAATAAGCCTCCCATGTCGTTCCGTTAAAAAGAACAGGGCCTTCTGATTTGCGACTAAAAACAAATAATCCAAGATCTGAGGTTGTCATCGAAGTGACCCCTTGCCCATACGGACGATGTTCTTCTTGCCATACTGTTCCATTAAAGCTGTAAACAATTCCAGCGGGAGAGGTGCCAACAAATAATTTTCCATTGTATTCTGCAAAAGCGGTTACCGCCGAATCTTCAGTTTCTACAAACAAATATTCATTTTCGCTGTTAAAATTATGAACATAAATTCGTCCATTAGGCTGAGTGCCAACAAATAAAGCATTAGCCCAAATGCACACAGACAGAGCATGACTATCTCCTACCGTCATGAATGTTGACCAATTTGTTAAATCTGTACTTTGAAGCACAACCCCATTAGGGCCAGTGCCAGCATATATAGTACTAATCTCATTATTTAACCTTCTAGCAAAACTCCATACTGGATTTTCTAAAAAACTTTCCACTCTAAATGCTATGGGCAAAGAGCCAGTAGCCCCACTTGAGCTACTTGATGAAGAGTTGGATGAGCTATCACTAGAGCTAGTTGTTCTGTACTCTGTACTTTCTGATGAGCTAGAATCTAAAATTTCAGTGCTTGAAGATGATTTTGACGATCTACTGGATGTAGAACTGGCACTACTGGATGATGTCGAACTTGATGAACTTGAGGATGAACTGCTTGACGATATTGAACTGGTCGAACTTATTGAGCTTAACGAGCTACTAGATGACGACGACCAAGAGGAATTAGAAGAACTTGATATTGACGATGGTAAATATTGCGTATCAGACCTTGACGACTCACTTGATTCAGATATCGTTACGGATGTTGATTCCGATGAGCCTGACGATCTAGACTCCGAACTATAAGAAGACGTACTTTTGCTGGAAAACGAAGATCTACTTTCGCTACTTTCACTTGACGAACTATATCCAGTCATTTTATTTCCTCCTAACTTCTGTAATTCCAATCGGTAGCCCGTTTGGTATTTCTGGATACGATTCATCTTCCATTTGGCCTAGATCAATTCCGAATTCTGGATAAGAAAGACCAGTTGAAATGTCTAACAAGCTCACTTTTTCAACAGAAGTTGGTTTGAATACTGGTTCTTCAATTTGGACTCCAATTGTTCGTGTAGAACTGACAGTAAAATTTATTATGACTCCAGATGTTGACTTTGGGTATACTTCATTATGAATAAAGTCTGGAGTTTCCTCAAATCTCACTCCATATGGCTCTTTATAAATTTCAATTCTTCTAATAGCTATATCAATTAATCCGTTTTTCCCTGCGGGAGAATCTGCTAAATAAAATTTTGCATTTTCAAAATCTTCAGTTGATTGACTGTCTGAAGAATTGTTAGCGTATGGGAATATATTGGCAAAAGTTCTAGGGGAAATAAATCCAGAAGAAGATGCTGTTGCGTTTTGATCAACGTAGATTGCAGCCGATACTCTATTTCCATTTATGTTAATTCGTCTGGCATAATCCCACGCAAATGTTAGTGTTACATCCGTATCTGGATTAACGTTCGTTGTGTCATCAATAATTGATATTTTACTTTTTAAAGACCATATCGAAAATTCAATTCCAGACGGAGTTAAGGCGGCATATATTCCCGGAGGACTAAAATAAGTTTCACTTGGATTTACTGAAAACAAGATCATGTCTGGGTTGGCGGAATTAATATTTCCCCTAATAGGCTCATAAACTCCATTTATGATAGGCTTTTTAAATCTTAGAGTAATAGCCACCATTCCCGTTCCAACAGAAAATAAATTAGAAGCGTTATTGCACATTATTACACCCGTGTTGGACACGGTTTTAACTAAACCGCCTTTATAAATCATTCGTGAATCTTCTGGAAACTGAACTTCATCAAAACATCCATCAACAACCATTCCAACAGATTGTCCAACAGATGGATTTATAATTGATTTAATCCCCTGACATGTTGATACATACGAATCTGTTTGACCGCTTGGAAGATTATGGTAAAACGACGAAGAACTAGCACTAGATTCAGAAGACTCAGAGGTTCTAGATAAAGTAGAAGATGCTGAACTGCCCGACCACTCCGTTGAAATACTAGAGTCGCTGGAATCGCTAGAGTCGCTAGAATCACTGGAGTCGCTAGAATCACTGGAGTCGCTAGAAATCGATGTATCAGATGATGAATCTATGCATCCTTGAGTAATGGTTCCACCATGCTCTATCCAGAATAAGAAAGGAGTATACGATTCACCACCATTGGTTATATCGGTTCCCGGATTAGAGGTATAGTGAACTGCAATATTTTCTATATCTTCAAGATACCACCTTGCAAAATAATCTCCTCCGTATTTTAGTAAATATGTCCCATTACTGTATATTGGATAATTATTTATTGAAGTTCCAAGCCTTTGGTAACATCCATTAGCGGCAAAAATGGAAAAGCCACTGGCTGTGTATCCATCTAACAAATAACCAGTTGAAGCAGAAGAGGTAGAACTAGAACTAGTGGAACTGGAAGATGAACTAGATGAAGAACTAGAAGATGATTCGTCTATCATCTTTTCTATCTCCACGTTCGTCCCATCGAAATACAATTCTGGTGCATAGCTATCATAAAGGTCTGGGGTTTCAAAATCAACCCAGTCAGATTCCTCCCCAGCATCTGCTGAAACAACCAATTCACCACCTATCGATACAGAAATGGCAAAAGAATCATTGTTATTCAATTGAACAGAAAATATCGGAGTGGTACCAGTTCCTACTCCGTCGCATTGATTAGCATGATTCCACCATAGTTTGAACCACAAATATGACAAGGTGGTAGAATCCATAGTGCTTGTAATTTCAATCAACTCTGGCGGAGGTGGAGGCACGGAAGATAAACAGTCTGGGCGACTATCCCCAGAAGAAACAAGTGTACATTTGTACGGGGATGGTATAGTAACAATTGTGTTGCCATAATAGCATGGGGTTACGTAAATGTTATGACGGGCATACAAATCGCAGTCATCATTTGTATTCCATGACATTCTAATTTTAAGTTGACATTTAAGTGACATTTATATCCAGTCTAATTTTACGTTTTAACAATTTATAATTTGCAAGTTATTCAAAATCAAAGAACACTTTATATGTTCCTGCAAAGGTCCCAAGATCATTAGATCCCAATTGAATATCGAGATAAACAAACTGTGAAACCGTGTCGCTTTTGTTCCCAATAAGAACATTAAATTCGTCACTTGACAATCCAGTTGTGTTTAGTCCAGCAACATGTCTACTTAGAGACGAGGTGGCTAAACTCTTATTAAAAGAATCAGTATGCATTAGTCCAAAAGATCCATTGCTTGAACTGCCATCAGACTGTATATCTGTTGGGTATTCATTAACCTCTAAGGTGCTACTTAAAATACCAATTTTAATATTTGTAACTTCAGTTAATCCAGAAAAAGCGAAATCTATAACTTTTACTGCCGTGTGAGACCCAGATGCTATTTTTCCGAAATTTAAAGAAGATACATTGCCAATTAAGGCTCCTGTTGTTGGGTTGTATTCTCTTGTTGTAACACTTGTCATTTTATTCCTCCACTTTTTTACATTATAGGTACGGTGAATAATCTAGAAGTTGGTTCCGACCACCCATAAGTTTCATCCATTATGGAAATAGATAACCAATAAGCTTCTCCAGGGCTTAAGTTGTCACCCCCACCGTACAAGACTTCTTGAGATTCTGTTTCTATCTCGCCGCTATCCCACCTATCATTAGTTCCATTACTACTACCTACAAATACTCTAATTTTCTTCTGAGTACTTATCTTGTCTTCTTGGTTTGACAACAAAGAACCCCCAGCAAACGATATTTCTTGGTTTAAATCTCCCAATGTGGTTATTATTGGAATTTTAGAATCATCTAGTCTTATAGAAATAATTTTGCCAGAAGAAAATACAGCAATTGCAATATCGAAATTTTCATCAAAGAATAATGATTTTATCTGTCCTTCAATGCTAATGGAAGATTCTTGAACCAATCCGCTAAAATTCGCAGAAACAAATCTCGTTGAGTTGGCTTCATAATTGTCTAAAGCTATGAGAACTGTAGTATCGCTCATAAAGCATGACCCAGATGGACTTTCTCCAGAAGACTTGTAAAACAATAAATTAGAAACTAGATTGGCGTCTAACACTTTGAATAATCCGTTTTCCCCATCAAAAGAAGAAACAGCAATACCTATTTTTCCATTCTTAACACAAATATCAGAAATTTGATAATCTGGAACACCATAAGTCACTTGGATAGTCCCAGTTGGTATTTTTACCAGATGAACACTATATTTACCAGCCATCACAACTCCATTATGTTGTTTTGACCAAATGGCTTTAAATGGATTCGGGACTGGTCCGTAAGTGGCCTTAGCCTCCCATCCATCAAGCCCTTTAGATGATATTAATGTACAATCTTGACCAGAAACTGAAAATATTTCATTTGAAATAGTATGAAATTGAACAGAAAGGCCTCCAATGCCGGTATCTGTAATTTTTTGAGAAACAAGTAAATTATTAGAATTCATATTTTCATCAGATTGAGACGAGGAAGATGAAGAAGACTCTTCTGTGTCAGCTTCGACGGTTGTAGGATCAAAATTTATCCTAGCTATTGAGCCTTGACCAGACACATAAACATTACTATTTCCGTTTGATACTGAAAGTCCAATAATAGCACCATCAACTGGCTGTGAGCATTTGCCAATCTCTAAAATTGAGCTTTGTTCAATGTCTAATTGAATTTTTAATAAGTCTCCATTCTCGGTTGCTATTGCGATAACTGGTTTTCCAGCCTTCACAATCGATGACCACGAAAACAGAGGAGTATAAAATGCATTCTCAACAAATCTATCTGGAGAAGGCCTATTTTTAGAAGTCCACACTTTAGTTGAGGAAATTCCAGAACTTTCGGCTCCCCATACTCTTACATCAATATATGGTGTATGAGTTGTTATGGTTGATGCAGTCTCTTCCTCCGCTATTAATGCATTATTGATTGTGCATACGTTTACGGGGTTTGATGTTTCAGATGAGCTAGACTCCGTATTTGTTTGCTCAGCGTACCCAGTAACGTAAAACGGCAAGCAATTGCCAAATTCTGGCTCCATGACAATTATATTGTTAATAGATGAACAATCATGACATAAATAGGTTGTGTATGTGAAAAAAGTTTGATCAACAACTACTATTCGACCAGATGAACCATAAGAGCCACAAACGATAGCATTCCCAGAATCGCGATCAAGATTAATAGTCGATATTGAGTCCAAACTTGGCAGTAATGAAATTGAGTTCATAACCAGAGTATTTACATCTACAACGAAAACAATACTTTCTGAGCTTTTTGATATCCACCACAATTTTCCTCTGAGCTGGTCAAATTTCATAGAATCGGAAGCTGGTAGAGGAATCGGGTCTCCTGTACTGATAATATCCTCTATATCCGACAATGAAGGGGATAACCATTTATTGTCGTATTGAATTGTACTATTTGTTTCTACGATTGGTGTTATTCCGTCATCATTTGCTTTGTAAATTGTTTCTAGAAACAATTGATCAGAGCTACTAATACTACTAGAACTGCTAGATTCTGAATCTCCATCCGCTGTAGAATTTAGGCATCTAATATAAGCATCTCCAGAACTTAAATCGATAGTCATGGAACACGGAGCAACCATTTTTGAGGGTGAAAAAATTCTATTAACCTCCCCTGTGTCAACATTACATCTTAAAATCCTGTTATTTCCAGCGTCTAAAATCCAAATATTTCTCCTTGAGGGGTCAACTTTTATATCCAAAGCGTAGAAAATCGAAGTTGTAACCCCTTTAATTTTGATTACAAACTCTGATTCTATTTGTGTAGCAGGGTTATAACGAGTAATGATTCCATTTGCATTGGAAAATACCGAATCATCTCTGAAAGCAGTTAAGAAAAAAGCTTGATTGATCATTTGGTCAAACTGTACAGCTCGAATATATTTATAAGCCGCGACAGATGTATAAGTTTTTGGTAATCCAGTAATTGGATCAAAAATTCTCCATGTTAAAAGGTCAGAATTTCCATACCAAAACATTGGCAATCTAATATCATTTGTTACACACCCTAAATTTATATCTCCTGTTATTCCTGTAGAAGCAAAGCTAGAGAAATCCGTGGTTGTTTCATGGATTCCTGTGTCGGTTAGTAAAAATGTTTGTTTTGGAGTTGTCATATTTAATTAAGGATAAAGGGTCAAAACGCCAGATACTCCATATGAGATATTGGCAGAGCTTGTACTAAATGCCAGTTTGCATACGGCAAGTCCATTATTTTGCAAGGTTATTGTCTTGGCGGACAGGTGGATTTGGCCATCATTACTATTACTAAATATATTTCCAGACCATGAACCTAAAACCGTGCCGTCTGTTGTATATGCACTAATAGTAAGAGGAACATTCTGGTTAAGATAATATCCAACTACAAAACTAAGTTTCAAAATGCAATCTGGCATAATATATTTACTAACTGTTGTAAAAAATTCTATTGGTTTAGGTTCATTGTTAAATGGTCTAAGTATTCCACATGAAAGATATGGAGTTGTCGTGTCACAATTTGTAAAGACTAAATCACATAAAGAATTAGATGACTCGCTTGACGTTGAACTTGTTGAACTTGAAGAGCTAGATTCTTCTCTTCTTAATTTGAATGGAATCTGCAATCTGTATGAAGAGCATCCAAGAGGCAAACTTCCGTGTCCAAGTCCTCCGTTCCATTCTACAGTTCCTCCAATTCCACTTGAGTTCTTTGCTGTTACTGGTATTGTTTTTGGCCATCCGATGCCATATATGTTTGAAGAATCAAGTGGGAATCCGCCAACTAGAGCGGAATTACTATATGGAGGACCAGCAGGCCTGCTGGATGACTTATACATGTAAACTTGGCCAACAGTAGATCCAGCAACTCCATACGTTCCTTGTGGAACATATATGCACCAAACTGTATTGCAAGAATCAGTATTTGACATGTTCAAATTGGTAATGTCTAATGCAGAGAATTCTGATTCAACCGTACCAGTGCCTCCAGCATTTCCATCCATATCGGTAAAGACTTCGTCTACTATTTCAATTGGATTCCATTCACACAACCAAGATTGTGAAGAAGATGAGCTAGATGACGAGCTAGATGACGAGCTAGATGACGAGCTAGATGAACTACTAGAAGTCGAAGAGGATGAGGTCGAAGAGGATGAATCAGAGCTTATTGAAGTGTCTGATACTGAAGTTGAACTACTAGACGTAAATCTTTGTGTACTACTCTTGGAAGATGATGAAGAGCTGGATGATGAACTGGATGACGAACTAGAAGACGAACTGGATGACGAACTAGAAGAACTTGATGTCATCATGTGAGTACTTGAAGAAGAAGAGCTTGAAGACAGTTCTGCAGTTTCTTGGACAGATACAAAAGAAACGTTTCCGTTCATCATTTTCATACATATTCCGACCATGTTACCGGGCATATCAACCGATACAATATTACTTGCCATGTTATTCTGGTCAATAATTAAACTATTTTCTTCCACCCCAAAATTATCTGTAGCAAACATTGTAATTCCGCTTGAAACACATAATATTTTAGGGTTACCGCTTATTGCGTTATAAATTGAGGTTGCTGGGTAAAACGGGAAATAGCCATTGGTTGAAAACATGGCAGGGCGAATAAAAGAGTCTATTTGTGAGCTGGTTTTAAACCGATTAGAATCTATAAAAGAACTTTCTACCGTTTGGTTAACTCTACATCCATTGACATGACTTTCTCCGTTTGGCAATCTGGATACCCAAACAAGATATCCTCCTGGGGAATTATCGACAAACGAAGAACTGGAAGAGACATCTTCAAAGTCCCTTACGGTTTTTATATTTTCGGTTGTATTATTTGGTTCGTCATGAAACATTGGATCATCCCTCGTTTTACGGATATTTTAACTAGATGTTATCCATTATCTTTCGTTACGAACTGTCTGAAATCCTTTGGACTCTACTTGTTCTGTTTTTTCATGAAGTGCTTTAATCATAAGGAAACGCTGGAAATCTTGATATCCTGGAAGCCGCAAGCAAGAAAAGCCGCGAGTACGATTATAGTTAATTGTTCTACCACGCCTCTCCGTTTTTGTTGATTGACTCGTTGTAAAGCTTTTCGATTTCTTCGGCTGCCAAGGCGCGGTCGAAAATCAGCACGTCGTCAACTCGGTTATTGTTGCCAGTAGAGATCGTCCGATAACCGCCGATGTAGAGCGCAGTCCCAGCAAGCGTGTACGGCGTTGTGTGTGCCTCCGTGCTTGACGACAGCTCCCCGTTGACGTAACACCTGCCAGCCGTCGAGTCTAGGACGAGAACGATGTGCTTCCACTGTCCCGCCGTGAATTCAACCGGCGAACCGTTCCTGACGGTGTTCGATGCGTCCCTGAACCTCGCAAAGGCCGAGCTGTTTTTCGTTGACGTAAGCCCAATATATTGCACCCCCGAGCCATCGGCAAACATGATCTCGCCATAGTCCTGGAAATTTCCGTCCATCTGAATCCACGCCGCAATTGAAAAGCCGACCGCCCGGTTGATCGCCGCTGTGTACGGCGTTGCGGATACAGTCTTGCTAGTCCCCGCAACAAATGAAAATGCGCGGCCAGCCGTGCCGTCTGCGTATGCTGGCGCCCCCGTCCATGTGCCATTGTGCGCTCCGGCGGAATCAAGCGCGTTGTTTTCAGCCTTATACCAAGCAATCGGGTTAAGCGCGGCGGGTGTCCATGCGCTCGAAGAAGATGACGAACTGCTACTTCTATCCATACCTACGACAAAATTATCATTAATTGCCCAATAGGAAATACCAGCATATCTCTGTATTGAAGACGAACTAGAGGGGCTTGATGAACTAGATGAAGAGCTAGAGGAGCTTGAGCTAGATGAAGAGCTAGAGGAGCTTGAACTAGATGAAGAGCTAGAGGAGCTTGAACTAGATGAAGAGCTAGAGGAACTTGAGCTAGATGAAGAGCTAGAGGAGCTTGAACTAGATGAAGAGCTAGAAGAACTAGAAGTCATCATATGAGTGCTAGAACTGGACGAACTAGAACTCGAAGAATTCATGCTAGAACTTGATTCAATTTCATCATATACCGCGAAGTCTATCCCGCCAATGTCACCATCAACAATAGATCTTTCAATCTTTTTGCTAGGTTTGAACATCCAATTTTGCTCATTAATACTCCACGATGCATGGCCTATCCAAGATTCTCCAGACGTTTGATTTTTACCATTCCAAAAAGCATATACACAAGAAGCGACCTTAGAGATTTTTAACTCTGGGTCAATGTTGTCTTGTTCTGGTATTACAATTCCACTTGGAATTCCCCAAGTTCCAGTAGATTCATCAATAGCATAAATCGTTTTTTCTCCAGTATTTTGCACAATGGCTATTAGAACAGGAGAACGAGCCCATACAATTCCAAAAGCCATCATGTTCTGACTTCCTACTCCAGTCCAAACTGTTTCTTTAATCCAAGTCATTCCGTTCCATGAAACCACTACAAGATCCTCCCCCTCCAATATGGAAAAGAAAGGATTTCCAACAGCATTAAATCCTATGCAATGTTTATTAATTGATAATGATTTATTTGAACTTAATGCTGTGGCCGATTCTCCCAGCACCCGCCACTCATTCCCGTAAAATTTTGCATATTTGACTTTATTTTTTTCAATCCATACACAACTCGGACATGAAAAATTATCCATGGCCATAGAAATGCTCGAATCGTCACAATTTACTGATAAAATTTTACTCATGTTTAAAATTAATTCCAATTTCAATCCCAGCTCTTTTGAATGCTTCGTGTGGGGTCACCTTATATAGTTCTTGAAACTTGTCTCTATCCTCAACCAATTGTTTAAAATCGGTCATAAACTCGTTAATAGATTCCTTTAGGCCTAATGTTCCAGCCAGTAATGATGGTATAATTGTCGATATTTCTGGAGGCATGCTAACAAAAGCCAGTCTCATTTTATTATACACTATTTTTGAGGATGTTGGCTCTAAAGAAAATTGATATTCCATTTCTACATTGGGGAGAACAATACAAGTCCCACCAATCAGCCTAGTTTTAAGGCTTATAGCAACAGTTTCCGTTGGACACCACCCCTTGATCCCCTTATACCCTCCAATTGTATTAATGAATTTTGAATCAAAAGCATATGTTTCCCCTTTGATGCAATCAACAATCTTATTCGGTGGAGCTTCTACTCGCCATCTGGATTCCAAAACGACTGGTTTCCCTCTTCTTATTGTCAGGCAATCCAGATATCCTCCATAAATTTTCCCTTTCAACGAACATTGACCAGTGGGTACGTAGGATGGAGCTGTAATGCTTGTAGGATTGTTCAAAACAGCCTCAATGATGTATTTTGCCCAATTTTTTGTTTTAAAATTGGAATTTAAATCGGTGACTAAAATAACTGGAGAGTTCGCGGAAGAAATACCAATAATTTTACTAGCCGCTCGTCCAAGAGAAACGGGATTTCTAATTACTTTTGCATTTTTTACTTGAACAGGAATTGTAGAATTGTCATCAACAATTACAACATCTGAAACCAACTTATTTGAAGCAAAATGGTCTACAGTATGTTGAATTTTTGTAATGTTTTCATTGAAACATGGAATAATGACTGAAATGTAATTTTCCATATTAGATTTCCGTAAAAACGCCAGGAGTGTAGTCTGGATAAGTTGAGTCCCATGGATAGCTATTTGGTAATTTTCCTCCAGGTTGAGTTTGTCTAAAAGCAGATAATAGATTCCAGTTAATCATGACAGCAAAATGTGATGAATCGCTTGCGCAGTATATAGTCACATAATGATTCTGTTCTCCATGGGTCATACGCCAAATTCCGCCATAACCATCTCCATCAGGTATATGACCATAATAAGTACCATTATAATCATCTGGTATAAAACCTAAAGCTAAAAAATCAGAATTATAAGTTGATGAGGAATCAGAAGATTCAGATAATTCAGACTCAGAAGATTCAGAAGAACTAGATGGTAGTTCGATTGGATCGAAATCAATTGAATTGTTTTTGTATAAATTTCCATTTTGTTTGCCAAATCTTGTTTTTTCATTAGAAGAGGCAATCGACAAAACTGGAGTGATTTTTTCAGACGGAGTTAACATTAATGTTCCTGTTAAATTATTTCCTACCGCCAGAACCGAGGATGAGTGCATTACAAATATTTTTGCGGCCAATGGCGTCGTCTCTGTTATTGAAAATTCTTCAGAATCCAAAGTTATTTTTCTGTTGGGGCCAGGCATAACTCCGTATCCAACATCTCCGAATGAAGACATTGCAAATGCAGTCCATGTTTCTCCAAAGTTTGTGCTAATTTGAAAATACACATAGGCTGGATCGATTTCGTTTGGGCTATCATAATCGTATTCAATATCAATTAATTTGCTTCCATCTGATCGTTGTGAAATTCTTGGATTGGAAATGCTAGGTAATCCACTTTCTATGGCATAATTTTTAGAAAATGCAAATTCAAATATTCCACCATCTACATCCATAATTCTGATAATCATATTTAGTATACTGGTAGAAAGTATAGGTTTTTTCAAAGGAAGAAAATCAAAAGTAAACTCTCTAGTTCTTCCATCTGGGCTAAAAACAAATAAATAATTATAATCATCAATCGCCCCTCCAGCAGTAATGGACTGAATACGGTCTTCACCAGAAACAATATCAAAGTCAAAACGAAATGAAGAATTTGTTTTTAAAACGAAATTTTTAGGTTGTATAGATATATTTGACATAATTTAATACCCTGATATTAGAGACACCACATGAACTACCCAAGGACTAAAGATCCTTGGGTTTCTGGGTTTAAAGCCTTACCCATGCTTGGATTCATATTCAAGCCATTATGAGCCGAAAGGCTCATAATGTTTTTGGCTGCATTAATGTCGGCATTCATAGTCAAACTACAGTTATCACAATGAAATC
>Ga0172378_10000220_pt1 | contig 47819 bp, 44 predicted proteins | sample GrowelOW332metaG_FD_119755 | JGI IMG/M metagenome (GOLD analysis project Ga0172378, IMG submission 119755) | Groundwater microbial communities from an aquifer near a municipal landfill in Southern Ontario, Canada - Pumphouse #3_1 metaG | ecosystem: Environmental > Aquatic > Deep subsurface >...
ACCACAACTCCTACGGAATGGGAAACAAAAAGGATGGTCGCACCCTTGCGCCGAATCTCCTCCAGTCTTGAGAAACACTTGCGCTGGAAGAGCTCATCCCCCACAGCCAGGGCCTCATCGACAATAAGAATCTCCGGATCGACATTGATGGCCACGGCAAAGGCGAGGCGAACCATCATTCCACTGGAGTAGGTCTTTACCGGCTGTTCAATAAAATCACCAATGTTGGCAAAGTCTGCAATGTCGGCAAAACGGGAGTCAATCTCTGCGCTGGTCAAACCAAGAACGGAGCCATTCATATAGACATTTTCCCGTCCCGTGAACTCTGGATTAAAACCGGAACCCAGTTCGAGCAGGGCCGCAATACGCCCTCTGGTCTGACATTTTCCCTCAGTGGGATTAAGGGTTCCGCACACCATTTGCAGAAGGGTTGATTTCCCACAGCCGTTTTGCCCGACAATACCGACGGTTTCGCCCCTGCCAATGGTAAAGGAGACATCACGCAGTGCCCAGAACTCTTTATAATAGTGCCGACGGCCACGCATAATCATCTGCTTAAGACGATCTCCCGGCTTATCATAAATTTGATAGCATTTTGAAAGATTTTCAACAGTGATAGCGGCATCAGATGACATCGGCGAACCCCTTGCGTGTTTTTTGAAACCAGGCGAAACCGAGCCAGCAGATAAGAATGGAAACTGTATATTGCAGAAACAGCATGGTTACATCCGGCAGTTTACCCCACAGCAAAACCCCTCGACACTGTTCCACGATACCGGAAAGCGGATTCAGATTGAGCCAGAGATGGTAGACGGGCGGAAGATTTTCTACCGCAAAAAAAATAGGGGTGAGAAAGAGAAGAGCCGTGGTTACAATAGTGATCATCTGTGCAATATCACGGATAAAAACGCCAAGAGAAGAAAGAAAGAAAGAGAGACCGACGGTAAGAATACAAAGAGGTGCAAGTGTGACGGGATAGAGAATAATGGTCCAGGGAGGGATCCCTCGAAGGAGGATATCCGCCACCAGCCAGACAAGAAAGCTGACTCCCGCGTTAAATATTGCACCACCAAGAACAACCCAGGGAAGAATATCCAGAGGAAAAATGACTCTCTTAACGTAGTTAACGTTATTAAGAATGAGGTTTGGCGCCCGGTTGATACATTCCGCAAAGAGGTTGAAGACCATTAAACCAGAGAAGAGAATCAGGGCAAATTCAGTCTTGGAATCGCTCCCCCCATGCCATCGCGCCTTGAAAACCACGCTAAAAACGAATGTATAGACCGCCAGCATGAAGATCGGCTGGAAAAGCGACCACAGCACCCCGAAGGCAGAGCCGCGGTAGCGACCGATAACCTCGCGCTGCACAGACTTCTTCAAAAGATAGCGATTTCGCCACAAGCTGGCTCCCATCTCTCGAAAACTCATCGAAAAATCCTGCATCGATCAACTCCTCGTTTTGCGTCTGGAGAAGCAATGGCCTTCCAGACATTGACAGGATACTCTGAAAAGAAAATTATCTGGGGAAAATGTAAAAAAAAACCGAATTCAGCCTTACCGCAAGGTGACTGAATTCGGGGCTATATGGCAATCAAGTTTCCACTTGGCTGTTTACTGGTGGCGATGCAGGGAATCGAACCCCGGACACTGCGGATATGAGCCGCATGCTCTAACCATCTGAGCTACATCGCCATAGGAGATGATAAGGTGATTTTTTTACCGTATCGGCGATACAGTGTCAAGGATTTTCTCGGGACAACGTCGATTGACAGCCTGACGTTTTCTAAAATTAAAGGCCCTCCGACAAAACGTCGGGGGGCCTTTAAATAAAAACGGTTCAGCCGGAAAGCAAATTACATCATGCCGCCCATGCCGCCCATACCACCCATACCTGCAGGCATTCCGCCGCCAGCAGGAGCGTTTTCTTCAGGGCTGTCAGCGATCACGCACTCAGTGGTCAGCAACATGCCGGCAACAGATGCGGCATTCTGCAGTGCAGTGCGGGTAACCTTGGCAGGGTCAATGACACCAGCTATGATGAGGTCTTCAAATACCTCAGTGGCAGCATTAAAGCCATTGGCTCCTTCAAGTTTTTTCACCGCATCAACAATAACAGAGCCTTCGCGGCCTGCGTTGTTGGCGATCTGACGAACCGGTTCTTCAAGGGCGCGGAGGAGAATCTCTTTACCAGTCTCCTGTTCACCAACAAGTTTCAACGCATCGAGAGCCTTGAGGCAACGGATATAGGCAACGCCACCACCAGGGACAACACCTTCTTCAACTGCAGCACGAGTTGCGTTCAACGCATCTTCAACACGAGCTTTTTTCTCTTTCATCTCAATCTCGGTAGCAGCACCGACATTGATCACTGCAACTCCGCCGTAAATTTTAGCGAGACGTTCCTGCAGTTTTTCACGGTCATAGTCAGAGGTGGTGTCTTCAATCTGCTTACGAATCTGGTTGACACGGGCCTTAAGCTTGGCTTTGTCGCCGGAACCATCGATGATGGTAGTATTTTCTTTATCAACAACAATACGCTTGCAGGTACCGAGGTCTTTAACCGTAACGTTTTCCAGTTTGATCCCGAGGTCTTCAGTAACAACCTGACCACCAGTAAGAACTGCGATGTCTTCCAGCATTGCCTTGCGACGATCACCGAAACCCGGAGCTTTAACAGCAGCCACGTTAAGGGTACCACGCAGCTTGTTGACAACCAGAGTTGCCAGAGCTTCACCGTCTACATCTTCAGCGATGATGAAGAGACCTTTACCCATTTTGGCAACGGACTCAAGCACCGGAAGCAGGTCTTTCATGTTGCTGACCTTCTTCTCAACGAGCAGGATGTAGGGATCTTCCATGCTGACTTCCATGCGATCGGGATCGGTCACAAAGTAGGGAGAGAGGTAGCCACGGTCGAACTGCATACCTTCAACAACGTCGAGGCTGGTCTCCATGGACTTGGCCTCTTCAACGGTGATAACACCCTCTTTACCAACTTTGTCCATGGCCTCGGCAATAATATTACCGATGGTCTCGTCGCTGTTGGCAGAGATGGTACCAATCTGAGCAATCTCTTTCTGCTCTTTGGTGGGGGTAGCAATTTTTTTCAGTTCACCGATAACACAGGCAACGCCTGCGTCGATACCGCGTTTGATTTCCATCGGGTTGCCACCAGCAGCAACCAGACGCACGCCTTCAGTGTAGATGGCCTGAGCAAGAACAGTGGCGGTAGTGGTCCCGTCACCGGCAACATCAGAGGTCTTGGAAGCAACTTCCTTGACCATCTGAGCACCCATGTTTTCGAACTTGTCTTTTAATTCAATTTCTTTGGCAACCGTCACACCGTCTTTGGTAATGGTCGGTGCACCATAGGATTTTTCAATGAGAACGTTACGACCCTTGGGACCGAGGGTAACTTTAACTGCATTTGCAAGGGTGTTTACCCCGGCAAGGATAGATTCACGGGCTTTCACGCCGTATTTAATTTCTTTTCCAGCCATTTTAAACTCCTTTATCTGTAGAGCGTTGTTTTTCTATCAGAAACCAAAAATTACTCAATAATACCGAGGATATCATCTTCACGCATAATGAGATAATCATCGCCATCAATTTTAACGTCGGTTCCACCATATTTGGAGAAAAGGACCTTGTCTCCGGCAGCGACCTGCATGGCAACGCGTTCGCCATTATCGCCGGTTTTACCGGGACCTACGGCAACTACTTCACCCTCAGCGGGTTTTTCTTTAGCACTGTCTGGAATAATGATCCCACCTGCAGTTTTCTCTTCTTCTGCGAGTCGTTTCACCAAAAGACGATCGTTCAAAGGACGAATTTTCATTACAACCTCCTGCCTGTTATTTGATTTACTTTTGGGCCCCACAGGCTTTCCTGCGGAGCGAGTTCAAAGTTTCTTCCGATATCCGGAGATTCTTCCTTTTGCGGTGGAAAATATAGGCAACCCAAAACAAAAATCAAGGGAAGGAAAAGAAGAATGCCCAATTTTGTAATCTCTGAAACGGAAAAAGGCTCTGTCCTTTCACATAGTCGCGAAAAAACAGAACCTTAATTGTGCAGGCAGAACTGAAAGGCTGCTCAGTTCAACTTCATCACCCACTTAAAGGGATCTTCACGTTCACCGTGTTGAATTTCCTGCAGCTCCGTGTAGAGTCGTTCGGAGAGTGCGCCGACCTTGTTGTCGTTGACGCTGTAACTCTTTCCTTTGTAGAAAAATTCACCAATGGGAGAGATCACCGCAGCGGTCCCGGTGGCGAAGGCCTCTTCGAGGTCGCCGCTTTCCGCACCCGCAATTACTTCGTCGATGCTCACTGCCCGTTCCACGGCCTTCACGCCAAAGCTGTCAGCCAGCTTGAGAGTAGAGTCACGGGTAATCCCTGGAAGAATTGAACCGCTGAGAGAGGGAGTTACCAGTTCGTTTTTGAACTTGAAGAAGATATTGGAGGTTCCGACCTCTTCCACATACCTGTGTTCTTTGGCGTCAAGCCACAGGACCTGCGAATAGCCCTCTTTTTTGGCAATCTCCGACATGTAGATAGAGGCCGCATAGTTCCCTGCCGCCTTCACATTACCCACACCGCCCTTCGCCGCGCGGGTGTATTCATCACTGACATATATTTTAGTCGGGTTGAAACCTTCTTTGTAGTAGGCCCCAACGGGGGTGAGAATAATGTAAAAGTAGAAGAGATTTGCCGGCTGCACGCCGAGTGCCGGTTGTGCGGCGATCATCGTCGGGCGCATATAGAGAGCGGAACCGTATTCGGTGGGAACCCAGTCCCTCTCCAGATAGACCAGTGCTTTCAGTGCCCTGATCACCTGGTCTACCGGAAAGCGCGGCATGCACATCCGCTGTGCCGAATTGTTCATCCGCTCGAAGTTTTTCTCCGGGCGGAAGAAGTAGAGCTGTCCGTCTTCATTCTTGAAGGCCTTCATCCCTTCAAAAATTGCCTGGGCGTAATGGAAAACGAGGGCGGCAGGATCCATGGAAAAGTTCTGATACGGGCAGATCTTCGCATCGTGCCAACCCTTCTCCCGACTCCATGTCATGCGAAACATGTGATCGGTAAAATACTTGCCAAAACCAAGATTTGCCGGATCAGGCTTCCGTTTCATTTCGTTTTCCGCACACTTCTCTACTGCGACTTCAATTTCATCCCACATTGTTTTCTCCAACTATTTTTTCCTGTTTGCGTAATATATTGAAAGTAATATATAATTGTCGACAGGGAGTGATGTCCCAACTGTCCGCCCAAAGTATAAAAACATTTACTGCAGTTTTTATGAAATGCAACTCAAATTCCTGTCAACCCTCAAGCTCCATTGAAAATTTCGCCTTTTCAGAGAGCCTTTACTTCGATAGACACCCCATGCAGAAAACCCTCTCTTCTCAACCGCCCCAGCAAGTTAATAACTATTTTCTGCTCGTCTTTGGCATCGCCGTTTTTCTCTTTGCCCAACTGCTCTGGCCCTTCTGGTCGATCCTGGTGCTCGCCTTCCTGCTCACCAATCTCTTCCGACCTCTCTACCTTTTTTTCAATCGCAGACTTTCAGAAGGATTCGCTTCCTTTCTCACCTGCCTGCTGATTATCACAATCGTTTTCGTCCCCCTGACCTTCTTCGTCACCAGTCTGACAGATGAGACGCTCAGTCTCTACAAATGGGGTCGCGACAGCCAGGTAGCATTAAAACTGCAACAGTACATGCAGGAAAGCTCCAGCGTACACCGGGTACAGACTCAGCTCAAAGAGATGGGATTTACCATTGAGACCAACCAGATTATCGACGGCTTTACCTATCTCGTCAAGCGCGGCGGTTTTTTCCTCTACTCACAGGCACAGAGCTGGGCCACCAACGTCCTCCAGTTTCTCTTCTCCTTTTTTATCATGATTCTCGTGATCTTCTTTCTCCTCATCGATCAGCCCCGTCTTATCGCGTATATGGTGAAGATTTCACCCCTGCCCGAGGAAGACAACCGCCTGCTAATTGCCCGTTTCCAGGAGATCGCCAACGCCATTCTCAAAGGCAATGGCATCTGCGGGTTAATCCAGGGGGTACTCGGGGGACTGATCTTTTACATCCTCGACCTCAACTCGCCCCTGCTGTGGGGGTCGGTGATGACAGTTCTCGCCTTTCTGCCCATCTTCGGTATCGGCCTTGTGATGATCCCCACCGCCGTCTTTCTCGCCATCTCCCAGAGCCTGTCCCTCGGACTTTTTGTGCTGCTCTATTACGCCATTCTCTCCTTCACCATGGAATACCTGATTAAACCGAAAATGGTTGGAACCGAAGTGAAGATGCATACACTGCTGGTCTTCCTCAGCATTATCGGAGGACTGAGCGTCTACGGCATTATGGGCATCATTTATGGTCCGCTGATCATCACTGCCTTTCTCACCCTCTCCGACATGTATCTAAAGCGGTATGTGGCAACAAAAGGAGATCACAGAGGTCAGAAAAAAAACGGTGAAGCCCACAACACGCCAGAAAAAGATGTAAACCAGCCATCCGGGCATGAAGACCGGTGAGACGAGTTTCAGTACCGGAAAATGCCGAATCTGGATGCTTGCCAGCCTGAAAGAGGCCTTCGGCTTTCAGGCTGGCAAGCATCCATACACTCATCACAATCAGTCCCGAAAAAAGCAGCCCTGTGCAGAGAATTCCATCCACCCTGCGCGAATAAAAAAACCCCGGTTCGCATTTCGCGAATCGGGGTTTTCTACTCTTCAGGGTACCTTGAATAAACTTGCGGGTACCTTTAAAGCTTATTGTCAGGCTGTCCGGGAAAGCTGGCGGACATCAAGTCCAAGAGCCTCGGCAACCTTTTCAAGGGTCTGTTTACGATTTTTGGTACCTTCCTTTTCAATCTGGGCAATGGCAGACTGGGTCATCCCCATCTGTTCAGCAAGTTCGCGCTGGGTAATCTTTAAATGCTTCCGCCAGGCAGCAATAAGCGAGATTCCGGTTTTCAGACGAAGACTCATAATTTCATAGGGAATGTAAATTGCGTCCGCCTCTTCCCCGGTAATCTCAAGCCACTTTTCATACGGGATTACAGCGAAAACCGGCTTGTCACCATCTTTAATGATCTGAACTTCGCAAGGAATATCCATCTTCTAATCATCTCCTGAAAATCAACCCACTTCCATCTATGCGGTTTTTCATGTAATAATTTACTGTAATGAGCACTGTTTCCTTCAAAGAACACCTTATTAAAACAGGTTTAATACAAGGATACAAGGAAAAAAAGTCAGCTCAATTCTAAAAATTTCTTTGTCCGTTTTTACGAAGTGCAGAAACAGTTTAGCAGTTTTATACTGGTAAAATTTGACGCATTACTTATATCATGATACACACTCTCCCTCAACATAAATCGCTTCAAGGTAAATAATTTTGCGGGGCAGCTGGGAAGGAGTTCCCCTTGAGGCAAGAAAGGTGGCCGGAGCACCGGGCCGCAACCTGCCAAAATTTTCCATGCCGAGCAGATCTCCGCCGGTAACGGAAGAACAGCGAATGGTCTCTCCAAGAGAATACCCCGCGCGGCGGAACAACTTCATTTCCTCCATCACCCCTTCACCATGAAGCACACCGAGACTGCCGGCATCTGTACCGACAGCCGTCTTCACGCCGAGTTCCCGCGCCCGGGAAAGTTGCGCGAGCTGATGTTCAAGGAGACTGTCGAGAACGACCTGACTGCCGTGTCCGCCAAGGATATCAAGATTTTGTCGATATGCGCGCATGGTGAAGACGGTGGGAACCCACACAGCTTCACTGTCACGCAACCGCCTGAGATTTTCCTCCCCCATAAAAAAGCCGTGTTCGATAGCGTGGCACCCTGCCTCGACAGCAATACGCACAGCTTCCTGTCCGTTGGCATAAACCATTACCTTTTTGCCGCACTCTACAGCACGCTGCACCAGTTCCTTCAACTCCTCCAGTGAAAACTGCGGCGGGGTCTGCACGCCGTATTCTGTGAGACTGTTGACTCCGGACTGAACAATTTTGACAAACTCCGCCCCCGCATCCTCTCCCCTGCGCTGCGCCTCACGGAAGGCATCAGGGAGGTTGAGGCCATAACTTTCCGGCGTCCGCCCGATGAGCCGACCATAGCGCCCTTTACGGTGCCATGCCCGCCCGCTGGTACGCAGGGTAAACCTCGGGTGCTCCTGCTCCTTTGCAAAACGCAGGGCATATCCACCATAGTCACCACCATCGCAAACAGCGAAGACACCATGACTGAGGTAGTCCCCGGCATGCTGTTTCATTACCGGCAACAGCTCCTCGCAGCTGGAGGCAAGCTGCTTTTCCCGCACCGTGAGATCAGTGGTAGCGGACATGCAGAGGTGGGAACAGGCGTCAGTGAGGGGTGGCAGAACAGTACAGTGGGAGAGATCAATCAACTCCTCTGCAGCCACTCCGAGGCTGTCAGTCCACGGCTCAACCTCTGTGATGACGCCATTTTCCACGGTGAGCAGCTGTTCGCCAAGGGTCTCCGTGCTGATCCCGTCCACCATCCAGCCGACTCGAAATCTTTTTCTCTCCTGCGCCATTCCCGTACCTCCAACATGGTAAAATTAAAGGGTTCGTTGTATGTTGACCACATTGCGACATCAGGTCCGTATTCCCGATTCATTTCCCAGACAATAAAACAAAATAGCTAATATGCACGAAGAAACACGAATCAACAGCACCCTCTGGACCGAACTGGACAACACTCCCGCCACCACTATAAATCCGCCTCTCTACCGCGGCTCGACCGTCCTTTTCAAAAACTACGCGGAGATGTGCGAAGTTGACCATCACCAGTTCAGCGGCATCACCTACGGCACCGACCGCCTGCCTACCCAGCGCCAGTTTGAAGAGGCCATGCGCCGGCTGGAGGGAGCCGCTCTGACCCGCATCTGCCCCTCGGGAATTGATGCCATCCGCACTGCGCTGATGACCTTCCTCAAGGCTGGTGACCATCTGATTGTCTGCGATAATGTCTACATGACCGGCCAGCATTTCTGTTCGACCGTCCTCAAAAAATTTGGCGTTGAAACCACTGCCGTTCCCGCAAATATCGCGGGAGATATTGAAAAATATATTCGTCCGAACACCGCCGCCATTCTGCTGGAATCCCCCGGCTCCATCACCATGGAACTGCAGGATATCCCGGCGGTATGTGCAGTCGCCAAAAAACACGGGATTGTCACCCTCATCGACAATACATGGGCCACCCCTCTTTATCTTGATCCTTTCACACTCGGGGTCGATGTCACCATTCACTCGCTGACCAAGTACATCTGTGGCTACTCCGATGTGCTGGCAGGAACAGTTTCGACAAATGCAGAACACGCCGAAACCCTTGATGAGTTCTACAAAACGATGGAGATCTACACTCCCGCCGAAGATTGCTCCCTTGCCCTGCGCGGCCTGCACACCCTCGAGGTGCGTCTCAGCCGTCACGCGGAATCTGCTCTGCAGATCGCCCGCTGGCTCGAGACCCATTCACTGGTGGAAAACGTCCTCCACCCGGCGCTCGAAAGCCACCCCGAACACCAGCTGTGGAAACGGGACTTCACCGGGGCTGCCGGTCTCTTCGCCTTCACGCTGAAAAAGGACTGCAGTGAGGAAGACCTCGGCACCTTCATCGATCACCTGCAGCTCTTCCACCTCGGCTACAGCTGGGGCGGTTACAAAAGCCTGCTGACGGCGGCAAAGGTCAACCGTCAGACAAACTCCCGCTACGCCGGAAAAACAATTATTCGCCTCAATATCGGCCTCGAAAATGTTGATGACCTGCAGCAGGATCTGGAGGCGGGACTGGCACAGCTGCAGGAGCTTTAGCCCCCTTTAACTGCCAGGAAAGGCTGTACCTTTCCCTTGGAAAAACCTCCCTGAAGGAGCCAGCATGAAAACAATCGGAGACAACATGAAAACAATCGGTTTTATCGGACTCGGCGTCATGGGACGCAGCATGGCCGCAAATATTAAAAAGGCGGGATATGACCTGCGCATCTACACCCGCAGGAAGGCAACGGCAGGTGACTTGATTGCCGACGGGGCAACCTGGTGCGACACTGTCGCCGGACTCGCTTCGGGCTGTGATGCCATTATAACCATTGTTGGCTACCCGCAGGATGTGGAAGAGGTCTACTGTGGTAAAGGCGGGCTCCTGGAGAGTGCCGGACAGGGCACAATCCTCATCGACATGACGACCTCCAGCCCGTCCCTTGCCCTGCGTATTTACACTGCCGCGAAAAAGAAAGGAATTGCGGCCCTCGATGCACCGGTCTCCGGTGGTGATGTGGGGGCCAAAAACGGTACGCTCTCCATCATGATCGGCGGCGACAAATCGAGTTTTGAAACAGCTCTGCCCCTGTTTGAAAGTATGGGAAAAAATATCGTCTATCAAGGGAAGGCCGGTGCAGGACAGCACTGTAAAGCGAGCAATCAGATCGCTATCGCCTCCACCATGATGGGTGTCGTTGAAGCAATCCGCTACGCCGAGGAAGCAGGTCTTGATCCCCGTACCGTGCTCACCAGTATTGAGAGTGGTGGTGCCGGGAGCTGGTCGCTCTCCAATCTCGCCCCGCGTATGCTGGATGGTAATTTCGAACCAGGCTTTTTTGTCAAACACTTCCTCAAAGATATGAAGATCGCCCTCGATTCTTCTGCGGAACTTGGCTTCAATCCACAGGGACTGGTACTGGCAGAAAAGCTCTATCAGAAGATTGCTGATGCGGGTGATGGCGACAAGGGGACTCAGGTTCTCTACAAATACTGTTGAGAAAATCCTGCACCGCGAAAGATGCGGCCGACGCGTTGTATTGCGCCGGTCGCGGTTGCAAATGGCAGACAGGCAACGAATCGATTCTTCTGATAAAACGGTTGCATTTCCCTGACCCATGATTTACTAACCGCATATTTACCGGAACCTTCCCAGCACAAATTACCACACAGGCAGAGGTTTTATGGAGAGTGGAGGCGTCATCACATCATCGGGAGCGGAACAGGTGGAGAGTGAAAAGCGGAGCAATGGTCTGGGTCATGATGTCCTGACCCTGTTAAACCGCACAAGAGACTGGCTGCTCATCGTCTTTCTCCTCTATCTGCTGCTCGTGGCGGTATCGATGATCGGCAACGGTTTCAACATGGCTGCGGGAGAAAACGCCAAAGATCTCTTTAACTTCGCACGTAATCCCATTACCGGACTGGTCATCGGCACTGTGGCCACAGCGCTGATTCAATCCTCTTCCACAGTGACCTCAATTATTGTTGGCCTTGTTGCTGGCGGTCTGCCGGTAGTTATCGCCATCCCCATGGTAATGGGAGCCAACATCGGCACGACCATAACCAATACTATCGTCAGTCTCGGGCATATCCGCAAAGGAGTGGAATTCCGCAGGGCCTACGCCGCTGCAACCATCCACGATTTTTTTAACCTGCTCAGTGTTCTCATCTTTCTTCCTCTGGAGATCGAGTTCGGCCTTCTTGACAAAATTGGAGCGTATTTGAGCTCACTGGTCTATGGGGGCAACTCCATGTCGATGAAGAGTTTCAATTTCATCAAGCCTCTGATTCAACCCGTCCTCAAGACAATTCAGGAAACCGCCAGCGGCCTGTTGCCCCACCCCCTCAGCGGCATCGTCATGATCCTGCTCGGAGTAACGACCATTATCGCGGTCATCACCGTCATCGGTCGACTGCTCAAGGTGTTGATGGTCGGACGGGTGAAAAAAGTTTTTCACTGGGCGGTAGGACGCGGCCCGATCTCCGGGATCACCTCCGGCACACTGCTCACCATCCTCGTGCAATCCTCTTCCACCACAACCAGTCTCATCGTCCCCCTCGCCGGCAACGGCGTCTTCTCCCTGCGTCAGGTTTACCCTTTCACCCTTGGAGCCAATATCGGCACCTGCATCACAGCTCTGCTTGCCGCTACTGCCATTACCGGTCCCACAGCGGGAGTTGCCCTGCAGATCGCCTTTGTGCATCTTTCTTATAATGTCCTCGGGGTAATGGTGATTTACAGCATCCCCTTCCTGCGTAATATTCCTCTTCGTCTTGCCAGTACACTTGCAAAGGCAACATCAAGAAATAAAATCTATGCCATTGTCTATATCGGCATTGTCTTTTTTCTCGCGCCGGCATTCCTCATCATCGGAAGCAATATCCTTGGCTGGTAAAAACAGCGGCACTCTGGAACTCATATCATGACAGACAAGACACAGGAAAAACTTGAGGCGAAGATCGCTCGACTGGAACAGTATCTCGTTAAACTCAAGGCAGAACTGGAAAAGACCAGGCTTCAGGGACAGCACGAAGCTATTGACCATATTGATCAATACCTCCACGAAGACGACAACCTCATCTCCGATCTTGAAGAATTCTGGGAGGGGCTGGTTTCCGACATGCGGGAATTTTTCGACCGTCGGAATAAACGCTCATAGAATCGCCCCTGACCCTTGCCGGGAACATGCCCGCAGAGTTTTCCACATCTTTTCCACACCTTTTCCACGCTCTCCCCACACCTTCTTCATAATCTTTCCACACTCTTTTGCACTTTCGCTTCATTAGACTTCCGTTTTCCTCGCTGGCCCTATAGCAGACCAATTCCACAGGGGAAATCTCTTAACATCTTGAATTTACGTACCAGACAGGTCACACCTGCAGGTGAAGCTCGACTTCGATTCCGATCCCCGAAGTAGTTTTTCCTGCTTCTTCCGGAAAAGAGGGAAAAATCATCATTGATTCCCTTAAGATAGTGGCCACACCCATCTCCTTGTGGTATGTTTTGTATCAGTTTTATTGCACAGGAAAACAGGGTTTCTTGATTAACCACTCCGTTCGTTCTCTCTGAGACTGTTCGGAGGATTTCAGAAAACACTGCAAACGCAGTACAGTATCAGCAAGTGTTGTTTCCAGGATTCTCAACCGTTCATCACATTTTATTCAGGAGGCTGTAATGAAAAGTCCCGTACGTGTTGCAATCACCGGAGCCGCAGGTAACATCAGCTACGCTCTTATCTTCCGTATCGCCGCTGGCGACATGCTCGGCGCAGACCAGCCGGTTATCCTCCATCTCCTTGAGATCCCGCCCGCAATGGGAGCCCTCAAGGGTGTTGTCATGGAACTTAACGACTGTGCCTTCCCGCTGGTACAGGGAATTGTCCCCACCGATGATCCCAACGTTGCCTTCAAAGACGTAGATTATGCAATGCTGGTTGGCTCCATGCCCCGTAAGAAAGGGATGGAACGTTCAGACCTGCTGCAAAAAAATGGAGCCATCTTCACTACTCAGGGTAAAGCACTCAACGACAACGCCAGTCGCGACGTGAAAATTCTGGTGGTTGGGAATCCGGCCAACACCAACTGCCTCATCGCCATGAAGAATGCCCCTGATCTTCCGAAGGAAAACTTCACCGCCATGATGCGCCTTGACCACAACAGATCCCTTTCCCAGCTTGCGGAAAAAACCGGAACCCATTCTTCCCAGGTTAAAAAAATGGCCGTGTGGGGCAACCACAGCGCCACCCAGTTCCCTGATATCGCCAGCGTAACCATAGACGGAGCAGCTGCCACAGACAAAGTGGACAATGACTGGTATGTAAACACCTTCATTCCCACCGTTCAGCAACGTGGTGCAGCAGTTATTGAAGCCCGTGGCGCATCTTCTGCAGCCTCTGCTGCTTCTGCAGCCATCGACCATATGCGCAGCTGGGCTCTTGGCACCGACGGCGGCTGGGTAAGCATGGGCGCATACAGCGGCAGCAACAGCTACAATATTGATGCAGATCTGATCTATGCCCGTCCGATGACCTGCGAAGGCGGCAAATGGAAAGAAGTTACCGGTCTCAAAATCAGCGATTTCCAAAGGAAAATGATGACCGCAACCGAAAAAGAACTGCAATCTGAAAGAGACGCAGTTAAAGATATGATCTGATTTTTTCGAGAAGGAAGGTGCCTCGCCTTTGTGCGGGGCACCAATTGATGAAGCGCAGGGTGGAAGCCGTCATATTGACAGGGGAATACCTTGAGTTGCTTTGTATTTCGTTCACGTTCGAGGCACAGAAGGGAATTTACCGCAGGCATTACTTTGATATCGGAGTATAGCGCTTACCTCCGGAGATATTTTTTTACTGTACTGAAGAAGATGGGCGGAAAACTGGTTATGTAACGCGTTAAACTGTTTTGGAATTGCATGAGAGGACCGGCGGAAAATTTCCGCCGGTCCTCTTTTTATTTCAAAATTAAACCTCAACATCAAAACAACAGCGGAAGGATCTGTTGCCGCAGTGCCCCGCCTTCGTGCAGGAAATTCTGCTGACACAATGTCCCGCCGCGGTGGCCTGCTGTCGCAGAAGGGCAGAGACGGCATTGCACTCCTCCATTTTTACCATCTTGTAGAAATGAAGCGTTCCCCCGGGACGCAGTGCCTGCAGCGCGGCCGAAAAAAAGACATCACCGCCCCTGGGCAACGGCATGACAATACGGTTAAAGGTCGTTTCCAAATGACTGAGAAAATCCGCCGCATCCATGCAATAGAGGGTAACAAGGGATTCCAGTCGGTTGCGGCGCACGTTTTCTGCGGCATAATGGTGCGCAGTCGGGTTCTTCTCCACCCCTGTTACCTGCACACCACCAGCGCGGGCAATCATCAACGGAAAGGGAGCAATACCGGAGAAGAGTACCAGAACCCGTTCTTCAGTCTGTACCAGCCCGGCTATACGCTGGCGTTCCGCGCCGCTGCGCACTGAGAAGTAACAGGTTTCAAGGTTGAGCCGATAGCGCAGACCAAACTCCCGCACCTCTGTCTCCTTACGGGACTCTCCGCCGATAACTTCCAGCGGCAGAGTGCGAAATTCTCCACTGTACACACCGGCGCGGCGCAAGACCGTACGGAGATGACGGCTGGTAGAAAGAATCGCTTCGGCAATCAGCCCGCTGCGATGGAGCAGAGGGGTGGGAATGATGACGATGGCGATATCGCCCACCACATCGAAACTGCCAACGAGCTGATCGAGTTCATCTGCAGGAAGACGGGAGGCAAGAAGTTTTTTCAGATGAGTGGGCATGATTTCACATACAGGGCTGAATAAATTGAGTAAAAGAGTGAGATGATACTCAATTCAGAACAAAAGATGAATACTCATCACTCTGCCCTCGTACAGATTACCGGTATTGTTCAGGGAGTAGGCTTCCGCCCCTTTGTCTATCGGCTTGCGAAAGAACTGCAGATCTCAGGTTCGGTGCGCAACGACGGCTCCGGAGTAGTAGTTAAAGGGTGTGGAGAAAATTTGCCGGAATTTCTCCGCCGTCTGCGAAGCGATGTCCCGCCGCTCGCCCGTATCGACTCCTTTACCCTTGAAGAACAACCTCCCCTCTCGACGGAAAACTTCACCATACTCCACAGCAACACCCCGGAAAACGCAAACGCAGAAATTCCCGCCGATATATGTCTCTGCGAAAAATGCGCCGCCGAAATAGTTGATCCCCGCAACCGCCGTTTTCACTACCCCTTCCAACTGCACCGACTGCGGCCCACGCTACACCATCGTCAGCGAGGTTCCCTACGACCGTCCCAAGACCTCGATGAACGTCTTTCCCATGTGCGAGGCCTGCCAGCGTGAATATGACGATCCTTCCAGCCGTCGCTTTCACGCCCAGCCCAACGCCTGCCCCCTCTGCGGACCACAGCTCGAACTCGACGGGGCACAAGGAGAACCGCTGACCGCAGCGGCAGAGGCGCTGGCCGCCGGAAAGATCGTCGCCATCCGCGGCCTCGGCGGTTACCACCTGGCCGTCGACGCCTGCAGCAAAGAAGCAGTCGCACGCCTGCGCCTCCGCAAACATCGCCCCGCCAAACCGCTGGCCATCATGTGTCAGCCGGAGCACCTTGGTGAAATCTGCGAGGTAAAGAGTGCGGAGCTGGAACTGCTCAACTCACCGCAGGCTCCCATCGTTCTTTTTACAGGGAAAAGAGGCCGACTCGCGGCAAACATTGCGCCACACATCAAAGAGACAGGTGTCATGCGGCCTTCCACCCCGCTGCACAGCCTCCTCCTCGCCCACTCCGCCTGCCCGCCCTTTCTGGTGATGACCTCCGGCAACCACCACGGCAATCCGATCTGCCGGGACCGCGCAGAGGCGAAGACGGAGCTCAGCGACATTGCCGACCTTTTTCTTCATCACAACCGCGAGATTCTCACCCGGGTAGATGACTCCGTTGCCCGGATCGCCGCCGACGCACCCCGCCTCCTGCGGCGCAGCCGCGGCTACACCCCCAACAGCATCCACCTTGCACGCGATCTGCCGCCCCTGCTCGCCTGCGGAGCGTCGATGAAGAACAACTTCTGCCTCGCTGAGGGCCACCGTCTCATCCCCGGACAACACATCGGCAAACTGGAGAATCCAGCCAATTTCGATTTTTATGTCGAGTCCATTACCCACCTGCAGAAGCTCTACCACATTGAGCCGCAGGCGGCAGTCTGCGACCTGCACCCGGACCTGCCCTCCACCCGCTACGCCGAAGGACTCGGACTGCCTCTCTACCGGGTGCAGCACCACCACGCCCACGCCGCCGCAGTAATGGCAGAGCACGACCTTGAGGAAGCCATCGCCATCGTTCTCGACGGCACCGGCCTCGGCGAAGACGGTACCATCTGGGGTGGAGAGCTGCTCCATGTAACCCTCCATAACAGCAAACGCCTCGCCCATCTCTCCCTCCTGCCCATGCCTGGCGGTGACAAGGCCGCGATAGAGCCATGGCGCATGGGACTGGCGGCACTGCACTCCTGCGACATCTCCCGCCCGCCCGCCGGATGGCAGCAGAACGTCCCTCAGGAATGGCAGGTGTTGCAGAAGATGCTCGGCATCGGCCTGCCCATACCACAGACCAGCAGTGCCGGACGCCTCTTTGATGCTGTCGCCTCCCTGCTCGGCGTCTGTCAGCAGATGAGTTATGAGGGAGAGGCCGCCATGGAACTGGAGACGCTGGCGAATTCTGCAATAACAGACAGAAGAGAGTGGCTTTCAACACTGGAGAGGTCCTACACCAGCGCTGACACAGGCAACGGAGAGATTTATTCCGGCCCATTCCTTAAAATGATGCTTGCCCGCAGCAGAGAACCCCGCGCCCGCCTCGCCCGCGATTTTCACGCCTGGCTGGCCGCCGCTTTCGCTGCCCGCGCGGTCGCGGCAGCACGAATGACAGGGGTGCCGCAGATCGTTCTCTCCGGTGGGTGCATGCAAAATCGCCTGCTGCTTGAAGCACTGTTTCACCTGCTGCGCGAAGAAAAAATGGAAGTCTTTGCCGGAGAACTGCTGCCAATGAACGACGGCGGGCTGGCAGCGGGCCAGGCACTTGTCGGCGGACTCATGGCTTCGACTGAAAAAAAAACTGAAGCCCAATAACAAAAAAGCAAACCACTCAATCGCCCTTTTCCCTTGTCAACGGCGACAGATGTAACTAATTTATCGAATCCTTTTCATAAATTGCAAAACATTCACTGAAGGATACCTTGAATAATCTTGTGTTTTGTTCATATTCGAGGCACAGGATAAAATTTACCGCAGGCATATATTTGATATTTCGAGGATAAATTTTTGACTGTAACGAAGAAGATGGGCGAAAAAATGATTATTCAAGGTTCCCTGAAAACATACAGGAGAGGATAACAAATATGTGTCTGGCACTTCCAATGAAAGTAACCGCCGTCCAAGGCGATCCGGATGACATCCTGAGCAACCAGGTTGCCACCGTTGACGCCGACGGCGTAAGCCGTGAGGTACGCCTCGATATTATTGACCAGTGGCCGAAGGTGGGGGACTACCTTATTATTCACGCCGGTTTTGCCATCCATGCCCTCGAAGAGGAGGAAGCCATGAAAAACCTTGAGCTTCTGCGGGAGATGGCCGAGCAGGGAGGTGGGTGGGTGCAGTGAAACACGCTGAAGAATATAGAAAGACTGACCTCGTCCGCCCCCTCGTGGAGCGCCTGCTCGCTGAGATTACCGTTCTCAACCGGCCCGTGCGCATTATGGAGGTCTGCGGGACCCACACCATGGCCATTTTCCAGAGTGGACTGAAGTCCCTCCTGCCGAAGGAAGTGGAGCTGGTCTCCGGCCCGGGGTGTCCGGTCTGTGTTACCGCTGGCAGCCACATGGACTATTTTATCGAAATTGCCCGAACAGGCGAAATTGAGGATGGCGGCCGGAGAAGAAAGGTTCGCCTTGCCATCTTCGGAGACCTCTTCCGCGTCCCAGGCAATACTTCATCTCTCGCCGCGGCCAGTGCCGCCGGAGCCCTGGTGAGTATCGTCTACTCTCCCATGGACGCCCTGAAACTGGCTATCGCCCACCCCGACGAAATAGTAATCTTTGCCGGAGTCGGCTTTGAGACCACCAGTCCCACCATCGCTGCAACCCTTCTCGCCGCTGAGCGGGGAAAAATTGACAACTTTCTCATCGCCCCCTGTCAAAAGACGATGCTGAAGCCCCTTGACGCCCTCTTCGCCGACCCGGAACTGCGCCTCGATGCCCTCCTCTGTCCCGGACACGTCTGCACCATCATCGGAGTCAATGTCTGGCAGCCGCTGGCAGAAAAATTTCACCTTGCCTCGGTCGTGGCGGGTTTTGAGGCCGCCGATCTGCTTGAAGCACTGCTGATGATTATCGCCCAGCTGCAAAAGGGAGAGGCAAAAGTAGAAAACGCCTATCCACGCGCCGTCCACAAGGACGGCAATCCCCGCGCACAGGCCATGGTGGCAGAGGTCTTTGAACCCTGCGACACCCTCTGGCGCGGCCTCGGTATTCTTCCCGGAAGCGGCCTTGCCATCCGCGAGAAATACCGTCGTTTCGATGCCGGACGCCTCTTTCCCTTTGATCCCGTTGCTGGAGATGAAAAATCCCCGAAAGGCTGCCGTTGCGGTGAAGTCTTGCGCGGCCGGATCTCCCCGCAGGATTGTCCGCTCTTTGGCAGAGCCTGTACCCCCTTGCAGCCCATCGGTCCCTGCATGGTGTCCAGTGAAGGCGTCTGCGCGGCACATTACAAGTATGGAGAAAATAATGTCTGATACTGTCCTTCTCGACCACGGCAGCGGCGGCCTCGCCAGCCGTAAACTGCTGGAAGAGGTGATCTACAGCCGGCTCGGCAACCCTGCCCTTGCCGAAGGCGGCGACTCCGCCCTGCTTGCTGAACTGCCCCCCGGATTCCGCCCCGCCTTCACCACTGACAGCTATGTGGTCGATCCCCTCTTCTTTCCCGGAGGAGACATCGGGAAACTCGCCGTCCACGGCACCATCAACGACCTCGCCATGGCCGGAGCCCAACCACTGGCATTGAGTCTCGGCCTTATTCTGGAGGAGGGGCTGGAGCTGGAGACACTCGCCCGCATCATTGATTCCATCGGCACCGCCTGCAGAGAAGCCGGAATAAATATCGTCACCGGCGACACCAAAGTCGTACCACGGGGCAAGGCGGACAAGATCTTCATCAACACCTCCGGCATCGGTGCGGTGGCCAGTAACTGCGTTCTCAGCCCGGCCCGTATCCGTGAGGGGGACGCCGTGCTCCTCTCCGGCACCCTCGGCGACCACGGAATCACCATCATGACCCGTCAGGCCGGCATGGAACTGCAGGGGGATCTGCAGAGCGACACCCGCCCCCTGCACCGCCTCTCTGCTGCACTGCTGAAAAAACTCGGCGGGGATGTCCACGTCATGCGTGATCCCACCAGAGGCGGCGTAGCCACGGTAATCAATGAACTGCTTGGTGGCGGTCTCGCCCTTGAAGTTGAGGAAACGGCCCTGCCGGTACGCCCGCAGGTGCAGGCGGCCTGTGAACTGCTCGGCCTCGAGCCTCTCTACCTTGCCAATGAAGGAAAGATGCTCGCTGTGGTACAGGGCGAACGGGCCGACGAAGCACTGGCTGTCCTGCGCAGCCTGCCGGAGGGGGAAGAAGCCGTTATCCTCGGCCACATCCACCGCGAAGAGAAGGTGCGCACGGCCAGCCTCATCCTGCGCACCTTCACAGGCGGTCGGCGAATGGTCGCCCCTCTGCAGGGGATGGCCCTGCCAAGAATCTGCTGAAAAGGAGCCACCATGCACGAACTCTCCCTCGTCCAGAACCTCTTTGCTCAGCTTGAAGAGCTGCTGCGCCAGAACAATGCGGAGAAGATCCTCACGGTCAAAGTGGAGATCGGCCCCTTTGCGGGAGTGGTGATCGACTCCTTCGAGTTCGCCTTCGCCGTCATGCGTGACTACGAGTCCTGGGCCAACGGCGCAAAACTGATTCTCACCACTCCGAAACCCCGCTATCAATGTCTCTGCGGCCATATTCAGGAACGGGACAAGCTGGAACCCGGCGTCTGCGAACTCTGCGGGGACGATTTCCTCACCCCTGTCTCCGGTGGAAATGATATAGTGTTACAACAGGTTGAAATGGAGTAACCGGCCGATCCGGAACTCTTCCCATAAAATATACAAGAGGTACACCATGTGCGATGTATGCGGCTGCGGCTCTCACGACCACGACCATTCTCACAGTCATCCCCACGACCAGAATCACGATCATACCCATGATCACAACCATGATCATGACCACAACCATAAATCAAAAACCGTGGACGTAGAGACATCCCTTTTCGCCACCAACAACGCGCTGGCTGATACCAACCGCGAAGATTTTCGTGAAGATGGCCTTGTCGCCATCAACCTTATCAGCAGCCCCGGCTCCGGCAAGACCACTCTCCTGGAACACACTATCGATGCGCTGAAGGGAGAGATCAACATCGGCGTTATCGAAGGCGACATTGAGACCGAGCGCGACGCCGAACGTATCCGGGCCAAAGGGGTTCCAACCATCCAGCTCACGACCGGCGGCGCCTGCCATCTTGACGCGGCCATGGTCCATAAAGGATATCGGCGGCTCTGCAAAGAGAAAGGAGGCGGGGATATCCAGCTCCTTTTCATTGAAAATGTCGGCAACCTGGTCTGCCCGGCCAGCTTTGACATCGGTGAAGACGAACGTGTGGTTCTGGTCTCTGTACCGGAAGGCCCCGATAAACCGGCTAAGTACCCCAAGGCATTCTCCAGTTCCCAGACCTTTGTCATCACCAAATGCGATCTCTTACCCTACTTCGATTTCAAATGCGAAGATGCCCTGCACGACGCAAAAAAGATCAATCCCCATCTACGAACCATGGAGCTCTGCTCCACCACCGGTGAGGGGATGGATGCCTGGCTCTCTTACCTGCGGGAGCTGGTGAAAAAATTCGCGGTGGCCGAATAGGCAAACTGCATAAGGGCACCTTGAATATGAACGAAATACAAGATTATTCAAGGTACCCATAAAACTCAGCAAAGGAGTCGTCATGAAGAATTGTCTCTATGCTTTCAACGGTGAATCCATGTGCTTTGTCCATGTCCTTCTCAACGGAATGGATATGAAGGAGCGCGGTGACGAGGTGAAAATCGTTATTGAGGGAACGGCAGTAAAACTGGTCCCGCAGCTGGAGGAGGAGGCCAACCCCTTCCATAAACTCTATCTGCAGGTGAAAAAAGCCGGAATTATCGATGGCGTCTGCCGCGCCTGCTCTGCCAAAATGGGCGTACTGGACGGGGTGGAGCAGTCCGGTCTTGCTCTTCTCGGCGATATGAGCGGTCATCCTTCCATGGCGGCATATCAGGCTCAGGGTTATACAATCATCACCTTTTGAACCCTGCTGACAGGAGAAAAGGCCCCTCTCTTCAGAGTCCCTTGAAGGATCTTGTCTTTCGGGTACCTTGAATAATCTTGTCTTTCGTTCATATTCAAGGTCCCCACCAGATATATCAATCTTGAAAACAGTGTCTCTCACGCAAGGTCCCAATGCGGGCGGTGGAAAAGTAAAATCCCGGATTCAATCTTTGAGTCCGGGATTTTTTTTACAAAAATTCACCGGGAAAACGTTTCCCCTCTTCATGGTTCCGTGAAATAATACATTACAAAAGGAAATAGAGGTATATGCTACAAAAGCAGCGCGTACTCTGCTGAAGCAGCAATATTTATCAATCGGATAGATATTGCGTTTCAATTTATTTCGTGCTTAATTTCCAGGCAATAGGGACGTTACCTCCGGGCACCTTTCAAGGTACCCTGTTTTTTTACTCAAGGAGACCGCATGTTCAAGATAGTCCACCGTGAGGAGCTGGGGCAGGGAACTGTCATCCTCAACGAAATCGAAGCTCCGCTGATCGCAAAAAAGGCAAAGCCGGGGCAGTTTGTCATCCTCAAAGCGAATGAAACCGGGGAGCGCATTCCCCTGACCATGGCCAACACTGACCCCGAAAAAGGGACGATCACCATTGTCTATATGATAATCGGTCGCTCCACCGCCACCTTTGCCAGCCTTAAGGTCGGAGACAGTTTCATGGATGTCATCGGTCCCCTCGGACGTCCCACCCATCTGGAGAAGGTGGGCAAAGTGGTCTGTGTTGGCGGTGGTACGGGGGTCGCAGTTCTCCACCCCATTACTCGGGCACTAAAGGAAATAGGCAACGATGTTACTGCTATTACCGGCGCACGGAACAAGGATCTGATCATCCTCGAAGACCTGATGACAAAAGCCTCAAACACTCTGCACATCTGCACCGACGATGGTTCCTATGGCCACCATGGTTTTGTCACCGACATCCTCAAGGAGAAGATTGAGAATGAGGATATCAAAATGGTGGTTGCCATCGGCCCGGTACCAATGATGCGGGCGGTAGCCGAAATGACCCGCCCACAGGGAATACATACCCTTGTTTCTCTCAACCCCATTATGGTGGACGGCACAGGCATGTGCGGCTGCTGTCGGGTTTCGGTGGGCGGCGAGACGAAATTCGCCTGTGTGGACGGCCCTGAATTCGACGCCCACAAGGTTGATTTTAAGGAATTGATGCTCCGCCTCCACTCTTACACCGAGATGGAGAAACAGAGCTACGAAGATTTTAAAGCCGGGAAATAACAGCAGGTTACACAGATACGGAGAATATTATGCCAGAGAAAAAAAAGAACCCCGGTCGCGTGTCGATGCCGGAACAACCGGCAAAAGTTCGCGCCCACAACTTCCTTGAAGTTCCGGAAGGATATACCCTGAAGATGGCGCAGGAAGAAGCAGCCCGCTGTCTCAACTGCAAGAAGCCCCTCTGTATGGAAGGGTGTCCGGTGGGCGTATTGATTCCTGAATTCATTGCACTCCTTGTGCAGGGAGATATCACCGCTGCCGCCCGCAAGATCTGGGAGCGAAACGCTCTGCCCGCTGTCTGTGGCCGGGTTTGCCCGCAGGAGAGTCAGTGTGAGGGAAACTGCATCGTCGGTAAACGCGGCGAGCCGGTGGCCATCGGGAACCTCGAACGCTTTGTCTCGGACTGGGAACGGGAGAACGGCACGGGCCAGCTCCCCCCCCAGGAGCCGAAAACAGGCAAGAAAGTAGCGGTAGTTGGTGCTGGTCCATCCGGACTCACCGTTGCCGGTGACCTTATTAAAAAGGGCCACGATGTCACCATCTTCGAAGCCTTTCACAAACCGGGCGGAGTACTGGTTTACGGGATTCCCGAATTTCGTCTGCCCAAGGCCATTGTCGGCCAGGAGGTTCACTTCCTTGAACGCCAGGGGGTGACGATCAACTGCAATTCAGTGGTGGGCAAGTGCATCAGCCTGGATGAGCTGTTTGAGGAGGGCTTCGATGCCATCTATGTCGGTGTGGGTGCCGGGCTCCCCCGTTTTATGGGGCTGCCGGGAGAAAATTTCATCGGCATTCTTTCCGCCAACGAATACCTCACCCGTACCAACCTTATGAAGGGCTACGACTTCCCTAATTACGACACCCCGGTGCCGTCAGGGAAAAAGGTAGTGGTCCTCGGTGCCGGGAACGTCGCCATGGACTCCGCCCGTACAGCCATGCGCATGGGAGCGGAAAGCGTGAAGATTGTCTATCGCCGCAGCCGCGAAGAGATGCCCGCCCGAAACGCAGAGATTCATCACGCCGAAGAGGAAGGTATTGAGCTCTGTCTGCTTGCCAACCCGACAAAATATATCGGCAACGATGAAGGTCGCCTCGTCGGTATGGAGTGCCTGAAAATGGAACTCGGCGAACCGGATGATTCCGGCCGCCGTCGCCCGGTGCCGAGAAAAGGGTCGGAATTTAGTATCGAATGCGACCTCTGCATCGTCGCCGTCGGCTCCGGGGCGAATCCCCTGCTCACCGGTGAAACCCCGGATATGGAACTGAATAAAAGGGGCAATGTGGTCGCCGAACCGGGCAGCGGCAAGACCAGCAAGAAAGGTGTATGGGCCGGCGGCGATATCGTCAGCGGCGCAGCCACTGTCATCCTTGCCATGGGGGCAGGCCGTGAGGCCGCCAACTCCATGCATCGCTATCTGACGCAGGGCTGGTAAACAGCTCGCTCCCCAGATGCAGAAGAGGCCGTTTCCCTTGTGGGAAACGGCCTCTTTGTCTTTCATTTCCGAAGATTTCTCTTCAGGGTTCCTTAAATAATCTGGTCTTTCGTTCATATTCAAGGTACAGGAGAAAATGGGCGAAAAAATGGTTATTCAAGGTACCCTTCAGTTCACGCTATACATATATTTCAGGCAGACAAGCAGTACCACCATGTAGATAACGGTCATGCCGGTTCCAACGCGGACAAAATCCATGGTCCGGTATTTCCCTGGTCGAAGGATAAGAGCGTTGACCTGGTTCGTGGGCAGGATGAAGGTGTTCGAAACCGCCACAGCCACCACCAGCCCGGCCAGCCGTGGATCCCCGCCGGTACTCTCGGTAAGATTGGCAGCAAGGGGCACCATCAACACCATCGCCCCCACATTGGAGGCGACCAGGGAGAAGAAGGAGGCAAGCACGGCGATAATTGCCAGCAGCATCAGCGGGCCGGGTTGCCCGGCGAAATGCAGGACGTTGTCGGCAATCCAGGCAGCCGTCCCCGTGGACTGAAAAGCAGCCCCGAGGGGCATCAGTCCGGCGAGCAGAAAGACGGTTCGCCAGTCCACGGCGGCGTAGGCACTATCGGCATGAATAACCCGCGTCAGGATCATGCCAAGGGCACCGGTCAACATGGCAATGGCAAGTTGCACGTGAAAGCTTAGCGCCAGAACCAGCGCGAGGAGGAGAAAAAAGATCGCCCATTTCGCTTTTTCGGGATGGAACTCCTCCCCTGCCATATCGCCGACCAGCAGCAGGTCCATCTTCTCCTGCAGCAGCCGAAAGCGCTCCCAGCGCCCCTGCAGGAGAATTGCATCCCCCTGCTGCAGTTTTGTAATGTTGATATTCTCCATGATAATGTGCTCCCCGCGGACAATAGCCAGCGGGTTGAGCTGAAACATGCTGCGGAAATGCATTTCAGCCATGGTGCGGCTGGTGAGCATGGAGTGATGGACAACAATCCCTTCCATCACCCCGCACTCCTCAGGACTGTTATCGGCGGCAAAGACCTCAAAACCCGGCCTGATACGCCATGCCAGCTCACTGCACATGTGCAGGACATTCTCCTCCGCCCCCATCACCCAGAGGACATCCCCCGGGCTGATGACGGTGGTCGCCATGGGCGCGGGGACTTTTTTAAAGCCGTTCTCATGGGCCACGCCCACCACAGTAGTATGATATTGCGGGCGGATATGCAGTTCCCAAAGGGTGGCTGCTGTAAAACCTGACGGAACCGTCAACTCGTAGCCATGCCCGACCTCCTCTCCGTAGATCTCCAGCAGGCGGTGATCCATCCCCCCCTCACTGCCTTCATCCCCGCGTCGGGGCAACAGCCAGCGACCAAAGAGAACAAAATAGAGGATGGCGGAAACCAGCAGCGCTAAACCGATGGGAGCCACGTCGAGCAGTCCAAAAGGGATAAATGGGGCGCTGCCGTGTCCTCCGCTGTTCCACCAGTCTTCAAGCAGATCGTTAAGCATAATCAGTGGACTGGACCCGACAAGGGTAAGGCAACCGCCAATGATGGCGCAGAAGGCCATGGGCATCAACAGATAGCTGCCGGGGATATGCAGGCGATGAGAAATGCGCAGGGTGGCGGGAAGAAAGAGTGCCGCTGCCCCGATATTGGGAATGAAACTGGAAACGGTGGCCACAGCAATGGAGACACCCGCAAGGATACGCCGCTCCCCGGTACCGACAACCTGAATAATCAAATTCGCTGCAATGTTCATCACTCCGCTGCGGTTAAGCCCTGCACTTATAATCATTACCGCGACAATGGAGATAACAGCATTGCTGCTGAAGCCCCGGAGAGCCTCTGAAGCGGGCAGCACGCCGGTGAGCGGCAAAAGAACCATTACCAGCAGGCCGACGATATCCACCCGCAGCAGTTCAGTGATGAAGAGAAAAATGGTCAGGCCAAGTAATCCAAGTACGATATACATGTCTGGAGTAAGATCTTGTATTTCCATAATTAAATAAAGATGAAATTTTTTCGGGTGCCCACTGGAGGAACAAGCCTCGTCGTGTCTGGATCTTCCTGACGTCCCGCCGGGAAGTATATACTATCCCTGAATTACGCGACAGAAAATGTCCTGAAACCGAAAGAAGGAGATCTGCTGTTCTGGCAAAAGAGTACCTTGAAACAGTTTGTATTTCGTTCATATTCGAGACCCAGAAGAAAATTTATTACAGCCATGTTTGATATCTCGACGTCTCGTTCCTCGCTTTGTCGGAGGATAATTTTTTGACTATACCGAAGAAGACAGGCGAAAAACTGGTTATTCAAGGGACCCTTTTTCCTCGAGACGGGGAAAAAAGATTGCCTCGTCAGGCGGCACCTGCAATCGAACGAGTCGGGCGTAGATGAGCAGATGAAAATCGGGCGAAAGTTTCACCCTGTTTTTGCACAATATTTTCTGACTCTTCATCGCCAGGGGAGCCCTTTGAAATATTCCTGATTCCGCTAGATTAAAGGGCCTCCTCCCTCAAGCCCGCTGCACACCTTCATGGGGGAAATAAACGAAAGCAAGACCTCAAATTTTCCTAAAAAGCCCAAATCTCTTTGATTTTCCTCAAGTTTCAGAAAAATTACTCCTGAATTCCCTTCCGCTTTATCCTTGACCAACTCTTTACTCACTGGTACAGTTTTGGCCTTTGCCCGGCGGGGCGTTGCTGTTCTCTCTCCCCCGCTGAAACAATGTTGCCGGAGGAAACCTCAATGTCATCAGAACTGCTGTTCTCCACTATCGCCATTTTTTTGCTCGCCGCACTGGTTCCCATTGGAATGGTGGCCACCACCATTTTCGGTCCCCGTTCCTCAAAAGAGAAGATAAAGAATGAGGCTTACGAGAGTGGGATTAAAAACGTCCTGGGCGGTGTTGACCAGAAGTTCTCCGTCAAGTTCTATCTCATTGCGATTCTGTTTTTAATCTTTGATATCGAGGCGGTATTCATGTACCCGTGGGCCGTCAACGTGCGTGAACTCAGCTGGTTCGGCCTTACGGAGATGGTTGTTTTCATCCTCCTGCTGCTCACCGGACTTATCTACATACTCAGGAAGGGGGTACTCAATTGGCGTTAGGAATCGAAGCAAGCCTCGGTGAATCTGTTCTCACCTCGAAGCTTGACGAAATCATCAACTGGGGACGTAAGTATTCACTCTGGCCGTACGTTTTCGGGACCGCCTGCTGTGCCATTGAATTCATGAGTACCGCGGCAGCGCAGTTTGACATCTCTCGCTTCGGAGCCGAGGTTGTACGCTACTCCCCCCGTCAGGCAGATATGCTCATGGTCTGTGGAACCATCACCTATAAGCAGGCTCCCATCCTGCACCGCATTTATCACCAGCTCTGTGAACCAAAATGGGTTGTTTCCGTGGGTGCCTGTGCAACCTCTGGCGGCATCTACGACAACTACTGTACCGTGCAGGGCATTGACCAGATTATCCCGGTGGATGTCTATGTTTCCGGCTGCCCTCCACGTCCTGAAGGTATCCTCAACGCTCTGATGGATCTGCAAAAACAGATTGAGAGCAACTCCATTCTCATCGACCCGCAAGCGCGTCATAAAGATTTCAGGGGGATTCTTGATCAATGAAAGATACAACTCTGACACAACTGCAGGAGGCGTTTCCCTCAGCAACCTGCACTCAGGTGATCGATACTGCAGTTCTTGATGTACAACCAAACGATCTGACAACAACGCTGACAGCTCTCAAAGAGGCCTTTGGCTGTGACCTGCTCCTTGACGTCACCGGCATTGACTATCTCACCTACCCAAAACCGCCGCAGAAAGAACGCTTCCGCGTGGTCTACACCCTGCGAAACTGGCGTGACAATCTCGTTGTACAGGTTCGAACGGGAGTCTCCAACCCGGAAATCGGCCTGCCCACCGCCAGCAGCATCTGGGAATCTGCCAACTGGGGGGAACGCGAGTGCTGGGATCAGTACGGTATTAACTTCTCCGGCCACCCCGACCTGCGACGGATTCTCAACCATGTTCAGTTTAAGGGTCACCCGCTGCGTAAAGATTATCCGGTGGATAAAAGGCAGATTCTCATGGAATCCGACAGCCTTGAGGCTCCACTCAAGTCTCGGCTGGCGTCAAAAAATATCGCCCGCGAAGCAATGACGGAACTCGGTACCGATGTGATGTTTCTCAATATCGGCCCCGCCCACCCCGCCACCCATGGTGCCATCCGTTTCGCCGTCGCATTGGACGGAGAGACAATTCTCGCCAATATTGTTGAGATAGGGTACCTCCACCGCGGCTTCGAGAAACTGGCGGAAACGCACACGTACAACCAGGTCATTCCTCTCACAGACCGCCTTAATTACTGCTCCTCAATGATGAACAACATTGCCTACGTCAAGGCAATTGAGAAGTTTGCCGCTATTGAGATTACGGAGCGGGCACAGTTCATGCGTGTGGTGCTGGGAGAATTTTACCGCATCCTTGACCACCTCGTCTGCCTCGCAGCTGCCGGGGTCGATGTCGGTGGCCTCACCAACTACTGGTATCTCTACGATGAAAAAGAGGCTGCCTACGACTTCATCAGCAAACTCTGCGGAGGTCGACTGATGTCTACGGCCACCCGTATCGGTGGCATGTACCACGATTTTCACGAAGGCTGGGAAAAGGAGATGGAGTTCCATCTTGCCGCTATCGAAAAAGGTGCTGGCGACTCCCAGGGATTGATGGAGAAAAACCGCATCCTTCAAGACCGTATGCAAAACGTCTGCAGGTTCAGTCCAGAACAGGCAATCAGCTTCGGTCTCACCGGCCCCAACCTGCGATCCTGCGGCGTCCCCTTCGACCTGCGCAAGGATGCCCCCTACTATAACTATGATTCCTTCGACTTTGACATCCCCATTGGCAGTAACGGTGATGTCTACGACCGCTTCATGATCCGCTATGAAGAGATCAAACAATCCATCCGCATCATCCGTCAGGCAATGAAGATGATCCCCGGAGGGCCGGTCAACGTTAACGACTCCCAGGTACATCTGCCGAAAAAAGCACAGGTATACACAAAAATCGAAGGGCTGGCCAACCACTTCAAGATGGTCTTTGAGGGTGTCCACGTCCCGAAAGGAGAGTGGTACGACGGTTACGAGGCTGCCAACGGTGAACTTGGATTTCACTTTGTTTCAGACGGCTCCGGCACTCCCTACAAATGCAAGGTTCGGCCACCCTGCTTCTACACGCTGGGGGCTTTTCCGGCCATGGTTGAAGGGAACATGATTGCCGACGCAATCGTAAATTTGAGCTGCCTCAATATTATCGGCGGGGAGTTGGACAGATGAGTGATCGTTCTAAACTTATTGCAACCGGAAAGCCATTCAAGTTCGACAAGAAGTATGACACTGAGTTTGAGCGACTTGTCAAACGCTACCCCTCACGGGAATCCATGATTCTTCCTGCTCTCTGGCTGGTACAGGAACAGGAAGGCTGGGTGTGTGAAGAGGCCATCGGCTACGTTGCTGACCGCATCGGCACCTTTGCCAGTAAGGTGTATGAGGTCGCAACCTTTTACACCATGATGAACCTTCATCCAGTTGGCAAATATCATATTTGTGTCTGTCGTACCCTTTCCTGCTGGCTGCGGGGAAAACAGGAGATTGTTAACTACTTCCGCGATGAACTCAACCTCACTCCGGGCAAGACCACCGAAGACAAAAAATTCAGCCTCGAAGAAGTGGAGTGTCTGGGCCACTGCGGTTCGGCCCCGGTGTTGCAGATCAACGGCGAATTTTACGAGAATATGGATGTGGACAAGGTGAAAAAGCTTCTGGCAACCTTCAAATAACCAGCTCCCCGGGAGCGGAACCACCAGGCGGACCAGCACACCACACCCGTTGACCAAGGAAAATAACGATGCAAGAAGCTAAAATACTCAGCGCGAAATTTGCGATAAAAAACTCGAATAAGCTGACGGTTGCGAAGAAAAACGGTGCCTACCAGACTCTCGATAAACTCTTCTCCTCCAAGCAGGGAGAGGTTATTGAGGTAGTGAAAAACAGTGGTCTCCGGGGCCGTGGCGGTGCAGGCTTCCCAACCGGCATGAAGTGGAGCTTTCTCCCCAAAGGACTGGACAAACCGGTTTATCTCGCGGTCAACGCCGATGAGTCGGAACCGGGAACGTTTAAAGACCGTTACATCCTTGCCCTGGATCCACATCTGCTCATCGAAGGCATCATCATCGCCTGTTATGCCATCAATTCCCACGATGCCTATATTTATATTCGCGGGGAATACACCACCCAGAGAATAGTCCTGCAGGAGGCCATCGACGAGGCCTACAAAGCCGGACTCCTTGGCAAAAAGGTAGGGAAACAAAATTATCGTATTGACATCACCATTCACCGCGGTGGTGGCGCCTATATCTGCGGTGAAGAAACGGCACTGCTCGAATCCATTGAAGGCAAGAAGGGCCAGCCCCGCTCCAAGCCGCCGTTCCCGGCCGTAGAAGGACTCTACGCCTGCCCGACCATCATCAACAATGTACAGTCCATCGCATCTCTGCCCTGGATTATACAAAACGGTGCCATGGCCTATAAAAGATACGGCATCGAAAGTGCCACGGGGACTCATCTCTTCGGCATCTCAGGACATGTGGAAAAACCGGGTGTGTATGAACTGCCCTTTGGCCTGCCCCTGCTTGATGTAATCAACGAGATGGCTGGCGGCGTCTGGAAAGGACGCAAACTGAAAGGGGTTATCCCCGGCGGCAGCTCCTGTCCTATTCTCACCCCGGAAGAGGCCGCTACGGCAACGCTGGATTATGCGTCGATGGCTGAGCACAAGACCATGTTCGGCTCCGGCGGCATTGTCGTGCTTGATGAGACCGTCTCCATGCCGGAACTGACTCTTAATCTGATACAGTTTTACCATCATGAGAGCTGTGGTCAGTGTACCCCCTGTCGCGAAGGCCTCGGCTGGATGGAAAAGATCCTCAAAAAGATTCTGGGCGGAGACGCAGAGACGAAGGATCTTAACCTTGTCCGTGAACTGTGTGACAATATTGAAGGTAAAACAGTCTGTGTGCTTGCCGCTGCCTGCACCATGCCGGTCCGGGCACTGCTCGATAAATACAGAGACGAGTTCGAGGCACTGCTGAAGCCTGAGCCGGCCAGCGCAACCACCGAAGCACCAGCGGAACAGGAGTGAGAAAAGAGCCATGACTGAGATGATAAAATTGTTTGTCAACGGGGAAGAGGTGGAAGTTGAATCGGGGAAGAACCTGATCGACGCCCTCGAAAAAGTAGGCATTGAGATTCCTCACTTCTGCTATCACCCCGCACTTGGCGCCGATGGTAACTGCCGCATGTGCCTTGTGGGGATTGAAGAAGGTCGCCCGCCGGTGGTTCCAGCCTGTAAGACCCCGGCAAAAGAAGGGATGAAGGTTTTGCTCGACGCCGACCACATCAAGAAGATTCAGCACGATGTGATGGAGCTTGAGTTTATCAACCATCCCACCGACTGCCCCATCTGTGATCAGGCTGGAGAGTGTAAACTGCAGGATTATTATATGAAGTATGAGGGCACCGAAAGTCGCATGAGGGTCCCTCAGGTTAAAAAACGCAAGGTTCAGGATTTTGGAGGAGGTGTAATCCACGACCAGGAACGCTGCGTTGCCTGTGGGCGCTGCGTCCGTTTTCTCCGCCAAATCACCAAAACCGGCGAACTCGGCCTCGTCAACCGTGGTGATGACTGCCGGGTGGAGTTTTTCCCCGGTCGCCCCATCAACAATCGCTACGGACTCAACGTGGTTGACCTCTGCCCGGTCGGTGCTCTGACCAGTGCAGACTTCCGATTCAAACAGCGCGCCTGGTTTCTCAAGCGGGCTGAGAGTATCTGCCACGGCTGCAGCAAAGGCTGCAACATCATGGTCGATCACAACAAAGAAAAGTATGAAGATGACATCATTTATCGCATCCGCCCCCGCCATAACGAACAAGTCAACGGCTGGTTCATGTGCGACGCGGGCCGCATGACCTACAAGTCGGAAAACGACAACCGCCTCGAAGAATGCACCCTCGCCGGGACTGTCCGGCCGCTGACAGATATTCTCGCCGATGCGCAAAGTCGCATCGAGAAGGCCAGCAAAGCACTCTTCCTTGTCTCCCCCTCCGCCAGTCTTGAACAGCTTGTCGCGGTACAGGCACTCGCTGAAAAAACGGGCGCGGCAGTCTCCGCTTTCTCTGACGGGTACATCGTCAAAGATGACGGTGACGATTTCCTCATCAAGGATGACAAAGCAGCCAACCGCACCGGAGTTGACCTTCTCAGTATCGCCAAAAGCCGTACCCATTTTGACAACATGGCAAAAGAGGCTGATGTCTTCATCAATTTTGACAACGATCTTTCCCGCTCCCTGAGTGAAGAGCAGATCGGCAAACTGTTCAAGGATACCTGGGTGCTCAACGCTGCAACTCACCCCGGACATCTCGGAACAGCCATGGCAGGGAAGGCGGGAGCCAGTGTGGCCCTTCGCTCATGGTCGGAATACCACGGCGTTGTTGTCAACTGCGACGGTATTGCTCAGAAATTTGTCGGCGGAGTCATGAAGAATATTGAACGACCGGATATCGTCGAAATAGCAGCCGGCCTGGGAAGCCCCGCCACGGGAGCAGCTGCTGCATGGGCGCTTGTTCAGAAAAAAATTCCCGCCCTGGCCGAGTTCGGCAGCTTCCTCGAACTGCCCGCCGAGGGAGTAAATCTAACCGACAATGAGGCAGGCAAATGACAACTCTTGACATTGTAATGGTAATTGTCCGGGTCTCCATCAGTGCCTTTGTACCGCTCTGTTTTCTGGCGGTCTGTGTCACCATGGAACGACGGGTCGCCGGTTTTGTCCAGGACCGTTCAGGTCCGAACCGGGCAGGCATTTATGGATTCCGCGCCGGTGGACTGGTGCAGAACCTTGCTGATGGGATCAAGCTGGCCTTCAAAGAGGACATCATCTCCGAGCATGTTGAGCACAAGTTTCTCTACGTTCTCGCGCCGATTATTTCTATGGCGGCAGCCATTATCAGCTTTGCCCTCATTCCCTTCGCCGATACCCTTGTCCTCGACGGCAAGGCTTACGTCATGCAGGGAATTCCCTGGGATACAGGCATTCTCTGGTTCCTCGCCGTCACTGGTTTCTCGGTCTACGGTATCATCCTCGCGGGCTGGTCTTCCACCAATAAATACTCCCTGCTCGGTGCACTGCGCTCAGCCTCCCAGGTGATCAGCTATGAGATCCCCATGGGACTGGCTGTCATCAGTCTGCTGATTGTCTACGGTTCCATCAACCTCTCAGACATCGCCCGCTTCCAGGGGCAGAACTGGCTCGGTTTTATTCCGATGTGGGGAATTTTTCTCCAGCCGCTGGCTGCTGTTATTTTCATCGTTGCCGCCTTTGCTGAATGCAACCGAACACCATTTGACCTCGCCGAGGGCGAGTCAGAGCTGGTTGCCGGTTTCCACCTTGAATATTCCGCCATGAAGTTTGCGGTCTTCTTCATGGGTGAATATGTGGCAATGTTCGCCTCCTCTGCGGTAATTGTCACCCTCTTCTTCGGCGGTTACAACATCCCCTTCTTCAGCACGGACTTCCTGATCCGCAACATCAAACCAGTCGCTTTTGTCATGCTGGTCATCCTGCCGGTTTTCATGTTCTATTTTGCGAAGTGGATCCGCAGAAACAATCGCAGTCAGTATCCGCGGGAGAATGATCCGCGCGAAGCTGAGGCAACCGTTTATATCCGCTGCTTCTGGATATTGATCGGCGTTATTGAAGTCTTCCTGCTGGCAATTCTGGCCTTCGCACAACCTGATACAGCCGCAGCCCATCTGCTGGTAGCCCTCATGCAGATCTGCACCTTCCTTCTCAAGGTGACCCTGATGCTCTTTGTCTACGTCTGGGTCCGGTGGACAATCCCACGCTTCCGGTATGACCAACTGCAGATACTGGGCTGGCAGAAACTTCTGCCGCTGGCTCTTCTCAATATCTTCGTAACCGGCGCCATTGTCGTCGCCCTCGGATAAAAGGAGTTAAAAATGGCAGCAAAAGTCAAACAACTACCGAGCCGGGGTGGCACCCCCGCAGAGAAGGTCTACCTTATTGAGATCTTCAAAGGAATGGGTATCACCCTCAGGCACTTTCTGCGCAACCTGTGGGATAACTCCAACCTCTACGTTCGCCACTATCCAGAGGTTCAGCCAAACATTCCGGCACACTGGCGCGGACGCCATCGTCTGCTCACCCATTCCGACGGAACACCCAAATGCGTAGCCTGTTTCATGTGTCAGACCAACTGTCCGGCAAATTGTATCATGATCAAGGCGGGGGAGCGCACCGACGGCATCACGGAAAAGATGCCGGTGAGCTTCACCATCGACCTTGCGGAGTGCATTTACTGTGGTTACTGCGTGGAAGCCTGCCCGGAGGATGCCATCCGCATGGACACCGGGATCTATGCTTTTACCTCAAGCAACCGTGAGGAAATGAAAATTGAAATGGACGAGATGCTCTCACTGAAGGGCGGCTATACGGAAGAAGAATATCAGAAAGGGCTGGAGGACGAATAATGTATATTGACACGCTGTTTTCCATCTTCGCGCTCACTGCGGTAGCCGGGAGCCTGGGTCTGGTTCTCTTTCGCCATCCCATGCGGAGTGCACTCTGTCTGGCAGTGACTATGATCTCCCTCGCCGGAATCTACGCCCTGCTCTCCGCGAAGCTGATCTTCCTGCTGCAGCTCATCGTCTATGCAGGGGCAGTCACGGCACTGATCGTCTTCATCATCATGTTCCTCAATCTACGCGAGAAAGACCTGCCGGAAGAGAACGAACGTTTCACGTATTTCATCGGCGGTGCCGTAGTGCTGATACCCGTCGCCTGGTTCATGATCAAGGTGATGAAAAGTATCCCCGAAGTGAAAAATTCCATTGTCGGCAACGGCTTTGGCAGCATTAAAGAAGTTGGGCAGATGCTCTTTACAAACTGGCTGGTCCCGTTTGAAATCATCTCCCTGCTGCTGCTCGTTACTCTCATCGGAGCTGTAGTACTCGCTGGAATCAGGAGGGAAAGCAATGATTGAAGATTATCTCGTATTGAGCGTCATTTTGTTCTGTATCGGTATTCTCGGTGTCATCTCCCGGCGGAACGTCTTTACAGTGTTAATGTCCATTGAGCTGATGCTCAATGCGGCCAACCTGGCCTTCGTTGCATTTGCCCGTCTCAATGAAACCATGGACGGACAAATACTGGCGATGATGGTAATAGCGGTGGCGGCTGCGGAAGCAGCTCTCGGTCTCGCTGTTATTATACTGCTGCACAGACAGAAAGGCAGACTGGACAGCAATGTCTTCAGTCTGTTGAAAGGGTAAGGGGGAGTCATGGAACATACAGTCAACTATCTGGTCTGCATTCCGCTGCTGCCGCTTGCCGGTGCCTTTGTGCTTGGAATGATGCATATGTTTACCTGCAAAAATCCACTGCCGGAGAAGCTCTACAGCTTCCTCGCCATGCTCGGACCGCTGGGCAGCCTGATTTTCACCCTCATCGTCTTCGCTACACTGCGTGAAATGCCCGCAGAATCGCGTTATCTGACACAGGACCTGTTCACCTGGTTCTCTGTGGGAGATCTGCACGTTGATATGGGCTTTTTTGCCGATCCGCTGAGTACGCTGTTTCTACTCTTCGTCACCTTTATCGGCAGCTTGATTCATATTTATTCCATCGGCTATATGGCCGGAGAAGAGAACTTCGGCAAATATTTTGCCTACTTCAACCTCTTTCTCGGCTCAATGCTCATCCTCGTGCTGGGCAACGGTCCCGTGGTCATGTTCATCGGCTGGGAAGCAGTGGGACTCTGCTCTTACCTGCTGATCTCCTTTTATACAAAAGAGCGTGATAACGTTCTCGCCGGGAACAAGGCGTTCATCGTCAATCGTGTCGGTGACCTCGGCTTCGTGCTTGGTGTTGCAGTACTCTTCTGGGGACTTCACAGCGCCCTCGGCGGAGCCGGTTTTGACTACCTCAATATCAAGGCCAGCGCATCCTCACTGACCGGAGGTGCAGGCCTCGCCGTCTGCCTGCTGCTCTTCCTCGGCGCTACCGGTAAATCGGCCCAGATTCCTCTCTATGTCTGGTTGCCAGATGCCATGGCTGGTCCGACACCGGTCTCTGCACTGATCCACGCCGCGACCATGGTCACCGCCGGTGTCTATATGGTTGCCCGTTTCAGCTTCCTCTACGCCAGCTTCCCCCTTGCCGGTGATGTGGTCGCCTGGGTTGGTATCCTCACCGCGCTGCTCGCCGCCATCATCGGCTGCTTCCAGCGTGATATCAAAAAAATTCTGGCCTACTCAACCGTCAGTCAGCTCGGCTACATGTTCGCTGGTGTCGGTGTCGCAGCCTATTCCGCAGGTATTTTCCACGTTTTCACACACTCTTTTTTCAAGGCCCTGCTTTTCCTTGGCGCCGGTTCTGTTATCTACGGCCTGCACCACGAGCAGGATATCTGGAAGATGGGTGGTTTAAAGAAAAAAATGCCGCTGACCTGGATTGTCATGGTCATCGGCGCACTCGCACTGGCCGGTTTCCCACCCTTTGCCGGATTCTTCTCCAAGGACGAAATTCTCTTCATGGCGCTGGCAAAAGGTCACTGGATGATCTGGCTGATCGGAGTCGGTGTCGCCGGCCTGACTGCCTTTTACTCCTTTCGTCTCATTTTTCTCGTCTTCCACGGCGAGCCGCGGGATCAGAAATCTTACGAAAAGGCCCATGAGCCGCCGCCAGTGATGACCATTCCGCTGATTATTCTTGCGGTTGGAGCAACCTTTGCGGGTTTTTTCAACCTGCCTTCATTCTTCGCTGGCGACAGCATGGTCAGCACATGGCTCGCCCCGAGTCTTCTTGAACACCACTCCGAAGCCAGCCGGGTAACGGAAGGCGTGGCGATGGTGCTGAGCATTGCGGTGGTACTCCTTGGTATCTTCTACGCCTGGAAAACGTTTGCCTTCAAACCACAAGACAAGCCGCTTACCGGTTTTGCCAAATGGGCAGAAGACAAGTTCTATGTGGATGAATTCTACAATGCTTTCATCGTCCAGCCGTGGATCGCATTTGGACGCACTATTTCCAACTTCATTGAGCCAAACATTGTTGACTTCCCCATAAAGGGGACAGCATGGCTCTACGGGGTTCTCGGCATGCTCTTCAAGGTGTTCCAGGCGGGCTATGTCCGGGTGTATGCAATTTATATGGTCATAGGGCTGAGTCTTATGAGCATCTTCCTCTCTCAATCACTTTAAGTGAGGTGTACGCATGTTTGAATCGGCCCTGACAGTGATGATTTTTCTGCCCATTGTGGCGGGCGCGCTGATATTGCTCTGCCCGGCGAAGGGGGCAGCCAGAATCATCGGCTTCTTCGTCTCCCTTATTGTGCTGATGATAGGCGTCCAGCTCTTCATCGACTTCGACGGCCAGGCGGGAATGCAGTTCGTATACAGCACCCCATGGATTTCTTCCCTCGGCATCAGCTTCGGCCTTGGAGTGGATGGCATCAGCCTGCTGGTCCTCTTAACCAGTGCTGTGCTCTTTCCTCTCGTCTTCTGTGTGCTGAAGGAACAGAGCCGAAACTTTTACGCCAACCTGCTTCTCTGCCAGGGGGCGATGATAGGTGCTATCTGCGCCACAGACCTTGTAGTTTTCTACATATTCTGGGAGCTCATGCTGGTACCGATATTCTTCACCATAGGCCTCTACGGTGGCCCGGGACGTCTACCGGCTACCCTGAAGATCACCATCTACACGATCGCCGGTTCGCTTCTCATGCTGGTGGGCATTATCTATGTGGCAAGCTGCTACCATCAGCAGTTTGGTGTGTGGACCTTTAACATGGCACGGCTCTCCGCCCTCAGCCTCAGCGGAGGTTTTGCCGGCTGGGCCTTCCTCATGTTCATGATCGCATTTGCCATCAAAATTCCGATATTCCCCTTCCACACATGGCTGCCGGACGCTTACACTGAGGCTCCCCCGGCAACAAGTTTCGTGCTCTCAGCGATCATGGCTAAAATTGGGGTGTACGGGATGATTCGTTTTGTCCTGCCCTTCTTTGCTCCAGAGTTTATCTCCTGGGCAACCTTCTTCCTGTTCCTTGGTATTATCGGCATGATTTACTGCGGCATCGCAGCCATCGGACAGAAGGATATCAAGCGGATGCTGGCCTTCTCCTCGGCCTCTCACATGGGGGTAATCGCCATCGGCGTCTGCGCCATGAACGTGCAGTCCCTGACTGGTTCACTCTTCCAGATAGCCGCTCACGCCACCAGCACCGGCGTTCTTTTCCTCTTTGTCGGCCTGATGGAAGAACGGCTGAAAACCCGTAATATCGACGCACTCGGCGGCCTCGCCTACCGCGCTCCGATATTCGCGACTTTCTTTGCCGTAGCCATGCTCGCCTCCGTAGGTCTGCCCGGCACCAGCGGCTTCATAGGCGAGTTTCTGATTATCCTCGGAACGGTGAAATACAGCATGTTCCTTGGCCTGCTCACCGGTTTCACCCTGATTGTCGGGGTCTGCTACATGTTGTGGATGTTCCAACGGGTTTTTTACGAAAAAGAGAGCGAAACAACCACCCGTTTTACCGACCTGACGGCAGGCGAAGCCTTCAGCTTTCTGCCAGTGATGATCCTCATCTTTGTGATGGGAATATTCCCGCAGCTCTTTATCAGCAAGATTGAGCCAGCGGTTCAACAGCAGATTGCTCAGCTCTACGCCCCTGCACAACAGCAGGTGGTTACCAATGAAATCAGTGTTACTGACAAATAATTAAGACAGGGGTAATTACCATGCATGATTTTGCTTCATTTCTACCGCTTGTCATCACCTGTGCCGGAGCTCTTCTGCTCATGCTCTACGCCGTCTGCCCAAAAGCGGAACAGGAGAAGGCATCGCTGATGAGCATGGGCTTTTTCGCGGTGGCATTCTTTGCCCAGCTGCTGGTAGTCTGTACCGTCAGCCGGTCGGTTTTTCCGGAGACCTTCAATGGTCTGCTCGGAGTGTCCAGCTTCACGAACGCCGCCTGTCTGATCATCTACGCCTGTGGCTTCTTTACCACGCTGAGCAGTCACACCTATTTTCGGGAGAACCACTTTGCCACAGTCGAGTTCTACTCACTGCTGCTCTTTTCTGCCGTCGGCATGGTGCTGCTCTCCATGGCTCGTGAACTGATTACCGCGTTCATCGCTCTGGAGATCATGTCGCTGGCCATTTACATCCTTGTCGGCTTCAACCGTGCCAGCTCCCGGGCTACCGAGGCACTCTTCAAATACTTCATCCTCGGAGCATTTTCCGGCGCATTTTTCTGCATGGGCACGGCGATGATCTATGGTGCAGCAGGTTCCACCCGCTTTGAGAGCATTGCGGAATGGCTGGCCTTCAATCCAGCCACCACCCCGCTGATGCTTGGTGGTGCATTTTTTCTGCTGATCACCATCTTCTTCAAGATCTCTGCCTTCCCTTTCCACGCCTGGGTGCTGGATGTCTATGACGGTTCCAGCAACCCGATCACCGGCTTCATGGCCACTGCCCTGAAAACGGCAGCCTTTGCTCTGATCGCCAACTTTCTTGCCCTCAGCGGGAACCTGCATGACTCCTGGATCACCGGCCTTTTCTGGATCGCCGTATTCACCATGTTCGGCGGCAACCTGATCGCCATAGGCCAGGACAACATCAAGCGGATGATCGCCGCCTCCGGGATCGTCCATTCCGGCTATCTGCTTATTGCTCTTGTCGCCATCAACAGTGAACACTTCAGTGGTGCCGTTATTGCCTACTACCTCGCTGCTTATTCAGTCGCAACACTCGGCATGTTCGCTGCACTCTCCTGGCTTGGTGGAGAAGGCGAGAAACGGGTCAACTTCGATGACTTCAAAGGCCTTGCCAAACGGCAGCCTCTTGCTGCGGCGACTATTACCATCTTTCTCCTGAGTATGGCAGGGATTCCTCCCACGGCTGGTTTCATGGGAAAATTCTACATCATCACCTCCGCCATCACTGCTGGTCAGATCGCACTTGGTGTGCTCGGCATTATCTCCTCTATCCTTTCCATGTGGTATTATCTGCGACTCATTGTCAGCATGTATTTCCACGATGCGGAAGAAGACTTCGTAGTAAACGGAACCTCGCTGGCATCGATCTCCACCGTTGCTCTGGCTATAGGAACCTTTGCCATAGGTCTCTTCCCGCTGGTTCTCTGAGCAGGGTATTACAGCTGTAAATAAAAAAGGGCCTCCGGCATATTGCCGGAGGCCCTTTTTTTATTCCCTTATTCCCATTAAAAAACTATGCACCAGTCCCGCGCAGAAGTGCCACCACAATAGCTGCATAAAAACATCCCGCGGCGAGGACTGTCCCCGTATGGAAGACCTCATGGAAACCAAACCACTTCGGGGAAGGGTTCGGCCGTTTACAACCGTAGGCAACAGCTCCCAGCGAATAAAGCAATCCACCACTGAGCATCAGCACAACTACTGCCCAGCCGCCACTCTTCCAGAACTGGTAAAGCCAGCCCATAGAGATCCACCCCATAATCAGGTACAGACTGACATAGAGCGCACGGGGTGCTGTAAGCCAGAAAATGCGGAAGAGCACACCAGCCAGTGCAACACTCCAGATAAGCCAGAGAAGCAGCAACCGCGAGTTGCCGGTAAGCAGAGCAGCTGCCAGAGGAGAATAGGTCCCAGCAATGAAAAAATTGATATTGGCGTGGTCGATGCGCCGCAGAGTGGCCTTTACCTTCGGTGACCAGTTGCCAAGGTGATAGGCGGCGCTGTTGCCGTAGAGCATGATAGAAGTGGCAAGATAAACGGCCACTGCCACGATTTCTGCAGGCGTCGAGCACAATCTCAGCAAAATAACGCCGCCAAGTATCGACAGTGGCAGCGCCCCCGCGTGAATCCAGCCGCGTAACCGCGGTTTCACCGAGGGCAAAACCTGATCTTTATCTTCCATGATTTGTACCATTAGAGTTCCTGTTTTTAAAAGAGTATCGAATAATCGCCCATCTTTTTTGTTACAGGTAAAATTTTATCCTCGGAGGTAAGCGCCAGGATTCTGTCAGATTTAGACCATTTTTGCCAGAGTGGCGTTATCTTCAAATAGCCAATACTCTTACTATCAGCTGCATGAGTGTACTCTATTTTCTCAAAACGTCTCAAGACAAGAAAGAAAACTTCTTATCCAACAGACTTCTGGACTCCGATAGCAAACGTTATACCCTCCGGTAAAGTTCCTTCTGTGCCTCGAATATGAACGAAATACAAGCTGTTTCAAGGCCCCATTTATTTTTAAATATTTTTTTGTTGTCCACGGTTTTTTGAGAAGTTATACCATTTATGTTTTTTATTGACCAAAGAACGCGACTGCGTGGACATTTTTGGGGCCGATCACAAGAGGATAAAATATAAATTTGATCTCATTGCAGAGACGTCTGTTGTGGGATGAGATACCTGTTGTGCTAAAGACGCCCAAATTGGTCGTCTCTACAAAGACCTTTTGCTTTTCCCTGCCTCCTTTCTCCGGCCTTCTTTTCCCCCCATAAGTACAACGCCACGTTGTCACCACGAGGTGATAACGTGGAATTTCATCACCATTGGTAAAAAATTGGCACAACGGTGGTTTCCACAATGTTGTTGTTTTCTGTAGAGACAAGGCATGCCTTGTCTAACGACATCGGCAATGACGGTCACGGCGGAATTAATAAATTGGGTGATTGTGCGGATGCAACAGCGGAATTGTATCACCCCTGGTGGCAAATTGGCACAGCAGTGTCTTCCGCAATGTTGTTGTGTAGACGAGGTTGTTCAAGGTACTCTGGAGTGAGATTTCCAGCAGGAATGAATTTTGCGAGAAGGTTGAAGCAGAAAAGGGAAAAGCGAAAAAAAAGCCAGAAGCCCTGGAATCAAGGCTTCTGGATAAAACCTGGGCAACAGGCTCAGAAGTGAAACGTAGCACTGATGCAGTTCATATTCAAGCTGGCATTGTGCTCGTAGATCCCGGCATTGGACTGATGATAAAAATAGTAGCCGATGCTGAATTGCTGCAAAACGACCTCAACACCGAGTTTGGCGTTGAAAAAAAACGGGCCACCAAGGTCGTGATCGATAAATTCCGTCTTTCCTGCCATCAGACCAGTACCAAGCCCCGCAGTCAGCCGGAAGAGGTCGTCCAGCCAGAGATGAGCCTGCGGCATGACGCTGAAACGCCCGGTGAGATCCTGATCAGACTCATCCTCATCAATAAGTGCACCTTCCATCTCCACACTGGTGGTCAACCGCCATTCATCCCCCGCAGTCAACCACGGGAGGTCATGGTTCCAGCCGAGTGCATACTGCTCAATGTTGGTATCATCGCAAAAATTCTTCCCATAGCTCAGGCCAATGCTGTCACCGGCAAACACCGAGTGTACAGGAAAAATTAACAGCGCTGTAAAAAACGACAGTAACAGTGATTTTTTCATTTTTTATCTCCTTGTTGAAGCTGCAAACCTGCAGGTCAATGGAAAAAAGAGGGACTCCAGCTGGGATGCCAGCCAGTTAAAGTAACTTTTAGCGAACAACACCTCGCAAAAGGTGGAAACATAAACCATCCGACTAATTTTACCAAAAAAAAAACAACTGACATTTTAACATCCCCGGGGCACGCCTCCTCTTATTCCCCCACCTCGCGCCCAAACAGCTCCGCCCGGTCCAACACACCTTCCTGTTGCAGCACAGCCTTTTTCTCCTCAACACCCCGAACAAGAAATTCCCCCGCGTATTCCACCTCCATGGCGTCAAAGATGTAACGGGTGGTAAGAATTGCCGATTCAAACAAACGCTCACCCTTCGTTGCCGCAGTGGACACAAGATAGCCGCGGCGCCCCTCTCCCCGACGGAACCGTTCCCGGCAAAGGTAGCGTCTCGCCCACTGTGCCTGCATGCGGTCTCCAAAAATTTTTGCCTGGGCTGAAAGCCCATAGAAATAGACAGGGCTGACAAGAATAATGCGATCTGCATCATCACATTTCCCGTAAAGGGGTTCCATTTCGTCTTTAAGAATGCAGCGACCCGTTTTACTGCAACCTCCACATGCCTGGCAGGGGCGCATCTGCAAATCGTTGAGATGTACCGACTCCACCTCCCCTCCGACCGCTTCAACACCTCTCTTCACCGCCTCGGCCACCGTCTCGCTGTTCCCCCCCCTTCTTGGACTTCCCAGCAATATGAGAACTTTCACCGCATCACCTTATTTTTTTATTCCAATAGTCTTATGCAAAAACCTTTGCAATCATCTTTCATCATCTTTTATCAGTTTACATCCTGGAGATTCCAAACGAAATCGCCTCGCGTCATAATCCGTCAATGTTACACGTTTTTACATCGATTTATCAATACTTTATGACAATACCCATGATCATGTTGACTTCGTTTTTTTACGCGGTATTGTATCATTCAGCAGCGAGGAAAGAGCTTCTCACTGTGAAAATAAAACTAATTTCATCACAAGGAGATTTACCATGAAAAAAGTAACTGCCTTCGCACTGTCCGCCCTTCTTCTCGCTTTTGTTTCCATTGCCATCGCTGAAGATACTGCTCCTGAAGCCACCGATGCAATGGAAACTGTTGCTCAGCCTGTAGAAGTTATAGAAACGCAGGCAATGGACACTGCAGATCAGGCAGGTGACACGGTTAACGCTGTAGAAGAAGCCATTGTACCTGCTGATGATGTAAAAGCTGATAATGCCAAAGCTGAGTAAGATCGCGCTTGCGGGAGAAAATCCAATGAAAAAATTTATTTCACCTTTTACTGCCTGTGCCCTGATTTTCGGCACTGCCACAACTTTCGCTTTTGCCGATACAACAGAAGATGTGAGTGCAGCTGTTCAGCTTTCTCATGAAAACGTTGCTGCAGCAGGCGAAAAAGCCACTGCACTCGTTGACAAGGTACAAACAGCACTCCATAGAACTAAAGGACGTGTAAATATCAACTCTGCAGATGTGGAAACTTTGACCAGCATCCCCGGAATTGATGAGAAGCTGGCCGAAGCCATTGCAGAATATCGCAATGCAAAAGGCAACATCACCTCCGTTGAGGATCTGCTCAACGTAGAAGGGATGAGCAATGCTCTGTTGGAAAAGATCGCACCTCTGTTGCAGATTTGAGCGGAAATAAAAGTATAGTACCAATTCCAGCTCCGTCGGATTGTCCGACGGGGTTATTTTTTATCCCGACTCTCACCAAAAGAGCTTGAATAACCAGTCTTTCGTCCATCTTCTTCGTTACAGCAAAAAAGTTATCCTCCGACAAAGCGAGGAACGAGACGTCGAGGTGAGAACTCTACTCCGATATTCAATCATACCTGTAATAAATTTCCTCCCGTGCCTCGAATATGAACGAAATACAAGATTATTCAAGGTCCTCGCCATGAAAAATAGACACAGCAGCCAGCTCAGGCCATCAACACACCTTCGCTCTTCTCGCAGATATGGGGCCGTATTACAGTATTGCTGAAAGAGAGGCCAAACTGTCTGCAAACCGTCAACACTTAAAAACAAGAAAGAGGAATCCCGCTCATAGTGCCTGCAGCTCCTGGAGCTCTACATCTACCACTCTTTTCCACTTTTCTGGTAACCAGATCACTGTGTTATCTCCTCTCAAACAATCCGAAACAATCAGACTTCTCTCTCAACACCTCCTGTAGTGCACTCAATAAGCTTATATTATTAAGCGCAACATCACCTTTCGTCACTTTTCGTCAGATCAAATCAGAAACTGCTCTCGTAAAACAACGAGGGGTCACAATCTATCATTTACTAGCATTATTATAACGTTTTATCAATAATTTATGACAATATCTGTGATTTTATTGACTTCGTTTTTCTACGCGGTATTGTAGCAGACAATGATGGGGAAACAATTTCTCATCACTTGAGTGAAAACTAATGTTATTATAGGGAAATTTATTATGAAAAAAGTAACCGCTTTCGCACTGTCTACTCTTCTTCTCGCCTCCGTTTCTGTTGCCGTTGCTTCAGGGAGTGCGCCTGAAGCCCCTGCAGATACTACAGCTAAAACTACCGAAGCTGTTACTGCTCAGGCTGGAGAAACCGTTGAAGCTGTAGAAGATGCTGTGGATCCTGATGATGATGCTGTATCTCCCGATGATGATACTGTAGCCCCTGATGATGATACTGTAGCTCCTGATGATGATGCGGTAGATCCTGATGATGATGCTGTGGATTCTGATGATGATGATGATGCTGTGGCTCCTGCGGATAATGATACTAAAGCTGCTGAGTAAAGCTCTGCTGCTCGAAAGAGTTATATCATCGGTGGAACTCTGATCAACGACAGACGTCAGCACTTGAAAAAAACCCCGCCGGAATATCCGACGGGGCTTTTTTATGGCTGCCAAACGGGAGTGAACTGCCAGCCACAGAAAAGCAGCTGGCTGACGGGAATTCAGACCTTCGCAAGGGCCTGATCAAAATCGGCAATAATATCATCGATATTCTCTATACCAACAGAGAGACGAATCAGGTCAGGAGTAACCCCCGCCGCAAGCAGCTCTTCTTCGGAGAGCTGACGATGGGTCATACTGGCCGGATGGAGCACCGAGGTGCGTACGTCAGCAACATGAACAACGATGGCGGCCAGTTTCAGCGCGTCCATCACCCGCTCCCCTTCTGCAGCACCACCCTTCACCCCGAAGGTAAGAACACCGCTGCACCCCGAAAGATACTTCTTCGCCCTTTCGTAGTGTTTGTGACTGGGCAGACCGGGGTAGTTAACCCATGCCACTTTCTCATGCGACTGAAGAAATTTCGCCATTTTCTGTGCATTTTCACAGTGGCGGTCCATGCGAACATGCAACGTTTCGAGACCAAGATTAGAGAGCCACGCATTCATCGGACTGAGATAGGCTCCGGTATCACGAATCCACTGTTCCCGCGCCTTAACGGCGTAGGCTGCTGCACCGAAGGTCTCTGTGTAAATGAGCCCATGGTAGCTCTCATCGGGCTCGGTCATCTCTGGATAACGACCGTTCTTCCAATTAAATTTTCCACCGTCAACAATCACGCCACCCACACTGGTAGCATGCCCGTCGATATATTTGGTGGCGGAATGGATAACGATGTGTGCACCATGTTCCAGCGGGCGGCAGAGATACGGCGTGGCAAAGGTGTTGTCCACAATAAAAGGCATTCCGACTTCTTCGGCAAGGGCGGCAAACTTCTCGAAGTCGAGAACATCCATACCCGGATTGGCGATGGTCTCGCCGAAGATGCAGCGGGTATTCGGCCTGACGGCCTTGCGCAGCTCACTGAGCGGAGCCTCTGGATCCACCAGCGTTACCTCAATTCCCATCTTCTTCAGCGTGTTTTTGAAGAGGGCAACGGTTCCGCCGTAAAGCGCTGAGGCGGCAAGAAAGTGATCCCCGGCAGAACAGATATTAGCCACCGAGATCATAATGGCCGTCTGCCCCGATGCAGTTGCCAGCGCAGCCACGCCGCCCTCAAGAGCAGCCATCTTCTTTTCGAAGACATCAACAGTGGGATTGCTGATACGTGAATACATGTGCCCGGCAGCCTTGAGGTCGAAGAGATCAGCCACCGCCTGCGCCGTATCATAGCGATAAGTGGTGCTCTGGCAGATCGGCACGACTCTGGTCTCACCATTAGCCGGTTCCCACCCTGCCTGAACAGCGTTTGTTTCTATCTTCCAGTTATTCATTTTTATTTTTCCTGTTTGAGACCCTCTGCAATGGCATCACAGACGTAGTCAATGTTGGAGGGAGTAAGACCAGCGAGATTAATACGACCGCTGCCTACCATATAAATTCCCTTTTCATCCCTCAGCCACTCAACCCTCTCTTTTGAAAGGCCGGAGAAAGAGAACATTCCGCACTGCCTGAGAATATAGGAGAAGTCCTGCTCCACACCGCGTTTTTCGAGGCCCTGCACCAGTTTGCCCCGCATCTCCTTGATCCGGCGGCACATGGTATCAAGTTCATCAACCCATTGACTGTGCAGCGTTTTGCTGGTCAGCACCGTTTTCACCACAAGCCCGCCGTGGGCTGGCGGGTTAGAATAGAGAACCCGCACCACAGTCTTCAGGTGACTCATCGCCACCACGGCTTCCGCCTCGCTCGGAGCAACAACCGTAAGTGCTCCCACCCGTTCTCTGTAGAGACCAAAATTTTTCGAGAAAGAGCTGGCAACCACCATATCAAGGCCACTCTCGGCGAAAGCGACAACGCCGACGCGGTCTTGCTCAAGGCCCTCTCCGAGCCCCTGGTAGGCGAAGTCGAGGAAGGGA
>Ga0172378_10000222_pt1 | contig 47706 bp, 42 predicted proteins | sample GrowelOW332metaG_FD_119755 | JGI IMG/M metagenome (GOLD analysis project Ga0172378, IMG submission 119755) | Groundwater microbial communities from an aquifer near a municipal landfill in Southern Ontario, Canada - Pumphouse #3_1 metaG | ecosystem: Environmental > Aquatic > Deep subsurface >...
AATATTATTATTGCTTACCTCCACAAAGCCGTCAGTTATTTCCATCTCTTTAATATGGCCTTCAGTTGTGAATATAAGCATACCTTTTGTCAATAATGATATAAGTGGAGCATGATTGTTTAATATCTGGAACGGACCCATATAACCGGGTAAAGTAACGGAATCCACTTCACCTTTGAAATAACTCTTTTCAGGACTTATGATTTCCAGTTTCATAACAAATCAACTCTTTATAAATTATCCTTTAATACTTTGCTCAATCAGCTGGTTTCCCTTTTCAATTGCCTCTTCAATTGTACCTACATTCATAAATGCTGCTTCAGGGTATTTATCCGTTTCACCGTCTAAAATCATCTGAAACCCTTTGATTGTATCTTTAATCGGCACCATCACTCCCGGCTGCCCTGTATATTGTTCTGCCATAAAAAAGGGTTGTGAAAGAAAACGCTGTACTTTACGGGCACGGTTTACTGTCAGCCTGTCTTCATCAGATAGTTCTTCCATCCCAAGTATAGATATTATATCCTGTAACTCCTTGTAACGCTGCAATATCTGTTTTACGCGCATTGCCGTATTATAATGATCTTCACCAACAATTGATGGTTCCAGAATGCGAGATGATGATTCAAGGGGATCAACTGCCGGATATATTCCCAATGATGCTATCTTTCTGCTAAGTACGGTTGATGCGTCCAAGTAACTGAATGTTGTTGCAGGGGCCGGGTCTGTAAGGTCATCTGCCGGTACGTAAACCGCCTGTACAGATGTTATAGAACCATATTTTGTAGAAGCAATTCTTTCCTGAAGTGTACCCATCTCTGATGCCAGTGTAGGCTGATAACCTACAGCTGATGGCATTCGTCCTAAAAGTGCGGATACCTCTGAACCGGCCTGAACAAAACGGAAAATGTTGTCGATAAATAGTAGAGTGTCACTGCCTTCTCCTCCGCTGTCGCGAAATGACTCTGCAACTGCGAGACCGGTTAGTGCAACGGATGCTCGCGCACCGGGAGGTTCATTCATCTGACCGAAAACAAGCGTTGTCTGAGATTCTTTGAGCTTTTCGTAATCAATTTTACTTAAATCCCATTTGCCTTCATCCATGCCTTTCTTAAACTCCTTGCCATATTTAATTACTCCGGATTCTATCATCTCACGTAAAAGGTCGTTTCCCTCACGGGTACGTTCACCTACTCCGGCAAAGACTGAATATCCCTTGTGTCCTTTAGCAATATTATTGATGAGTTCCATTATGATTACCGTCTTCCCTACACCTGCTCCACCAAAAAGACCAATCTTGCCTCCTTTTAAATAGGGTTGTAGTAGGTCAATCACTTTTATACCAGTGTGAAGTATTTCTTCTGTGGTGGTCAGGTCTTCAAACTTGGGAGCTTCACGATGTATAGGATACTGCTTGTCTCTGCTGAGTTTAGATAGGCCATCAATTGGTCTTCCCACAACGTTAAGCAAGCGACCTTTAATCTGTTCGCCAACGGGTACACTTATAGGGCGTCCTAATGCTTTTACCTGGAGACCGCGACTCAAACCGTCTGTTGACTCCATTGCTACAGTACGAACAATATTTTCTCCAATGTGTTGCTGAACCTCAAGGAATACTTCTTGCCCGGCATTACGCTTGACATATAGTGCATCATTAATAGCGGGTAACTTGATTTCTTCTGAATCTGATAACTCAAAACGCACATCAACAACAGGACCTATAATTTGGGAAATTTTCCCCATTAAAACCTGCATAGTAAATAGTAATGATTTTTAATGTCAGCTGATTCTGACTTTCACAAAGGTACTAAATTTATTGAAGAAAAAAAAGAAAAATATTATGAGCCACAAGCGAGGATCGAACTCGCGACCTACGCGTTACGAATGCGTTACTCTACCAACTGAGCTATTGTGGCAAATATGTCGGGCAGCTAAATTGCTGCCCGATATATTTTTTAAAGAATTAATCATGCTACGGTTTAAGCAGTAATTCCTTCTTTCTTATTTTTATTTGTCATTATCTTATATGCAACCGGTGCAGCTACGAATAAGCTGGTTACAGTACCTACAACCACACCAATAAACATTGCAAATACAAAGCTTCTCACAGCGTCTCCGCCAAGGAAGAGAATAACAATGATCACAAGAACTGTACTTAGACCAGTATTGATAGTACGTGCCAGGGTTGCATTCATCGAGTCGTTAAACAGCTCTCTCAACCCTCGTTTCGGATATAGATGCATATATTCACGCACACGGTCAAATACCACCACCTTGTCGTTAATAGAATAACCGACAATGGTAAGTATCGCGGCAACAAACGTCTGGTCCATCTCCATCGAGAATGGCATCACTCTCCAAAGAAGTGAATAAAGACCTATAACTGAAAATGCGTCAATTGCAAGTGCAGCAACAGTACCCATCGAGAATCCCCAATTGTTAAAGCGGAACATAATATATAGTCCCATACAGATTAATGCTATCAGCAGCGATAGAAACGCGTTGTTAAGCATGTCTTCTGCTATACTTGGTCCCACTTTCTGAGAGCTCATTATGTGGTCGTCAACGCTCATGCCCGGGGTCATAAATTCTGCTATTCCTTCACCCAGCAGATCACGGAGTTCTCGTTCAACATTTGTACCATCTTCTTCAATCATATAGTTTGTTGAGATCCTTACTTGGTTACTGGATCCGATAGTAATCACACGGACTGATTCTCCAAAGTAGGGTACCAGAGCATCTTCCACATCCTGCGTATTTACAGGCTGTTCGAAGCGAACAATATAGTTACGTCCGCCTGTGAAGTCGATGCCTGCATTTAAACCTAACGTAAATAATGATGCTATACTTACAACTACAAATATTGCGATTCCTATAAGTATTTTTTTACTGTTTTTTAGGAAATCAAAACTGTATTCTCTATAGATTGCTCTTGAGAATGGTGTTTGAAATGTAAGATTCTGCCATTTCCCTTTTGACAGTCGGTTTTCATAAACAATACGTGTTAGGAAAACAGCTGTAAGGAATGATGCGGCAATACCAATAATCAGTGTTACGGCAAATCCTCTGATTGCTCCAACCCCAAATATTGCAAGAATAATACCTGTAATAATGGTTGTTAAGTTAGAGTCTAAAATTGCTGAGAAGGCATTCTTATATCCATCTTCCAATGCACGGCGCAATGTTTTACCCGCGGCAAGCTCTTCCTTGATACGCTCATTGATAAGTACGTTAGCGTCAACCGCCATGGCGAGAGACAGAATCATACCCGCGATACCCGGTAATGTTAGTACTGCCTGGAATGCTGCGAGAACACCTAAAGTAAAGAAGAAGTTTAGCAGAAGCGCAACATTAATAACTGTACCCGGAATAAATCCATAAAGCACCATAGTAAAAATAAATAGAACTACCAATGCTATTATAAACGAAATTAACCCATCTTGAATTGCTTCTTGTCCTAAAGAAGGACCAACCACATCTTCCTGAACAATACGAATACCGGCTTGCATCTTACCTGATTTCAGTACGTTCTCGAGGTCTTGTGCTTCCTGTGGTGAGAAATCTCCCGAAATAGAAGAACGGCCTCCTTCAATACGATCGTTTACTCTGGGTGCTGAATATACATATCCGTCAAGCACAATAGCGATTGAATTACCAATCTCTGATCCTGTAATTGTAGCCCAGCGACTTGCGCCTGCTGAGTTCATCGACATACTTACTTCCCAAGCAGATCCTTGCTGTCCCTGGTCGGCTTTTGCATTGGTAACCACATCACCTGTCAGTGCGGGTCCACGGCTGCTTCCATCACCTTTAAGTGCAAACAGCTGGAAATATGTTTCATGCTGATCTACAGGTTTGAATCCCCATTTAAAATTAACATCAGCAGGGAATAAAGATTTATATCGCTGAAGAAGGAAGTTAACTGATGCTGTATCAAGTTTTGAAACTGTACCAAGAACAGGGCCTGAAGCTCCGCTCATTGCGAAGTATGGTTCACTGAAATACTCAACAAAACTTCTGTCTATAATTATTTTCTTTTCTTCCTCAAAGTCAACAGATTCTAAATTAACCAGACTATCTTCGGCATCTGTCAAACCTTCTACAGATTCTACTTCTTCCAATAGTGAGTCAGTTGGTTCTACTGCTGAGCTAGTTCTCATTGCTAAAGCATACTCACTTGACCTGGAATTTAATTCGTTGAAGTAAATTCCCAATTCACTTACGTTATAAGTCTTCCAGAATTCTAGATTGGCGCTACCTTGTAGAAGGTTACGCACACGTTCAGGTTCTGTAATACCCGGTAGCTCCACAAGAATACGCTCTGCACGGTCCAGACGCTGAATGTTAGGTGCAACAACACCAAAGCGGTCAATACGAGTAGCAAGAACGTTAAATGAGTTATCAGCAACACTCGACAGCTCTTCTCTCAGTACAGATATTACTTGATCGTTTGTGGCAGTAGGACTAACCCTGTCAGCCATTGTGATGCTGTAGATGTTTGCCAGTCTGCCTTCCGGGTTTATCTCTTCATAATTTTGCTGGAAAAGCGAGATAAAGTCTGAAGAGCTACCCCGGCGATTCTGATTTACTGCTTCTCTTAATGCCTGATTAAATTGGGGGTCATCGGTATTAGCGAGTGATTGTAGCACTTCTGCAGCATTTATCTCCAGAACTACGTTCATACCACCTTTCAGGTCAAGTCCTAAACCGATTTCTTTCTCCCGGATCTGGTTTAAAGTGTAGTTGAGATATACTTTCTCGGTTGATAGTGAATCAAGATAATGATTCTTCAGGGCTAAGTCTCCATTTGCGTATTGATCCGCTTTCTTATTGTATTGTCTCCCAACTACTGTGAATGAGAGATAAAACAAACAGATAGCTGTCAGGATAATACTGAAGACTTTAATGAATCCTTTGTTTTGCATTTCAATATTACTTTTGTTACAATTTATTATTCTTTAGGCAATTAACTCGATTTAAATGTAAAAACAGAGGCATCGGCAATGCCTCTTGGTTTTAAGCGTGCAAATATACGTTTTTTTTATCTTTTTAAGAACAATATCACCGGATTATTTTATTTAAAACGATCCGGTGATATATTAAAGTTAGGGTATTATTTATTAATCTATAAATCCTCTGTTCTGTAAAAGATATTTTGGATTAGGTTCTGCACCGCGGAATTTTTTATAAAGAGTCATCGGGTCATCTGAGTTACCTTTAGACAAAATATTATCACGGAACAATTTTGCTGTCACTTTATCGAATACACCATTCTCTGCAAATGCCTGGAATGCATCAGCGTCAAGCACTTCAGCCCATAAGTATGCATAGTAACCGGCAGAGTAGCCACCACTGAATATATGAGAAAAATATGTACTGCGATAACGTGGTATTATCTCGTCGATAAGACCTATTTTATCCATAGCCATATTCTCAAATTCACGAACATCTATATCAGTTTTTTCTGTCAAAGTATGATAGTTCATATCGAGCAATGCTGCTGCAACCAGCTCTGTTGTGTTGAAGCCCATATTGAAGTTAGCCGCAGTGTTTATTTTCTCTATCAACTCATCAGGTATAACTTCGCCTGTTTCGTAATGTTTAGCATAAAGCTTGATAACTTCTGGATGAAATGCCCAATGTTCCATTATTTGAGAGGGAAGTTCCACGAAATCACGTGAAACGCTTGTGCCGGAAACACCAGAGTAGTTAACGTCAGAAAGCATTCCATGAAGTGCATGTCCGAATTCATGGAAAAGTGTTTCTACTTCATCAAGGGTTAGGAGTGATGGTGTGTTGTCAGTTGGACTTGTAAAATTGCCCACATTATAAATAATAGGACGAATATTTTCACCGTCAAGCACCTGCTGACCTCTGAAGCTACTCATCCAGGCACCTGCATTTTTACTCTCACGCGGGAAATAGTCGGTATAAAATACTGCCAGATGCGAACCGTCTTCATCAAGCACTTCATAAGCTTCAACTTCAGGGTGATAGATATCTACGTTGTCAAGCTTTCTGAAGCTTAAACCAAACAAACGGTTTGCAACTTCAAAAACACCTTCACGAACGTTTTCCATTTTAAAATATGGTTTAGTTTCTTCCTCATTTAGATTATATTTCTGTTCACGAAGCTTTTCAGTATAATACCACCAGTCCCAAGACTGAAGTTTAAAATCACCACCTTCAGCATCAATCAGTTTCTGAAGCTCTGCAGCCTCTTTTTTAGCCTGAGGCAGGGCATAGTCCCAAATTTCGTTAAGCAGGGCATACACATTGTCAGGTGTTTTAGCCATATTCTCATCAAGGATATAATGAGCATGTGACTCATATCCAAGCAGGTTAGCTTTTTCAATCCTCAGGTTTACAATATCGTTGATAATAGCCTTATTATCATTTTCGTTATCATTATCTCCACGTGTGTACATTGCTTTGTAAAGCTTCTCACGCAAATCGCGATTGTCAGCATATTGAAGGAATGGAAGCCAGCTCGGTTTCTGAAGTCCGAATACCCACTTACCATCTTCACCTGCTGCTTTTGCTGCACTGGCTGCTGTTGAAACTACTGCTTCAGGCAGTCCTGCCAGATCCTCTTTATTGTCGATCACCAGCTTATAACCGTTAGTCTCATTAAGCAGATTATTTCCATACTTCAGGGAAAGACCCGATAAGTCTTTATTTATCTCGCGCAACCTTGCCTTATCAACCTCGCTTAGCATGATACCTGAGCGAACAAAACTCTTGTAATACTCGTCGAGTAAACGATACTGCTCTGTTGTAAGGTTCATACCTGTCGTATCATCATGAATTGTTTTGATACGGGCAAACAATTTCTCGTTAAGATAGATATTGTCACTATGTTCCGACAATATTGGTGACAGTTCTTCTGCCAATGCTCTCATTTCGTCATTAGTATTCGCACTTCTCAATCCGTAGAATACACGTGACACACGAGATAGAGTTCTACCACTGTTGTCAAGAGCTTCAACTGTGTTCTCAAATGTAGGCGCCTCAGTGTTATTAATAATTGCAGCAACCTCTTCGATTTGCTGTTCCATACCAGCCATAAATGCAGGTTTGTAATCGTCAAAAGTTATTTGATCAAATGGCGGAGTGCCAAACGGAGTGTCGAATTCGGTCATGAAAATGCTTCCATTTTCAACCGATGCCCGCTCTTTCTGCTGCGTATTGCAAGCTATTAATGTCATAGATGCGAATAGAATTAAAAATACTTTTTTCATTAAATTATAAATTTGTTACTTATTATCTTAGTTAACTTGCAAAGATAAACAATTTTTTTAGAAACCGTAGGCGGCTTTTCGCATTTCCTGTTTAGATAGAAATGGTTTTTGGGGGTTAAGATATCTTTCTAAAAATTTATGTATCGAGTACCTGATATCAGTTGCTTCTTTTGTATCTATTCTGTCAAATCCGTGTCCTCCCGAAGCATTTTGAAATATCTTATATTCGAATTTTTTATCATATATTTTTAGTGTTTCAATCATAAGTTTCACCTCTTCCACATATACATCATTATCATTTGTGTTGGTATATATAAGCAATGGTTTATTAAGATTTTTAGCATAATATGTTGGAGAGCGACGAATATATTCTTTCGGGTTTTCCTCTATCGACTCTCCAATATGGTATGGGGCCGTAAAATAATCTTTATAGCTTTTGTCATGTGATGCAAGCCGATTTTCAAGATCACTTACAGGCACTCCCGCAAAAGCACACTGGTATTTATCCCCATATTGCAGAATTTGCATAAGTGAAATCATTCCACCGTGACTCCATCCGACTACTCCAACTCTTGTAGAGTCAACTATATCGTAGTTCTCTATCATGTAATTTCTGCTTTCCAAAACATCATCATTTTCCCTGCCTCCATAATCTATATTTTCATAAGTGGTTTTTCCGTAACCTGTACTACCGCGATATTCTGCAGAAACCACAATATAACCCTGCGAAATGAATTCACGTACAATATGATAATAGTAGGTTGAGAAGTTTGCATGTATACCACTGTGGGGGAGTACTATAAGAGGATATTTATTGTGCCGGTTGATATCTTTTGGGATAAAAATATAGGTGTAAAACTGAAGTTTATTGTCTGTGAATCTATCGTCCGGATCTTTTGGTTTCCAGCGGGGAGTACTGGTTAATCTTACCTTATCGATAAATGCAACATCTCCCAGTCTTTCAAACCAGAGCATATCATCTATCTGTTTCTCAAGGATATCAAAGCGGTGCTGATAGTCATCAACAGTTTCCAGCAGCTCTTCAAATTTACCTGATTCAAATGTTTCTGTCAAATCAGTAATTAAATTATTTTCAGTCTTTTTCAGAGAATCTGTGTAAATATCAGCTGGTTGAGCAGTCAGCGGTAAACAAAAGGGAATAAGTAAAATTATTGTCAAAAGATTTTTTCTCATGGTGTGTATTTTTTTTGTTAACGGAAGTTAGTTTAAAAGTTTTCACAAATATATAAATCAATAACAGCTTATGCAAAAAAACATATATGATATATTTGAAAATCAGTAAGCTTAAGTCCGTTCACAATATATAACTAAAAATATTAGTTTAAAAAACTAATAAATATAGTTGATAAACTAAATGTTTTAGTTATATTTGCATCGTAATTATTCCGGGCTATGGAATAATATATCTGAAAGATTGAATTAATATGAATATAATTAATGAATTAACAGCAAAAGAAGAAGAGGTAATGCAATACTTCTGGGAGAACGGACCCATGTTTGTAAAACAACTGGTAGAAAAATACCCCGATCCAAAGCCTCACTTTAATACTCTCTCAACCTATGTGCGCTCGCTTGAAGAAAAAGGTTATCTGTCGCATAACGTTTTTGGCACAACATACAGATATTTCGCAATTATAAAAGAAGAGGATTACAGTAAAAGTAATCTCAAAAGTGTAGTCAGAAAGTACTTCGATAACTCCTATCTGAATGTTGTCTCATCTCTTATTAAAGATGAAAATATTTCTGTGGAGGAGGTGCGCCGACTTCTTGACGAAGTTGAAAAATCTCACGGAGCTCCAAAAAACAACTCAAAAAAATAACTTTAAACAACTACTAGTATGGAATCATTTCTATATTATCTACTTCGAACATCAATAATAATGGCGTTGTTTTATGGTTTTTATAAACTATTTTTCGGTAAAAACACTTTCCATAATGCCAATCGTTTTTTACTGTTGTCAATCCTGTTATTAAGCGCAATACTTCCGCTTTTTCATTTTAATCTTCTGCCATCTATAGCAGAACCGTCAGCAGTAGCACCAATTAGTGATTTAGCTTATATCCCGAATACCGGTGACATCACAGATCAGCAACTTGTTTTTGCAATTCCATGGATTCAGATTCTCATTTTTATATATCTAACTGGTTTTGTGTTTTCTTTTTTTCGCTATCTGACAGGATTAAATCAGATAAGAAAAATAGTTTGCAGTTCTGAGTGGCAATCAATGTCCGATGGCATAACTCTGTGTGTAACAAATTGTGAAGTGTCACCATTCAGCTGGTTAAGCTATATTGTTATTTCACGAAAAGATTATTCTGCCGACATGAACGGAGCAATAATTCATCATGAAAAAGCTCATATCCAAAAGAATCATTCATCAGATATGATTTTGTCTGATTTCTTCACCTGTCTGTTCTGGTTCAACCCCTTTTCGTGGTTGCTGAGGCGTGAGATTCAGTCGGTTCACGAATACCAGGCTGATGAAGAAGTACTAAAGAATGGCATAGATACAAAGCAATATCAATTATTATTAATACGCAAAAGCGTTGGGGAATATAAATTTGCTCTGGCAAACAATTTCCGTCAGCGCGACTTGCACAAACGAATTACTATGATGATTAAAACAAAAACAAACAAAAAAATGAAGTGGGCTTACACAGCTGCTTTCCCTGTACTTTTGATGGCTATGATTGCACTTTCTATACCAGAATTAAAAGCACAAATAATAGAACAGGATCCTAACGAACCTGTTACTGTGATAGGTTATGGTTCCAAGGACTCATTAAATAAAGCAGATGAGACAAGTATACAAACTACAGGAACTGTAGAGGGTCAGCCTCTTTATATTTGGGATGATGTTAAATTATTACCCGAAGAGGTAAAAAGGATCAATCCCGATGATATTGAATCAGTCAATGTATTAAAAAGTGAAACAGCAATAGAAATATATGGTGATGAAGGTAAAAATGGTGTAATTATTATGACATCAAAAAATGCTCCACCCAAATTTCTTGAAAATAATCCGTTGATAATTGTTGACGATGAAATAATGCCCCTGGATTTTGATATAAACAGTATAGATCCCAGCGAAATTAAAAGTATTGAAGTTTTAAAAAGTGGATCAGTAATGGAGGCCTATGGAGAAAAAGGCAATAATGGGGTGGTAATTATTAACAAAAAATAGCTATAATAAATTTTTTGTATTTTATTTTAAAGCGTTATCCACTGCATAAATGAAATCAGCAGATAACGCTTTAAATTAATAATCAATATCCGGGGTTTTGTGGAAATTCAGCACCTATATTAAGGTCAATTTGAGTTTGAGGAATTGGTAGCAGAACGTGGTGATTAGCAATATTTAACCCTGGGTATATGGGGTTGTTGTTATATTTTCTAATTCTTTCTACAAACTTACCGGTACGTCGTAAAGTGATTTGTCTTTGTTCTTCCCCCCAAAGTTCTCTAGCTCGTTCATCCAGTACAAAGTCGATAGTTGCATCAGCAGCTGCAATTGGTTTTGCATTAGAACGTATTCTTACAGCATTAATATCATCTGCCGCTTTATCCTTTTGATTTAAATTGACATAGGCTTCAGCCCTTAACAAATAAGTTTCAGCCAGACGTAGTGCATACCAGTCTTTATGATTGTAGCCATTGCCAGATCTATCAGGATTAGTAAAATGGTTCAAAGGATCTGCAAATTTCATAAAATAAGGGAAAATATATTGGCAAGTGTCTCTCATTGAATCTCTTCCTGAATTAGGAGGATATAGACTAAAATCAACTTTTTGTTTATAATATATCGATGCTGGATTATCCCAATAAAAATCACGTTTTATTTGATGTTTGGCATTTCTGAAGTCGTTATTCCAATCATCTTTCCAGATTATATTAGTTGCAAACCAGGTAGGTCTGATCCATGCAACCGGGCGACTAAGTGAATCAGAATATCCGGTGTATTTACCATTGTATAATTCACCTAAAAATGCTTTCTTCCCATCGGGTGTATTTCCCATCCTGAAATAGGCAGGTCCAACTGCTCTTTCACCAGGGAAGCTAGATCCACCTTCAACGAGTGGTTCGTATTGTACTACCCAAATTGCTTCTTTATTTTCTGGAAGATTATGATTACCAAAAGCATGTAAATCAAGATAAACATCACCACTTCCAAAAACATCAACAGTGTTTCCAAAGCGTTCTGTCATAAGTTTATATCCGTAGTCATTTATTACATGATTAGCAGCATCTACCGCCTCTTGATTTTTACCTTGAGACAAATAAGCTTCTGCTAAAAAATGCCACGCTGCGCCTTGCGTAATTCTTCCCGGATCTTCTTCTTTACCACCAACAGGTAGCTTTGCAGAGGCAAATTTCAGATCGTTTACTATAACATCATAAACATCAGCTACAGAGGCTCTTGTAAAGTCGTCTTTGGGAGCTTTTATAGCTTCAGTAACAATAGGCACAGCACCAAATACCTGTACTAACTACCAATCTCCATGCAAATGTTTCCTGTTCTGTATTAGTTCCATCCATAAAAAATTCATCTCGGGTAAAGGCATGGAGTCCGGTTATCCCTTGTCTTACACCTGCTGCACTACTGTATGCATTTTTAGGAGCCAAAAAATCTAACGGCGTTTCTTCTAATATCTTATTGCTGTCACAAGATATGATAAAAGGAAAAGTCAAAGCTGCCAAAATAAATGTTCTGACTATTCTATATTTTTTTGTCAAATCATAGGCATCACGTGTTTATATATATTATATAGATAGATTTACATTTTCATGAGTATCGATCATTTGCTTTCTTAGCATTAATAATTAAGTAGATTAATCAATATTTACATAATGTTAATGTAAAAAAACAAACAAATGTTGAGAAAACCAAATAAAATAGAAGATAAATTTCAAATAAAATAAATGTATCGCCCTAATATTTTTATTTAAATTAGTTATAATTGTCATATTTTATTAGCTTTTATTGTAAACCTATTTCAGGACTAGACACAACTATATAATGTTTTGTTCTTATAAAGTTCATACCAACTTCTTACCAACTCCTAACCAACTCCTAATCAACTTCGGTTAAATAAGGACTAAATTAGGAGTTGGTTAGTATTTGGTAATAACTATTCAATAATTTGGTATTGATTTTGTAAATCTGACTAAAGTTGAAATATGTGTTAATGTTGTTGAAAATTGATGTTGTCAACAAATTTTAATTATATTTGTTATGTATTTAACTCCTTAAATGAAAACAACATTAAACAGCTTAGATTATGATGAAAAACAGAATGTTCTTAGCAGAAAAATGCAGGCAAAATATTGGATTCCCTTTGTTAGTGTTGTTAGTCACACTATTATTGTGTCCAAAAGTAAATGCAGCTTCCGGTGAACAACAACCAAATGGTAAGGTAATTACAGTTTCGGGTTATGTGACTTGCAAAGGGGAAAGAATTCCTGAAGTTTTAGTGGAAACTGTGCCAGCTAATGAGAGTACAGTTTCTGATAAAGAGGGTAAGTTTTCTATAGATGTTATGAAAGGAGGCTTACTAACTTTCAAGAAAGAAGGATATAAAGCTTATGAGTATATTGCTGATGAGCCCCGGGATAATATGATCGTTTGTTTACTGCCTGAAGATGAGTCGAGTGAGTCTGTTGAGCAAGCAGTTAAAGAAAAGCAAGAGGAAACTGAGGCCGTGATAATTATTAAAACTAAAAAAGAGAAAAAACAGGATTAAGTTGATTAATATTTTCCCGTAGTTGTATATGCATCGTGATAAAATATCAGTGTGCGGTTATCAGCTTTGGCTTTGTCCATAAAACGTTTTTTTTCTTCCATGGCAACAACCATACTGTTGTCGTATGCACACAACCAGCTTAGTTGCAGGTTAAGTGAAGTGGGTACCACATCCCCAGGGTATACGTATTTACCTTCCTTATTTTCAAATAAAACAACAATCTGGCCGGGTGTGTGACCATCATATAGTTCAAGGCGAATATTTTCGTCAAGTTGAATATCTTCCAGAACAAACTTCAACTGTCCTGCATCATAAACAGGCTCAATATTATCTGAAAAAAAAGACCCCCTCTCAAAAAGTGATGGCTTGCGGTAGTTATTCCACTGTTTAAGGCTCACGTGATATGTGGCGTTAGGGTAGGTTGGTACTAGTTCATTTTTATCATTTATGACAGTGCTTCCTCCGCTATGATCAAAATGTAGATGTGAGATAATAACATCTGTCACCTCTTCTGGTTCATATCCTATCTCGCGTATTTCATCACGAATATCTACCAGGTTGTGTGGCTGAAAGAATTTTAATTGTTTAAGGTGCTTGTCTCCTATGCCGTTATCAATAAGTATTCGTCGGGTGTCAGTTTCTATAAAGATGCAACGCATCGACATAACGCACATGTTGTTTTCGTCGGTTTTATACTTAGCAGACCAGTATTTTTTAGGTACTGCTCCAAACATAACACCACCGTCACCCATGAAATAACCTGATTCAATAATATGATACTTGAGCATAAATGTTGTATTTTTGTAGCAAATTTACTATTAATAATGAAAATTCCAGATAAGAAAGAGAACATTGCAGAATACCTGCTCTTTATGTGGCAGATAGAAGACCTCTTAAGAGCTTATAATCTGGATATAGATAATATTCAGCAATCTATTATCAATTCTGTATATCAGACTGAGGAGGACAGAAAAAATGCCCGTGACTGGTATGAAGGATTGATCATAATGATGAAATCAGAAGGTGTTCAGGAGAAAGGACATCTTCAAATAAATAAAAATATTATTATAGATCTTACTGATGTTCATCTTCGCCTTCTAAAGAATCCGAAAGAGTCGGAGTATATAGGTATATATTACAACACACTTCCTTATATTGTGGAGTTGAGGTCAAAATCGACAGAAAATGAAATAGCTGAACTGGAAACATGTTTTACTGCCCTGTATGGATATCTGCTTCTGAAGATCCAGAAAAAAGATATTTCAAAAGAAACACAAGCTGCTGTTTCACAGATTACTTCTTTGCTGCGGCTGCTTTCGAAGAAATACAAAGAGATTGATCAGGAAGAGTATTTTGATGAAAGGTGAATTTTAGGATGTAAAAAGTTTATTAAATATGGCGATAGTTTTAGAGGCAATAAAAATACTTGGAACAATTGGAAAAGAGATCCGTAAAGAGCAGTATTTTTATGGTTTGATTGAGAAAGGGGTATTGGTGACAGGTGCTGACGGTCAACTAGGTAGTGAGCTTAAAGAGATATCCAGGCAAATCAATTTACCCTTCAGGTTTCATTTTACAGATACAGACATACTGGATATTACCAGGCGCGAACAGGTTGATGAGTTTGTAAAAATCAATCAGATAGAATATATTATAAATTGTGCGGCATACACTGCTGTGGATAAAGCTGAAACTGACAAGGAGATGGCTTTTGCCGTGAATGTTACCGGTATTGAGAATATTGCTGTTGTTGCGAAAAAATATCAAGCAAAAGTAATTCACATTTCTACAGATTTTGTTTTTGATGGTGAATCTGATATCCCTTATAAAGAAAGTGACAGTGTAAACCCGCTATCTGTTTATGGAGAAACAAAACTTGAGGGTGAGAAAGTTTTACAGTCGCTAGCTTCAGAATGGATAATAATCCGCACAAGCTGGTTGTATTCTACTTATGGAACAAATTTTGTCAAAACAATGATACGTTTGATGTCTGAAAGAGAAAGTATTACTGTTGTTGAGGATGAGATAGGAAGTCCAACATACGCAGCAGATCTGGCCGAAATGATCATGTATATCCTTCAATATTCAGAAGAGAAAGAATGGAAAACAGGTCTGTATCATTTCGCTAACAGAGGAGAAGTTTCAAGATTTGATCTTGCCAGTGAGATAAGACGTCAGGCAGGTATAGAAAAATGTGAACTGTTGGCTATAAGTTCAGAAAAATATGGAGCTTCTGCAAAACGACCCTCATACAGTGCCCTGGATACAACGAAAATTTCAAACGATTTCAAAGTAGAAATTCCTGAATGGGAAGATTCTCTCAAACGTTGTATAAACAAGTTAAAAACTAATTAAGAAGAAAATTTGAATAAATAGATGAATTTGAAAGAAGAAATAGGTCGGCGAAGGACTTTCGCTGTTATAAGTCACCCTGACGCAGGTAAAACTACGTTAACAGAAAAGCTTCTGCTATTTGGAGGTGCAATACATGTAGCCGGTGCAGTTAAATCAAACAAGATAAAGAAAACCGCCACATCCGACTGGATGGAGATTGAAAAACAGCGAGGTATATCAGTTGCTACGTCTGTTATGGGTTTCGAATACGAAGATTATAAAATAAATATACTTGATACTCCCGGTCACCAGGATTTTGCTGAAGACACATTTCGTACTTTAACAGCCGTTGATAGTGTGATTGTTGTTGTGGATGTTGCCAAAGGTGTTGAAACACAGACCCGCAAGCTTATGGAGGTTTGCCGTATGCGAAACACCCCGGTTATGGTTTTTGTAAACAAACTCGACAGGGAAGGTAAAGATCCGTTTGAGATTCTTGATGAGCTGGAGGAGGAATTGCAGATTAATGTACGCCCTCTGAGCTGGCCGATAGATATGGGTGACAGGTTTCGTGGTGTGTATAACCTATATCGTAACAGTCTGGATCTCTATAAACCGAGTAAACAGACTGTCACAGAGTCAGTGCACCTGGATATTGAGTCTCCTGAGCTGGAAAAACATTTAAGTCACGGTTTATCTGAAACCTTGAGGAGTGAAGTTGAAATAGTTACTGAAGTTTACCCTAAATTCGATCGTGAGCAATACCTTGCAGGAAAACTTGCTCCTGTATTTTTTGGATCTGCTTTGAATAATTTTGGTGTGAAAGAGCTGTTGGACTGCTTCGTGGAAATCGCTCCATCTCCCAGGAAAGTTCAAGCTGAGGAGAGGGTAGTTGAGCCATTGGAAGAAAATTTTACCGGGTTTGTTTTTAAAATACATGCCAATATGGATCCGAACCATCGCTCACGTATTGCATTCGTAAAGGTTTGTTCAGGCAAGTTTGAGCGTAATGTGAATTATAAGCATATACGTTTCAATAGGATGATGAAGTTTTCATCACCCACTGCTTTCATGGCTCAGAAAAAAGAGATTCTTGATGAGGCTTATGCAGGTGATATTGTTGGATTGCCCGATACAGGCAATTTCAAGATAGGTGATACGCTTACATCTGGTGAAGATCTGCATTTTAAGGGATTACCAAGTTTTTCACCTGAGATGTTTAAATACATTGAGAATGCCGATCCTCTTAAATCCAAGCAACTACACAAAGGGGTTGAACAGCTTATGGATGAGGGGGTTGCTCAGCTTTTTACAAATCAGTTTAGTGGTAGAAAGATTATAGGTACAGTTGGGCAGCTTCAGTTTGAAGTGATTGAATATCGTTTACTGCATGAATATGGTGCACAATGCCGCTGGGAACCTATTCACCTTTATAAGGCGTGCTGGATTGAAAGTGATGATAAGGAACAGCTGGCTGATTTTAAAAAACGTAAGTATCAGTATCTGGCTTATGATAAGCAGGGTAGGGATGTGTTCCTTGCAGAGTCAAGATACATTCTTATGATGGCACAGCAGGATTTCAAGAATATTCGCTTCCACTTCAACTCGGAGTTCTGAATCAGGTATTACTGTATAAATAACCCCTTTCGTCCAGTCATGATGAAAGGGGTTTTGTTTGCTTGGGGGGAGGATTTATTTTACATCTACCGGGGCATCTTTCGCCAGATGTACGGTCATCTGCGGGAATGGAATGTTTAGTCCGTGTTTAACCAATGCTTCGTAAGCTTGCTCGTTGAGATCGAAGGAGACCGGCCAATAATCACCAGACAGTGTCCATACCCTCAGTACAAAGTCGATGGAGCTGTCATTCATTTTCACCATTCGTGATAATGGAGCAGGATCTTTCAACACCTGCGGGTGTTTCTCCGCTAAATCGAGTAACAGCTGTTTTACCAGCTCCACATCTGACCCGTAGTCTACGTTAACAGTCAGATCTAAGCGGCGTGTTGGCTGGGTGCTATAGTTTATGATGTTACCGGTTGAGAGGGGACCATTCGGAATGTGTACCGTCTTGTTGTCAAAGGTAGTGAGAGTGGTATAAAGTATTCCCACTGACTGTACTGTACCCGCCACACCTTGTGCTTCGATATAATTACCACCTTTGAAGGGCTTGTTGAAAAGCAATATTACTCCTCCTGCAAAATTTGCCAGGTTGTCCTTCATGGCCAGACCTACGGCCAGACCAACGGAACCGATAATTGCTGCAATTGAAACAGTTTTTACACCTACTGCATTAATTAATATCATAAAAAGCACTACATACAGTAATGCCTGAATTACAGTTCTAAGAAAACCTTTAAGTACTATATCCCACGAACTTCTTCTAAGCACTCTTTCAAAAAGCTTATCGACTTTAGAAATTAGAAAGCGTCCTATAAAAAATATAAGTAGAGCGATTAATATATTTACTATCAGATCGATGCTCCAGGTTAGCGCATTGTCAAGAATTTGATTGATATTACCCTCTTTTGCTAATTCCGCAAAAGTTGATTGAGCATTGACAACCAGACTGTCGGCAGGAATATTAGTCTGTAGTATTGTATACATTTACATCTAATTTTAAATGATTTGATAATTATTGAATACAAAAGTACAAAAAAACGTTTATTTTTGTTCCTGATTACCTTAGTATGATAAAAATGAAATATATATTTATTTGTTTAATGCTTTTAACAGCGACATTGTCTTCTTTTGCTCAGTCACCGGGCTATATGGAGTGGGTGGACCGCTCAGCAGAGTATATTGATAAAAATCAACTCGACAGTGCTGCCACTGCTTTGTATAACGCCATGTCTCTTGAGCCGGCTAATGAAAATAATCCGGTTTTACTGTTAAATCTTGGAATACTTCAGCGCCAGCTGGGACATTATGACGATGCTTATATATCCTTTACTGCTTCACTAACGAGTAATCCGATTCCTGACATTGTATTGCATAACAGGGCGTCGTTGCTGGTTTTTTTAGGCAGATTTGATGAGGCAATGGAGGATTATAATGCTATAATAGCGGACTTTCCTCATGACAATGAAGCTTTTTATCGCAGGGGACTTCTTCACCTGGAGAATCATGACAGGACTAAGGCTGAAGCTGATTTTAAGAGATCAGAGGAAATTGATCCTGATAATATGTATACAAAATTGAGTAAGGCATTGATTTATAAACTGGACGACAAATGGGAGGAAGCAGCGAATGTGTATACATATATAATAGAAAATGATCCTGATCCTGATATTATTTTTTATTTAAACAGGGCCGAGTGTTATGTGAATACCAACCAAATGTTTAAAGCTTTTGCGGACTTACGCTCATTAGGTGATTCTCAGAGGAATAATCCTTATTTTTATTTCCTGAGAGGAAGGGTTAGGCTTGAACAATTTGATAAAACAGCAGCCAAAGCTGATTTTGAAAAAGCAAAGGAGCTGGGTTATGATTCTACCATTGTGGATGAGTGGCTTAAGAAGACCAAATAAATTAAAAGTTTAAATCTTATGAAGTGGGTCAGAAGAAACGACAGTGAAGCCAATTTTGAAGACAGAAGAGGCAGAGGCAGGGGAAAAAAGGCAGTTATCGGAGGAGCAGGAGCGGTTATAGTTGCCCTTATTGCATTATTGCTTGGGCAAGATCCTTTTGAAGCTGTAAATATGGTTAACAGTATCTCTCCCGGAGGTGAATCTGCTGAAATTGTGGATCCCTCAAGAGTAAATGAGAATGAGGAACTGAAAGTGTTTACACTTGGGGTGTTTAACAGTGCAAATGAGGTTTGGAATGAGATTTTTAGGACTCAGTTACAGCAAAATTATCAGAATCCTACATTAGTGACTTTCACAGATGCCACCACATCAGAATGCGGTGGAGCCACTTCATCAGTTGGTCCGTTTTATTGTCCAGCTGATTATAAGATGTATATAGACCTGAACTTTTTTCATCAGTTGAGGAATGATTTTGGTGCAAAGGGGGATCTTGCAATGGCTTATGTTACAGCCCATGAAGTGGGACATCACGTACAAAAACTGCTTGGAATTCTTGATCAGGTAAATCAGTACAGAGGCAGAATTAGTGAAACAGAATTCAATAAACTAAATGTAAAGCTTGAGCTTCAGGCTGATTTTCTGGCTGGTGTATGGGTGAATTATGCACAGCGTATGAATATTATTAAACTTGAGCCAGGTGATCTGGAGTCAGCTATAAGTGCAACAACAGCTGTTGGTGACGATACAATTCAAAAAAGAGCTATGGGTTATACGGTTCCGGATTCATTTACACATGGCACATCAGCAGAGCGCACTTACTGGTTTCGATTAGGTATGGAGACTGGAGATATTAGTAGAGGAGATACTTTCAGCAATTAGTACACCCGGCGAGAATCGAACTCGCATCGTCGGAACCGGAATCCGGTATTCTATCCATTGAACTACGGGTGCATTTTGTCTTATCTGAAAGAGGAATCTTCCCATTTTAGTGTTATGGAATCGCTCTTCAAAAATGGTGTTATTCCTGCTATTTGTATATCCGATATACGTTCTTTATAATTAAAGATAAGTAGCAGGTCATCGTTGTTTTCATTGAACTCTGCTGATATAGGATAAATGTCAGGCAAAGATAGGGCATATTTATAATTTTCCGAGCCTTTTTGTGAAGAATCAAAGAAAATTTCTGCTGAAACCTCATCCAGGAAAGTATCACTATCTAATTTTTTCCATTCAGTTGTGTAAAATGATATATCACTATCGCATAACTTTGTGTCTACTCCTCCGCATACCGTTTTTATAACACATACAATAGAAGAGTCCTTTGTGACAGGCAAAAGCTTCAATTGCATGTTGCCTATGTTTGAGGTCTCAATTTTAATGAAATCGTCACCTTGTTTAACTTTTCGTATTTCTCCAAACATAAAGGGGACAGATGTTTCGGTTGTATCTACCAACAGTAGTGTTTTATTGGCCTCTGTTATTCCTGGCAATAGTTCAGCAGGCATAGAAATGAACACATCTACGGCATTTTGTGCTTGAATTGTAACTGTAAAAATTAGACAAACTAATAGAAAAATTCTGTTTTTGTTAATCATTTATTTTGATTTTCATTTAATTGATCAATAATAGAAATTCTCTCAAAATTATGTATCCGTTTATAGTTTTGGAGCATAGTACGCACCAAACTTCTGTATGTTAGCTATGTCCCTGGTTTCATATACTGTGAGACGTAGTTTGGCAGGAGATATATCCGGAAATCTGAGTAATCGTTTATAACCTATTGTAGTTCCTTCTGTCAATACTATCCACTTATCGTTGATAAAACCCTCAACACTGAATTTTTCCACACGCTGACCTTTTAATATATCCTCTTGCAGCATAATAGTGTTAATTGTTTCACCAGGAATAACATTGTATTCCTTTGAATCTCCTGATCGCGCTTTCCAGTATGCGTCACCATCAGTGAGTTTGTCATTACTAAATGTGTTGCTTATATATGTGCCAAATTGATTGAGTCTTTCAACATCTAATTCATATATCCTACCTCTTTTATCAGGCGGAACATTCAGAAGCAAAACTGAATTCATCCCTACTGATTGAAAATAAATATCAACCAGTTCGTTTAAAGTTTTTACCTGCTGATTTTCTTCTTCGTGATAGAACCAACCAGGGCGAATAGAAACATCAACTTCAGAAGGGTACCAGTATACCGAATTTGATTCTTCAATAAGAATACTACTACCAAGATCCTCAGATGTAGTGGTGATATTCAAACGTATATTCTCATTTATAATTGCATCACTAATATTTGGCTGTAGTGGTGTGACGCTCCATTCTGTCTCTCTGCCCAAACCATTTTCGTTTCCTACCCATCTTATGTCATTTCCCATGATCGCTTTCACAGCTGAAGGCTGAAGGCTGTCAATGACATGATAAAAACGCTGCCAGTTGTATTCCTGAACCTTACCATTTGGTCCCTCTCCATTGGCACCATCAAACCATATCTCATTTATCTCTCCGTAGTTGGTAAGTAATTCAGTTAACTGCTGAACAAAAAAGTCATTATATGCAGGGGAGTCACCATAACTTTCAGCATTGCGGTCCCATGGTGAGAGGTAGATTCCAAATTTCATATTATACTTCTCACAAGCATCCCTTACTTCATTCACAACATCACCATTTCCATTCCTCCAGGAAGATGAAGCTACAGAATGGTTGGTGGTTTCAGTTGGCCACAAGCAAAAGCCATCGTGATGCTTTGCTGTAAGAACAATCATTTTAAATCCTGCATTCTGCAGAGAAGTTACCCACTGTTCAGCATCAAAATCAGTAGGGTTGAATAGTTCGGGGTCTTCATTTCCCTCTCCCCATTCTTTCCCGGTAAAGGTGTTTATTCCAAAATGAATAAATGCTGTAAGTTCCATTTGTTGCCATTCGTACTGATGTTTGTTGGGAACCACATAAGCAGCAAGTTTTACTTTTTGATCTGATGTGACAAAGTCTGGGAAAGTGAGCTCTTTCTCAAAATAAGTATTGGCTCTTTGACTGCATCCGGATAGTATTATTGACAGGGATAAAATTACATAAGTGACTTTTCTCATCTGGATATCATTAAATGTGATTAACAAAGTTACAATTTTTGTAGTAAACACAAATAAAAAAACCACCCTTTTGAGGTGGTTCCGGCTAAGCACGCAACTTTTCTTATAGATTAGATGCAGCTTCTTCAACAACTTGATTTAATGTGTCTGCAGCAGCGGCAGCTTCAGCTTCTATAACAGCTTGAATGCTGTCTGCCTGAACTTTTAAGATGCTGTCAACTCTAGCCACTTCTGCAAGGCTGTCTAATCTAGCTTTTTCAGCTTTCACCTGTGCATTGTTGCAAGAAACTAAACCTAAAATTGCAATTGTAGCAACCAAAAACAATACTTTCTTCATTTTTTAGAAAAATTTAAACGATAAATAATTTTGTTCACAAAATTAAAATGTTCTCTTTCTTACGTGCTAATAAAATGGTTAACTGACGGGTAGTCAGTGTGCTATTAGAAAACGTTCGTCTAAAAACGATGCAAAATTACATCAAAAACATGTTATGTAGCATGTTTTGCTAAAAAAAGTGTAGTTAAATAATGTTATAAATTCTTTTGGTCTGATTTACACTCTATTACAGTTATTAATGTTCGTGTGTATGTTCGTGTTCATGTGCTGCAATACTTTCCTGTTGGGTTTGATGAACAGTAGAGTGAGGATGTTCTACAGGAGAATATATTGAATATACCTTAAGTGGTTTATCAGAATCATTTACAAGATTATGCCATTTTCCTGCAGGAATAAATATAGCAAAATCATCCTCTACACGTTCCTCAAAATTAAAAACTCCCTCTTCATCACCCATATACATTATTCCGCTGCCTGCTTCAACTCGAAGGAATTGATCAATATCAGGATGCATTTCTTCGCCGATATCACTACCTGCAGGAATGCTCATTACAGTTAATTGCATATAAGTGCCTGTCCAAATTGAGGTTCTGTAGGTTTCGTTTTGAACGGTATAATCCTCAATATTAAACACAAAAGGTTCTGGTCCGAAATCTCTGAATTCCACTTCTGAAGCAACATACGATGGTATTACTTCAGGCTGTTTCTGTTCAACTGTCGGTTGAGTGCATGCAGCTAAATAGAAAAATGTTCCTAAAAATAGAAATAAAACTGTTTTCTTCATATTTACTTTTTTTTAGACTGATAAGTTACATAAATATAGCATAAATAAAACTTATTAGTCATTGATTATCAATGTATTCAGTAAAGATAGTAAAAAAACAACTTTGAGCAAAATTTACTGATACAAATATCTTTTTATACTTTTCTTAGGGGTTTTTTCGAATTCTTTTTCCATAATTTCTATTCCGCTCAATCTTTCATATTTAGCGACCACCTTGTTAAGCAGACCTTTATTGTCCTCCATGATCTCTGTCAGTCTCTCAAGAGAAATATTGTTTGATTTTAATGCCTCTTTATCAGGATAAACCAAGGCTATCAGCTTATTGTCTCGTAAAACAACAACACTGTCAGCTATATAGGGGAGATTGTTCAGTCTTGATTCGATCTCTTCAGGGTAGATGTTCTGTCCGTTTGCAGAAAGAATCATTGTTTTTAAGCGTCCTTTTATAAATAACCTACTTCCCCTCATGATTCCTAAATCACCTGTTTTAAGCCAGCCATCATTAGTAAAAGCTGCTTTAGTAGCTTCAGGATTTCTGTAATACCCACTCATAACATTTTCTCCTCTGACCTGAATTTCACCTGGATCATTTTCCGGATCTGTTGAATCTATACGCGCTTCCATAATATCTTTGAGTACCGAACCGCAGGATGCTGGTATAAAATCATTGTGGTGATCATAAGCTATCAGCGGGGCGCATTCAGTCATGCCATATCCCACTGTAAAAGGGAACCTCATCCTATAAAAAAAAGCTTCAACTTCGGCATTCAAAGCGGCACCACCTATGATTACTTCCCTGAAATTTCCGCCAAGAGATTTAATAAGTGAGTTTTTTATCTTATTAAGAATCAATTTATCTATACCTTTTATCTTAAGTAAGAATTTTACAAGAGGCTGAGATATAACGGGTAGTATTTTCTTTTTATATATCTTCTCGAAAATAAGTGGTACAGTAATTATGATATTAGGTCTTACTTCGTCAAGAGCATTTATGAGATTCTGTGGAGTCGGTGATACACCAAGAAGAGTAATATGTACCCCTGTGGATAGGGAGTATAGAAAATCAAAAGCGCTGCCGTAAACATGTGCCATTGGTAGAAAAGCGAGGATGCGTTCACCGGGAAAAAGCAGATTTAGCTTACCGGCATAAGTTATATTCCCGGCAAAATTATTGGCAGTAATCATAACACCTTTGCTGTAACCTGTTGTACCGGAAGTGTAATTAATACAAACAACTTCACTATTATCAACTTTGGCATACTTAATATCTTCTTTTTTAAAACCATCAGGAAAAACTTTATTGAACCTTTTGTCAATAGATTTAGCGGTCTCTTCAGCTTTTTCATTACTACTTTTAAGCAGAGCAAAAGAGGGTGTCTCGAAAACAGTTATGTTTATATTATTCTTATTAATATTTTCCCATAATGAGCTATTTATGAATGCCAGTTTTGACTCGGAATGATCTATAATATGCTCTATACTTTCAGGATTGAATTCGTGAAGAATTGGAACAATTACAGCTCCGTAAGTAATGGTTGCCATGAAAAGTATTGACCAGGAGGAGTGATTTTTACCAACAAGTGATATTCTATCTCCTTTTTCGATTCCAAGTTCAGAAAAAAGGATATGAATCTTTGCAATTTCTGCTGCAAGTTCACCATAAGTGTATGACTTATCCCCTTTATAATCAGTTAATGCCGGTAGGTTCCAGTTCTTTTTAAAACTGTCCTCGTATGTTTTTATGAAATTTTGTTCAATCATAATTTATTTTTAATGGATTGCACACTTTTGCAAACCGTGTGCAAAAATAATTGCTAAAAGTCTATTATCAAAGAAAAGATGATAATAAATTAAGACAAAAATTGTAATTTTGCATATTATGATTGATCATTCAATATTTCAAAATAAAACTGCCGCTTATTATACTTTGGGTTGTAAGTTGAATTTTGCTGAGACATCGGCAATTGGCAGACAATTGTACAATTCAGGAATTACTCGTGTTCGTAAAGGGCAACAAGCTGATATTTGTGTAATTAACACTTGCTCTGTAACTGAATTGGCAGACAAAAAAGGCAGACAGGCAATCAGAAAGGCAATTCTGGAAAATCCAAATGCTTTTGTAGTTGTAACAGGTTGCTATGCACAGTTGAAACCGGAAGAAATTGCTGAAATTGATGGAGTGGATTTAGTTTTAGGTGCTGAACAAAAGCTAGATGTAGTTCAGTACCTTGATGACCTGAAGAAAAAAGATAAAGGTGAGGTTGTAACTTCAAAGACTCACAGGATAAGATCATTTGTGCCTTCAGTTTCAGCAGACGACCGTACACGTTATTTTCTGAAAGTTCAGGACGGATGTGATTACTTTTGCTCGTTTTGCACTATTCCCTTTGCCCGGGGTAGAAGCAGAAATGGATCAATTGCTGATTTGGTAAAACAGGCAGAACAAGTTGTTCAGGAAGGGGGTAAGGAAATAGTCCTTACAGGAGTCAATATTGGTGATTTTGGTCACACAACAAATGAGAGCTTTTTGGATTTACTGAAAGAACTCGACGATGTCGAGGGTGTTATACGTTACCGTATTTCTTCTATTGAACCTAATCTTCTTTCGGATGAAATAATTGATTTTGTTGCAGGTTCTAAAAGGTTTGCGCCACATTTTCATATGCCTCTGCAGGCCGGAAGTGATGATGTTCTTAAGTTTATGAAGCGAAAGTATGACACATCCCTCTTTAGTCATAAAATTGATAAGATAAAAACAGTTTTACCGGATGCATTTATTGGTGTGGATGTAATAGTTGGTGTACGTGGAGAAACTGATGATTATTTTAAAGATAGTGAGGATTTTATCCGTTCACTTGATATATCTAAACTTCATGTTTTCACTTACTCAGAACGACCGGGTACACAAGCTCTTAATATTGATTATGTTGTGGATCCAAAAACTAAACACGCTCGCAGTAAAGCTTTGCTGGATATCTCTGATGAAAAACATAGAGTGTTTATGGAATCACACAAAGGTACTAGAAAAAAAGTACTATTCGAGCATACAAAACGTGGAAAAAGGATGCATGGATTCACTGAAAATTATCTGAAACTGTATTCAGATTACGACCCTAAGTACATAAACAAGGTAATAGAAGTTGAAGTAGGAGAGTATGATGAAAATGAAATGGCAATGAAAGCACTTTTTTAATGGATGACGAGGAGCGAAATAAAAAAAGTATAGGTTACTCTCTGCTGTATGCAGTGACTTACCTTCATGCCCTATTGCCATTTTCAGTTCTCTATTTTTTATCAGATATTCTCTACTTTGTAGTTTATTATATGGTAAGATACCGTAGAAAACTGGTCAGACGTAATATAAAAAAATCATTTCCGGGAAAATCTGAAAAGAAAATTATCAGAATAGAAAAAGATTTTTATCACCATCTGTGTGACTATTTTGTAGAGACAATAAAAACCCTTCATATTTCTGATGAAGAGGTGCAAAAAAGGATGAAGTTTGAGAATCCGGAAATAATAGACCGACTTACTGCAGGTGGCAATTCCTGTATCCTAAGTCTTGGGCACTACGCTAACTGGGAATGGGTAACGACAATAGGTTTTCATCTGTCTTCCGATACTAAGAAGGGTCTTGTTTACAAAAAGCTCCACTCTGATGCATTTGACAGACTTTTTCTTAAAATACGCAGTCGTTTTCAGTCTACACCAATCGAGATGCGTAGTGCATACAGGAAATTGATAGAATCAAAGCGTAATAATGAAACAGTTGTTGTAGGATTCCTTACAGATCAGCGACCACCAAAAAGCAAAGGGCATTACTGGACTATGTTCATGAATCAGGATACTGTTGTACAGACAGGAATGGAAAGAATAGCTAAACTACTCGGCTTGTCGATAGTTTATCTTGATATCACAAAAGTTAAAAGAGGGCATTATGTCGGCAAGTTTTTCGTTATCACACCTGATGCTTCAAATGAGCCTGAGTTTGAAATTATGGAGAGATATATTAATAAACTTGAGGATACAATTAAAAAAGATCCGGCGTATTATCTGTGGTCACATAACCGTTGGAAGTTTAAAAAAGAGAGTGTGGAAGAAGAAATTGAAATTAATAAAGAGCAAATATTGGAAGCTGACGTATGAGTATTAATTCAATAGATAGTGATATTAAAACATCAGTTGTAATTTTAAACTGGAATGGGAAGAATTTACTGGAACATTTTTTGCCTCAGGTAATTGAACATACTCAAAGTGAAAAGAGTAGAGTGATTGTTGCAGACAATGGGTCTACAGACGATTCTGTTTATTTTATGCAAATTAATTTTCCGGAAATTCAACTTATAACCCTGAATAATAATTATGGATTTGCTGATGGTTACAATAAAGCATTGCTACAAATAGATTCTGAATATGTTGTACTTCTTAATTCTGATGTTGAAACAACTCCCGGTTGGCTGGATGAATTAATTTCTTATATGGATAATAATCCTGAAGTTGCGGCAGTTCAGCCTAAGATTCTTTCTTATAAAGAAAAACATAAGTTTGAGTACGCAGGTGCATCGGGAGGATATATCGATCGATTTGGCTATCCTTTTTGCAGAGGGAGAATTCTTGATAAAGTTGAAGAAGATATGGGTCAATATGATAAAGAAACGCCAATTTTTTGGGCTACCGGTGCCTGTTTTTGTATTAGAAAGAAAGATTTTACAGAAGTGGGTGGACTCGATGGCCGTTTCTTTGCACACATGGAAGAGATTGACTTATGCTGGCGCTTAAATGCAAGAGGTAGAAAAGTTATGTGCATACCTTCGTCTGTTGTTTACCATGTTGGAGGTGCTTCTTTGAGTAAGGATAATCCTAAAAAAATGTATCTCAATTTCCGTAACAACCTATTAATGCTATATAAGAATGTTCCCAGAAGATCCTTTTTTTTTACTTTCTTAATACGCCTAGTTTTTGATGTTCTTGCATATATTCACCTAATCTTTAAAGGGGAATTTAAAAATGCATATTCAGTCATAGATGCATACAGGGATTTCTTTGAAATGCGGGAGTCATATAAGTCAATCCGCAGAGATAATCTTATTAAAGCCACCCAAAAGCGAATCCCGACACAGTATAAAGGAAGTATTCTGCTACAATTTTATTCTGGAAAGAAAACTTATAATTCCTTATTTGGAAAATAAGAAGTGTTCATTCGAAATTAAAACTAAGTGTTATCATTCTTGAAGTTGCTTTAGAAAGAGAGTTAGCATAATTAAGAAGTTCCTCAGATTCCAAATCATCTCTATCTTTTTCTAGCAAATCTTTTAATCCAAAACTGAATTTAATTTCAGGTGCAAGTTTGAATAATGGTAAATAAAAATCACTTCCTACTCCTACTTCAATACCAAAATCATTCTGTTTAAGAAGGACTGCAAGGTTTTTTTTCTGTACCAGTTCAATATTTGAAAATCCTCCTATTAGAATATAGGGTCTGAAATTATTAGTTCTTCGAGCAGATATTTTTAGCAAAACCGGTAACGAAACATAATTATTTTTTATTCGTGTCTTAAACTCTTCCCCTGATACTTGCTCTTTGAAAATAAATAACTTATCACCTAAGTACAGAGTCGGAATTAATCTCATATTCAGAAAATCATTAATATACATATCACCAATTAGTCCAACCGTAAATCCAGGTGAGTATTTGGGGATTTCTGAAAACCAAACTTCTCCATTTTCATTCATGAAACCTGAATGTGTTAGTATCAGATCCTGAGTATGCAAGCCAATTGTGAAACCCAAATGAAAAATTCTTCTGTCTGCATAAGGCTGATTTTGCAGTTTTAGGTGCTGTGCATTTAGATTTGCTGAAAGAGACAGAAACAAGAGGATGTATACTATTTTATTACTCATAATAGATTTAACGTATATAATTACAAGTTATTGTTTTAAATATTGGGAACTGTCACTGTAATTCTCTCTAATTAAATAAAAATTATATTATTCAATCATTATTATCGAGACCTGTTACAAATATTACTAAAATAAATCAGAAACATTTTTCTGATTGAATAAAAACAGTAACTTTGCATAATATAAATTATTTTAATAACTAAACTTTTTATTTATTATGGCTTACGTAATAGACGACACTTGTATTGCTTGTGGAACTTGTATTGATGAATGCCCTGTAGATGCAATCTCTGAAGGCGATATTTATGTAATCGACGCAGAAGTTTGTACAGATTGTGGCGCATGCGCTGATGTTTGTCCCACCGAGTCAATTCACCCGGCATAGATAGCTCCTGTACTGGAAAAAAAGAGGCCTGGTATATAATATATCCGGCCTCTTTTTGTTTGACTAGTCATAGTCCTAAATTAAAGATATAAAAAACGCCCCCAACTGGAGGCGTTATTTTGATTTTTATAAACTTATTAGTTATAAATACTTTTGCTTAAGCATTTACAGAATTCATGTGAGCGATAAGATCGAGCAGTTTTACAGAGAACGCCCATTCGTTATCATACCATGAAAGAACTTTAACGAAGGTAGGACTTAATTGAATACCACCCTTTTCATCAAAGATTGAAGTGTGAGGGTCACCGATGAAGTCGCTTGAAACAACTGCTTCGTCAGTATAACCAAGAACACCTTTCAGTTCTCCTTCTGAAGCTTCCTTCATTGCAGCGCAAATTTCTTCATAAGTAGTTTCTTTTTCAAGACGAGCTGTAAGGTCTACTACAGAAACGTCAAGCGTAGGAACACGTAGTGACATACCAGTTAACTTGCCGTTAAGTTCTGGAATAACTTTACCTACTGCTTTAGCTGCACCTGTAGATGATGGGATGATGTTGCCTGATGCAGCACGTCCGCCTCTCCAGTCTTTTGCTGAAGGACCGTCAACTGTTTTTTGTGTTGCAGTTGTTGAGTGAACTGTAGTCATTAATGCTTCTACAATACCAAACTTGTCGTTCAATACTTTTGCAATAGGAGCAAGACAGTTAGTAGTACATGAAGCATTAGATACAAATTGTTCACCTTTAGTGTATGTCTTGTGGTTTACACCTACAACATACATGCGGGTGTCGTCTTTTGAAGGACCTGACATAACTACATATTTTGCACCTGCATCGATATGAGCTTGAGCTTTTTCTTTTGTTAAGAAAAGTCCAGTAGATTCAACAACATACTCAGCACCTATAGCATCCCATTTAAGATCAGCCGGGTTTCTTTCTGAAGTTACACGGATTTCGTTACCGTTTACAACCAGTTTGCCATCTTTTACGTCAATAGTTCCGTTGAACTTGCCATGGATAGTGTCATACTTTAACATATAAGCAATGTAATCTACATCCAGTAAATCGTTTATACCCACTACCTGGATATCATTTCTTTCCTGAGCTGCACGGAAAACTAAGCGTCCGATGCGACCGAATCCGTTAATACCTACTTTAATCATACTTTATTGAATTTTATTTGTTAAAAGTGTTCTATATTAAACCCTAAAATCTAATCGAATGGCAAAAATACAATTTCTTTTCTTTTGAATGAAATATTTTCAATCAAAAATCTGTAAATTATAGCTGTAACCGCATCATCTGCCTCTCATCATCAAGATCTTTTTCAAATTTGTATCCGAATCTTGTGTTTAATTTAATCGAGCGTACATTGCTTTTTAACTGGATGGTGTAAATTGATTCGAGTCCGATCTCTTTGCCGTGCTGATGAATTCTATCCATCATATCTATTGCTACACCTTTACCCTCGTAGTACTTGTCGCCCACATAACCATATAATTCGGCATCTTTTCCGTTAATTTTTTTGAGTCCACCAACTGCTATGGGTTTACCATTGTGCCAGCCGACGATTATCCAGTAGTCGGTACGTGTCTTCAGACTATTATACCACTCGCGTTGAGATTGTTTGTCAAAATCCGGAGTGTCTGTAAGTCTTTTCATTTCAGGATCGTTGAGCCATTCCCAAGATTTCTCTAGTGCCACTTCGTCCATCTCTTTAATCTCAAGTTCAACTATTCTTCTAAATTCCATTTTTATTTAATTTTAGTAAGTTTAGTGTTAGTTATTTCATCATAGCTTTTATTGTTTAGGATAAACCCCGGTATGACAAATGCTATAAACCAGGCCAAAGACTCAACAAGCAATTGTTCAGGAAGTTCAAAATAAGATGCAACAAGTGCCAGTATCCCAAAAAACACTCCTCCCAGGGAGAAGTAAAAGAACTTAAGAATCACTCCTGTCATTATGATTGTAATAGCTGTAACTGCCATAAAGAGGGGGTGTTGCAGTTTAAAATTTATTTGATGGAGTACATTATACTGAATTAGATTAATCAGAACCATACAACCAATAAGTGAAATCCATAGAAAATACAATGCTTTTCGTTTGGATCTTCCCCTTTTGTCTTTTCTTATTTCGATCAGATAGTATCCTGTAAAGGTAATGACTATTACAGGTAGTATTATTTTAAAAAGGTTCATAATATCCTCTGCAAAGAATGTATAAACTACTCTCATCTCAATGTACCTAATGAGAGATATAATAAGTAATAAACACCCCCACAAAATGAACAGGGTGCCTTGCTTTTTCATAATATTTTTAAAAAAACCAATCATTACTATGAAATAAGTCTATAATATATATAAACAAAATATAACTTATTGTGTTCGTTTGAAATATAAATATATCCCTAGCAAATCTATTTAACGGAATTACTGGAACCTCTTACACATTCACTAAAATTCGCTATCTTTGTGCTTCCAATTTAGTATATCAATTTTCAATAAATATTTAATTAAAAAGATAAATGGCTGACGATAAAAAGATAATTTTTTCAATGGTGGGAGTGAGCAAAACTTTTCCCCCGCATAAGCAGGTTCTTAAAGATATTTACCTTTCGTTTTACTATGGTGCCAAGATTGGTATAATCGGGTTGAACGGTTCCGGTAAATCGACTCTACTGAAGATTATTGCAGGTATCGAGAAAGAGTTTCAGGGTGATGTAGTATCTGATAAAAGTTTTTCGGTTGGCTATCTAGAGCAGGATCCTAAACTGGACGCAGAGAAGACGGTAATTGACATTGTTCGAGAAGGTGTAAAGCCGGTAATGGATTTGTTGGAAGAGTATGAAGGGATCAATTTGAAATTTGGCTTACCAGAGTATTACGAAAATGAGGATAAGATGAATTCTCTGTTTACCCGTCAGGCTGAATTACAGGACAAGTTAGATGCAAGTGATGCGTGGAATATTGATAACAGACTTGATCGTGCAATGGATGCATTGCGTTGTCCGCCTGAAAATCAGCCTATTAGTGAGCTGTCAGGTGGTGAGCGCCGTCGTGTGGCTCTTTGTCGTCTGTTACTTCAGGAGCCGGATGTTTTACTCCTGGATGAGCCAACTAACCATTTGGATGCAGAGTCAATCGATTGGCTTGAACAGCATTTGCAACAATATCAGGGTACAGTGATTTGTATTACTCACGACCGTTATTTCCTTGATCACGTAGCGGGCTGGATTCTAGAGCTTGACCGGGGTGAGGGTATTCCATGGAAGGGAAATTATACTTCATGGCTGGAGCAGAAGACCAAAAGAATGGAGCAGGAGGAAAAGCAAGCTAGTAAGCGCAGGAAGACTCTGGAGCGTGAGCTCGAATGGATTAACCTAGCCCCTAAAGCACGTCATGCAAAGGGTAAGGCGCGTATCAACTCGTATGAGCAGATGCTGAATCAGGATCAGAAAGAGCGAGAGGAGAAGCTGGAGATATTTATTCCTAACGGTCCTCGTTTAGGTAACAAAGTGATTGAAGCTCATGGAGTTTCAAAAGCTTTTGGGGATAAACTTTTATTTGATAATCTGAACTTCATGTTGCCTCCTAATGGGATTGTTGGTGTTATAGGTCCTAATGGTGCAGGTAAAACTACTCTTTTCCGACTAATTGAAGGAATTGAGACTCCAGATGCGGGGACTTTTGAGGTTGGCGAAACTGTTGTTACTGCTTATGTTGATCAGGCACATGAGGCTATTGATCCAAATAAGACCGTTTATCAAGTTGTTTCAGGTGGTTCTGAATTTGTTAGAGTAGGTGGAAGAGATATTAACTCAAGAGCTTACCTTGCACGTTTTAATTTCTCTGGTGCTGATCAGGAGAAACTTTGCGGTGTGCTTTCGGGTGGTGAGAGAAACAGGCTGCACTTGGCACTTACACTTAAAGCAGGTGCAAATGTACTTTTGCTAGACGAACCCACCAATGATATAGATGTGAACACTTTACGTGCTCTGGAAGAGGGCCTTGAAAGCTTTGCAGGTTGTGCAGTTGTTATTTCTCACGATAGATGGTTTCTGGACAGAATATGTACTCATATTCTTGCTTTTGAAGGTAATTCAGAAGTGTTTTACTTTGAGGGATCATACAGTGAGTATGAAGAGAATAAGAAAATGAGGTTAGGAAATACAGAACCTAAAAGGGTTAGATATAGAAAGTTGTAAGAAATCAAGACTAATCAAACGTAAACAGTAAAATGGCGACAAGAAAAACAATATTGTTTGTATTGACAACAGTCTTGAGTTTTGCTCTTAACGGTCAGAATATTCTGATTAAAGGAAGGGTGCTGGACGCAGAATATCTGACGCCAGTGCCTTATGCTGCGGTTTATATCCATAATACTCCAATTGGAGTTGTAACTGATAATGTGGGAGAGTTCTCTTTTGAAGCCCCCCTTTCATTGAAACACGAAACGCTTGTTGTCGCCAGGCAAAAATATGAAATTCAATATCTAAAGCTTGACGAGCAGTTATTTTCTGAAATGATTGTTTTCATGGAGCCTGACAACTTTGCCATCCGTTCGAAGGAGTTTCAGGATAGTTTAAATGCAGGCTCCAATAAATTTGCTTCTACGGTAAGTAAGGTGGCTGATTTTATAAAAGACGACTGGATTCCACTTGGCAATCCACAAACAAACAAGTTCGATGCTGGTCGCATTCAGACATTTCCCACCTACAATCCAATTGAGGGGCTTCGTTTAAGAGCAGGTGTTGCTTCGAATTCAAGATTAAGCACGAACTTCTTCATGAGTAGTTATGTAGCTTACGGATTTGGTGATCATAGATGGAAGTACAGAGGTGAATTAACATATTCATTTGACAAAAAAGTGTATCATGAGAATGAGTTCCCAAAAAACAAACTAGCGTTGGTTTACGAGAATGATCTCTACTCACCGGGTGAAATGCATCCGAGGTCACCAAATAATCTACTTTTAATAACTTTCAGAAGGTCGGAGAATGAGGCAACATATCGCAATTTTGCAGAAGTTAATTATGTGAGGGAGTATAAAAACGGTTTAGCACATACTTTTTGGGTAAGGAGATCACGGTTAACTCCTCAAGGTAGTTTAAGATTTGATTACCAGTTGGATAATATGGGTTTTAATGATAAAGAGCTAGTCAATTCAGAAGCAGGGGTTCTCGTCAGATACTCCTTTGGTGAGGCTTATGAACAGCAAAAAAGAAGAAGAAAACCAATAGAGCTGACTAGTCCGGTTTTCTTTCTTTCCCATACAGTTGGTGCTTATGTGCAGTTTGACAAAAGTCACACTTATCATCGCTCTGAACTCTCTGCGCAGAAACGTTTTTTACTTGGGAATACCGGTCGTTTGGATGCAGTAGGTGAAGTTATGAAAGTATGGAGCAGAGTACCTTTCCCACTGCTTGTTTATCCCAATCAAAGACATAGACATCATATTGAGAACAATGCATTTTTCCTTAATCGCGCACTGGAGTTTGTAGCAGATGAACAGTATACTTTTAGATTTACCTTTGTGGGGGATGACCTGCTATTGGCTAAAATTCCGATAATGAATCAATTGCAGATTAGGGAATTAATATCTTTACGAGCATCATACGGCAGATTAAGCGATATAAACCTACCGGGAAATGCTGAGTTATATGATTTTCCTGATATATCTTTTGAGTATGATTCTGTGCCTTATGTTGAAGGTACAATTGGTTTTACGAATTTACTTGGACTGCTTCGTGTGGAGTATGTTCACAGGTTTACTTACCGACATCACCCTGATGCATTACTGGGAAAAATAAGGGTTGACGTTACTTTGTAATATTTCGGAATAATTCATAATAGATATATTTTTCTTAAAATTTAGGTCAACCTTTAGCAGAATGTTAATATGAAAATAAAAACATTTTTGATCAAAACAGTTATATCAAAACATTAATAACACTCTTAATGTGAATAATTAGCTTAGAAATGAAAAACTGGTTAAAAGAATTAAAAAACCATATAACTGATGCTTGGATAAATGTGTTCTGGAAAAATCCTAACCATCTGTGGGCTTTGAAGGTTACCGTTTCTATCGCTGCACTTCTAATACCTGCTGAAGTAATATTTCACGACTCCTTTATAGCTACCACGCTTGCCTTGGGTGTTGTGGCTATGTCTCTCGGGGAAACAGATGTTCATCCACTAGGAAGAGTAAAATCGGCTTCAATTGCTCTCATCTTATTTTTTGTAATCAGCTCCCTGGTTGAACTTTTTTTTAATACAGCTGCTTTATTTAGTCTGCTTATACTCATCCTTGCTTTTACACTTACTATTGCTGGGGGGCTTAATTCCAGGATGCAGGGTGTGACTTTTGGCACCCTGCTTATTTTTGTTTACACAATGCTCGGAGCTGATGTAACCGAGAAGTGGTTTTATCAGCCTGTACTTTACACTATTGGAGCATTTGCTTACTCTTTAGTTTCAATACTTTTATTACGTAAGAGACCGTATAGGTTGCTGAAAGAACAGCTTGCGCGTGGGTTTCATTATCTTGCAGAGTATATCGACTTGAAAGCTAATCTTTTTCCTAGTGACCTACAGTCACAGACACCAATTAGAAATCAGCTTGCGCAAAAAAATGTAGAACTTGCACAGCAAATTGAGAGTTGCAAAAATCATCTTTATAGTTACTCGCAGGAGAGTGGTGAGGAGGGTCGTGCTGTTGTCAACAGATATTACCAGAAGTGGTTCCTACTTCAGGAAATGCAGGAGCGGGCAATTTCCAGTCATGAACAGTATGATCTGCTAAGTAGGGAGGTAGAAAGTGGTGAGTTGATGGATGGTTACGGGCAATTGATGAGAGAGATAGCAAGAGCCATGCATTTGTATGCCGATTCGCTATTAACAGATCAATTGTATAAACACCCGATTTCTTTGCAATGGACGCTAAGTGCTGTAAAAAAGCTGCTTGAAGAAGTGAAGGGAGAAGTACATTATATGACTCTTTCGCTACTACTCAGGAATTTGATGGGATTGGAAAAAAACCTAAGAGAGGAGGAAACAGTAAGTGCGCAGATAGATGTTACTGTTTTTAATAGTCGAAAACCTGAACAGAACAGCTTGTCAACTCTACTGAATCCTGAGCACCCACGTTTTAAATTTGCAGTGCGACTAACACTTAGTTGGCTATTAGGTTACTGGATAATTCAACTGTTTCATATTGATAAGGGTGCATGGATATTACTTACTTCTCTAATCGTTTTTCAGCAAACATACAGTGCAACAAGGATCAGACTCTTTAATCGTGTTTTAGGTACTCTTTTAGGCGTTTTTCTGGGTGTTTCACTATCACAGATTTTGCCAACACTATCAGGTCAGATCTTACTTCTGCTTACGTCAATTTATCTTTTCTTTTACTGGTTAAAAAAGAATTATGTTGTTGCTGCAGTTTTTATTACGGTTTATGTTCTGGCATCGTTTAATCTGCATGATAATCAGGGTATAGCAGTTATGATACCAAGGATTGTTGACACGCTGATTGGTGGCGTGATTGCCTACCTTGTGGTTAGGTTTGTATGGCCTGACTGGCAGTATAAGCAGTTGCCAAAACTGATGTTTAATGCCTTGAATAAGAATAAACGCTATTTTGAGAGTATTTATAAAGGAGCGATTTCAGAGGAGGATTATCTTCATATTAGGCGCACAGCTTATAATGCTGACAACTCTCTAAATGCAGCATGGAAGGGTATGCGTCTTGAACCACGTAAAACTCGTGTTTTTCAGGAGAGTGCATTTAATCTTACTAATCTTAATCATGCTTTGCTTTCATATATCTCGGCTTTTGGTGTTCATAAGCATGCTGAAGAATTGACACCGGAAGAACATGAGTTTTGTAACAAAGTTAGCTACGTGCTGCAGTTTGTTGTTGATATATTGAAAGGTCAAGCTGATGTGTCACAAATCGAAATTCTTGTTCAGTCTACAACACGTTGGGAAGAGGATTTGGAGAAATTGCAATTGAACGAAAATAATAAAAGGGCTACACTGATTTATAACATTGCTCATGTTTCGCGGCAACTGCTCATAGAATCGAAAGTGATTATATAAGATGCGCAATTGTTTGAAGTTGTTTTGTTTTTTTCAGAGTAAGATAAAAGGTTTGTTTGTACAGTAGGTTTAACTGTATGTAATTTGAACACTTTTTTATATTATCTTTGTATCAAATATATATTCTGTTTTCTGAACGATATAGAATACGTAAAAGATTTATTATTAGGTCGAGTTTAAGTGTGACAATAAGATAAAAGTGATTGAAAGAAACATGATTACAATATTAGGAATAGAATCTTCATGTGATGATACATCAGCTGCTGTAATTCGTGATGGTGTCATACTTTCCAATGTTATTGCAGGTCAAGCTGTCCATGAAAGATATGGAGGTGTGGTGCCTGAACTGGCATCTCGTGCTCATCAACAAAATATTATTCCCGTTGTGCATGATGCCTTAAAGCAGGCTGAGGTTTCTAAAGAAGATATTTCGGCTGTAGCATTTACTCGAGGACCCGGATTGCTGGGTTCTCTACTTGTGGGAACATCTTTTGCCAAGGGCTTCTCTTCAGCTTTGAATCTCCCAATGATTGAAGTGAATCACCTACAAGCTCATGTTCTGGCTCATTTTATCAAGGAAGATAAAAATGATACGAATCAGCCTGCATTTCCATTTCTGTGTCTTTTGGTATCAGGTGGTAATTCTCAAATTATACTTGTAAAATCATACAACGAAATGGAGATAATAGGGAAAACGATTGATGACGCAGCAGGTGAAGCATTTGATAAGTGTGCTAAGGTGATGGGGTTGGGTTATCCCGGCGGACCTGTAGTTGACCGTCTGGCTAAGATGGGAGATTCTGAAAAATTCACATTTAGTAAACCTCGTATCGATGGTTATGATTATAGCTTTAGTGGATTAAAGACATCATTTTTATATTTCCTGAGAGATGAGCTGAAGCTAAACAGCGATTTTATCGAGGAATATAAAAACGACCTTTGTGCTTCGCTACAGAAAACAATAGTAGATATACTTATGAATAAACTATACCTTGCCTCCGAAGATTTTGGAATAAAGGAGGTTGCAGTAGCTGGAGGTGTATCGGCCAATTCCGGCTTAAGGAATGCTTTTGAAGAGTATAGCCAAAAGTATGGATGGAAGATTCATATACCCAAATTTGCATATACTACTGATAATGCAGCCATGGTTGCCATTTCTGGATATTATAAATATCTGGCAAGGGATTTTGCAAACCATGATGTTACACCTTATGCCAGGGTTTCGATTTAATATCATTTTATAAATTTTTGAATATATAGAAGAATAATATAATACAGTGATGGAGGAAAACAGAAAAAGTCTTAATTTTATTGAACAGATTGTAGAGAATGATTTGAAGGAGGGGAAAAATGATGGGAGAATACAAACCCGCTTTCCGCCAGAACCAAATGGTTATCTTCATATCGGCCATGCTAAAGCCATTTGTCTGGATTTTGGTATTGCTGAAGAGTATGGAGGAATTTGCAATCTCAGATTTGATGATACAAACCCTGTGAAAGAGGATGTTGAGTATGTAGATTCAATTATGGAGGACATAGAGTGGCTGGGCTTTCATTGGGAAAATGTATATTATGCTTCCGACTATTTTCAACAGTTGTGGGACTTTGCTGTTAAACTCATTAAAGAGGGCAAAGCTTATGTAGATGAACAGTCAGCTGAAGAGATTGCTAGTCAGAAGGGCACTCCCACTACTCCAGGAACACACAGCCCTTATCGTGATCGCCCTATTGAGGAGTCACTAGACTTGTTCAATCAGATGAACAGTGGAGATATTCCCGAAGGGAAGATGGTTTTACGTGCAAAGATTGATATGGCGTCATCAAATATGCATTTCCGTGATCCGATAATTTACCGTGTTATACATATCCCGCATCACCGAACAGGAACAAAGTGGAAGGCCTATCCGATGTACGACTTTGCACATGGGCAGTCTGATTACTTTGAAGGTGTAACTCACTCGCTCTGCACACTTGAGTTTGAGGTACACCGACCATTATATGACTGGTTTCTGGATCAGCTTGCCGATACTGATTATCGTCCCCGTCAGATTGAGTTCAATCGCTTGAACCTGACATATACAATGATGAGCAAACGCAGACTGTTGAAGCTTGTTCAAGAGAATCTTGTAACAGGATGGGATGATCCGCGTATGCCTACTATTACTGGAATGCGACGCAGAGGTTACACACCCCAATCTATCCGTAATTTTATTGATTCGATAGGTTACACAAAGTATGATGGAATAAACGATGTTTCGCTTCTGGAATATGCTGTTCGAGAAGATCTCAATGCTCGCGCTATTCGTGTATCGGGTGTTATTGATCCTATAAAACTGATTATTACCAATTATCCCGAAGGGCAGGTTGAAGATATGAACACCATAAACAATCCTGAAGATGAGAGTATGGGCAGTCGCAGAATAAAATTCTCCCGCGAGCTATGGATAGAAAGGGATGATTTTATGGAAGATGCACCAAAAAAATACTTCAGGCTGACACCAGGAAACGAGGTCAGACTAAAGAGTGCATACATTATTAAGTGCACCGGATGTAAGAAAGATCAAGATGGAAATGTTACAGAAGTGTATGCTGAATATTTTCCAGACACGAAAAGCGGGATGCCAGAAGCAAACAGAAAGGTTAAAGGCACTATCCACTGGATATCAGTACAACATGCTTTGAACGCTGAGGTGAGACTATATGATCGTCTTTTTTTAGTTGAAGATCCAGCAGGTGAGAAAGATAAAGATTTTAAAGAGTTGTTGAATCCAGATTCACTAATAGTTAAAAAAGATTGCAAGGTTGAAGAGTATCTGAAAGACGCTGAACCGGGTGACAGTTTTCAGTTTCAACGTATTGGTTACTTCAATGTGGATATTGATTCTACCCACGATGCACTGGTTTTCAATCGCACAGTTGCTTTGAGAGACTCCTGGAAGAGGGGTGGCTAAATGTAAGTTAATGTAATAATGGACGAGAACAATATTGATATAACGTCGCTTTTAGAAAAATATGAAAATATGCGAGCTCTCGGCAAGAATATATATTTCGATGCCGATGAGTTTGCTTTGCTTGCTGATTTTTATCACTCAGAAGGTGATGTCCTTGAAGCTGAACTTCTTATTGAGCAGGGTTTAAAAATGCATCCTGGCAGTACTGAACTTATGACTTTAAAGGCCAAGCAGCTGGTGCTTGCCGGTAAATATAAAGAAGCATTGGGTTTCATGCGACACTTATCAGAAGATGATCTCGATCTTCCATTATTAAAAATTGAAGCTCTGCTTCACCTTTCACGATTTAATGAAGCTGAAAAGCTTACTAATAAAGTTCTCACCAGAGATCTTCCCGGAGAGGATTATTATTATTTCATGAACGAAGTAGGGTTTCTTCTAAACGATGTTGATAAATTCGATCGTGCAATTGCATATTTAGAAGAAGGCTTGAAAATCAACGCTAATAATCCAGATGTTATTGTTGATCTTGCATATGCTTATGAAATGAAAGGTGATATGGAAAAAGCTATTGAATACAATAATATGCTTCTTGATATTGATCCTTACTCTTTTGATGCTTGGGTAAATATTGGTAAATTATATTCCATGAATGAGCAGTATGATAAAGCTATTGACTCATTTGACTTTGCATTAACAATAAGAGAAGATGATCTTTCTGTTTTGAAAATGAAGGCCTTATCAATGTTCCTTAATGATAATGTAGAGGAAGCTATTTTAATCTTTCGAAAATGCCTCGCTGCGTCTCCCGACGATGAAGCTTTGTATGATTCTTTGTTAGAGGCTTATGCTGCTATGGAACAATATGAAGAGATGATGAATCTCATTGATCTTAAAGAGAAACAAGTAGGCAGTGAAGGAATAATTGTTCGACGTGCATTTGTCTACGTTAGTAAGGGTGATTTTGAAATGGCAAAATCAACTTTCTCTCAGATACCTGAAGCTGAAAAAGATTCTTTGGAATACTATATGCTAGAAGGAGAATTGGCATTTTATGATGAAGATTTTGTATCAGCAGAAGCTGCATACATTAAAGCAGCATTGATTTCAGAAGAAAACGAAGAAATACTTGATAAACTTGCTAATATAAGTGTGGCTCAGGAAAAATATAAACAGGCTGCTGATTACCTTGAGAAGCTATTGGAAATATCACCGGATTTCCCCACTGCCAAATCAAGACTTGCTTTTATTCGATTTGAAATTGGATCGAAAGAGCCTTTCGATGAAATAATGGAGCAATTTACAGATGAAGAGCTCCGTTCTTTGTTGATTCTAATATTAGGAATTAGTGAAACTGAAATATCTAAATTTAGTAGAGAGAAAATACTTATTCGTCTGAATGAAGCACGAGAAAACAGAGTATTATTCAAAAATATCAAATATTAATACTAATTTCATTCATATAGGTAGACAGCTTTGGCATTACTTTGAATGTTTATGATGATAATGCTAAAGCTGTCATAGTTGATAAAAAAAGCCGAAAGAATTTTTTAGCTAATAATTAATACAACCTTTACTTAATTCTATAGGTAAGTGAAAAATTAAGCATCGGCCACATTTTTAGTAATTCCTTTGAGAAAGGGAGATCGAGTTCATTAGTAAGTTCATCAAACCAATCCTTTCCGGTTTCGTTAAGATTAGGACTTGAGAGTTCATAATTGCCCTGATAAACCATGCCCAGCTCGAATCTAAATCCAACTCTGTTACGAGGGATTGTTCTGCCCAAACCAATACCCAAATATGGTTTTATAACACTTCCCATTCCTAGTTTACCTTTAAAACTACCATCACTATTAGGAGTAAATACGATATCCTCATACCTTAATTGTGGTTCACCACCAAGTTCGCTTGATAATTCCTCATAATTATGAATAAGACCGTTAGTAGAAGCATTGTTGCTGCCAAAATAAAAACCCCCTGTAATAGAAAAAATGCTGTTTGGCATTGGATAAAAATCTACAAGTGCTTTAAAATTTGGGAAGGTAACTCTTGTCTCAGAGAGTGCAGCAGTTGCAGTAGCTTGATAACCATTATATTCCACATCAACATCAAATTCTCTTGAGTTCTTGTCTGTGTAAGTGAAATAGTCAATACCTGCTCTTAATTTAAAGTTGGGCGATAATGTTATAGCACCTTGAATGCCAAAGCCATATAAACCTGCATTAACACCAACACCCCAGCTGTCTAAAGGAATATACTGAGCTGTTCCATTGAAAACAATAATGCAAAGCATTAGGAATAATAAAGCTGTTTTTTTTAACATGTTAAATTATATTAGTTGAAACTGAATTATATCAAACATTGAAACTATGTTAAATGTTTGATAAAGCTAAAACAGACAAAGTATAAATATTGTTTTAGCAGATTGCATGATAATTTTAGGAAAAATAACTATGTCTTATGCAAGGAATTTGTTTTTCAATGGTTTTACAATTAAAGATAATGAATTAGAAACCATTAAAAAATAGACAAGTTATGAAGTTTAAACATTTAATTATTTCAGTAGGAGCACTGTTTGGAGCACTGTTTTTAGCATCTTGTGACGATGATGGTACTGATCCAAGCCTATTATATCCAAATGCACTTGTTACTGTAAAAGAAGCTGCCGACGAAACTGTATTTTTTCAGTTGGATGAAAATACAACGCTGCTTCCTGTAAATATTACTTCTCACCCTTACAACTCTAAAGAAGTAAGAGCATTAGTAAATTACAAGGAATTAGATGATCCAAGTCAGGATTATGACAAAGCAGTGCACGTAAACTGGATTGATAGTATTCGTACAAAACCTATGGCACCAAATATGGGCGACCAAAACGATGATGAATACGGAAATGATCCTGTGGAAATTGTGGACGATTGGGTTACAATTGCAGAAGATGGATATCTCACCCTTCGTTTCAGAACTATTTGGGGTAGCAGAGGAATAACACATTTCGTAAACCTAATTCCAACAAATAATCCCGAAAATCCTTATGAAGTGGAGTTTAGACACGATGCTAATGGCGATGTTACCGGTAGAATAGGGGATGGACTTGTAGCTTTTAAACTCGATGATCTGCCTGATACAGAGGGTGAAACAGTTAAGTTGAAACTTATTTGGAAATCATTTAACACCACCAAGTCTGCAGAATTCGATTATCGCACTAGTGCTTCAACTGCACCTGCTTCTGCAGCAATTGCAGCTGAAAGAAGCGTCATTCCAATTAAATAACAGATTTTTGAGAGTAGGTTGTATCTTTGTATAAAGATACAACCTTATATATCTGTAAATGACTAAAGAGGAAAAGAAAGAGAAAGAACTCCTTCATAAGATTGTACAAGGTAATATGCTTGCAATGAAGGAGTTTTATGATAGTAATTCCGGGTATCTCGCTGCGGTATGTTCTCGTTACATATCTAATCAAGAAGATATTAAAGACGTTTTACAGGAAAGTTTTATTAAAATATTTAAAGCCATTCATAAGTTTGAATATAAAGGTAAAGGATCGCTTCGGGCATGGTCGGCACGTATAGTAGTAAACCAATCACTGAATCATATAAAAGAAAACGAAAAACTTCAACTAACCACCCTTCCCAGTTGGGATTTACCCGATCAAGCAGAGGACATTGAACCTGATTTTGAAGAGATTCCCACAGATATTATAATGGATATGATACAATCCTTGCCACCCGGGTATAGAACAGTGTTCAATTTATTCATATTCGAAAATAAAACTCATAAAGAAATAGCGTCAATATTAAAAATTTCGGAAAATACTTCCGCTTCACAGTTTCACAGAGCCAAAGCCTTGTTAGTAAAAGAGATAGAGTTATACAGACTAAAAATAAAGCACTATGAACGATCAATGGCAAGATAACTTGCGTAACCGGATGGAGCATCACGAGGAGCCTGCGCCCGATGGACTTTGGGAAAGCATAGAGCAACTTGTGCCAGCTGGAAATAAACAACGATTATGGAGCCAAAATATTATACCTTTGGTGGCCGCTGCTGCAGCAATTGCACTTTTGTTCATTGTGCTGTACAATACTAATAATGAGGAAAAGGTGGAATATACACAACAAACTATTACAGAGGAAGTACAGCCACGTGAAAGAATCAAAGAAGCTCCTAAAAACGAACCTCAAGTTTTAATTGCAAGTAGACAAAGTTCCAATAATTCGGATTATGTAGTTGTGTCCGATAATATTGAAGATAATATTTCAACATATGAAACAATCTCTGAAACAATCTCTAAAAAAAATACTTTATTAGAAATTGAAACAACAAAAGATTTCACTATTAAACCATCAATAGTGAATAATTCCAACGATCAACTATTTGCATCATCCTCAATTGCTCAAAGACAAGAAAGTTCCAAATGGCAAACCAACGTGTCAATGTCAAACATGCCTTCAGGTTCAGCACAAACTTATACCGGATATGGCACATTTGCACTTCAGGAGACAGTTGAGGAACAATATGATTTTCTATCAAAATATACAAGACAAGAAGTGTATACTAATGTAGAGCACGATCAGCCTATTACATTCGGATTAACATTAAGGTACAACCTTAGCCAAAAATGGGATATTACAAGTGGATTAACCTATTCAATGCTAAAATCTCAACTACGCTCAGGGGGAGACAATTACCATTATGATGATCGTCAAACACTTCACTATATTGGCGTGCCATTAAACATTGCATATAACTTCTGGCAAAGCAATAATTTATCAAGCTACATTTCCGCAGGTACACATGTACAAAAGAACATTGCAGGCACACTTTCATCTAACTATTATATAGATGAACAGTTGGAATTAAATACTAAAGAAAAAGTGTTGTCAAATAAACTACAATGGTCGGTTAACTCCGCAATTGGTGTAGAGTACAGAGTCTCTGATTTTATTGGTATATATGCAGAACCCGGAATAGACTACTATTTTAAAAATAGCAGCGAATTAGAAACAATTTATAAAGAGAGACCTTTCAGTTTCAACCTACGACTCGGGGTGAGACTAAACATTAACCAATAACAAAATTAAAGTGATATTGCTGTTTAAGTGAGATAAAAAAAAATGCTATATACTACTCCCCTTTCTTAGACAATTTATTGATTTACTTTAATTTTATAAATTTAACTATCTTCCGTGCAAGATTTCTTACATACCACTATTTAATAATATAGAACAAAAAGGGTAATCACATAGTGTGATACTCAATTATTAATTTCTAATTTTAAATAAGTATGAAAAAATCAACAAAATTTATGAGTTTATTATTTGTATCTATGGCGCTGTTTGCATTTACATTCGTATCGTGCGATGATGATGAAAAGACAGAAATAGACCTTAGTTTCGACAAATCAACAATTGAAGTGGCTGTAGGAGAATCAACAACTGTAACTGTAAACAATGGGACTTCTCCCTTTACTGCAACTTCAGGAGACACAGAAAAGGCCACAGCTACAGTAGCAAACAACAAAATTACTATTAAAGGTGTTGAAGAAGGAACAACAACTATAACAGTAAAAGACAAAAATAACAACAACGGAAATATTAATGTAACAGTTACTGCAGCAGACGAAGAAGAGGAAGAAGCTTAGTAACTGTGTAATAACACTTTCAAAAATTAAATAAGGTTTGTACCTTTGAGAAAAGGTACAGCCTTTAATTCCATATCTTTTCAAACTAATTGTTCATTTAACGATCAAGAATCTCTCTACAAAATAACGCCATAAAACTTAAACCAAATGAAAACAATAACAAAAACAGACAAATATCTACTTCTATTAGCTCTGATTATTATGGGTACAACTGTGGCCTGTGATAAATCTGAAAATGAATTAAAAGACCCTGCTCCTTTCACAATAGAGAATGCACAATACACCCTCTATAAAAATAGTACCCTTTCGCATGAAGCAGATGAAAAACGTTCAGAGTCTTATTCTGCTCCGTTTGAAATAGAAAGTGTGGAGCGCGTAGGAGGTAACTTAAATATCAATGTTGCTTTTCAAGCAGGCTGTGAGGTAAACAAATTCGAGATTCTGTGGGACGGTTTAATTATGGAGTCTTATCCTATACAGACCCGTTTGTATATAAAAAGAACTATAAGTGATTGCATATATATTGATGCGATTGAACGCGCAACTCTAACTATAGATTTAAACGAGTTGGCAGAAAAAATTGGTAATGATCAAATATTAGAAGCAATTATAACAGTTTCTAATACTTCCAAAAAAGTAAGTATGAAAGATGCCGATGTCCCGGTCTCAAGTAACTAAGGTTACAAAAGTGATTTGTAAAACTGCAACTCACTTCTCAGTTGATTGATTTCTGATTGTAGATACTTTACCTTCTCAAGCAAATTACAAAGAGCATCTATGCCTTCCACATTAATATCCATATCATAATACCAACGGATAAATTGTTCAAGGTCTGATAGCTCATCATATTCTATAAACCTCTCTTCATCATGGTAAATAACTCTTATCAAACCCACCTCGTGCAGCGATTCAATAAATGATTCCTCCACCTCATAAATTCTCAGGCACTCGCTATATAATAATCTTTTCTCTTTCATCACTTTCTAATATTAGATAACTGAGTAAACAACTCCTTTTCTCTTTCCGAAAGATTTTTTGGTAACTCAACTTTAAGCGTTATATATAAATCGCCAAAACTACCTTCTTTCTTATAAACAGGGAAACCTTTACCTTTCAAACGAAGTTTAGAACCCGATTGAATACCGGGCTTTATATTCATCTTCACCTGTCCGTCGAGAGTGTTTACATTCACCTCACCGCCCAAAACAGCTGTATAAAGATCTATTGAAACCTCGGCAAAAAGGTCATTTCCGAGTCGTTTAAATAGAGGATCCTCTTCAATAATAAATGTAATATACAAATCACCATTAGGACCACCATTTGATCCGGGCTGACCATATCCAGGCAATTTTATCTTCTGTCCATCTTTAACACCCGCAGGAATCGTAATACGCACATTTTTCCCATTAATTGTCAGTGTCTGCTGATGAGTATTTAAAGCCTGACGAAGAGTCAAGCGCAGTTCTGCCTGATAGTCTGCACCTTTGAACCTTTGCCTCCTGCCAGTTCCACTTGATCTGTGACTAAATCCTCCTCCAAACATTGAGTGGAAAAAATCTGAAAAATCATCATCCGAAAAATCCCCTTGTGTATAGAAAGTTCTACTTCCCTGCGAACCCCATTGTTGTTGG
>Ga0172378_10000224_pt1 | contig 47489 bp, 37 predicted proteins | sample GrowelOW332metaG_FD_119755 | JGI IMG/M metagenome (GOLD analysis project Ga0172378, IMG submission 119755) | Groundwater microbial communities from an aquifer near a municipal landfill in Southern Ontario, Canada - Pumphouse #3_1 metaG | ecosystem: Environmental > Aquatic > Deep subsurface >...
AGCGGAGTTCAAAGTATTAAGCGCCGATAGTTCATCCGGTAGAATACCAGTCTCCAAAACTGGTGAGGAAAGTTCGAGTCTTTAGCGGCGTGTTGGTGTATGTGGATCTGGCAGTTAGCTTAACGGCTAGAGCGATATATGATATCAGTTCGATTCTGATACTGCTCTCTACATACACCTTAGCTGAATTAATCCTAAAGGTAAGGAAGTAGTCCTGAAAACTACTAGTAGCCATGTAAAATGGTGTCTCAGTTCGAATCTGAGGTTCAGCGTTATGTTGATTAAAATCTACAAACATATGTGTTTTTGTCAAATATGATTGACATTATTATTGTAGGATGCGCCTGTGGTCAGGCTGATAATTCTATCCCAGTTCGAATCTGGGGCATCCCTTAGCATGAGGAGGAACAGGGATAACTAATCTAACTTTTGCTAATAACAGGTTCGTAAGGATACACCTTCCTGAGTCCTAGGGCTGGTAAAAACTTGTACTGTGTAGTGACATAATCACGCGGGTTAGACTCAAGCGCAGGGTCTGGCCCGCTATATTTGTATATTGGGAGGGATTATCTATTTGAGTAATAAAACTAATGCTGTGTATATTGCTTCAATTGATGGCAAAGATATATATCTTTCAAGCACAAATCGAGGCAGTAAGGGATATCGGTTAAAACGTCCAGATGGAAGTGTAAATCGTAAACGGTTCTGCAATGCGCTTGATTATAGTCTTGACCTTGATAAACTTCGCGAGACTTTTGATCTGGCATATCATTATTCTTCAAAAGAACCTTCAGTTGGAGCTGAGTTCTCATTTACTGATAAAGGCATTGAATATACCACAAACATAATCAATGTCACATTTAAGTATTCAGTCAAAGAATTCAATAGGATAAACAAGGAGACGTATCTGAGAGTCGGGTATAGCTTGCAGAATGTTGAGTTCCATGACCATGTTGCATTTGAAGATGGACAGTTAGTCGGAATACAGACAGATTCAGAAGTCGAGAAACAGTGTTATGACCTACCTGAGTACTTTGTATTTGTCCAACACGAGGATGATCCAAATGGACATTATGAAGCTACAAATGGTATTCCTACTGTCATGACTGTCGCTGATATACGTAGGTGGGTGTATGAGAATGGGTTTAATGCTGATGATATACATTATGTCAGATTTAAACGTTCAGCTGGATCTGCAAGAGTAGGCCGGTGTAATTTCATAAACGAAAAACTATACTCGCGTATGAATACATGGTCAAAATGTGGTCTGACTATAAGAGATGGCGGAAAGATAGATCTTGCTGCATATGAGAGCTATATAAGCCTCACGTCCTCTTCTATTATTGACACTTTGACATTAGACCCTGCTGGGATACTGGTGGTAGATGATTATGACAGCGTGTTCAGTGACAGGATAATGGCTACAAGAGTAGTTGATGGTCATCTTTCTACTAAGCCTGAGACTATTGATATAAATAATACTATATGGGATGGACAATCACTGATTGAAAGTTCGGTTATGGGCAAGTACTCGGTCTTTGGCATGGTATTGATGAGGAATAGGTTCTTCAAGTCCTGCTGCTTTAATACAAATATCCAGCAATGGTTCGAGGACCATGGTATAACAGAGATATCTCAGCTTAATGGTAAGACCAGAGCAAAGTCGATAAAAGATATATGGCTAATAACGACACCATCTTCTATCAAGTACCTGAAGTTCGGCACACTTGACGAGTGGCTGGATAATCTTGAACCTACATTTGGAGTGGTAAAGCATGATAAGCCTACACACTATATCGGTGGCAGGATGGTACAGACACATTATCAGCTGCTTAACTCTATACAGTTAGACAAAGAAGATGTCAAAGAGCTGCTTCAACCCTCGCTTGATTATTTTACTGCGCTGAAGAATGATCCGGCTGTATTGCGCGAACATATAAAGTTCCCTGGATATGAAGATGGCAACATGTTATGTGTAAAGAACAAGAATGACATTGTCTTTGCACTGATGAATATAAACGATAAGTTCCCAAAGACAAGAGTTTACGCGGAATTTGTCAAAGATTTGCTTAAGTCGCAAATCAGTAACATTAAAAAAGGTCACATACTTGTCAATGGTAATTATTCGACTCTGTGTGGTAATCCGATTGAAATGCTCGAATTTGCTATAGGTCAGTTTGATGGCACTTCTCAGGTCGGAGTTGGTAATGTCCATTTGAAAAGATTCGGGTATGGGACTGAGCTTGTAGGTTCGCGTTCTCCTCATGTTGCAAGTGGAAATTGTCTGGCGTGTATGAATTCTGAGAATGTCGAGATAGATAAGTACATGAATCTCACGAATGAGATCTGTGTTATTAACTCTATTGGTGAAAATATCCTCTCCCGCCTTTCAGGTTCTGACTTTGACAGTGACACGGCACTGTTCACGGATAATAAGATATTACTTAGGGCTATCAAGAAGAATTATGATAACTTTTTAGTTCCGACCATGCTAGTGTCTGCGGATAAGATAAAGCGTTATTACACGAATGAACAGAAGGCCGACCTTGATATTAAGACATCAGTTAACAAGATAGGCGAGATAGTAAATTTCTCACAGATATTAAACAGTCTCATGTGGAACAATATTGCTAATGGCGAGAGTTTTGAACAGAACATGGACCTGTACGCAGATATTGCCCAGCTAGACGTCATGACTAATATTGAAATTGATAAAGCCAAAAAAGTATTTGAGGTAGACAATGCTGTGGAATTACGACTGCTGAAGGAAAAGTATCACTTAAAGGATGATAACGAAAAAGATATCAGACCATACTTTTTTAAGCACTTGGACACAAGCAAGGGCTTTTATGAAAAAGATAAACGAAATTATAAGCATCATGAAACCACAATGGATTATCTGCAAGATATTGTAAATGGATATGTATACACGACTCGCAAGCAGAATACTTTTGGAAATGAGCCGATAGTTACTGTGCTTGATAAAGAAAAGAAAAAAGGAATTATCACAAACTATAAGCAGATTGATAGAGCTGTTGAATTGGTAAAAAAATGCAAGTCAAACATGGCTATGTTATGGAAGTCTGGTAAAGAAATGCATGAGATAGGCATTTTAGCAGACAGAGAAAAATATTATTTAGTATCAGATCTGTCTCAGCTTAAATTTAATTATGCTACTGCTTATAAGATAATAAAAATGAATGATATGCAAAATGAGGACAGATATATACTTAATCTCCTCTTCTACGCTGTATTATCAATACCTTCAACTATGTTTTATGAAGTATTTGATAAGAGCCTGAATAATATAAGTGTTCTGGTAGAGGATGATGAAAATTATGACTGTGAATATATGGGTGTCAAATTCAGGCATAGTACGTTGCTTCAATCGTATACAGAAGAGGAGTCAGCTTAGTAACACTAAAATTTACAAAATATGTGCAAAATGACCCCAAAAATACCACTTTTTTTCCGAATTCTTAAAAATACCCCTCTCAAACCCCGCAAATACGTTGGTTTTGAAAGTGGTTAAAAGACCCTACAGGACGGAGAGACAGTATAGAAAAAAATCTCTCCAAAAATGGATCAAATGGTGTCAAAATTTTGGCAGAAAGGGAATAATTTGAAAAGGGAAAAAGGACAAAAAAAAGTATATTGCATGTCAGATGTTATTAGAGGACTTGCTACAAAATCTGATTATTTTGTTTATAACGTAAAGGCTTTAATGGATGTCCTCGATGATGTTCTAAAAGATATGCTCAAAGAAGCAACTGAAGATTGTCCTGTTGAAGTTCATCTTACTAAAAGTATTGTTATTACTGCGTATTTTACAAAAGCAACAAATAGAGTAAACCCCAATACTCTTGAACACATTAGGATACCTGGCAAATTCAGGACGGTGGCAAGATTTATGGGGATTCTAAAACATGTAAAAGAAAATTGACTGTAACTTAATCTGAATATATGGGAAGAGACTGCTATAATCGGCAGTCTCTTTTTGTATGTACGTAACAGGAAAAAGAGGATTAAATGGACGTATTACAAATAAAAGAAGACGAAAACCCACAACAGTATTTGTGGCGTATTGGAAATCTAAAAGATTCTGGAATTGTTAAAGAATCATGGACGGAACTCGCTCCAATACTTAATGCACAGACAGACTGTATTAAGCGTGATGATAATTGGCGCAAGGAATACGCCATAGCAAAACGTTATAAAAATTGTGTTTTTGGCTCAGAAAATGTGGGAAATGACCAAAAATTGGCTCATAAAATGAAAATTCAAGCTCAAACCAAAAACATTGAAACTAATGCATGGTTAAGGGAGAACGCAAGAGATGATCTGATAATTGAAGAAATCAAAGATCAGATTTCCAAGCTTAAACCTATTGAATTTCCTCAGAGTTGTATTCCGCGCTCTCAGAACGAACTTACAGGTGTGCTTTGTTTTGGCGATGAACACTTTGGAACAGAATATACGATATATGGTCTTAATGACGAAGTTATAAATGCGTACAATCCCGGAATATTCTATGGTCGAATGGAAAATTTGCTTTCAAAAACGCTGGAGATAATAAATAAAAATCATCTCACCGCTCTAAATGTATATTCATTTGGTGATTTTGCAGATGGCGTACTTAGAGTCTCGCAGCTTATGAAACTTAAGTATGGCATAGTTGAGAGCACAGTCAGGTACTCAGAGTATATCTGCTACTGGCTTAACGAATTGACAAAACACGTTCATGTAAATTATCAGATGACATCTGGTAATCACACTGAACTTCGAATGCTTGGACAGCCTAAGGGCACATTTAAGAATGAAAATATGGATATAGTGGTCAAAGCTTTTATTAAGCTCAGAATGGAGGGGAATCCAAACTTCACATTCAAAGAGAACAAGACTGGATATATCTACGACGATATTTATGGTTATAAGATACTTGGAATTCATGGAGAAGTTAATGGCACTGGTAATGTCGTAAAGGATTTTGCTACTGCCTATGACACTAAGATCAACTATTTGTTTGCTGCGCATAAGCATCATAGCAGAAGCGAAGAAGTTGGTCAGGATTGTGAATTTATTGGAATACCAAGCATTATCGGAATTGATACGTATTCTATGGACCTCAGAAAGACATCAAATCCAGGTGCAACAATCTTAATATTTGAGGTTGGCATTGGGAAATCAATCCAGTATTTCATTAATCTAAAGTAGAAAAAGAGGATGTATTATGCCTAAACAGATGGCTAAGGCTAGGACAGTGGCTAAACAAACATCTGTCAGAAAAAGGAAAAATAGTGTTCCTATGGTACCAAGTTTACCGGCACCTAAAAAGAAGGCTATTGTAGATACTTTATGTGCTCTCAATGAACAGGATTTAATTGAAGTTTGTACTAGAGCTGGTATTGGAAGTAAATATCTGACTTGTTCTATGTGTGGAGAACTGAAGAATATAGATGAGTTTTATGTATCGAGTGACCCAAATGTAAGAACAGGTAAGGTAAGAATATGTAAGGAATGTTGTGAGCGTATTGTGTATAAAAAGAACGACAGGGGTGACAAAAAACCTCCGACTAAACAATCTCTTATGCACACACTTGAATATTTAGATAAGCCATATATTGAGAATATTTTTAATTCATCTGTGGCTGAAGAAAAGACTTATGCCGATAAAGGCACAGATAGAGATTTTTGGAAAAATTACATGTCACAGATAAATTCTATGGCAAACAGATATGCCACTATGAGGTGGCGTGATTCAGATGGTCTTCATGGTTCATATATGGCACTTGAAAAAGGAGTAGCACAAGAAGCTGTTACTGTTGCTATTACCAAAGACCAAGTAAGAGAAAATCAAGAAAGATATGAAGTCAATAAGCGTGACACTATTAAGTTCTGTGGATATGATCCATTTGCTAATTATCCAGTAGAAGCTGATAAAGGTAGATTGTACGCTCAGGTAGTCGGATTTTTGGACGATGAATCCAAGTCTGATGGGATGAAACTCAACTCAATCATTCAGATTGTTAAGCGTTTGAATCAGGCAGAAAAACTTAACGATCAGATTGATTCTTTGCTCAATGATAGCAATAATGTTCTTTCAAGTCAGGCAATAATAAACAAGATGATGGATTCTTCCAAGAAGGATCTTGATATTGCTATTGGCCTTGCCAGAGATAACGGCATTTCTATTAACTATAACAATAATAAATCTGCAGGCCAACAGACTCTCTCAGGCAAGATAAAGAAACTTACTGAAGAAGGTCTTCGTGAGGCTAAAGTAAATACTTTTGATGTCGGGTCTTGTGCCGGAATGAAGAAAGTAGCTGAACTCAGTGCTGAAGCCAGACATAAGCAGATAGGTGTAGATGAAAATGTCCTTACTGAAATCAAGGATATTAAAGTACAACGTGTTGAAGAGTTAACAAAAGAACGAAATGAAGCAAGGGAAAGAGCAAGACTACTTCTAGTTGAGAATAGAGATCTGAAAAAGTATATGTGTGAAAAAGGAATTGCTGATTCTGATGGTAATCCGATTGAATACATATCTAGCAACATAGAGGCTAACAGTGGAGACTCATAATCTCACCTCTGAACTTCTGCCTGATTATAATATTTTTGTTAAGCCTGACTTATATAACCTGACAAATAAGCAATATACCGAACAGACTGACCTTGCTGAATTCATACAGTGGGGGCGGCGCAATCCTGTACTCTTTGCTGAAGAAGTATTTGGTGTCGAGTTTTTGGATTATCAGAAATATATTTTTATGAGCACGTGGGTCAGCGAACAGGCAGTTTGGTGTATGAGTAGAAATGGTGGTAAGTCAATACTTGGTGCTATTTATATGATGACCAGAGCCATGCTTGTACCTAATTGTGCAATTTATATTGCAGCAAATGTCGGTGCTCAGTCAATTGATACATTCTTAAAGATTGAAAAACTGACAAAGAATGCAATACCAAGTTTTAAATCTTTAACAGATATATTTGGTAGTGAAATAGTAAAGTCACAAGCTAAATCAGATGGTTTTGTCCGTGATCCATCCAGCTATCATTTTAGGCTGTATAACGGAAGCTCAGTAAATACGCTTAACGGTAACATAGGAAACTTAAGAGGTAAGCGTGCCAATCTGCTGTTTTACGACGAAGCAATGAACAGTCAGGATGAGCTTTTTACTGTTACTGAGCCTTTTGCCACACAAAATACTAAGTTCGCTCTTGGTACTGATTATGATGAAAATGATATGTTGTCAGAACCAGCACCATTCCCAAATCAGCTTATATATGCATCTTCTGCCGGACGTACTGACGGATATTTCTTTAAGAAATATCGCGAATGCAGTATTCGTATGGATGCCGGAGATAGCAGATATTTTTGTGCTGATGTTAATGGTGACGTTGTTATGCACGCCACAAAACGTGGCAAAGAACTGCCTGAGCCACTTCTAACACAAGATAAGATAGACTCAGCAATGCGCAAAGATAAAGAAGGCGCAATGCGTGAGTACATGAATATCTTCACTACCGAAGGTTCAGACCAGCAGATTATCAAGCGTGCATCAATTATTCGCAACTCCAAACCATACTTGCCAGAAATGTTCAATATTGATGATAAGAGCAAATATGTAATTGCATGGGATCCAGCGCGAAGAACTGATAACTCTACTGTAAGTATAGCCAGATTCTGGGAAGACCCCAAAGTCGGGTGGAAAATGCGGTTAGTAAACTGTGTTGTACTTGTAGATAGGCTTACAAAGAAAAAATATATGATGTCATCTCCGAACCAAGTCAAAGAAGTAAAACAAATACTTATTGATTACAATGGTAAGGGTGTAGCTGATTATGAAAACCTACTTGGATTCCTGATTGACTCAGGATCTGGAGGAGCTGGTGTTAACCTGACAGATTATCTTTGTGAAGATTTTACTGTAGACAAAGATAAGCATAGAGGTCTTATTGACCCTGAGTATAACGAGGGTGATGACAAGAAGTATCCTAATGCTGTTGGAGATAAACTACACTTGATTTCTCCTGCAAAGTTGCGCTCACAAATGTTTGAAGAAGCAATACAAATGGTGTCTCAAAACGTAGTTGAGTTCCCAGATGAATATACACAAAGAGGTTATGTTGATCTTATTTATGAAGTTGATAAAGAGGGTTCGCAGAAACAAAGATATTCTTACCCTGATGAAAAAGAAGAAATTCAATTACGAAAAGAAGGTAAGACTATTGAATCTGTAAGAAAGAAGCTTGCTCCAGAAGAAGAAGAAGCTTTAGTACAAATAGATTTGATGAAAAATGAAATAGTCAATATGTATAGATTTAAGGTATCAAGTGGTGCTGATAGGTTTGACCTTGCACCTGATAAGATATCTTCTATGCATGATGACCGTAATTATACATTTATTCTACTCTGTCACTTCTTATCACAACTACGAAGAGAACATATAACCAGTAAAAAGCGCGAAGTTCCAACGGATCTTGTTCAAACATATCTTCCGATGAAACGCGCTACTCGAAGCAAAATGTTGTAAGTGCATAATTATGCATTTTTGAAATGAGCGCTAAATTCACCGTGCGACAGCGCTATATAAGTGGTCGGCGCACTATATAATTGTGCTGTTTTGGTACATGGCAGCACTTAAACTAAATATGATGTATCACCCCTCCCTTCGGTAGCCTCTGGTCTTAATGATCAGGGGCTATTTCTAATTGAGGAGGAATAATTCAGAGATTGGAGGAATGCCCCAATATGGCAGCACGAAAAACAAATCCGGGCATTTCAACACCCGATGGACAAAAGTCAGTAGATGAAGTCAAATTCAATATTCAATCTCAAAATAATGAAGATTTTCGTATACAAAAAGTATATGACCTCATTAATAATCAACTTCATCTTGATAATTTAAGCAAGACATCTACAAGGACTTTTTCAAGTTTTAGTAAAGATAAACTTAGGACATATCTTAAGAATCCTAAGACAAATGAAGACAATCTTAGACAACTAAGTAAATTCCTCTATAGGTATTGTTATCCATACAGGAGACTTATTTGGTATAACTCAACAATGATAAATGCAAAAGCATATACAGTCGTACCTATTGTTGATATTACAAAGACAGCCAATACTAAGAAGGTCATAAAAACGTTTTATAAGACTGCGGTCAAAATGAATCAGATTGCATTAGATGAGTGTATTCTTCCGATGCTTCTTACTGCATGGCGTGAAGATACGGCATTTGGATATATTTATGATGATGATGAGACATTTTTTATTCATGTGCTCGATGGTAAATATTGCAAGGTCAGTTCTATAGATGGTGGCACTTTAAGATACGCTTTTGATTTCTCATATTTCAATGCACATAAAGATGATTTGGAATATTGGGATAGCGAATTTACGGATAAATACAACGCTTACGCTTCTGGCTCAGCTTATAGATGGCAGGAACTTGATTATAGCAGAGAGATATGTCTTAAGGTCAATATAGATGACCCTACGATGGCATATCCGCCTTTTGCTCCGCTGTTTGAGTCCATCATTGACCTTGTAGATCTTCAGTCTATACAGTCTGTCAAAGATGAACTTTCAATATATAAGTTGCTTGTGGCAAGGCTTGAACCCATAACAGGAACAGATATTCCTGATGATTTTTCGGTAGATCCTAAAACCGCTCTTTCATATTATGACAAGTTCCAAGATAATCTTCCCGACTGTGTTGCTTCTTGCATCTCGCCTATGAAAATAGACCCGATTGAGTTTAAGGGCAATGACACATCTGATGTTGACATGATATCCGATTCTACTAACAATCTGTTTAAGAATGCTGGTGGCTCTCAGATATTAGGCTCAGAAAAGACAGGTACAACAATAACGAATGCACAGATTATAGCGGATGCAGAGTCAGCTATATCTTCTCTTCTGCCTCAAATACAGAAGTGGTGCAACGCTTATCTTAAACTTGTTCTTGGTTCTGATAAATGTAATGTCAAATTCATAAGAGTTACTCCTTATACAATTGATTCTGTTAAGAAAAATATGCTTGAGTCTGGAACTCTTGGAATACCTGACAAGATTGCAATTGCATCTCTTAGTGGGACAGATCCTCTTGAGACATTGTCTATGGCAGTACTTGAGAATGATTGTCTTGAACTTCACAATAAGTGGATTCCGCTTCAATCTTCATATACACAGTCAGCTTCTGGAATATCTGCGGCTGGAAGACCAGTTTCAGATGACGGAGATCTGACTGATGATGGTTCGAAGTCGAGGGAAAACAAATAAGGAGAAATAGGGATGAATTATAACTTTATAAAGACCAGCGACTATGAAGTTGCTGAAAAATTAAGAAGTTGTGGTTATCAGGAGCTTCCCAGAGATGGAAAGCTTTTTGTTTTTATAAATGATGCTAAGACAAGAAAGTTTGACGCTGAAGGAAAAGAATTAGTCTATACGAATGCTCTCAGTGTCTGAGGTTAAACATGTCGAACGAAAAAATATTGACATTGAGCGAACTGGCTGAGTTCTGTATACAGAACAAAATTCAGACGTTCAGTGCAAAAGAATATGGAAGACCTATTGCCTGTAGATTTGAAAGTACTATGACTTTTGAAGATGATGATGAGTCCGATGATGAGTCCGACCTAGGTCTGATGCACGTAAGTGTGAAGACAAGTCATCTTGAAAAAAATAGAAATGGTTCATTTATACCAGAAAAATCCGCAAAAAAGGCTATGCCTACATTAAAGAATCGTCCTCTGCTTGCGTATATACACAAGGATAAGGATGGAAACTTTGATTTTTGGGCACACAACGCAAATGTTGTAAAAGATGATGACGGTGGTTCGCATATTGAATATCTTGAAAGACAGATAGGCTCATTCACAGAGGATGATCCATATTTGTACAAAGATGAAGAGAATGGCAAGACTTATGTTGTTGCCAAAGCCGTAATACCCGAAGATTACTCAAGAGCTTGTGACATTATCAGAAATAAAGATAACGAAACAAAAGTCTCTTGTGAAATCATAATTGACTCAATGGAGTACAACCGTAAGAATAAGTGTCTTGAAATAGGCGATTATTATTATAGTGCTGTTACTTTATTGGGTTCTGACGAAAAAGGTAATCAGATTGAAGAAGGAATGGAAGGAAGCAAGCTAGTTGTTGGCTCGACAGAATTCTCCTCTTCTACTGTTACTAATATATCAAATAATTCTAAGGAAGGAGGTAACAACGTTCCTATGAAACTCGAAGAACTTCTTAAAAAGTATGAAAAAACGGTCGAAGATATAAATTTTGACTATGAAAACATGAACGATTCTGAGCTTGAGGAGGCTTTTGATAAAGCTTTTGCTAATACGCCCGATACAGATGATAATGCTTGTGGCGGTGGTAGCGGCATCAAGAAAAAGAAGAATTCTGACGATCCAGAAGATAAAGATAAAGACGATAATGCTTGTGGAGATGATAAAAAGAAGAAAAATTCTGACACAGATGACAATGCTTGCGGCGATGATAAGAAAAAGAAATGCTCTAACGAAGTAAACGATTCTGGCGAGGCAACTCCTTCTGAGAAATATACAGTCAATATTACATATGAATTGTCACATAGAGATATCGACAGTCAAATTTATGACGCTCTTTATGGCGCAGATCGTAATAATGGTTTTCAAACATGCTATGGTCTTATAAACACTTATGACGATTATTTTGTTTATAAGGATTATAGCAATAAAGCATCTGGTCTTATGGCTCAGAAGTATATAAAGAATGAAAATGCTATTACACTTGATGGAGAACCTTATGCTGTTTATGCAGAATATCTGACAGATAGTGAAAAGGCTGAACTTGATTCAATGCGTGCAAACTATGCTGCGCTTAAGCAGTTTAAGGAAGAGTCAGATTCTTCTGCTCTTCATGCCAGCGTGAAGCTGTACTCAATGCTGATATTTACTCTGTACTGGCTAATGATGAGGATTATAAATCACTCACCGCTGATATGGATAAGTATTCTGTTGATGAATTACAGAACAAAGTTGATCTTGTATTTGCAAAACACGTCAAAAAGAGTGGTTCGTTTAGTATGAATAAAGATACTAATATTGAGCCAAAGTCTAATAAGCACTCTTTCAATATTAAAGATAACAATTCTTCTTCTCAAGATGATCCCTATCCGGGACTCTTCAAAGACTGAAAAAAAATAACAAACTAATACATATGTAGAAACTTAGACCATGTAAATATCATGGTCTTTTTCTTATACACAAATTTATGGAGGTTAAAAACCTATGGCTACTGGTTTCTTGAATTATACAAAGCATGGCGTTTTTGAGTCATCCGATATCAAGGCTACATTAGCTGGTCACATTGTCAATCTTAAGGCAATTGAAGACACAGATAATGGTTCTTTCGCATCTCGTGGTGCGTTTGTTGCTGGCGATGTTTGGAAAGCTGCAAAACCCGTTGTTGCTAAACCCGTGTTTCTTATTGGAACATCACCCCTTATCTATGAAGACTTCACAAAGTCTATGCAGGATGAGGCTAACTTCTACAACGCTTCTGGCGATGTAATGAGAGCTTATGAGCTTGAAGCAAATGATAAGTTCAATCTTTCAGCTGAAGCTTTTGCTTCTGGTGCATCTCCCGCTGTTGGTCAGTATCTGACTATATCTGCTACTTCTTGGAAGGTTGGCTGTGCAGCTTCTTCTCCTGAAGGACAGACATTTGTTGCTCAGATCTATGGTGTTGCTGCTAATGGCAATTTCATGATCCTTGTTGAGAAGAACGCATAAGGGAAAGGAGAATAATAATGACTAGATTAAATTTTGCACAAGCTCCTGAGCAGATTCAGAGAGCGTTTACTGAAGAGTCCTATAAGTCTTTCTCTCGCCTTTGCGTAGATACAGTTAAGGGTACTCAGGTAAAATATTCGGCTGCTGAAGCCAATAAAGAAATACTTCATCAGATTCGCTCTACTATGGGGCTTTTAGATGAACCCACAATTTATGATGTTAAGAAGGCTCTGAAGCGTTCTGTTAATCGCGAGGCAATGTTTGCAGTTATCGAAGAGGTGGTTGAGGATACTCTTATCTCTGGATGGCAGACAAATCCGTACTTCAACGCTCTTGTGGAGTACAAGACGCTTGCTCTTGGTGATTCCAACTCTTTCTATGTTCCTTCAAACATGGATCTGATTGTAAGCGAAGTTGCTGCTTCTAATAATGACATTGTTCGTCAGAGAATTAAAGCTGGAACTACATATACAGTAAAAGTTAATTCTTATAGCGCAAAGTTTTATATGGAAGCTGAGAGATTTCTTATGGGCGCTGAGGATTGGGCTGATCTTGTAATGCGTATTAACAAGGCATTTACTGACCTTGTTTATACTCTGATTCATGATGGTCTGATGTCAACAGCTAGCTCTCTCCCCGCTGGACAGTGGAATCTTACAATTCAGCTTGAAGAGGCTAATCACGCTAAGCTTGTAAAGATCCTGAACGATGTTTCTATTGCTACTGGAACTCAGGCTGCTATTTATGGTACAGCTGTTGCTCTTTCTGGGCTTCAGAATATGGTGTCTTATAACATCATGGCTGCATCTGAGAAGGAAGATATTTATGCTACTGGAAGGATTGGACATTTTGGACAGTATTCGGTAGTTGAGATACCCCAGGCATTTGTTAGAAACGATACTACTCAGTATCTGTATGATGAATCTAAGCTTCTTATCCTTCCTGGCAACAAGAAGATCGTTAAGATGTATGACGAAGGTTCAACAGAAATTACTGATGTTAATGATAGAGCTACACACATTGACGGCACATATGACGAGAAAGTTACTCGTAAGATGGGTGTTGGCATTGTCATGGCTCCTAAGTTCGGTGTTGTTAATATCACAGCCTAACTAAAAAAAATTGACGTACTAGTTATGGATAAATTGTATTCACAACTAGTACGTTTTTAAAATTTAATGAGAAAACGGAGCAAAATATGGCTACTACAAAAAAGACAACTGTGGCAAAGACCACAGCTAAGAAAAGTACTACAACTAAAGCAAAACCAACAATTAAGCAGAATACTCAAATATCTGCCTCAGTAGAAGAGACTGAACAAGTAGAAGTAAAATCTGCACCAGAAAAGGTAACTTATAATGCAGATACTCCTATCCCATGCCGGTCAGTAACAGCTGGAACCATGGTTTATATTGGGCCAAAGACCGGAACACCTTATACATGGGTCAGCGAGAATGATGTTGTTTATCTGGAGTATCAGGATATTATGTCCTGCATTATGTCCAGATCTGCATATGTTATGTCGCCTCTGTTCATAATCGAAGATGAAAAACTTGTTGAAGATCCGCGATGTGTTGAAATTAAAAAAATGTATAACAGCATAAGTGGTATTGATAATATAGGTCAGATTCTTAATATGTCAAATGATGATTTTAGGCGAGCATTAACGCAATCTCCCGCTGGAATTCAGGAATCAATAAAGAATGAAATTTCTTTAAGAGTAGGAAATGGAACATTTGATTCTGTCCAGAAGATAAGAATTGTAGATGAAGTACTTGGAACTGAAATTGCCAAATTGCTTATTTGACGGAGGTCCTAATAGATGGCAACCTCTTATGAAAAAATATTTAATACCTTTCTTCGGAAAATAAACGATGTAGAGTTCGCTAATCAAATTCAATTCAATCAGGAATATGCGGTTGATGATATGACTGGGTGGCTTCATTCGGCAGTAGCAAAGATTGGTAGAATCGAACAAAGTTCGATTACTTTCGATGACGATACTCAGACCATAGCAGAGGATCTGAGTGATATTGACATTGAAATATACGCCCTTGGAATGAAAGTTGAGTGGTTGACTCCGATAGTAGATTCGAAGTTAAATCTCGCTCAAATGTTTGGAGGTAAGGAAGAAAAATTTTATTCGCAAAGTTCACACTTATCTCAGTTACAGTCTATGCTTGCTAATGATAAAACAGAAATTCGAAAGCTTGTACGTGATTATGGTTATCGCCATAATTCGTACATAGATGATGGAACTTAATGCTAAAGTACATCTATGGTGAGTTTACAGACGAACAGTTTCAAGGCGAGATCAAATCTTTACACTCTGCATTATTTTGGCTCTTACTCTACAAAGACCCAAAAACAAGTAACGAATATCCTAACGTAGATGTCAATAAATATCTTAAATCACTTATGCTTCGTATTAATGGCTTGAGTTCATTATTTAATAACTCTCCTGTCGTTGTGCATTTGCAAGAATTGCTTGAAGAAGCAAGGCTTGAAAATCAAAAAGCAGAATTTGATTATGGCGTTTATCGTAAGTTAGTGCTTGATGCACACTCTCTCGTGGATAAGTTACCCGGGAATACAGAGGGGCGGTGATTTAATGTTTGAATCATACGTTTCTCGTGTCACAAATGATAAAAAATTTCAACACAATGGAGAAGTATATAAAAATCAATCCGACATGATTATGAATGAAACATGGTGGAATGATATACAGTCTCAAAAGGCATATATATACGATTACTACCACGATAATGACCCATACACTTTTAAGAATCGAGATTCGGCTAATGACCCACTCAAAACTGAGGTGGATGTAAAGTTTATCGTAAGCCAATATGAAACATTAAATAATGACCAAGTTGAATATCATGTTCAATTTCGACCAGGACTTGAAAATCCGCTTAGTTATTATGATGGTGATATTGGTAGATTTGGTGCTAGTTTTCCGATGGGTCTATATATAGATCTAAAAGATGAAGCTGGTAAATATAACAGATGGCTTATTTGTTTGGAAAACGAAGGCAATCAGTTTATTAAGTTTAGTGTGCTCCCTTGTAATTATTTACTTCATTGGGTATACAAGCAACATTTGTATGACATGTGTGTTTGTATCAGATCCCGAAACAGTTATAGTTCAGGAATTTGGTCAGATAACATGACCACTACGGTTCAAGATCAGGCTCAAATATTTTTACCACAATGTGAATTAACCAAGAACTTCTATTATAAGCAAAGACTTGTAGTTGATTCTCGTGATGGAGTTCAAGGTCTTGATTCATATCTTGCTTGGCAAGTAACTGATATTAAAGACACATTTCCAAAAGGCATCATAAAAGCTACACTTTATCAAGACCTGTACGACCCGAATAAGGACCTGTACGATCCTGCTACTGGCTATTTATATGCCGATTTTGCATCATATATTGAAGGTAATAAGTCATCACAATCTGAAGACTCAGAACATTCTGAAATTTCATGTAGTGGTCAGCAGAATCTTTATGTTGGTTCTGCTAAGACAGTCAATCTCAAATTCTATGACAGTACTAATACAGAAATTACTAAAGAGGCCACATCGAGTGACCTTTCAGATTATTGGAGCGTTGACATATACAATAACGCAGATGACGCTTCTCCTATAACGGAGAACTATCCCATATCGGGTATTATTACCGCAATAAATAACAACATGTACGCAATTAAAATCAAACTTACTGATTATACACTAATTGGTAAGACATTAAAATTACACGGTCATTTCAGTGATGGTTCATGCACTTCGACAATGCCGTTTAATATATCGAGCCTATAAGGGAGGTTGAGCTAAATGGAATTACATGATTACAAAAAGACAATTATCCCTGAAGATGGTAGCAACACCCGGCTCGGACAGAGGTTGTGGGAGTCAGACATTTCCGCAACTAAACGTACAATTAAAGAAAAACTGATTAACAATATTGATATTCGTACTTTACTGGATAACCCAGATTTAGCTGATTGTGAAGATTATGCTGAATACTTAGGGACAAATATATTCCCATATCTGGTTATACCAAGCACAATTACGGATTCTATGAACTACATTTGCTTCAAAGTGGATGATACAGATACAAACTACTTCAACTCTGAAAAGAGAGACAATCCGCTTATGAAAGTAAATACAATTCAATTTATGGTCCTTGTTCACAAGAAGAACGCAAAAACTATTTATGGTCTAGAACGCCATGATGCTATTGCGTTTGTCGTAAAGCAGATATTTGGCTGGGCGGAAAACATATTCCCATTCAAAGTTAGATGTATTTCTGATGTTGAAGGAATAACTGATAATAGCTTTCTTACAAGAACGCTTACATTTGAAGCCCAATATACAAACAATCTTTATGAGGGCCACAGAATCAATCCCTACAATAACTGAGGGAGCGGCTTATGGTAAAAACGGATTATAAATATGAACTATATTTCGGTAATGATATAAAACTTACCGATAATATTACAATCCATCAACCAACAATTAGAAATATTTTTGAGTATGAACCCCATAACAACCTTTCAAATACTGAAGAGCAGACCAATGATAGCGATAAGGCGTTTGAATGTGGAGAGCAAGGCTTTCTGAAAATGATAGCTTTGCTGACTGTTTCTCCTGCAGATTATGATGTGCAGCTTGAAGATGCGGGTGTTCGATATGAAGACGTAGATAAGTTGGATTTCTTCTTCAGTATTATTCATATGTACAATTTGTCATCAGATTTAACATATCCGATATTCGGTGACTTGAATCTAATGGCATTTGAACGTTTTGAAGACTCTGAAAAGAAATCTATTGTTTATGTTAATCCTGATGGTATCCGAATAGACAAACTATTCTACGAATATCTCATTGGAATTATTCGTACAATGTTTAATCTATCAGAAAACAAAACCACTTGGAAAAACGAAACATCAAGGCAGATGCACTTTGACATCGAACGAAAGCGTCTCAAACATAAACATCATAAACAAGACAAGCAGATTTTAATACCAATTATTTCTATGTTGATAAATCTTCCCGGATTCAAATATGACCGGGAGCATATATTGGATTTGAACATTTACTTTTTCTACGACTGTTTGAAACAAAGTATGCACTACTCCCAAGTTGACCACTTAATGACTGGCGTATATGTCGGCCTTATAGATACAAAGAAAATGAACTTGGAAGAATCATTAAACATGATAAGAAATGACATTTAGGCAGAGGAAAATCCTCTGTCTATTATTTTGCACAAATTTACGGAGGTAAATAATTATGGCTGATCTTTTAGGTAAGCTTATTATCGAGCGTGTCGAGGACGTTACTGCTCTTGATCCTGCAACAGATAAACTCATGTTCATCATGGACGAACCTACAAAGGGTTCCCTTGAGTCTGCTATGGAAACAGTATGGGCTGATGGTAAGGGTGGACGTAGACTTTATGGTCTTGATAAGAATAAGACTGCAAAGTTCACTTGCTCCAACGGATATCTTGTTCTGGCTGCACTCCAGGCACAGGTTGGTGGCAATATCACAGAAATTGGACAGGACGGTGTTTCTGCTCCTGTAATTGAGTATATTACTCCTGTTTCTGGCAAGCTTACACTTACATATACTCCTGTAGCTGGCAGTCTTAAGTTCATCTATGAGGCAAATAGTGATCTTACACAAGGTACATCATATGAGCTTGGTGAGGATGCTGCTACTCAGTTCTCAATTAGTGAAAGTTCAGTTACGCTTCCTACCAGCGCATCACTGACCGCTGTTTATATCGCTGTTTATGACAGAAAGGCTACGGCTGGATTCGTTATTACTAACGATTCTGAGCAGTATGCAAAGAATGCGAAGGTTATCTTCACAATTCTCTGCCATGACGCTTGTGACCTTAACACCAAAATCTATACAAAGCTTATATTCCCTAACGCTAAGATTGATGGTAACTTCACACTGGATATTTCTGGTGATGCTGTTGTTCAGGAACTTAGTATCGAGGCTATGGCTGACGTTTGCTCTGTTAGTAAGCTGTATTGGAACTGGATTGTTTGCGAGTAATATATAAGTGTTCGCACGCCTATCATTGGTTATCGCTTTACCCACTATTAGACTAGGCAATATAGATGCCGAAGTAAAAGCGTTTGAGTGAAATTATTGTATGGCAACACACGCAAATAAATCTATAGTGTTGCGAGTGGAGAGTTCCTGCCTAAGTGGAACTTTATAATCTGGCGGTGTGGTGTCAAAACTGCACCGCTATTTCTAATGGAAATCGAGGCTAAAATGCAGAAACAAAAACCGAATCACATCTGTAAAAATCCCGGTTGCCATAAGGGAGAAAACGGACAAAAAAAGGAATATTATGTTTGCAACCATTGTATTGAAGGCAAACCAATCTTCTGGAAAATGTATTGCTGTTCAGAAGAATGCTTTCAAGAATGGATTAAATATAGAAACAAAAATAACGAACAAAAAGTAACACAAGATCCACCCGTTCCAAAATAACCAACCGTGTCGGACTTGGTGCTAGACGCGGAAGACTAATAAATGGTCTTCCGTTTTTTTTGTTCATCGAAAGGAAAATATGGAAAATACAGATAAGGTTGCATCTGAAGATGTGGCAACAGAAAAGAAAGATATTGTAATAAGAAGCAAAGTAACTGGGAAGCTCTATAACGACTCAGAGGTGCATCATGTCTGGGATGTAATGAAAGTTTATAAATTCATATCTAATGGTGCACAAATCATAGATGTATTCCCTGGTCATAATTCAGAAGGTGCAGAAAGATTGTGTTTTTGTTTTAGTGACGAAGATTATAAACTCATGCAACCACTATGGATGAAGCACAAGTTATAAAGGAGTAATTAAATTGGCAAGAAAAACCGTATACAACTCACTAACCGATGAAGTCACACTGAGTAAAGTAAATAAGAAAAATAAGTCTCTTGTAAGTGATTTTGTAGACTATTTGCGGTCTACAGATCATTCTGAGACTACTATATATCAATACACACAGGATCTAAATGTATTTTTTTGTTGGAATTATAAAGAGAATGATGATAAAGAATTTGTTAATCTTGCAAAACGTGACATTATCAGACTGCAACGTACTGCAATGGAAGACTGGAAATGGTCTACAAATAGACTGTCACGATTCAAAAGTACACTTTCATCATTGAGTATTTATATTGAAAATATTTTAGATGATGAATATCCAAACTTTAGACCAATCATTCATAAGATACCTAATCCGCCGCCAGCACTTGCAAGAGAAAAGACAGTATTTACGGATGAGGAACTTGAAGCCATACTTAACGCTCTAATTAAAGACGGAAAGATAGAACAGATGGCGGCTCTAGCTCTTGCGATGTATTCAGGCAGACGTAAGGCTGAACTTTTGCTATTCAAGATGAGTTATTTTACCGATGACTGTGTAATATCCGGTTCGTTGTACAAGACTCCGGAAAAGATAAAGACGAAGGGTAGAGGAACTAAAGGCAAGCTGCTTAACTGTTACACTGTTAAGAAGGGTTTCGATCCATATTTTAAAATATGGCAGGATTATCGTAAGGAAAAAAGTATTGATTCGGACTGGTATATGTATAATCCAGATGATCCGTCATCTCCTATTACAATCTCATCTTTGGATTCATACGCAAAAACAATTTCAAGATATACTGACAAGCCATTCTATTTTCACGCTTGTAGACATTATGCTTGTTCACATCTAATGTCTGCTGGTCTTCCGGCTACCGTAGTAAAAAATATATTTGGCTGGTCCGACCTCGGATTAGTTGATTTGTACTATGACCGTAATGTAGATGACGAAATAGCTGAATACTTTAAGGATGGAGAGATCGTAGCTAAGAATGCGACTTTGTCAGATATATAGGTATCGCTATGACTAAAAAAATAACACGGATGTTAGCCTTGGATACGTCTTCATCTTCTACTGGCTGGGCGTATTTCGAGAATGGTGTATATAAGGTTTCAGGAATAATTGATCTCAAGAAGGAAACCGACAAAGACGTTAGGTTCCAAACTATGCTTGAGACTATACTTGGACTGCTTACTGAATATAAGCCTGGAATAGTAGTCGCAGAAACAGTAGCAGTAATAAGAAACATGCAAGCGGTAAGAAAACTTTGTGAAATATGTGGTGCTGTACGCGGATGGTGTATAGAATACCACATTTTTTATGCAGAAATAAGACCTACTGAATGGAGAAGCCAAGTCGGGATTCAGGCTAAAGGTCTGAAACGTGATGATTTCAAACGGTTGTCTAAAGAATATGCAATCAAAAAAATAGTCAATAAGAAAGACATTAATGATGATGAAGCTGATGCTTGTTGTATAGGTGTGGCTTACATAAAAATGTTTTCATGAGGAGAAAAATGGTCAAAACTATTAACAGATCTGATAGTCAAGATAATGATAAATCTGATAATTCAGATAGTGACACTGTTACATATAACATTATTAATTTGCCACCAATTAATATGAGCAATGAAGTCAATCTGCTCACAAATGCTCTTCGCAAAATGACAACACTCATAGCTATTGAGGAAGATATTAACAATACGGATAAGATAACGAAACTTGCGGCTTCTTCTATAGATATAGCAAATACAATAAAGTATTTGAAATCTGGAGATATAGAACAGCCGACAAAACACAATTGTTCAAGTGATGATGATTTTTTCACAATGCTTGGACTTGATGACGAATAGGGTTAACCAAAAAGGAGAAATTAAATTATGGCAACAACTAAGAAAGTAACAGCAAAGAAAGCAAGTACAAAAGTAGTATCAATCGATGATGCACCTAAGAAAATAGCAACAAGAAAGAAACTGGTTAAAGTAAATGATGAGGTAATCAAGAAAACAGTTATGGAAGATGCAATGAATAAACCTGAAGTTATCGAAAATGATAATAAAAAAGAATATGGAATAAAAATGACTGACATTAAGGACTTTTGTGCTAATCATAATCACGATGAAATTAGCTCTTATTTTATAAATAACAAGATTATAGAGCGCAATTTTATTCCTTATGATAAAGAATACGCAGCAGCAAAGATGGCGGTTGATTATGCATGTATTAATGCTGATAACAATTTTGAAAAAGATAGTGTGGCTTTAGAATTATTTGCTACTGTATTAGAGTTTTATCTTTATACAAATATTGATTTTAATGGAATGTCATACTCGGAAGCGTTTGATACAATTAGAGAATACGGTCTTTTAAATCTAATTCATGAGATAACACAATCTAGCGATAATGTATATATTTATGCTCTTAGATATGTTGACGATATTGAAACAAATACATTTTCTACTTCAGCTCTTTTAAAAAAATTAATTACAGTGATATCTGGACTTATTGACCCAATGACAGAACTCGCTAAAAATCCAGACGTTATAAAATCAGTTATTGGACAAAATGAGGGATAATAATGGCGTTAACATTAAAAGTTAGTGGAATAAACGAAGCCTTTGATGATATTTTGTCAAAGGCTTCTATTGTTCATACAATACCGCAAATAGAGGCTGATAAAACACGAACTTATTATAATGATTCTTTTGATCAAATAATGGAATCTTTTTATGATTTATATAACCCTAAAGTATATGTTCGTACAGGCAATTTAAGAAATCAACGTCATAGTTATTATAAACTAGGGGTGGATAGCGCAATCGCTGGCATTATTATTTCTCCTGCTTATATGGGGGCGTACAAAAAAGGAAGCTTAAGTAAGGAAACTGTCCAAGATATGATGTGGAATCAAGGAATAAGATATAAACTGCCTAAAAAAAAGGAAGTTCACTATTTTGCGTCTGAAGTTACTAACGATTTAGGAACCTTTATTGGTATTCCAGATTTAATTATGACTAAAGTTGAAGATGCTAACGAAAAACGCATTTCAAGAGAAGTTGACGAATTAATAGACGAAACATTTCGATAACAAAACGGCGGGAAAGTAGGTAACAAATGGCAAGTAAAAAATATACATTCAAATTTGATGTTGATTCTCAAGGTTTTGAGCAAAGTTTAAATAATATTGCAAACAAAATTCGAGATATATTTAGTAATATCAGCATTCCAACTGACTCGCTCGACAAAGCCGTAAAAAATGTTGAAACGAGTCTTAATTCTGTACTAAAAAACTATAGTACAGCAATGTCTAAACAAGATTTTTCTGCAATATCTGGGTCATTATCTAATGCTTCTGCTGAAATGAAGAATTTATTATCCACAATAAATAGTTCTTCATTTTCAGGGAAAAATAGCGCAGTTAATTCTGTTAATGAAATTATAAACAGCCTCACAAAAGCACAACAGGCTGTTGGTAAGTTCGATGATATGGCTGGTAGTGTTGGGAATTCAATAAACAATATGATTCCTGCAAATGCTGCGGAAAGAATATCAGAATTAAACAAACAGCTTGAAAAACTAAGCGCCACTCAAAAATTGGTTCAAAATCTTAGAGTTGACGAAGGTGATATTTTTGCACAAGGCAGCACAGCAGAGGGATTTGACTCAATAATTGCAAAGGCAAAAGAATACAAAACTGTATTAAAAGACTTTAATTCTTCAACAAAAAATATTGATTTTTCAAAAGCAATGCAGGTAGATCCTACATCTATAGAAAATTTAGCAAAAGCAAAAAATTCCGGAGAACAGCTTTCGATTCTTATCGAGAAGCTTGAAGGCAACCCTTTAGATTTGTCAAAAATACTTGGCAAAAATTTTGACACAAAGAGTTTCGAAGCAACATTTGATAATCTTGGTGACTACATAGATCGCAATATGACTGAGATTGAATCAAGTGTAGCTAAAATGGTTACTTCTACACAATCTGAACTAGACTCATTAAAGCAATCCGCCAATTCAACTACTTCATTAATGTTCAATAGTTCTGGGTCTTCTGATATTGAGCAAACAAATAGCAAATCAAATTATAGTAAGTCTGGAAGAAAAATTACTCTTACATTAGATCACAAGAAACTCGATGCTGACTTTGATGCTGAACTTAAGTCTTTAGGTGAAAAAGCTGCGGCCAATCCGATTCCTGTAACACTTAAACTTCAGACTACTGCTGATTCAATTAATGTTGGTGAATTGGCTGAGAAAGTTAATAAAAAGAAAAAAAACACTCCAGTTGAAAACACAGTCGAACTTCAAGTTAATCTTGATAGCAAGAAAGCTGAATCAAAACTCGCTACTGCAATTGGAAATTTGCAGAAAATTGCAGATAAAAAAATAGTCAAGATCCCAGTTAGTATTGATTATGATTCTGGGAATTTAAAAATTGACAATGCAAAAGTCGAAGAATCTATTAAGAAAGCAAATGATATTTCCAACTTAAAAAATGAATATGGCGTTGGGAAGAAAAATAATTCAAAGGTTCAAGTTGAAAGTGAAGTAGATGTTGATCCAGCAAAGATACAAACTAACGCTGCGGCTTTAGTTGCTGCCTATAACGATGCTCTTGCTAAAATGCCAGTCAAAGTTACGATTGATGATTCTTTTGCTCTGAAAAATATCAATGCTCTTGTTTCAAAGTATGAATCAAAAACCGGTTCATTAGGTAAATACAATTACGATTTTAGTGTTGTGGTTAATGAAACTGGTGCGACTCAAACTATTGCGAACCTTGATAGTCTTTTAAAGGTTTATGATAATCAAGAAATAAATCTTAATGTTGATGTCACTGGTATTAGTGAAACTTTCAAAAAAGTTAACAGCTTATATGAAACATTAAAAGTTCTTGTCAGAAACCCGATAATTATAAAGACTGAAGCTTCCGTTCCGGCTGCAACTAGTGCTCAAAAAGTTGCTTTGACCGCAGGGACAATTAAAGCTAAAGATATAAAAGTAACAGGAAAAGTAGGCATCCCTGTTGAACCTAAGATTAATATAAGATCATTTGTTGCAAGTATTAATAAACTATTATCAGGTTCTACAGTTAAGATCAATACTGAACCGGTAGTTAAAAACAATACAGCTTCCGCTCAAATAGCAAACTCATCAACAATTAAAACTGAGTTGTCAAAAACTGATGTTGCGTCGGTTAAATCTGATTACACAAAATTGCTTACTGGTCTTAGAAATAGAGCACCAGTTAAAGTTAAGATTAAACTTGGGGAAAAAACAGAAACACCAGATATTGCTGATATAACTAAATTATCAGAGGCATCTCAAACAAGTTTACAAAAGCATCAAGCTTTAATGGAGTCTATTTCTACTAAAGAAATAGAATTAATTGGAAATATTATTGCAAAAGCTTCTGAATTAAATGAAGCAATAAGGTTAGGAGTAAAAGATTTATCCAGTAGCCTTTCTACATTAAATAAGCTTGGGGTCGATATAACTTCAAAAGGCTCTATCTCTAACGCAAAGGCAAACATTGCAAAGGCAAAGAAAACTACTACAACTGCGGCAACTATTGATACACAACCTGAAACTTCTCAAGAAAATTTGGATATTGCTACTTTAACAGCACAATATAATACTTACAACACTGGACTGGAGAAATCATATAAATTAGAAAACCAGATATTGTCGTTGCGGTCACAAAAGGGCAATAATAAAGACCAAATTGCAGTTTTAACTCAAAGGAAAGAAGCGATAGATGAGAATATTGCAAAACTAAGAGAAGAGATTGATGGTAATACCGCCGATTCTAATTCAATAAAGGGACTAAAAGCCCAACGCGAAGCAATAATAAAGACGATGCAAGAACAGCATCGGGCTGAGGTGGAATTAGGTAATGCAAAAATCTCAGATTCTCAAACTAAAGACACGTCGTCTACTATTGATTCTAAATACGAAAAATATATCAAAGCACAAGCGAACGCCACTAGCAAACTAAATGCAATAAGTAAAACTTTATCTTCAGAAACATCGTCACAGATCACTCAGGCTACGGGTCTTATTGAAAAATATATTAAAACTCAAGAAGATGCTGGGGTTTCTATGGAGTCTACGATTAAAGATTGTAGAGATGGAAAGGTATCACTTGAAGATTTAACTAAGGCGTATGCTGATTTTAATGCTACGACAAAGACAACATATGAACAAGCAAAAAAACTTACAACCTCACAATATTCAACCATTATTAGGGGATTGGGATCAGCAGTAAAAGACAGCAATGGTAATACTCTTAATTTTTCCGGCGAATCGAATGCCCTTAATCAGGTAAAACAAGAAACATCAGGCATGAAAAATGTAACCATTAGCGACTGGAGAACAACTGTTAATGGAATGAAAGAAGTAATTGTTACTGCGTCTGACCTTAATGGTGGTATTACAAAAATTAAGTATACGTTTAATGAACTTAATGGCGCAATGTATAAAACTTCAGCCGCCTCTGATACTACAATTACAGCTTTTGACCGCATGACAGTATCAGCCAAAAAAGTTGTTAGTTACTTTATACATTATGCAGCTATGTTTCTGTCGGCACAAACGTTCTATCAGGCTATTCGTCAGGGTGTGACTTATGTTGAGTCTCTTGACACAGCCTTGACTTCACTCCAAGTCGTAACTGGAAAATCAGATGAGGAATTAAGTCAATTTGCAACTGATGCTCAAAGGATAGCTACCTCAGTGGCTAGTACTACTACTGAGGTTGTTAATTCAGCTACAGACTGGGCAAGACTTGGTTATTCAATGTCAGATTCGCTTGAACTTGCAGCTCAATCTGCGAAACTAGCTAAGACTGGATTTATGGAAGTGTCTGAAGCTACAGAATATATGACATCATCAATTCAGGCTTTCTATGGGGCTGATATTCAAAATGGATTAACTAGCGTGGCAGATGCTGCATTACATATTAATGATGAATTGGTACAAATAGGTAATACCCAACCAATTACCTCTGAGGGGTTAGGAGAAGCACTTGAAAAGTCAGCAGCATCGCTTGTAGCAGCTGGTAATTCAGTGGAACAATCAGTAGCATTAGTAGCTAGTAGTAATAGCGTATTGCAGAACCCTTCCAGTGTGGGTAATGCTTTAAAAACAGTATCAATGAGGTTAAGAGGTACTGACTCAGATCAAATCGCAGAAGAAACCGGAGAAGAAATTGAAGGCATGAACACTTCTGCGAGTAAACTTTACAAAACAATTCGTAAGCTTACAAGTGTAAAATCTAACGACTATCAAGGAATTTCAATACTAACATCAACCGGAAGTTTTCGCTCGACATTTGATATTTTAAAAGATATTTCTCAAGTTTGGTCAGAAATGAATGATGTATCAAAAGCTGGACTTTTGGAGGATGTGGCCGGTAAAAGACAAAGTGCTGCAGTGGCGGCAATTTTCAATAATCCTAATTCATTAACAAGCGCATATGAGTCCGCTAATTCCGCAACTGGAGCTAGTGATACAGCTATGACCATTGCGCTCGATAGTGTAGAGGCCAAAGTTTCTAAGCTTCAGAATTCATGGCAGGCATTTTGGCAGACACTTATAGACAGCGATTCAGCCAAAAAAATACTTGATATTGTTAATGCAATTGTTACCGGACTTGATAAGATAATTGCGGGCGGCAACAGTATTGGTAATCTATCTTCATTAGTAGCCATTCTTACGGGCGGATCGCAAATTATTAAAACAATAATGTCCGATCAGCCGTCACAATATAGCGGTGGTAGGGTTAAAAAGTTTGCCCTCAAGAATATGCCACCGACAGGTTCAACAGTAATGTGTGTGAACTGTGCATAGTCACAGTAAAGACCTGTGTAGTTAAACGAGTTTAACTAAACGTGCAAGTGAAAGTCGCGTTTTTAGTCGGGGACGAAGTTAAAGCATGGGATGTACTCTCATCTTCTCTTCTATCCGCAGCCAAGCCTCAGTTCGAGGTCGGTTCAGAGACTACCATACTCGCACAGACAGAAATGTTTGTGAATGAATAGTCCAAACTACCCTACAAGTACAAGTGAAAAATCAAAGTAATATTTTAAGTCCAAGATTAAGATAAAGTTTAAGTCAATGGACAAGATATAGCAAATAGATAATTCACTATTTAGATAGGGTCTTTCACAGTTACACTAATTTTCACTTCTAATAGCACACGCTCTTTAGGAAGACTTCATTAAACATCTTCTCTGAGAGAATAACAGTCGATTTTTTGCCGTTAAGAAAAGTACACTCGATTGTATAAGTGTTTTGTTTTTTGCCGTTAACTCCAAATAGGGGTCCAGCTCCACCAAACAGTGCACCTCCGAGCAGACCTTTAGACGCAGAATAAGACTGGTTGTTAGTTTGTGAAATAATATTATAGGAAGCAAGTCCTTCTTTTCCATGTATTGGATTTGTGCTTAATGGGTGTGCAAATATGCCATCCATTATGGCGAGATCATCGGTATCGTAGCAATAATCATGTCTAACTTTTAGATGTTGCCCTTGCCCAAATCCAGCAATTACATAATCTACCATAGTATTAATTCCTCCTATATAAAAGTGTAACACAAATTAGTTTGATATTTAATACATTAAAAAATACTATTAAAAATAGTAAAAGAGTCAATTACGCAGACACTGATTTTTCGGTAAAACAATTTAGTGCAATTCAAAAAACATTTGATAATTTAGGGAAAAATCAAAGCCCGGTTGTTTTTACTCAAAAAATGACTAGCTCCTTACAAGATGCTGGAATGAGTGCTGAGGCTGCTGCAAGTGCCACAGAAAAACTTTCAGCAAAGTATACAGAAGGATCGTTGTCTTCAGAGTCGCTTACTCAAGCCACAAATAAAGCTTCAACAAGTTTAAGTGGTTTTGGTTCCGCCGCATCAACTATTGGAAAGACTATTGTTTCATCATTGGCATCTGCTGCTATATCGGCAGGGATTTTTGCGCTAATAAGTCTTGCGTGGGCTGGCATTGAAAAAATAGCCAATGCCACAGATGATGCAATAAAAAAAGGGAAAGAACTCAAACAAACAATTTCAGACAACAGTTCTTCAAAAGATACAAACATTGAAACATTAAATGGATTAAAAGATGAATACTCTTCGCTCTCCAAAGGTGTAAATGATTATGGCGAAAATATCGGATTGACATCTGATCAATTTGATAGATACAAAGAAATAGTATCAAAAGTCGTTGAAATGAATCCTGAGTTAGCAAAGGGCTATTCTGAACAAAATGGATATCTTGTAAATCAAAAAACACTTCTTGATGATGCAATAGATTCCCAAAACAAATATTATCAGAACCAGCTTAAAATAACGGTGCTTAGTAATAAGAGTAGCTTAATTAATACTGCTGGCGGAAGTTATACCAATGCTAAAAATGCTGCTATGGATAATATTTCTTTGGACGAATATGAAAGATTGTATGCAGATCCTTCTGCATTCGATTCGTCTGCATTTGAAAAGGGAAATTGGGCGCTAGATTCTTACAAAGAATTGTATAAAAAATCTTCAGCGAGTGCAAAAGGACAGAGTTTTTCTGATTATGTTAAGGAAAATTTTGGTTTAGATTCTTCTTCTGATACATATATGGAAGATTTATCAAAACTTACGGATTCATACATTGCAAGTCTTGATAGCATGTCTGATATAGAGTCTGATGCGTATAAGAAACTTCAACAAGATGTTAGAGATTCTTCTGCTGCATTTGATACATTTTCAGCATCAGTTCAAAAATCAAATCAAGATTTACAAGATACGTTTAATTTAATAGCTCAGTCACAAACTGGATATGAAAATCTTGATGCAAATGGAATAAATGCTCTTAATTCTTATATTGGCGGAATTACATCGGAAGACATTTACAAAAAAGATTGGCTTGGAAATGATGTTGAAGATTCAGAATTAGAGTCTGCAATAGAGAAAAAAATCCGTTCGATAATTAAAATTTTTTCAAATGCTGATATTCAAGATGGCATAAATTCTTTAACGGATAATTTAGAGAAAGCTGTTACTACAGCAGATTATTCCAAAATTGCTACAGAAGGTCTTGATTCATTATACGAGGCAATTGGTGGTGCTAAATCTGGTTTTGATACTGAAGATGATTTTGCAATAGCTATCGGAGTAAAGGTAAAAGACGATCAAGGTAACATAGTTACAGGCCCTGATCAAATGCGTAATTATCTGAACAGAATAGTCAAAGGTGGTATTCCTGATAATCTAGATATTAGTGTATTAACACGAGCAAAAAATGCTGCTGAAGATTATATGGATGAAAATCCTAATGACGCTCAAACTCAGAATTTTAAGTTCTTTGATGAGCTAGGCGAGAAGACTGAAAAATTAAATGAGCTTAATAATCTAAATGTTAAGTCGTTTACTGAAATTTCGGCGGCTGTAGATTCGTATGCAGAAGCGTTAAGTAGTCTAAATCAAGTATATGTAAATAGGCAGTCTATATCAGCAGATGAGTATACACAGCTTCAAACACTTGGAATTACTGAAAGTGATCTCAATGCCATTATGGTTGATGGAGAAAAAGATGCAGACGGCAATACAACTCATATTCTTAAAAATGCCGCTGCTCTCGACAGGCTCATTAAGGCAACTGGCAAAACATCAACAGCATATAAGAATCTAAAGTCAAGTCAAGAAAAAACCAAACAGCAGTACATCGGTCTTGTTAAGCAGCTTACAAATGTTGTAAACAGTACTGATAAGTATAACGCTACAACAAAGGTTACTACTGATGCTCTAAAATCTCAAATCATTCAGACACAACAGCTAATGGATAATTATGCTGGGCTTGAAGAAAAGATACTTGGCACTACCAACGCCTTTACTAATTATACACAAGCACAAGAGAATGATTCCAGCCACAGCTACGATAGCCAAATCATGTCAATGTTCAATGAATTACAAACGGACATGACAAATGGAGAATATGGTCTTCAATCGTTTACCACGGCTATGGAGGCCATTGTTCCAGAATCTTTCTTTACAGATATTAATGATGCAGATGCTAAGATTCAAGACACTTCAAAATATCTTAAGCAACTCGCAAAAGATGGCGAAATAACATTAGATGATGATGGTTCAATTTCGGATCTTTCGCTTAACAATGTTAAAGCATTCGTTAATAAAGGTCTTACCAGAAGCGCATTAACTGATTACTATAACGCTGATGGAAGTATAAATACAAAAGGTGCGACTAATAGCGGAAGCAGCGATTCTGTTTTTGTTGGATCTATGGATGATTTTGTTGTAAACACGGAACAGATTAAGTCTGTTGACGATATGGCAAATGCACTTGGAATGACCACAGAAATGGTTGTTGCGCTGGATAATGCGTTAGCTAAATATAGCAAAACAGGGCATCATTTTCTTGATGATTTAGGGTCAGACGCTGATACTCAAATATCGAATGCATATAAGAAATTATATGACGCAACTACAGATCTCGAAGAGGCTAAAGCCAAAGGTGCTGGAGGCAAAAATTCTTCAGAGCAAAAGGCAGTTGATTCTGCTCAAAAAGAAATAGACAAAATCACAAAAACTACCGAAGCGAATGTTGAACAGTATAAATCCTTAAAAGCTACCTATGATGACATGATTAAAAAAACAAAAGGTAATGCATCTACTGCTGTGTCATCACAGGAACTTAACTCAATACATCAACAAATGGTTGAGCTTGGAGAGCCAACTCAAATCCAAATTGATCTTGTTACAGATAATATAGATCAACAAGTACAGGAAGTTCAAACCAAAGTTGACGCGCTAAAGAGTTCTTTGTCTAGTGTTAATGATGAAATTGATGCACTGAATCAGAAGAAGGCCAATATTGAATCCGCTCGGGCACATGGTGCTTTGGTAGGAAGTACTAAATCAGACCAAGAAAAATGGGCTTCGGAGCTATCTAATACTAACAAAATACTTAGTGAGAAAGAGCAAGAACGTAGCAGTATTAGTAATCAGTTAGATTATGAAGTTAATATTGTTACTGATCTAAATGAAAAGAAAAACGAAATAATTAAAGCCTTTTCTGATGCTCATGATGCTGTCGAAGAAGCATATGATGGAAACCCTGTAGATGTTCCGGTGGATTCGTCTGATTTAGACACTGCCAGTGATAAAGCTGACACATTTCAACAAAAGCTAAATACACTTAGCGATGGCACAACTGTTCTATCTGTAGATAGTAGTGAACTTGATGATGCTATTTATAAAGCGGATAAAGCTATTGAGAAAATGAATAAGCTTAATGGCACTTCCGATGCAAATTCTTCTACTTCATCTAAAGTAACTCCTGGAGCGACTATTACAAGTCCAAGTGGAACATTCAAAAAAGCCAAAGCTAATGGTGGTCTTACATCTGGGGAACATAACGCAGTTGTAGGTGAACTTGGTCAAGAGCTTGTAGTTGATAGAAATACTGGAAGATATTATACAGTTGGTGACAATGGAACGGAAATGGTTAATCTTCCGCGAAATGCTATTGTTTATAATGCAGCCCAGACTAAGCAGTTATTATCAGCTCATAAGACAACTAGGGGTACTGCGTTAGTCAACGGCAATGCTTATAGCATTGGCGGAGGAATGAAAATGGGTTTAGGAGATTCAACCGAATCGTCTTCCTTATCTTCTTCCAAGTCCAGTTCCAGTTCAAGCAGTGATTGGCTAGAGGCGTTTCAGAAGGCTTATAAGAAGCTTCAAAAACTTCGTGATAATGACGAGATTGATGCTGATGAATACTACAAGCAACTCACAGCACTGTATGAGGAATACTACGATAAGTATGGTAAGAAGTCAGAAGAAAACAAAGAGAAACTTCATGATGAGTGGGTATCTTTGTATGAAGCTGACCAGTCTGACCTAGATAGCAAATATTCTGATGGTGATATCAGTCTTAGGCAGTATTTGGACCAGTATCAGAAGTTGTATCAGACTTTCTACGGTGATGTTGAGGGTTATGCTAAAGAGCTTAAGGATGCGCAGTTAAAGTACGCGAAGCAGTGTAAATCCGCGTATGAGTCGTTGTTCAGTGCGGCGCAAACGTTAATATCTAATCAAATATCAGATATACAAGACCAGCAATCTGCGGCTTCAGATGCTCTTAATGCTCAAAAAGATGCTGCAGACGATATGTACGATTCGCAGATTAAGAGTCTTAATGCTCAAATTGATGCGTATAACAAAGTTATTGATGGAATTAATGACGAAATTGATGCGTACCAAGATGAAATTGATGCGATTGATAAAGCCAACGAACAAAGACAAACTGCAATTGATCTTCAGAAAGCACAGTATGAACTTAACCGAGCTGAGAATCAAAGAACTCAGTATACATATACAAGTGATAAAGGTTTTGTTTATCGTACTAATCCACAAGATGTCAAGGATGCGCGTGATGATCTAAAGGATAAACAGGATGAAGTCAGAAAACAGGCATTGCAGGACGAAATAGATAAGTTGCAAGATGTCATTGATGGTTATGACAAGAAGATCGATTCGCTCAATGACCAGATTGATACTATCAATGATCTCAAAGACGCTTCTGATGAGTATTATGATGATCTCATTAAACAGTCCGATGCTTATTTTGACGGCCTACTTAATAATCTCGAAGAAGCTCAGAAAAAGTGGGAAAAATTAGCCGATATGCAAGACATGGCAAATGCTATGTCAATATTGGAATCGTTTGATCTTTCACTTGGAGATGTTCTTGCGTCTTCAGATGCAACAATGAACGGAGTTAAAGAGGGATATGCTGGCGTATTAGCTTATATATTACAAGATAACCAAACAATGCTTGATTCGTTTGGTACTCTGCTCAATATTGATATGTCATCTGTTCCTGTCAGTATTGATAATGTTACAAAAGCAATGCAACTTATGGCTCTAGGTGCAACCCAATCTTCAGGCACAGTTCAAAATCAGCTTGGAGGTGTATCAAATTCTCTGACTGCACTTGGAAATCAGACTGGGGCTACAGATGCAGTTACAAGTACAATGCAAAGTCTGGCTAATACTAATGTTGATGGTCTTACTGGCTCGTTGACCTCGCTTGCAACAACATCCTCTTCTATTGCTAATCTTGGAGTTGAACTTCAGAACATGCTTGTTGCTATACAGTCTATCAGTGATCCTACTGAGTATAACAATGCAATCGCTCAGTTCGCTAATTTTGTAACACAGTATCAGACGCTCGCAACAGCATTCAAGACCAATATGACAACTCTGTTTGGTAACTCGCAGACTGCCGGTAATGGCACTCAAAATGGTGCTGCTGGCGGAATGACGGGCGGTTGGTTTGACGGATTCGTTGCTCAAGTCAATGATATGTCGGATCAAACTGAAGTTGCACTTACAAAGTTAATAGATGAATGGACTCAGTTCCAAGAGTTAATGGTAGGTGTAGTTGGAACTGATGGCAGTGGACAGGATGAAAACTCACAAGGTAGTGGAAGTTCTACTGGTGGTGTTTCTGATACTTCTATTATAGGCACAATTATAGTTGGTGCTCAACAGATGGCTGAAGCTCTTATGAGCTGGATAGAAGTAATGAATAACTGGGCTTATGGCGATGTCAGTATGCAGTCTATAAGTATAGGTGTTATTCAGCTTGTAACTGATATGGCAACCCAGGTAGTAGCTCAGTGTAATACTGCAACTGCGGCTATACAGGCGTTAATTACAACACTTACTACGGCATCCGAGGCTGGAATTAGTATTGGTGTTTCAGCAAACGGTCCTGCTAGTTTTACTGGCAATGCTCATGTTGGTGGAACTGCTCTTGCTAATGGCACAGGAAGTTGGGGGCTTAATCATGATGAAAACGGAGCTTTAGTCGGTGAACTTGGTTCAGAATTAAGAGTATCCAAAAATGGTAAGTATTCTCTTATGGGCAAAAACGGCGCAGAACTTCAGAATCTTAAAGCTGGAGATATTGTGTTTAATCACAAACAGACCGAGCAATTGTTCAAATACGGCAAGATAAATAGTCGCGGTAGAGCTTTTGCAAGTGGTACTGGTATTGACGGACTGGTTAAGACTGGAATGCCTGATATCTATAGCAAGCTTCAGAAGCATATTGAAGCAATTAGTAATAATATTGCGACAATGACTCCTAAAGTTGTTAGTATGGTTCCTGCTTATGCAACATCTGGTTCTAGTGGAGAAAAGAGTAATTCTTACACTGTTAATATAAACAGTGTAAGTCTTCCTAATATCAAAACTGGTGATGATGCTCAAGACCTTATCAATGATCTTGGACAGATAGCGCAGAAAGCAATACAAAGGTTCAATAAATAGTAGCAAAGGCTAGGTATATCGCCACCTAAACAAAAGTGCGAAATTTAATAGTCATGCGGATGATGCGTTAATTTTGTGTATTGTCCGCATGATACGTCCGAATAAAATTGCACTTTAATTCTTGAAAAATGTGCAAATTTGACCTATTTTTGTTTCAAGGAGGGACAATCTAACTGGTTGTCTCTCCTATTTTAATGTTTCGGAGGAAGAAAATGGCAAGCAAAAATGCTATATCCGATAAGATACTGAAGGCGATTGAAATAGCAATTAAGAGATCAACTGAAGGTCTTACAAATAATTTTATAAAAGCGATAGTCAAGTCTGTTGGTACTGACCATGATTATGTGGTCACTGTTAATGGCTCTGACTATACAATGCAGAGTGGATGCGGGCTGGTATTTGAAGCTGGAGATCCTGTTTGGGTGCATATCCCGAACGGAAATTATAAGAATGCTTATATCAGTGCTTCTGTTGGATATCATGCTTTGCCGACCTCTACCACATAAATTAAGAAAGGAGGAAAATGATGGCAAAACCAATAGTAAGACATATAACAGCGTTTGATGCTGCATTGGATTTTACTGTAAGTTTTAGTTGGAGTTCGACTCTGACTGGAAACCGAATTGTAGTTTACGAGACAACAGCAAATACGCTAGTGTATGACAATACAGTGACAAGCGGAACTTTGACTCATACCATTCCTGCAAATACACTTACAAATGGAACAAAGTATTATATCGGGGTTCAAGTGATAAATGGAAGTGCGACCAGTGTTATGTCTGATTATACTTTCTTTTGTTGCTATTCTACTCCGGTAATATCTTTTGCTGGATTAACATTTCCTTATCAAATTAAATCAGCGTCATTATCTGTGTCTTTATCATATACTCAAGCTCAAAGCAGAAATATGATGGAGTGTATTTACTATCTTTATGATTCAAATAAAGTCATAGTAAGTACTTCTGATACATTTTATGATGAAAAAATGTTGTCATTTGAATATAAAGGACTAGAAAATAATACCAATTATTATGTTAGGGCTGTTGGAAGATCGGTTGATGATTTGGAATGTGACACTGGTTACTGTTTAATTAGCGTAAATCAAAAAATCAAAAACAAATACTCTGTCCTTTCTTGTGAAAACGTGCCGGAAAAAGGTTACATTAAATATGCGTGTACTATCGTCGAGATAGACTATAGAGGAACTGAAATTATTCCTATAGCTAACGGGCAAGCTGATGTCAGAGGAAAACTGTTGTATTACGATAATGGTTTTTCATTTGACGGAGATTTCTTATTTAGATGCGATGTATCAAAAGCAACCCCTGTAATAGTCATATCTAACGGTACTGATTCAATTACGCTGGACACGGTTGATTATGGTAATGGTAAATTCAAATTCAGGCTTGTTGTTACTAATGGCTCTCAAACAGCTAACTCGCTTCTATCAGAAAAATATGATTTAGTCATACCTATGTCTGGAATGATAGTAATTAAACGTGTAGGTAATGTGTATTCAATTTCGATTAACAATATAACCATATTTGTTAATGGTGAAATCATTACTACAGAAGACGGTGTTGAAATAATAACCGACGATGGTCAAACAATTGTAACATCAGTACCGTCATTGTTAACATCAGTAGAAACAGTAACAATGACTGAAGCTGTTCCAAACAATATTGACAGTATCAATTATGTGTCTGTTGCAAACGGAATTTATGATGATGTATTTATGACTATTGATACTAATACTGATATTTCAGGAGCAATTCAAGAAGGCTGGGATTCGGATGTTATTCTTTATGCAAATTTCGATTCAACTTTAAACGCAAGCAATATCACATATCTGACATCTACTATTGATCACATTTTGGTCAAGCGTAGAGAAAAGGGCACAACAAAATGGCAGACAATATTTGCCAAGGAAGTAAATTCACCCAGTGATCTATATGTAAATGGGATTGACATGTTCGCCAGAGCCGAACAAACGTTTGAATATGCGCTTGTTCCTGTTTATCAAGGTACTGAGGGAGATTATTATATAACTACTGTAGATTCTGATTTTGACGGTGTATTTATTGCTGAACGTAACACTTGGTTTGGAACTATTGTTGGTACAAAGTGTGATGTTACTAAAAATGCCACATCTTCTGCTCTTGAACTAATTAATCAGAAATATCCTAAATATATTCGTAATACAAAAGCCAATTATTATACAGGAACTTGTGTTGGAGAATTTGTTAAATATCTTGGATGCGAAGACGGAACTACCGGATATTTCTCATTTGATAAAGGCTGGGATTGGCGTAATTCATTGCTTGAATTCCTAGGTGATGGTAAACCTAAACTTTTGAAGTACGAAACTGGTGGTGTTTGGTTGGTCAATATTACTGGTGCTCCTACTGATTCAGAAGTTGAGGATAATCTTTCATCACATAGACAGATATCATTTGAATGGACACAGGTCGGAGAACATGATTCCGAGTCTGATCTGTACTATGCAAACTTGAGTGATGTGCCGTCTGAATGGTGGTCTAACTAATGTATAAACCAACATCAGATGATTATGCGCTTATAGACCAACCTGATATCATATTGGATATTCGATTTGATATCAAAGATAGTGACGGAAATATTGTTGATTCTCTGCAAGGAGTTGTTGATGGCGGCACACTCAGTATTGATGCCGATTCCGATGTTAGAAGAACTACAAGCATTATACTTGTGCCTATTGAGAATAATAATGTGATTTCAAGTGGTATGAGTGATGTGAAGTTTGATTTATCTGAGAAGTCACTTTATTGGATCAACAAGACCGCTGACATGTACTGCGGACTTTACAGTATAAGAAATGATGCATTCACATGGTATAAGATGGGCGTATTCGAATTTCAAGATACATCTATTAGCTTTGACTCTTCTACTAACCAAATGAGTATCAATTGTTCTGACTTGATGACCTTGTTGGATGGTACTTTTAACGGTCAGATAGGGCAACTTACGACTACAATCCCGGCTTATTCAGAAAATCCAGACACAGGCGAAGTTCTGGAACATAATTATATTAGAGCCGCAATGGTGAAAGTTATATCTCAATTAGGTGGTATATCTAATTATCTTATCTCTGATATAGGTGAATTCAAAGGAATGCCACAATATAACGCAGATTATGAGACATATCGGACTAATCATCCGCTTTGGGACAGTGTACCTTACGACCTTAAGTATGACTGTGGGTGTACCGTTCTTGATATTGTAACTGAACTTCGTGATTTGTATCCTAATTATGAAGCTTATTTTGATGAGGAAGGAACATTCATGTGTCAGATGATACCAAGTTGTTATTATGATGACTTTGCTATTACTGATGATGTACTCCAAAAATATCTTGTATCAGAAGATACAAGTCGTGATTACACTGTAGTTAAAAATGTAACCGAGGTCTGGGGTCAGGTCCTTGATGTGGATTACTATTCGGATTCAGTCACAAATTCAAGTGGATGCTACACAGCGACGATAGATGGCTTTAATGAAAAATATTACTCTGGAGATAAAGTCGGACTTGTTATTCCAAGTACTAATATTGCTAATCAGACAATTAACATTAGTTCTTTAGGTGCTATTCCAATTTATAACGAAGATACAGACACGGCTCTTGCTGCAGGAACTCTTGAGGCAGGAAAAACATATGTGTTTGAATGTAAGAGACTTTATACAAGTGCAGGACAAAGTGACAGCATTAAGTTCTATTACTTAGGAGAGTATCAAGTTCATGCTATGTGTGTTCTAACAGATGGAACAGTTATCAAGGACGGATGGACAGATCCTGACACAGAAACAAAGTATGACTTGTATAGTCAGTCATATTTCAAGGTTAAATATAACTGTGCAAATGTGGAAATGAATGTCATCCCTGATAGTCCGTTTACTATTCAAAAAATAGGAGTACGACTTGATGTTAAGACCGGTGATGACTATGAAAATATTACATCCGACTCTTTGGCAATAGCCAGAGCACACTATGAAAACTGGATATCTTCGAGGCTTACAGATAATATAACAATTACTACTGCAATCATGCCGTGGGTAGATGTAAATACAAAGGTCACATATCGTATGCAGAATAGTGATTCTATCAGTCAATACATTGTCAAGTCAGTTTCTCATGATTTTACGGCTTTGACAACTCAAATGACATTGATGACATTCTATCCTTTGTACGAAGATACGATAACAGGCTAGGGTGGTGATTCAAATACTTCAGAAAAAGAACAAGAAGAAAAGGAAAATTTCACGCGCTGAACGTGAACGTACATATTCAAAAACAATGGTAACAATCGTTCTTACAATAGCAATAATAGACGCTCAGTTGCCATACATATTATCAGCTTTTGGTCGAGATCCCGTTTCGGATCTCGGCATTGTTTTTGTTACAGAAATAATTGCGGTTTGTCTTGGTTATTTTCTTAAATCTTACTTTGGAAAGAAAAATGAAGAACAGCTCAAGTATGACCGCGAGGCAAATAATATTCAAACTAATGACGGGGACGGAATCCCCTATGAAGAATACATAGAAAACGTTGGCGAAAGCTCCAACGATAGTGAGGCAGTAGGATGATAGATAAGATTAAAAATTATATAATACAGCATAAATCCCAGATACTGGTAATTCTCGGAGCTTTAGTTACATTTATAACAGCTCTTGAATCATTTGGTGGTAAGGCTGCAGTTGCTTGCACTGTAATTGTTTCGATTTTGGAACTTATTGTATACTTCTTAAAAAATGGTCTTACAGATACATTTGTTACTATGCTTGTGAATCTGGTCAAACTGATAACACAGATAGTAAATAGCAATAATACTGATACTTCCAAAACGATAGGAGCATCAAAGGAACTTACTGATGATGAGATAAAAGCATTTCTGCTTGAGGGTGTTAAATGAGAGAACATTCCCTTGGCTGTCTCCCATCGCCAAAAGATAAGAGAGATTACAAGTTAGACACTTTAATAATGTCTGCTCCAAAACTCCCAGATGAATATAAAAACGATGGAAATATTCAAATTATAGACCAAGGAAATACATCAATGTGTGTTGCGTGTGCTATTGTTCAAGCTAAACACTTAATCGAGCAGAAGCAAACCGACGATTCGGAAATGTTTAGTCCTGCATATGTTTACAGCAATCGTGCCGCAACTGACCATAAAACTGACGGAATGATACCAAGAGAAGCACTTAAATGTTTGCTTCATAATGGTGTGTGTCATTATGATGATTTCCCAGGTTTCTATACATATTCGAAGGCTCACAGCTTGTTTGTTAAAAAACAGACCGAGCTTAATTCTTTAGCCAAGCCATACAGAATCAGTTCGTATTATAGGCTAAATGAAACAGAAGATATTAAGCAGGCGATTTACACTATTGGCTTTGCTATGGTGGCATATGATGTCTATGACTGTATGTTTAAGCCTGTTAATGGTATGGTTCAGTATGACGAATCCTCTTGTGGCTATAATTATGGTGGTCATCAACTATTGGCAATAGGCTGGAATGATACTGGATTTATAGTTGTTAATTCATGGGGGAAAGATTATGGAACAAATGGTATTGTTACAATCCCGTATAACTATAAACCAATTGAGTCATGGGCGTTTACGGATGAAATCACAGAAAAAGTCATAAGAAAAGCGTGTCGTAAGAGTTGGTTCCAATACTTTTCAGATATGCTCAAAAAAAAGCTTTTGCCCGTAGTTAACAAAAAATAAGAATAAATGGACAGGCAGTCGGTGGGTTTCATTTCCTACCGGCTGTTTTTATTGCGAAAAAAAAGAAAAAGAAAGGTGATATTTAATGTCAAAAATTATAGATATTTCTGAATTTAATAAGACGATTAATTTCGCTAAAGTTAAGTCAAATGTAGAAGTGGTCATTATGCGTCTTGGATATAGAAAATGTCTGACAGGAGAAATTGCTGTAGATACGAATTTTGCGGTTAATCTCGCCGGGTGTAAAAAATACAATATTCCTTTTTCAATGTATTTTGTAACTACAGCTGTAACTACGCTTGAAGCTAAACAGGAAGCTATGTTTGCGGCTGACGCTGCAAAGAAGTATATGTCGAGTTATCCTCTCCCGGTTTTCGTTGATACCGAAACTGTAAAAAAAGACGGTAAAGAAGGTCGTTCTAATGCTCTAGATAGAGTTGCAAGGACAGCCATAATCAAAGAATTTTGTAACACATTACAAAGTCAAGGCGTTCCTGCCGGCATATATGCTGGTGCAAATTGGTTAAATACTAGATTAAACATGTCTGCATTGCCCTTCTCGGTTTGGGTGGCGGATTATACTGGGGCTTGCGATTATAAAGGTAAATATATTCTGTGGCAGTATACAAGCAATGGTTCCGTTCCTGGCGTTCCCACTCGTGTAGATATAAGTAAGAGAGCTAATGATTCTGGATCTTCTGTTTCTACCGATACTGATACAACAACAAAAACAGATACAAGTACAAGTACTTCATCTTCTACTGCTGACAAGAATATTGAGGCGGTTTTAGCTATAGCTGAGGCTGAAGTTGGTTATCTCGAAAAGAAGGATGGCAATTTGGCATATCTGTACGACAAAACTGCTAATGCCGGAGCTAACAACTATACAAAGTATGGTCTTGAAATGAATCAGGTTTATCCTCGCACTATGGATAAGCACGCTTCGTGGTGTGATGCTTGGGTCGATTGGTGTATATACAAGCATTTTGGAGCTGTGAATGGGGCAAAAGTTCTTTATGGTAGTTTTGATGACTACACTATAAATTCAGCCGGATATTATAAAAATGCTAAAGCATGGCATACTTCTAATCCTCAAAAGGGGGATCAAATATTCTTTAAGAATTCGTCTGGTGTTATTTGCCACACTGGACTTGTATATAACGTAGATTCTAAATATGTATACACTATTGAAGGTAATACTTCTAGTGCGGCTGGAGTAGTGGCTAATGGAGGGTGCGTGCGCAAAAAGGCATATTTTCTTACTTATAGTCGAATTGCAGGATATGGAAGACCAAATTATGGTCTAAATTCAAGCCCAGTTAAAGATACGAAACCGACAACCAACACAGGTTCTGCTTCAACTATAAAAATTGAAGGCGCTGAATCATTTGGTAAGTCTATGGCTGGAACATATACAGTCAATGCCACAAGTCTTAATTTTAGATCTGGACCAGGAACAGACAGTATTATTATCAGCACTCTTTCACGAGGTACAACTGTCAGTTGTTACGGTTATTATTCTACAGAGAATGGTCAAATTTGGCTTTATGTACAAGCAGGAAGTAAGGTCGGATATTGTAGTAAGAAATATCTGATAAAAAAATAATATTACAAGAAATGGCAATCATATGTCTGACTTAATCGAATTATTAACTGGCACTCCTGTTGGAAATACTTTGGCTTGGTTTTGCGCCATAATTTTGGCTGCAATTTGCGTCTATAATTATGCAGAAAAATACCGTAAAGCAAGGAATGCGTATGAAACAACACAAAAAGAAACAAAAGATAACGCTTCTAAAATTAAAGAATTACAGGAGAACGAGGAGAAAATGGTTGCTGGATTCGAAGAGAAGTTCCAGTGCTTGGAGGAACACGATAAAAATATTGACAAAAAATTCGACGATATCATTTTAAGTATTTCTGATTTGCGTTCTTACAATGAAGCCAAAGATATAAATGACCTCAAAGATAGAATAATGACTAAGTATGATAACTTCAAAAAGCGCAAAAATAGCGATGGTCAAGTTGTTATTACTGAACAGGAATTAGAAGTATTTGAAGGATTAATTGATTCATACAGTAAGGCTGGCGGCAATAGTTTCGTTCATAGAGACATTGCCCCAGCCATTCGTACATGGAAAGTTATTTCTGGAGATGAAATTAACGCTATCATCAAGAAATAAATAGGATAAAATATGTCAAACTATATTTCTGTAACATTCAACAAGTTACATAAAGTTGATGCTCACTATGTTTATCAATGGAATCGTGGACAGACTTTGAGAATTAATGGGTTGGCACTTGATGCGGCACAGGAGATACATTTCAGTCTTACTCCCGTTGTTGGCGAGGCAGTTACCAGGGTCGGAGTTACTACCGATGGTGTTACAGATGTTAGTATTCCAGATACTTTATTTGAAAATGATGGCAAAACAAACAACTATTATGTATATGTTTTTATTTATGCTCATCAGGGCGATGAGGGCGAAACTGTCTTGTATCGGGTTAATATTCCGGTCAAGGCGCGCCCGAAGCCTGAAGGTTATGGAACTACTGATGTCACACCTGAAGTTTTCTCTGATGTTATAAATCAAGTTTCTGGTATTGTCACTAATGGTGTAACCCAAATCAATAAAGCTGTTACAGACGGAAGCGAAGCAGTCTCTGGGTTGGCAGATGAAGCTCAAAAGGCGGCTACTGCCAGTGCAAATTCATCTCTTAGTTCTGCTGAATCTGCAACAAAGGCTTTAGGTTATAAAAATGATGTTCAGCAAATCGCAGATTCAGTTAACGATGCAGCGAACACTTCTTCTGAATATGCAGATAAAGCCAAGGCTAGCGCTTCTGCTGCTGCTTTGTCGGAATCTAATGCTGAAGCAAAGGTAACTGATGCAAAAGAATATGCAGACAAAGCTAGTGAATTTGCTACAAACGCACATACTAATGCTTCTGCCGCTGCTACTTCAGCAAGTTCTGCCGTTGACTCTGCTTCTAAAGCTTCACAGAATGCTACGTTGGCACAGAATAATGCTGCTTCTGCTGCTACTTCAGCCACAAATGCAGCTAACTCTTTTTCAAATGCTCAAATTGCGGCTGACAAAGCGGCAGCCTCTGAAGACAAAATTAAGACTTACGCCGATAATGCATTGGCTTCTGAGCAAAAAGCAAAAACATCAGAAAGTGCCGCTGAAAATTCAGCTACAAAATCAGCTCAGTCTGCTGTTGATGCTCAAAATAATGCAAATACCGCTGAGACTGCTGAAGCAACAGCTCAGGGTTACATGAACAGCGCAAAGGTATACTCAAATGAGGCATATAAATCTGAATATAATGCAAAATATTATACAGATGAAGCTGGAAAGATAGCTACAAATGTGGCTGCATCTGAGAAAAAAACTTCTGCCTATGCTACCAGTGCTCTTAATTCTGCAAACAATGCCTTAACTTCAGAAAATAATGCAAAGACATTTGAAGAAAATGCCGATACAAGCGCAACATTATCACAATCATATGCAGTCGGCGGAACTAACACAAGAGTTGATGAAGACGTAGATAATTCTGCATATTATTATCAAAAAACCAAAGCCATTGCTCAAGGTATCACCAGTGCTCTTGTTCCAATGGGCACAATAACGTTTTCAGAACTCCCGACTACAAATATGCAAATTGGCGCAATGTATAATATTTCAGACTCATTTGTTACTACTTCAGCTTTTATTGAAGGTGAAGGGATAGTAGAGCCAGCTGGTGCCAATGTTTATTACATAGGTAATAGCAAGTGGGATGTACTTTCCGGAACAACCGTAACTGGTATTAAGGGAAGTGCTGAGGCTACATATAGGCAAGGGAACGTCAATATCAATGCGGCAAATATTGGTCTTGGAAACTTAAACAATACGTCTGACGAAAATAAACCAATATCTAAAGCAACTCAAAGCGCACTTGATAATAAAGCGGATCAAACAGCTTTAAATGAGGAAATTACAAGAGCTAAGGCCGCAGAACAACAATCAAGCGAAACAAATACATATACGTTGTCAAAATCGGCAGACGGTTCAACTATTAGTCTTACAGATGGTTCTGGTAAAACTACATCTGTCTCGAATACCTATACAGATGTAACAAATAAGCCAAGCATTAACGGGGTTGAAATAATAGGCAACAGAACATTTGGAGAGTTAGGCGAAGATACGATAAGTAATTCTGAGTTGAAAGATATTATTGACAAACAATTTAATCTAATTTTTGGAGGCAACTAATAAATGGCTAACACAACATATAAAAGAATGGATTATGACCAACTTCTGTTTTTTACTAATTACATTTTTCAGAAGTTAAAGACAAGTTCATTATCAAATAATACAACATATACTTTTGCAAAAAGTGAGGATGGTAAAAGTATTGTAGTAACAGGTTCTGACGGCTCAACAGAGACTCTTGGTGCATTCCTTATTTCTTCAGATTTAACTGGTTATGCTACCGAAAGTTACGTCAATACAAACGGTGGAAAGATCAACACTGTTTCAGTTAACGGAACAGCTCAAACAATAACTGATAAAAATGTTAATATCACAGTTCCAACGAAAGTAAGTGTGTTGACAAATGATTCTGGATATCAAACAGCAGATCAGGTTTCAGCATCAATTTCGTCTGCTCTTTCTGGCAAAATAGGTGTATCTGTGAGCATTGTCACATCTGCTCCTACTGCTGCCCCTGCGAGTCCTGCGACTACATTCTATATTGATTTGCTTGCTAATGGTGCTTCTGGGTCAAATATTTATACAGAATACATCTGGGTAAACAGCACATCAAAGTGGGAAATTGTCGGTCAAAAAGATATTGATTTATCTGGTTATGTTAAATCATCTGAAATGGCTGTTTTGTCAAATACTGAAATCACAACAGCAGTTGATGATGCATATACTGCAGTATTTGGCTAATATTGGGGGTTAAAAATGGCAGATAAAGAAATTTTAAATAGTGGTGGCTTTTCTGCTATGTTAAAAGAACTCTTTACAAAAATTAAGAATCTTTTAAGCGGAAAACTTGATACTACAGCAAATGCAGTCAGCGCTACAAAACTTAATACAGCCAGGACAATCGGGATAAGTGGTGGTGCTACTGGCACTGCCACTTCTTTTGATGGTAGCACTAATATATCCATACCAGTAACGTCATTAGACGCTAGTAAATTATCAGGTACTGCATCTATAAGTACTACAGGTAATGCAGCTACAGCTACTACAGCAACAACTACAACTGGTAATGCTGGTAGTGCTACTAAATTAGCTACTGCTAGAACTATATCTTTAAGTGATGGAGCAATAGCTACTGCTACTTCATTTGATGGTAGTGCTAATATATCTATACCAGTAACTAGTTTTTATGAATCTTATGCTAAATGGGGTGGAAAAAATTATGCAGGAGATTTTAATCCTTTTGACGCGGCGTTAAACTCTTCTTTAGGAGCAAATAGGTTAGCAGGAATTAATCCAAATGGAGTTTCAGCGGAATATTCAACTGATAATGGTTCCACCTGGGTTGATTATGGTGCATCAGATTCAAATAAAGTTGCTTTATGCACAACAAGTACAACATTTAAATTAGGTGGTCCATCTGCTGCTGCTGGGAATATTTCCTCATCAAATCAGTTAAGAATTACATTAGATGGAATCGATGGCGGAATATATACACAATTGTATAAATTTCATTTATACATGTCAACCAATGGTTCAAGTGGTTGTACTGTTACAATAGAAAGAGCTACGTATTCGGATAGTAGTACATTTATTACTTTACTTTCTAATCAACCTATAGCAGGATGGAGCGGATGGAATGTTTTTAATTTTTCTACTATTGGTGGTTCGGGATCATTTGGGGGAACAAATAATTCTAGCCATAATAGAAAATTAAGATTCACTTTCAAAAATACTGCGTGTGAATCGTCTTATTCTGGATTGCTTATTAATTCTTTATATGCTTATGGCGGAGTAGGATGGACTGAGCCTTCATATCTTGCTAAATATGGAACGCCATATTCATATGATTATGCTGAGAATGTTACATTTCCATCTAATGTTACTGCGTCAGCCTTTCTTGGTAATGCTAGTACAGCTACTACAGCAACAACAACAACAGGTAATGCTAGTACTGCAACTACATTACAAACTGCTAGAACTATTGCATTAAGTGGTGGAGCTACAGGTACTGCTACTAGTTTTAATGGATCTGCTAATATTACAATACCAGTAACATCATTAGATGCTACTAAACTTACTGGTACTGCTAGTATAAATACTACAGGTAATGCAACTACAGCAACAGCTCTGCAATCATCCGCTGGATCGGCTAAACAACCAGTTTACTTCTTAAATGGAAAACCCGTTGCAACATCATACGAGTTAAATAAGACAGTCCCGTCCGATGCAAAATTTACTGATTCTGACACAACTTATACCCTTTCTTCAGATTCAACAACAATTACACTCAAAGGTTCTGATGGATCTTCTTCTGCAGTCACGGGTTCAATTGGTCCGACTGGAGCAACCGGGGCAAAAGGCGATAAAGGTGACACCGGTGCAACCGGTACAGCAGCAACAATTGCTGTTGGAACTGTAACAACAGGAGCGGCAGGAACAAGCGCTGCTGTTACTAACGCAGGGACTTCATCAGCT
>Ga0172378_10000225_pt1 | contig 47341 bp, 40 predicted proteins | sample GrowelOW332metaG_FD_119755 | JGI IMG/M metagenome (GOLD analysis project Ga0172378, IMG submission 119755) | Groundwater microbial communities from an aquifer near a municipal landfill in Southern Ontario, Canada - Pumphouse #3_1 metaG | ecosystem: Environmental > Aquatic > Deep subsurface >...
TATTCCCACTCAATAGTTGCCGGCGGCTTTGAGGTACAGTCGTATACTACTCTGTTAACTCCCTTAACCTCATTTACTATCCTTCGAGATACTATGTCTAATACATCATAGGGTATCCTTGCCCAGTCTGATGTCATAGCATCATTTGATGTTACTGCTCTCAGCGCTATGGTGTGGCAGTAGGTTCTTTCGTCTCCCATAACTCCAACGGAAGCTATGTTTGGAAGGCAGGCAAAGTACTGCCAGATCTTTCTTTCTAAACCTGCATTTTTTATTTCTTCTCTGAATATAGCATCAGCTTCTCTTACTATTTCCAGTTTATCCTCTGTTATTTCACCTAGAACTCTTATTCCAAGACCTGGGCCCGGGAATGGCTGTCTCTGAACTATATCCTCTGGTATTCCAAGTTCATATCCAACTTCTCTAACTTCATCTTTAAAAAGCTCTCTGAGAGGCTCGATTAATTTAAATGATAAATCTTCAGGAAGTCCTCCTACATTGTGATGGCTTTTTATTTTAGCTGAGGTTTTAGTTCCTGATTCAACAACGTCCGGGTATATGGTTCCCTGAACAAGAAACTGAATATCTCCCAGCTTTCCTGCTTCTTCTTCAAATACCCTTATGAATTCTTCTCCGATTATTTTTCTCTTTTTTTCAGGATCTGAAACGCCCTTCAGCTTTCCTAAAAATCTGTCCTTAGCATTTACTCTTATCAGGTTCATGTCGAACTGATTCTTAAATATTCTCTCTACCTGATCCCCCTCATCTTTTCTGAGAAGGCCGTGGTCAACAAATACACAGGTAAGATTCTTGCCGATTGCCTTATGAACTAGAACAGCAGCAACTGAGGAATCAACTCCTCCGCTCATGGCACAGATAACCTTCTTATCTCCTGCCAGTTTTTTAATCTCAGCTATTTTTTCCTTAGCAAAGGAGGACATATTAAAATCTCCATTTAAATTGCATATGTCAAAGAGGAAGTTCCTAAGCATCTTCTTTCCAAAAGGAGTATGCTCAACCTCCGGATGAAATTGAACTCCATATAGTTTCTTTTCATCATTTCCAAGGGCAGCAACCGGGCAGCTCCCTGATTTTGCAAGAATTTCAAAGCCGGCTGGTGCATCTGATATATAGTCTGTATGGCTCATCCAGCATATGTTATTTTCTTCTATTCCATTAAAAAGCTTTGATTGAACATTTAATTTAATTTCTGTCTTCCCATATTCTCTAATATTGGCACTTTTTACCTTTCCTCCGTAAATGTGGCTCATAAGCTGAGCTCCGTAGCAAATACCAAGGACCGGTATTCCAAGATAAAATATTTCTTTATCTATTTTAGGAGAATTTTCACCATATACACTGTTTGGTCCTCCGGTAAATATTATTCCCTTTGTATTTCTTCCCTTTATCTTGTTGATGTCTGTATCATAGGGAATTATTTCACAGTATACATTGTTTTCTCTTACCCTTCTGGCAATAAGCTGATTATACTGGCCTCCAAAATCTATAACTAATACTAATTCTTTTTCCATTGTATCCTCCTAAACAGAAATGCTGTAGTTAGGTGCTTCTTTAGTTATATTTATATTGTGAGGGTGACTTTCTTTAAGCCCTGCACTGGTTTGGATAACAAATTTTGAATTTTTATATAAGCTTTCTAAATCCTTTGCTCCTAAATATCCCATACCTGATCTTATACCGCCTAACATCTGGAATATAGTATCAGCTACTAACCCCTTGTATGGAACTCTTCCTTCAACGCCTTCAGGAACTAATTTCTTATTTCCTTCCTGGAAGTATCTGTCCTTGCTTCCCTGTGCCATTGCAGATAAGGAGCCCATTCCTCTGTATACTTTATAATTTCTTCCCTGGAATATCTCAGTTTCTCCAGGTGACTCCTCGCAGCCTGCAAAGAGGGACCCCAACATTGCAATCTTTGCCCCTGCTGCTAGTGCCTTAACTACATCTCCAGAGAATTTAATACCGCCGTCTGCTATAATTGGAATGCCATAAGGCTCAGCTGCTTCAACACAATCCATAACTGCTGTCAGCTGAGGAACTCCAACTCCCGCTACAATTCTTGTTGTACATATAGATCCAGGTCCTATTCCTACTTTAATGCAGTCAGCTCCGGCTTTTATTAAATCTACAGCAGCTTCACTGGTAGCTACGTTTCCTGCTATTACCTGAAGGTCCGGGTATTTTACCTTTATCGTTTTAACTGCCTCTAATACTCCTAATGAGTGTCCATGAGCAGTATCTAGTGTTACTACGTCTACCTTAACTTTATATAAAGCATCTACCCTGTCCATCATATCCTTTGTAACACCAACTGCTGCTCCGCATAACAGTCTTCCCTGGGAATCCTTTGCTGCATTTGGGTATTTTCTAACCTTTTCTATATCTTTTATTGTTATTAATCCTTTAAGTCTATATTCATCATCTACTAATGGAAGCTTCTCTATTCTGTGAGTTTTAAGAATATTTTTAGCTTCCTCTAAGGTAGTTCCTTCCTTTGCAGTCACTAAATTTTCTTTTGTCATAACTTCACTTATTTTTTTTGAGAGGTCTTCTTCAAATAAGATATCCCTATTTGTTATTATTCCAACAAGTTTTTCATCAATGCAGATAGGAACTCCTGAAATCCTGTACTTTTCCATTAAAGTATCAGCGTCTTTAATAGTATTTTCCGGAGCTAAAAAGAAAGGATCCTTTATAACTCCATTTTCCTGTCTTTTGACCTTATCAACCTCTACAGCCTGCTGCTCAATTGACATATTTTTATGAATGATTCCAATACCGCCCTCTCTTGCCATAGCAATAGCCATCTTTGACTCAGTAACAGTATCCATGCCGGCACTCATAAGTGGAATATTAAGAGCTATTTTTTTAGTAAGCATTGTTTTTAGTGATACCTCTCTTGGAAGTACCTCCGATTTGTTTGGAATAAGCAAAACATCATCAAAAGTATATGCCTGTTTCAAAATAATTGCCATAAAATCACTCCTTATTTATAATTTGTCCATAAAAATTATAAAATTGCATACTATGAAAATTTATTTTGTATCTTAAAAAAGCGTAGATAATTCGTTATTTTCAAGATATAAATAAGCCAAAATTTATTATGCAATTTCCTTAAAAAAAAACATACAAAACTCCATGGAATTTTGTATGCTGAAAGTTGCAGGATAGCAGCTTTAGTAATTAGTAAATACAAAAATCCACTCATAGACGGAATTTTAAGGTCTCCGGTAGAAACGCCCTGCCATATTCAGGGTCTATACGAGTGTTTATTAAAACTATTTTATTTAAAAAAGTGAATTTTGTCAATTAAAATTATCAAAAAATGAAGATATTATTGCAAAAATATGTTGAAAAATAATATCTTACATTTTTATACATTATTAAGAGGTGAATATATCTATATTAACCTCATCTCATTTTAGCAGCAATTGAAGAACATTTGGATTTTATCTAAAATTAAAATACCGCCGAAAACCATAAAATGACTTTCAGCGGTACTATTTTTACTAAACTTTATATTTTTTAGTACATTCCGTCCATTCCCATTCCTGGTGCTCCCGGCATTGGTGCTGGGCTCTTTTCTGGGATTTCAGCAACTGCAGCTTCTGTAGTTAAGAAAGTAGCCGCAACTGATGCAGCATTCTGCAGTGCTGATCTTGTTACCTTGGTTGGGTCTACTATTCCAACTTTAATCATGTCTACATATACCTGACGAAGAGCATCGTAGCCTATTCCCTTTGCGCTGTTCTTAACCTTTTCGATTACTACAGCACCTTCCACTCCGGCATTTTTAGCAATCTGCTTAACCGGCTCTTCTAAAGCTTTCTTAATTATATCGATTCCAACTTTAATATCTAATTCCGTTGATGTAACCTTTTCTATCTCTGGTATGATATCAATATAAGCTGTTCCGCCTCCTGGAACTATTCCTTCTTCAACTGCAGCTTTTGTAGCAGCTAAGGCGTCTTCTATTCTCAGCTTTCTTTCCTTAAGTTCTGTCTCTGTAGCTGCTCCAACTTTAACAACAGCAACTCCGCCTGAAAGCTTAGCTAATCTTTCCTGAAGTTTTTCTCTGTCAAAGTCTGAGGTTGTTTCCTCTATTTGAGCCTTTATCTGTGCTATTCTGTCATGGATCTTGGATTTTTCTCCTCTTCCATTAACTATAGTTGTGTTTTCCTTTGATATTTTAACGCTTTCTGCTCTTCCAAGCATTTCAATTTTAACATCTTTAAGCTCTCTTCCAAGTTCCTCTGATACTACTTCTCCGCCTGTAAGTGTTGCTATATCTGAAAGCATTTCCTTCCTTCTGTCTCCAAAGCCCGGAGCCTTAACTGCAACGCAGGTAAATGTTCCTCTTAATTTATTAACAACCAGTGTAGCTAAAGCTTCTCCTTCTACATCTTCTGCTATTATAAGAAGCTTCTTGCCCTGCTGAACAATCTGCTCTAATATAGGAAGTATCTCCTGGATATTGGATATTTTCTTGTCTGTTAATAAGATATAAGGATCATCTAAAGCTGCTTCCATCTTTTCTGTGTCTGTTACCATATAGGAGCTTAAATATCCTCTGTCAAACTGCATACCTTCAACAACATCCAATTCTGTTCCCATGGATTTTGATTCTTCCACAGTTATGACTCCTTCATTGCCTACTTTTTCCATTGCATCTGCAATAAGTGCCCCTATTTCTTCATCAGAAGCTGATATTGCTGCAACTCTTGATATATCTTCTTTTCCGTTTATAGGCTTTGATATCTTCTGTATTTCTTCAACTGCTTTGTCTACTGCCATCTTTATTCCTTGTCTTACCAGCATTGGATTAGCTCCGGCTGTAACATTTTTTAATCCTTCTCGGATTATTGCCTGAGCAAGAAGTGTAGCTGTTGTTGTTCCGTCTCCTGCTACATCATTTGTTTTAGTAGCAACTTCTTTAACCAGCTGTGCTCCCATGTTTTCATATACGTCTTCTAATTCTATTTCTCTAGCAATGGTAACTCCGTCATTTGTAATAAGGGGAGCTCCGAACTTCTTATCTAGTACAACATTTCTTCCCTTAGGTCCTAAAGTTACTTTAACAGTATCAGCTAGTTTGTCAACTCCGGCCTGCATAGCTCTTCTTACATCCTCACCAAACATAATTGTTTTTGCCATTTTCAATTCCTCCTATACTATTCTATAATTCCAAGAATATCGTCCTGTTTTAAGATTATTAACTCTTCTTCGCCATATTTAATTTCATTTCCTGAATACTTAGAGAATAAAACCCTATCTCCAACTTTAACTTCCATCTTGATTTCGTTTCCGTTTTCAACTTTTCCGGGTCCAACAGCAACAACCAAAGCCTCCTGTGGCTTTTCCTTTGCGGCTCCAGTAAGAATTATTCCGCTTTTTGTTGTTTCCTCTACATCGACTCTTTTGATAACGATTCTGTCACCTAGTGGTTTTATCATTGATACCCCTCCTAATCTATTTTTAAAATTTATTTCGTTTTGTTAGCACTCACCACCTATGAGTGCTAATACTTATATAATAATTAAATAGATAATTAATTTCAAATTTAAATAGTGCATGAAATGTGTAAAATATAGCCAATATAACTTATTATGCTGATATATCTTATCTATCCTTCTATTTACTTGATTTTACCCTCTTTTTTGTTATTTTTCTTATTATATTGTCTCCTTTAATCATGCCTAGTATAAATAGTATTGTCATAATTACTGTTATTGTTATTACCATTTTATAGTCACCACTGCCCAGTCTCTCTCCAAAATATGATGATATAACAATACAGGGAATTCGTCCCAAAGAAGAATAGATTAAAAAGTCACGTCTTGCAATACTGGAAATGCCGCAGATATACGCTAAGGCGTCCTTAGGCATACCAGGTATAAGGTATACTATAAATATTGCCATATTTATTGATTTATTACCAAAATTTTTATGAAAATATTCGATACTGCTTTTAGGAATAATTTTTAGAATCAGCCTGACTCCGAAAAAATTACCTAATGTGTATGCAATGAAGCTTCCGGAGAGTATTCCAAGTACAGATAATAAACTGCCAAAATATACGCCAAAGATGTACCCCCCCGCTATCTCTATCACTTCTCCCGGCAGAAAAAAGACTATAACCTGCAGCAGATGAATTATAAAATATACAAGACCGCTTAATCTCCCAAAGCTTATAATATAAGCTTTCATGCTTTCAGGATCTTTAAACATGGAATAATACTTACTTTTTGAGAAAGCAATAAGAGCTATTATAAAAAAAATAAGCAGCAAGATGTACAGGAAAGTTTTCCATTTATTTTTCATAATCCACCTCATATAACAGAAAATGCAAAGTTGAAAAATTGGTCAAAAGTACTTAGCAAATTCCTAACAAATCTATTATTTGCAAGTAAAAAAAAATAATGCCAGTATATTTTGGCATTATATCTTAATATTGTTTTCCCGCATATAAAAGAATAGATACTGCTGAGCAAAGCCTGCTAAGTTCCCGAATTTATCTCCTGCATATTCCCTTATTTTTTTAAGGGATATATCTCCTGTTTTATAAAAATAATTCATTGCCCTTTTTACCCAAACATCTACAGGAAATGAATCTGTTTTTTTCATAGAAAAAAGCATAATGCAGTCTGCTACTTTAAGCCCTACACCGGGAAAAGAAAGCATATGAGATAAGGCTTCGCAGCTGCTACATTTTTTTATTACATCTAAATCCTGCCGGCTATTTTTTAACATATCTATGGTATTTTTTATGTATTTTGCCCTGAAGCCTGCTTTAAAGTTTCTAAAATCTTCTTCTTCTGCTGCTGACAATTCTGGAATAGTTGGAAAGGTATAATATATTTTCCCTTTATAACTGATTTTTCCCCCAAAAGACTCGCAAATATTTTCTATAACCTTTTTTATCATTGGTATCCTGTTATTCGAGGATATAATAAATGAAATAAGCATCTCAAAAGGTTCCTGATTTAATATTCTTATTCCTTCTCCATACTTTACAGCTTTTTTTAATATTTCATCTTTTTTAAGATTATCCTTAATTTCTCCATAATCTCTGTACAAATCAAAATAATCAGCCCATATATCTATGAAATCCTGCTTATTTGTATTATATAAATACAAATCATTTCCTTTTTTTTCTGTTTCAATGACCCTTCCATGGGCAACACCGATATAATTTCCGTTTTCCTCTCTGTTCCATCTGAAGCATTGTCCGCAGGAAAATACCTGATAGGGGTCAAAGTTTCTTATATCTTTTACTATAATGTAATTTTCAAAGCTTTCTGCATAACTAAAATCCATTACTTCACTCTTTTCTCTTTTTTTTCATTTATTATTCCATCTAATATATCCGCAGCTTTATATACCATCCTGCTGCATCTTATGTCATCATTTCTATATTTTGTTTTTAACTCGTCACAGTTTTTAGTTCCAAATTCAGCTTCAAACTTTCGGAAAAATTCCTTGGACAAACTTTTTATCAAATCACTTTCATGTCCCTTTTCTTTGACAAACATTATTCCAAGGACAGACAGCGATCCGGTTATGGCACCACATATGCTCTCAATCCCCATGCCGCCTCCGAAGGAAGCCATCATTTTAAGAGCATCGCAGCTTAAATTTAAATTATATTCTTCATTAGCTGCATAAATAATAGTTTCGGCACAATTTAAGTTAAAGCTTTTGCCGTAATACTTTTTAACTGTTTCTATAAGCATAAAATCACCTCTATATAAAATAAGCAGCAATTCATAAGAATTGCTAGCTATTTTGGTTTAAAAGACAGCTTAGTGTGAGAAGACTTTCACTTAGATGTACATTTTGCACTATTACATTTTTAGGAACGTTTAAATCAAGAGGAGCAAAATTAAGAATAGCCATAACATTATTTTCTACAAGTATATCTGCAACCTTCTGGGCTGCTTCTATAGGTGTTGCTATTATGCCAATGTCTATATGAGTATCTTTTAAAAATCCTTCTAATTCGTCTATATCCTTTATTTCTATATCCCTTATTTTAAGACCAATAATCTTTGGATTTACATCAAATATACCGCACATATGAAAATTCAGTTTACTAAACCTGGTGTAATTTGCCAAGGCCTGACCAATATTACCAGCTCCAATGATAACAACCTTATAGTTTCTGTCTATTCCCAATATAGTGCATATTTCTCTGGAAAGATCCTTTACATTATAACCATACCCCTGCTGACCAAAATCTCCAAAATTATTTAAATCCTGCCTTATCTGGGAAGCAGTAAAGCCCATCTTTTCACCAAGCTCCTTTGATGATATTCTCTCTACACCTTTATTCATTAAATCTCCCAAATACCTTTGGTATTTTGGGAGACGCCTTATAACAGCCATAGAAATATTCTTTTTATTATCCATTATTTCACCTCATATTGATTCATCTGTGTTAATTATTTATCTTATTATAATTATAGATTATTAATTGAATTAACACAACACTTTAAATTCGCTATTTTAAATTTTATGCATTAAAAGTTAATCCTTGAATTATGCCTGTTACTCATTTATTATAATATGTGAGTAAATAGCCTTTAGGTGGTGAAATAATGATAGTACTAAGTGTAAAAAACCTTTCAAAGGCCTTTGGTATTGATGAAATTTTAAAAGATGTTTCCTTTAATATAAATGAAGGAGAAAAAGTTTCACTAATCGGAAGTAATGGAAGCGGAAAATCAACACTGTTTAAAATAATTACCAAATCTCTTGATTATGATACTGGAGACATATTTATAGACAAGGGGAAGACTCTTGGATATTTAAGCCAAAATCTGTCACTTGGAAGCCATAATACCATATACGAAGAAATGCTGACACCCTTCAGCAATCTTTTATCATTAGAGAAAAAAATCAAAGCTTTAGAAACTGAGCTTTCTCTCCCTTATGATGAAGCTAAAGAGGATTATCATAATAAAATAATAGAAAAATATACAGAAAGCCAGGAAATATATAAGATATCAGGAGGCTATACATATAAAGGTGAAATAAGCCGTGTCCTCCAGGGCTTAGGATTCTTTGAAGAAGACTTTACTAAAAAAATAAGCATATTATCAGGAGGTCAGAAAACCAGGCTGGCTCTAAGTAAACTGCTGCTTACTAAACCTGATATTCTTCTTCTTGACGAGCCTACAAATCATCTTGATTTGCCTGCAATAGAGTGGCTGGAGGAATATTTAAAGTCCTATAAGGGAACTATCCTTTTAATATCTCACGACAGGTTTTTCTTAGATGAAATCACCGAAAGAACCTTTGAGATGGTTAATGGCAAAATAATAGAGTACAGCGGAAATTATTCCTTTTACATAAAACAGAAGGGAAAAAACTATTCTGTAATGCTGAAAGCCTATAACAAGCAGCAGACTGAGATTAACAGGCAGGAAGAAATAATTGAAAGATACCGATCCTTTAACAGAGAAAAAAGCATAAAAGCTGCAGAAAGCCGTCAAAAGAGACTTGATAAAGTTGAAGTATTGGAAAAACCGGTTGAGGATAAAGGTCTAAACAGAATAGTATTTAAAGAGAAAATAAAAAGCGGAAGAGATGCACTTATCATAGAGGATTTATCAAAATCCTTTAATGATAAAGAGCTTTTTTCAGGAATTAATTTAAATTTAAAAAGAGAAGACAAGTTGGCTTTAATAGGAGATAACGGAATAGGGAAAACAACTCTTTTTAAAATAATACTGGGAGAAGAAAGACAATCTTCGGGAAATGTACTAATCGGCAAAAATGTTGTATTTGGATATTACGATCAGGAACAAAAGAACCTGGATATGAATAAAACAATACTAGATGAGGTTTGGGATACTTATCCTGATCTTACGGTGAAAGAGATTAGAAGCTATCTGGGACATTTCCTATTTTCAGAAGATGACGTTTTTAAAAAAATCAGCAAGCTCAGCGGTGGGGAAAAGTGCAGGATCAGTCTCCTTAAGCTTGTACTTTCAAATTCCAATTTTCTTCTTTTAGATGAACCTACAAACCACCTGGATATTCCATCCAGGGAAGCCTTGGAGGAAGCTCTGCTGTCCTATGAAGGAACAGTGCTTCTAATATCTCATGACAGATATTTTTTAAATAAGATAGCAGAAAAGATAATCGAACTTAAAAACAATGGAATAACAACTTACTTAGGAAATTACAGCTATTATTCAGAAAAGAAGAAAAAACCTGACAGGTTTGAAGAAGTTGAAAAGGAAAGTTCAGTTAACAAAACTGAGCTTAATAATATAAAAAAGAAGAAAAGAGAAACAGAAAAAAAGGAAAGAGAAAAAAGCAAGGAGATATCCTCCATTGAAAGTGAAATAGCTGAATTGGAGGAGCAAATTAAAAAATTAAACCAGATGCTCTGCAGTGAAGAAATATATTCCTCATTTCAGGAAAGCAGCAGGATAAATGAGTCCATAAAGGAAAATGAAGAAAAGCTTCAAATGCTATACATAAAATGGGAAGAATTAATTTAAAGAATATTAACAATTCTTTATTTAAAAAATGTTAGAATATAGTATATTAGATAGATTATATTCAGAGGGTGCTGTATATGAAAATAAATGGAGTATTTGAAGGCGGGGGCATTAGAGCAATAGGGTTTATTGGGGCAATAAATTGTTTTGAAGATTATAACATAAGCTGGAATTATCTTGCCGGAACCTCTGCAGGTGCTATTATTGCTGCTCTTTTATCTTCAGGCTTTACAGGAAAAGAAATAAATAAGTTAATTATTAATACAAATTTTTTAAAATTCATGGATAAGGATTATATCCAGAAGCTTCCCCTAATAGGGAAACCATTGGGTCTTATAAAAGAAAAGAGCATATATTCCGGTGATTATATGGAGGAATATTTATATAATGTTTTAGGAAGCAAAGGTGTTTATACATTTAAGGATTTAAAAGAACATGGTAAATACAGGGTTAAGTTTGTTGCCTGTGATATAACAAGCTGCAAGCCAATAATCCTTCCTGATGATCTTCCTTATTATGATATTGATCCTAACGAATTTACAGTTGCAAAGGCTTTAAGAATGAGCTCTTCTATCCCCCTTTATTTTAAGCCTGTTGTACTTTACAAAGATGGTATTCCTCATTATATAGTAGACGGCGGTGTTGCCTATAACTATCCTATAGACATATTTGATAATGAAAATGGTAGTTTTAAAACAATTGGTTTTAAATTCGAATTAAATGAGATGGAATCTTTAACTTCCAGCGGAAGATCTGACCCAATAGCCTTTTTATATGATTTAGCTTCTTCGGTACCAAACGAAAATAAAAGGATTCACCTTATAGATAAATATAAAGAAAAAACATTGCTTATTCCTACTATGGGAGTACAAAGCACTGACTTTGAAATTAAGGAAGACAAGGCAATCTCTTTATATAAGGCCGGATACAAAAATGCCAAAACATATTTGATGAAATATCTGGAAGAAAAAGCTGTGTGAACAAGCAGATGTTGCTATATGTATTTCATTATTTGGGGCCATTTTATATTACTTATTAAATTTTCACAATATTTTGATTATTTATTGACATGTATATTAATTTATATTATAATGAATTCAAGATAAATTAATACAAAGAAGGGAGTGAGACCACCAGAAAATTAATTGCCAACATAAGTGGGAGGTGGTTTGGAAAACTTAATGTCAATTGAATGCGTCTTAGAAAAAAGCTAGGAAGTTCACCTAAAGTTTAATGTGGACTTCCTAGTTTTTTATTGTATAAAAAATTTTTTTATACATGATTATCACTTAATAATATTAAATCCATATTATATAATATATCCTACTATCTATGTTAAAAGGAGATATAATTATGGATGAAAAAATGATGTATTGCCCTCCCTCTCAAGATTGCAATGATGAGTGCAGATGTGTATTAAAAAAAGATGTTAAATTCCAGTGCTGTGAGGACTTTAAATGTGAAAATATATGCGGCGAAGTTAAATGTGAAGGAAGAATATTAAAAGTTAACGTAAAAATAAAAAAAGCCTGTATAGATAAGGCTGTCTCTATAGCGGTTCTGCTCTGTGAACAGGATAAAGTTATAGCTTTTAATGTTATAAAAGGTAAAAATGAATATTGGGATCAAAAAAATCGCTGCTGCACAGACACTGTTGAAAAAACCTTCTATTTTGTAATACCGGATGAGAATATCGCCAGAGAAAGATGTTTTACAATTAATGTATTAGCTCATTATATTGAAACCTGTATAGAGTGCCCTTGCAAATAAAGATTAAATGTAATTAAAGGAGATTCGCATTAATTTGCGAATCTCCTTTAATTAGTGACACTGACTTTACGGTTTTTTATTTGAAGTATCTATTAAGAAGTCCCTTAAATGCCATTCCATGTCTAGCTTCATCTTTGCACATTTCATGAACTGTATCATGAATAGCATCATAATTAAGCTGTTTAGCCCTTGTTGCCAGTTTTTTCTTGCCATCACATGCACCATATTCAGCTTCAACTCTCATCTCCAGGTTTTTCTTTGTACTTGGCAGAACTACCTCTCCTAAAAGCTCTGCAAATTTTGCTGCATGCTCAGCCTCTTCAAAGGCTATTCTCTTATAGGCCTCAGCAACTTCAGGGTAACCTTCCCTATCTGCCTGCCTGCTCATTGCCAGGTACATTCCAACCTCAGTACATTCTCCTGTGAAGTTTTCCTTTAAGCCTTGAAGTATTTCAGCATCTACTCCCTGTGCCACCCCTATTCTATGCTCATCAGCCCAATTTAAAACCTCATCCTTCTTCTCTATAAACTTTGCTTTTGGAGCTCCGCATTGAGGACATTTTTCTGGGGCCTCTTCTCCTTCATAAACATATCCACATACACTGCAAATAAACTTTTTCATTTTTATTTCCTGCCTTTCTATACTTTAATTTATTTATTATACATTCTTATCTACAATTGTTATTATATAATAATAATTTTCCTTTATCAAGTCTTTTTTAAAAATTTTTGATTTATTTTATTTTTTCATTTAAAATTTACTATATGGAGGATATTATGAATAGACTAGAGAAACTTAAAAGAAACATAAAATTAAATTATTTATTTACATTTTTGACTAAGCTTGATATTACAAATGGTGTATGGATGATATATTTAGCCTCCAAAGGAGTTTCACTGACTAAGCTTGGCATACTGGAATCTGTATTTCATATAACATCATTTTTTATGGAAATACCCACCGGAGCCATTGCAGATATATTTGGCAGAAAGTGCAGCAGGATTTTAGGCAGGTTTATGAAGATAATAGGTACAATACTGCTTATATCATCAAATTCATATATATTCTATTTGCTTTCCTTTGTCCTTACAGCTATTTCATATAATTTGGAGTCAGGAGCAGGAGATGCCCTTGTTTATGATTCTCTAAAGGAACTCAAGGTTGAAGACAGCTATATGAAAGTAAGCGGTACAAACGAGGTATTCTTTCAAGTTTCTGATACCCTTTCTCTGGTATTAGGAGGATATTTGGCAAATATAAATTATACCTATGCTTATGCTGCTTCAATTTTAGCAGCTTCTTTCGCTGTTGCAGAATCTTTTTTCTTTCAGGAGCCCTCTTCCTTTAAAGAGGAAGATAAAACAAGCTTGTTTAAACAAATCAGGGACAGCTTCAAAATTATATACAAAAATAAGAAAGTTGGATTTCTTATAATTTTTTCTTCCATGATTTCTATATTTGTAACAACTATATTTTTCTATTTCCAAAACTTTATAATCGGACAAGGGTATTCAAAGTTTTCGCTGGGGCTTATTTTAGCATCAGCTTCACTTCTCAGCGCGTTTTTCGCCTTTTATACTCACAAAATAGAAAGAAGATTAAAGGAAAAGGGAATATTAATTTATCTTCCCATTGTTTTATCCTTCAGCTTTTGGGGAATAGCTGCCACTAAATTTTATATATTTTTCTTTATTCTGGCCAATTCTGTTGAAAGTATAATATTTATAACAACCTCAGCTTATATAAATAAACTTATACCCTCTGATAAAAGAGCAACCATACTGTCAATGGAAAGTATGGTATTCAGCCTTTTTATGATTATTCTATTCCCTTTAGCAGGTAAATTAGGTGATTTATTTTCATTAACTTTCTCATTTTATATAATAGCAATACTTATTAGTATATTAAGCATAATAAACATACTAATGTTAACAGGAAGAAAAGGTTATTAAGCTGCAAAATTAAAAAGTCAGCAAATGCTGACTTTTAGTTTTAACTTTTTATTAAGTTTATACTTTTGGTATGAATCACCAGGTAACCAACAACTTTTATACATATTACCTGAATAGGAATCATTAAAACAGTCTTAATTAATCTAGCCGGAAGCAGTGCCAAATACCCCTTCCCCAGAATTATAGACAGCCAAAGGGTGTTCAATCCTAAATCTACTCCTATGCCTATAGCTAATACACATAATATTATCCTAAGGTAAGAATCCTTTCTATAAAGGAATATCCCATATAGGGCTCCTGAAATCAGAGCACTTAAAGTAAACCCCGGAAAATAGACTGCCTTTGGTAATAGAAGCATCCCAAGAATATCAGCTGATGCATAGGCTAGCCCTGCAGCTTTGGGACCAAATAAGATCCCTGTTATGGCCATTGGAATGAACCCAAGACCAATTCTAAGAGCTGGCGTTTCAATTGCAAAAAATCTGGTTAAGATAACCTCCATTGCAATAAGTAAGCTTATTATTATAAGCTTTTTAGTTTTACTCATCTCATCTCCTCCTTTTTACCACAAAAGAAGTGAGAATTCTTTTGTGGCAGCGGAATGCGATATACACAACACAAACTAAAATAGTCTTTCTTCCAGAGGCAACTTCCCGTCCTGCTGGTACTTAATGCACGTATATCTACTCTGCCATTTAGGGAAGCTTAATAGTAAGCCCCCATTTAATATTATTATATATTAAAAACTCATTTTGTCTATATTTTTTAAAAAATATAGATTTCACATTTATCTTTTAATCATAAAGAAAACGAAAACATACAATATAACTGAAATTTAATATATAATATTATTAGAAGGATTGGGGGTGGATATATGGATAATATTATCCGGACTTATTTTCATAAGCTCCTTACGGAAAGCAGTATTAAGAATGCAGGCATTGAAATTCCTGTAACTTTAAACTTAGAATCCTTTTTGCTAAACAGAGAAAGCGGAAACTTTCTGCTTAGTAACAGCCTTATCTCACTTTCTATTCTGAAAGCTAAAAAATCTTATGAACAAGCAAAAGACATTGGAGTTCATTCGCTTTATATTGGGTATCCCAGCTTTAAGGAGGATTTGCCTGAGACCGCATTTTCTTATAAGCCTCTTATATTATTTCCGGTTAATATCTTAGCTAAAAACAGTTTATGGTATATAACCAACAACAGAGAAATGGATATCATGTTAAACTACAAATTAATATACCAGTATTTTGTTTCAAACCATCTTGAATCTGATTATTTTAAAATGGAATTTGAAGACTTGAATCAATTTGGAGAAAATAAACTGGCTGGTATTTTAAATTATCTTAATGAAAACAATTTTAAAGCTTTAGATAACCTGATCTATAAGGCCAGTCTATGTCTTATTTCCTCATCATTTTCATTGTTTAAGGATTACGAGAAATTACTATCATGTAATAAAATATGCTGCCTTTTTGAAAATCTTTTTAATGAACCGGTAAATAAAGACCATGAAGTAAATTCTTCCAACGTTACATCAAAGGATCTATTTCTGATATCCCGTCTTAATTCCAACCAAACAAATGCAGTAATAGCTGCAAACACTTTAAGTCAGGTAATATTAACCGGTACAAAGGGAAGCGGGAAAAAGGAAGCTATTTCAAATATAATTTGTGACAGCCTGGCAAAAGAAAAAAATGTTCTGGTAATATCAGAAAATAAAGAGGCCCTGCTTAGCATTTACCACAGGCTCAGCAAAATCAATAATAAAATCTGTCTCCTATTTGATGATCCTTATAATATATCAGCCAAGATAAAATTTCAGATGAATATTAAAAGGGAAAAACAATCCGGAAGAATATTATCTCAGATAATAAGCAAATCCGGGAATTTAGAAAGGAAAATAAAATCAATAACAGATATGGAACAGGTTTTATACAAAAAAAGGCCTTATGGCTTATCACTTCAGGAAATGTACAGCAAGGCAGAAGCAATAAAGGACAAAGAGGATTACAGGTATGAAGCCTTCAAAAAATTCCAATCAAAAAAAATATTTCAGAAGTTTACTTACAGTCAGCTGAAAGCATCTATTTCCGGGTTAGGAAATCAAATAGTAAGTAGATATGAAGAATATAGAAATTTAATTCGGGATTATCCATATCTGCTAAAAATAAAGAATGATGCTGATACTTCAAAATTGGAGATTATATATATTAACAGAGAAGATATAAAGGCTGCATTTTACAGTCTTTATCAAAATATTAAAGAACTGGAAAATTTCTCAATTATAGCTTTGCTTAGTTTAGGGAAAAATTTCAATGTATCAAAACAGGACATTTTAGCTGCTGCAGAAAAAGTACTAAATATATCAGCAGATAATTTACCTTCTAAATCTAAAAACAGATTGATTCATTTTATAAAGTATAAGAGCAGAAAATCTGATGAAATATTTAAAATCCAAATTGAAGAAAAAGCAGAAACTCTGACAGCTTATTTTGATATGATATTAAATTATATGGAAATTATATCTATATTAAAAGAATTTTTAAATAATGATTTTTATAATGAATTAATAGATGATGCCCTAAATGGACTTAATACATCTGATTCACTAAATAGCTTGTTTGAAGCCCTGGGAAAATTTGATATTTATAAAAAGTATGCTGATACCATTCTGGTTTTAAATGATCTGGACCGATTAATACTTTCTTATTCATATGAAAATAGTGAGCCTGTCTTTGATAATAATACTCTGATTAATCATATATTAGATTTCTCCATATTATCTCAGATAAAATATATTGAAAACCAAGCCAGCGAAAAGAAATCTCTTTTTACCTACTTAAAATATAATGAGCTGAAAGATTCCATAGCCAGCTTCAGGGCCGAAAAGAACAATCTTACCTGGGATTATATAAATCAGATTTGGGACAGTATGCTTTTAGAAATATCTGCTTCAGCAGAATTTACAAATCTTAAAGATGATTTAAAAAATGGCTTGATAGTTAAAACTTTATTCAGTAAATACAGTAAAATACTGATGAACTTATTCCCGGTTATTTTAGCTGCTCCTGAGAATGTTTCAGACATTCTGCCCTTAGAGAATATGTTCAGCTTAATAATTTATGCAGATTCCTCACAAATTTCAATTCCTAGAGCTGTCCCCTCTTTATTCAGGGGAAATAAGCTGATAGTATCTGGAGATGCAATGTCTATAACTTCCGAAGACTCTCTTCTTAATAAATGCAAAGATAAATATTATAATGTTTTCTTGAACTACAACTATACATCAGAAAGAGAAGATATTCTGGCATTTCAAAATAATTTTTTTTACCGGAATTCTATTGTTATTTCTCCGGATTTAAGGAAGAGGCAAAAGAAACATCCCGGAATAGAATTAATAAATATTGATAATGCCATAGATAAGATTTGCAAAGCCATAATGGATGGTAATTTAAGCAGGATTGGAATAGCAGCATTTTGCCAAAAGGATAGGGAGTATATTAACAGGGAGCTGGTTAAGCAGGAAATATATATAAATAAAAATTATATAATTGCACCAGATAAACCATTTTATACTTACATGGATACAATATTTATTTTTACTTCAGGCTTTTCATCAATGGAAAACAATTATAAATGTAATATTCTTAATATGGCAGTATCTTCAGCCAGAAGGAAAGTATACCTGATATATCAGGATAGTACGGATGAAATAGTAAATAAATATAAAAATTATAATAATATTATTAATTTACCAAAGCATACAAAACCACTTCCCAAAAATAAGGAGTGGCTTATAAATAAACTTATCAGTTTAGGCTATAATATATCCTTTGATTTAGGATACCCTCCCAATATAGACATAGGCATATATGATAAATCCGGCAGATATATTTTAGGGATAATATTTGATAAAGAAATTTTATACCCGCTTTCACTGATAAGATTTTATGAATGCATGGGATGGAAAATATACCGTGTATGGAGCCGGGATTTGTGGCTGGATAAAACTTCAGTCATAAATAATATTATTAAAATAATCGGACCTTTTCTAAAATAATTAGAAATGTAGGTTTTTTTAATCTGATTTTAATCTTCTGCTTATTTTTATTTAATATTTCTCCTATATTATAAAAATATAAAATAAATGAGGAAATTGCATAATTTAAAAATTTATTTTCATCAAAACCAGCCAGAATATAATTATGCAATTCCCCTAAATAAAATTTTTAGGAGGAATAAAAAATGTCAGCAGATTTAAATTTAGTTGATGAATTAAGAAAAAGGGCAAATGTTTCATATCAGGAGGCAGTGGATGCATTAGAGAAATGTGATAATAATCTTTTAGATGCTCTTGTCTATCTGGAAAAGGGAAATAAAATAAAATCAGAAAATAAGTGCAGCTCAAATGGATTTTTCAGCTGGGTAAAAGAAATAATCAGAAAAGGAAACAGGATAAAGTTTATCGTATCAAAAGAGGACAATAATGTTATCAGCATTCCTTTAACTGCAGCTATAATTATTACTATATTTGCACCTTATATTACCTTTGTAGGGCTTATTATTGCCCTTGCTACTAAGCATAATATAAAATTCAAAAAAGAATCCGGAGAGGAAACCTCAGTAAATAAGGTAATTCAAAATATTTCTGAAAATATTAAATAGCCTGATATTCGGGCTATTTTTTTGTTATAATCTAATTAAACAATTATTTTCCGGAGGCTTAATATGGATAAAATTTTAATAATAGAAGATGAAGAAAAAATAGCCAGGTTTATTCAATTAGAACTTATTCATGAGGGCTATGAAGTAAAAATTGAAGGAGACGGCAGATCCGGGCTTAATACTGCTGTATCTGAAAACTTCAGCCTTATCCTGCTGGATGTTATGCTGCCCTCATTAAACGGCATGGAGGTTCTAAGAAGGATAAGACAGGATTCACAGGTTCCGGTTATCATGCTGACAGCCAAGGATGAAATCACAGACAAGGTAATGGGTCTTGACCTGGGTGCAGATGATTATATAACAAAACCCTTCGCCATAGAAGAACTTTTGGCAAGAATAAGGGTTTCATTAAAAAGAAACAGAAGCATTAAACCAAAAGAAAATATAATAAAATCATCAAACATCACCCTTAACCTGGATAATTACTCCGTTTATTACAAGGATGAAAAAATAGAACTTACAAAAACTGAGTTTGAGTTTTTAAGATATTTAATGGAAAATGAAGATATTGTTTTAACAAGGGATAAAATATTAGACAAGGTATGGGGCTATGATTATTTAGGAGATACAAATGTAGTTGATGTTTATGTAAGATACCTAAGGTCTAAGCTGGACGATAAATATAATATAAAGCTGATTCATACTGTGAGAGGGGTAGGTTACCTGTTTAAAAATGAAGATATTTAAAATATTTGTTTATATCTTTAAAACAATATTCATTATCATAAAGTATACTTTCAAACTTCTTTTCAGCGGTTTAGATAAAGTGATATCTGACATTAAAAAAAATCTAAGATTTTCCCTTAATTTTAAAATCACTGCAGCCTATACACTTTTATTTTCAATTATCTTATCCGTTGTAAGCTTTACTATTTTCATTGGATTTAATTATTTTCTTGAATATCAGGGAAAGCAAAAGGCTGAAGGCTATAAAAACTATTATGAAGCCAGAATAAAAAATAATGATTTGAATAATTTAGAAATGTCCCCTATCCTAAATTATGATGAAACAGATATTTCAATTTGGAAAAATGACAAAACAATATACAAAAGCAGTGACAGCAAAACAGAATATACTGAAGAGTATAATATGGAAACTCTTTGGATTGGCAGCGAAAGAGTTATAGCCGATGTATATTATTTAGATATTAATGGCAGCTCATATAAAATTCAAATAATAAAGAGCCTTAAAAAGGAAACCTACTATTCTTCTGTACTGGGGCTGGCTTTGGCCTTAATTGATATATTTATAATCTGGATTTCACTGATAACGGGCTCTAAGACCAGCAGGCGGGTACTTAAGCCCATAGATGCCATGACGGATACTGTAAAGAAGATATCCATATCAAAGCTAAGTACCAGGCTTAACGTTGAAGGTACACAGGATGAGCTTAAAGACCTTTCAAGAACATTTAATAATATGCTGGACAGGATTCAGGAGTCTTACGAAAAGGAAAACCAGTTTGTGTCTGATGCCTCCCATGAACTCCGTACCCCTATTGCTGTAATCCAGGGATATATAAATCTTTTAGACCGCTGGGGGAAAAATGATAAAGAGATACTGGATGAAGGAATAACAGCTATAAAGAAAGAAACGGAAAACATGAAGGACTTAGTTGAAAAGCTTCTGTTCCTTGCCAGAGCAGACAAGAATACTCAGATTGTAAATAAAGAAGATTTTAATATAAATGAAGTTATTGAAGAAGTTGTAAAGGAAACAAAGATGATAGATGATAACCATAATATTTCCTATGAAGGGGTTGGAGATATTATTATAAACGGAGATATTAAGTTAATTAAGGAAATGTTCAGGATATTTATAGATAACAGCATTAAATATACTAACCCGGGAGGAGAAATAAAAATAACCTCTTCATTAAATAATAATAAGGCTGTATTTACTATATCCGATAATGGAACAGGAATAAAAAAAGAGGACCTGCCCTATATATTTGACAGGTTCTACAGAGCAGATAAATCAAGGACTAAAAAAAGCGGTGGAACAGGCCTTGGGCTTTCCATAGCTAAATGGATTGTAATGATTCATAACGGAGAGATTTCAGTTGAAAGCAAATTAGATTATGGTACTAAAATTATTATAACTTTGGATGGTAAAACTGTCTCCCTGGGGTAAAAAATTCATGAAAAATTGTATCCATGAGATAGGAGGAAAAGTTTATGAATAAAGAACGTACTTTCAGAATACTTCTTTTATTTTTCTTAATTTTTTGTTTCTCCATTTTATGTTACAAAATAAGATTTCCTTACAGGATATCTGAGAAAAACACAAAGTCTATTTATTGTGAATAATTTGTATTCTATGAGTGTTCGGCGGGTACCGTAACATTACAATCCGATAAGGGAGGATTCTATAAGAATATAGCAGCACCTAAGTCAGCAGAATTTATTCATAAATTTATTACAGATAATAAAATCAATCCTTACTAAGTTTCAGTTTCTATTATAATCAAGCCATGCCCCATCTTATTTCAGGCATGGCTTTAGTTTAATTTATCCCCTTATATTTTTTACACACCTTACAGTAATTGCAGTGAGAACTACAAGTCCGCCTGTTAAGCTCCAAAATCCAGGTTTTTCGCCAATGAAAATAAATACCCATACCGGATTTAAGATTGGCTCTAATATGGGAATTAAAATTCCTTCCAAAGCTGAAACATTCTTTATTGCCTCTGAATAGAATATGTAGGATATACCCAGCTGGAATACTCCGAGAAGGATGAGTCCTAATATGCTGGTTCCTGATGGTACCTTCCCAATCAGAAATGGCATTCCAATAATTCCTGTTAATATATTTCCATAAATAACAAGATTAATAGGTTTCCCGTCCTTCAATTTTCTTAAAAAAATTGCAGTAAGTGCAAAGCCAACACCACTGAGTATTGCCAGGATATTGCCTAAAATGCTGCCTCCTGCCAGTTTATCAAAGAAAAACAGGCTCATTCCTAAAACAACAATTAAAATTGTAAACCAGTCGTAGGCTGTTATCTTTTCATTCAGAAAATAAGCACTTAAGAGTGCTACATAAACAGGCGCAGTATACTGAAGAAGTATGGCATTAGCAGCGGTTGTCATCTTTGTAGCAGATACATAGAGTATAACTGTTGAAGTATAAGATAAAGCTCCAAAGGCTTCATACTTTTTTATCTTAAAATCAGGTACTCCCATTACAATCATTATAATTATTGCTGCAATAATGCTTCTTCCTGCTGCTATTGCAACTGAGTTTAAGTCTACCAGCTTAATTAAAAGCCCTCCCATACTCCACAGGAGAGCGGTTATTACAAGATAAATAATAGCTCTTAATCTTTTGTTCTTAGTCATTTAAATCAATATTTCCTCTTCTTTTTTATTTTTCCTTTTAATTATAATAACCAACAGAATAATAATCAACAAAATTACTGCAGAGGTTAAAATTATTCTAACCGTATTTGGCACCTTCAGTGTCAGGTTTATATTATTATTTTTGCCAGGTACCAGCTTCCATGTATATGTCTTTTTATCTTTCGAAACAGATGCTGCATTACTATTTATTGCCTTCATTGGTGTAGTAATAATAAAATCAAAGCTGATGCTTTTTATGAACATATCCTGAAGCTTTTTCTCATCCTCAGAAATATTAGTATCTGATGCTATGGAAGACATGTCTAAATTCGTATTTATTGTATATTTATTAAAAAAGAAACCTTTATCCACCTTTAATGAATCATTTCCGCTTAGAACTGCTTTATCAGATAGTTTAATCTCCTTTATGCTTTTATCCAGGTCACTATAATGATTTTTTCCAACTATTCCTGAATAAGTATCATCAGTGTAATCGCTTACCTTATACCCTTCCTTTTTTAAAGAGGTCTTAAGCTCTGCAAATGGATCTGCTCCTCCCATCATAGAATACAGAGACTTTTCCATTCCCAAGCTTATCTCTACATCTGCTGTTTTATCTTTATTTATAGTTAAGTGAACTTTTCCCTTAACACAGCCTGTAAGGCTGACAGCCAATAGTATGGTCAGTAAAACCCCAATTAACTTTTTCAAAATATCCCCCCTCCATAAAAAAACACTATCTTATTAATCTTACACCTTTCATATAATTATTTCATTACAATTTATATTTATATATACTATACACGCCGAAAATAATAATACTTAATGTATAAAATTATACTAATAAAATTATTTGTGATATAATTTTATTAGTATATTTTGGAGGAGTGATAAAATGAGTTTCAGATGGGATTTAAGTAATCTTTATACTTCCTTTGAATCAGAAGAATTTACAAAAGATTATAGTTCTTTAGATAAGGATATAGAGACTCTTAATAATTTTGCCCAAAATAATTTTAGAGAAGAAAGTGCAGTTAATATTTTAGGTTTTATAAAGCTTTTAAATTCTTTCTACAGCAAGTTTACCAGACTCTATAATTATGCAGAATTAACATTAAGTGTAGATGTAAACGATAAAACAGCTCAAAGATATGATGAACTTCTGTTTAAAAAGCTGCCTAAAATTAAAAAGGCGGAGGTAATGTTCAAAAAGTATCTGGGATTAATAGATGACATAGATGCACTGATTGAAAATAATGAAGGACTTAAGGAATTCGAATTCTTCATAAAGGACTGCATAAAGGAAAGCCGCCATATTTTATCTGATGATGAAGAGGTTATAATTGCTAAACTTCAGACTACAGGATCAAATGCTTTTTCTACCCTACATAACCAGGCAACATCAAATCATTTAGTAGACATTAATTTAGAAGGTGAAGACAAAAAGCTTCCTCTTCCATATGTAAGAAATCTGGCTTATTCAGATAAGGCTGAAGTAAGGAAAAAGGCCTATGAAGCAGAGCTAAAATCTTATAAAAATATAGATCTGGCATCCGCTGCCTGTCTTAATGGAATAAAGGGAGAGGTAATAACACTTTGTCGTGAAAGAGGCTATGAGTCTCCTCTTCATATGACACTGGAGAGGTCCAGAATGGAAAAGGAAACCTTAGATGTTATGCTTCAGGCTATGACTGAGAGCCTGCCCTATTTCAGAAAATATTTAAGTAAAAAGGCAGAACTGTTAGGCCACAAGGAAGGGCTTCCATTTTATGATCTTTTCGCGCCGGTTAAGTTAAGTGATAAAGAGGAAAGAACATTTACCAGAGAGGAAGCAAGAGCTTATATAATTAAAAACTTTGGTACATTTTCACCTAAGCTTGCTGCTTTTGCAGATAAAGCATTTGAAAATAAATGGATTGACGGAGAAATAAGAGAAGGGAAACAAGGTGGTGCATTCTGTGCCGGTATTCATGCTCTGGGAGAATCCAGGATAATGGCTAATTTTAATGGTACATTAAATGACGTTTTAACCCTGTCTCATGAGCTAGGTCACGGCTATCACGGAGAATGCCTTAAAAATGAAAGCTACTTGAATTCAGATTATCCTATGCCAATTGCGGAAACTGCCTCCATATTCTGCGAAACTATAGTCAAAAATGCAGCAATTAAGGAAGGAAGCCGGGAGGAAGCATTTTCAATATTAGAAGGCAGCATATCAGATGCCTGCCAGGTAATAGCTGATATAATGAGCAGATATTATTTTGAAACAGCACTGTTTAAAATAAGAGATGATCACGCACTATCTGTCGATGAGCTAAAAGATGAAATGATAAAAGCTCAGCTTGCAACCTATGGTGATGGCCTTGATAAAAACTTCCTGCATCCATATATGTGGATATGCAAGCCTCATTATTACTATGTAGATTCAAACTTCTATAATTTCCCTTATGCCTTTGGGCAGTTATTTGCAAAGGGATTATATGCTATATACCTGGAAAAAGGGCAGGAATTTGTAGAAGAATATGATAAGCTTTTAGCCATTACAGGCAAAAAATCAGTTGCAGATGTAGCCAAGATAATGAATGTGGATGTTAACTCCATTGAATTCTGGAGAGGTTCATTAAAGCTTATTGAAAATGAAATAGATGAGTTCGTAAATATGTAAATAAAAGGTGCTGCCTGGATTACAAATCCGCTTTAGGCAGCACTTTTATTTTGTTAACAAAAACGCTTCCTGTTTATGCAGGAAGCGTTTTTAGCTTAATTATTCTTTCCAGTGAATTTAAAATATTCTGGCGGACATTACCCATTAAACAATTTCCCTTATTTAAAATATGTTACTCCAGCCTGGAATATTTTCTGATCCTTATCTCCATATATATTTGATGATACGTTGGCGCCTATCCTTTCTGAGTGGCCCATCTTTCCAAGTATCCTTCCGTCTATGGAGGTTATCCCTTCTATAGCATAGCAGGAACCGTTTGGATTATATTCTATATCTAAGGATGGCTTATTTTCATCATCTACATATACAGTAGCTACCTGACCATTTGCAAACAGTTTTTCAGCCTCCTCCTTTGAAACAATGAATCTTCCTTCTCCATGGGATACAGGAATAGAATGGACATCCCCCGGATTTACTTTAGAAAGCCAGGGTGACAGGTTGGAAACTACCTTCGTACTTACTATTTTAGATACGTGTCTTCCTATATTATTAAAAGTAAGAGTTGGGTAGCTGTCCTTCATTTCTCTTATATCTCCGAAAGGTACTAAGCCTAATTTAACTAAGGCCTGGAAGCCGTTGCATATTCCCAGCATAAGTCCGTCTCTTTTATATAAAAGCTCCATTACAGCTTCTTTTATATATTCATTTCTAAATACTGCCGCTATGAATTTGCCGCTGCCTTCAGGTTCATCTCCTGCACTAAAGCCTCCTGGTATCATAATAATTTGAGATTTGTTTATCATATTTACCATATCTTCTATTGAAGACTTAATATCCTGGGAAGAGCCGTTTCTAAATACAAATACATCTGCCTCTCCACCGACTTTTTCAAAAGCTCTCTTTGAATCATATTCACAGTTTGTTCCTGGAAATACCGGAATGAATATCTTTGGCTTAGCTATTTTAATTTTTGTAGATACTTTAACTCCGCCTTTATAAAGCTTATCTATTACTTCACCCTTAACTTCCTTTGTCTTTGTCTTGAATATTTTTTCCAATGGTTTTTTATACTCTGCATATAAATCATCCAGGTTTAAGGACATATCCTTATATGATATATAAGGTTTTTCTATGGTTTCGCCTATAACCTGATAATTTAGTCCGGATAGTTCTTTTTCTATCTCCACATCTATAAGCTCAAGAATTACACCGCCGTATTCCTTTTTAAACAAATCATCTTCTGACAGGCTGCCGGAAAGCTTAACTCCTATTTTGTTTCCAAAGGCCATCTTAGATACTGCCTCTGCTATTGCACCGTCTCTTACGGATCTTGCAGATAATATATATCCTTTTTCATTTAAATCCAGTACTTTATCAAAGTTCTCAGTCATCTGACTAAAATCAGGCAGATCATTTGAAAGCCTGTTAACCTTAAGCATAACCAGCTTGCTTCCTGATTTTTTAAGAGAAGAAGATATTATCTTGTCTGCATTTTGGTAGGTTACTGCAATGGAAACTAAAGTTTCCGGAACATTTATATCCTTAAAGGTTCCGCTCATGGAGTCTTTTCCGCCAATTGCAGGTATATTTAATTTTTTCTGTGTATACAGTGCTGCTAAAAGTGCAGATAGTGGTTTACCCCAGTTTTCTTTTTCCTTTCCAAGTCTCATAAAGAATTCCTGGAAGGAAAACCTTACTTTTTTGTAGTCTCCTCCTAAGGCTGCCACCTTTGCTAAGGATTCAACAATTGAGTAAACAGCTCCATGGAACGGGCTCCAGGAACATATATATGGATTATAGCCATAGGTCATAATAGAAGCTGTTTCGCAGTTTCCATCAAGTACCGGTAAAGTAGCTGCCATTCCTTCTTCCGGAGTTCTTTGGTACTTTCCTCCAAAGGGAAGAAGAACACTTCCTGCTCCTATGGTTGAGTCAAATCTTTCAGCTAATCCCTTCTGAGAACAAATATTTATATTTTTTAACACATTAATCCATTTTTCTTTAACATCAGCTCCAGCTTCTGTGGTATCCAGATAAGAAATAGCTGCAGGCGCTTCGATTTTAGCATCAGTTATTCCGCTGACTCCGTTTGTATTTAAAAAATCTCTGCTTAAATCTACTATTATTTTTCCATCTAGTACCATTTTAAGCCTATTGTCATTAGTAACATAGGCAACCTTTGTAGCCTCCAGGTTTTCCTGTTTTGCATATTCAATGAATTTATCAGCGTTTTCCTTATCAATAACTACTGCCATTCTCTCCTGAGATTCTGATATGGCAAGCTCTGTTCCGTCTAAGCCTTCATACTTTTTAGGAACCTTAGTTAAATCTATATATAAGGAATCAGAAAGCTCTCCTATGGCAACTGCTACTCCGCCGGCACCAAAATCATTACACTTCTTAATTAATCTTGAAACTTCTTTCTTTCTGAATAGTCTTTGAATCTTTCTCTCTGTAGGAGGATTTCCTTTCTGAACTTCAGCGCCGCAGGTTAATATTGATTCTTCATTGTGTTCCTTTGAAGATCCTGTAGCACCGCCGCAGCCGTCGCGTCCTGTCCTTCCTCCAAGAAGTATTATTATATCTCCCTCCATTGTCTTTTCTCTTACTATGTTTTCCTTTGGAACGGCTCCAATTACTGCTCCCAGTTCCATCCTTTTAGCTTTAAAGCCTGGGTGATATATTTCTGTAACCTGACCGGTAGCAAGACCTATCTGATTTCCATAGGAGGAATATCCATGGGCTGCTCCCAGTGTTATCTTTCTTTGGGGCAGCTTTCCTGCTAAGGTATCTTCAATTTTTTCTGTAGGATCTCCGCTTCCTGTTATTCTCATAGCCTGGTAAACATAAGATCTTCCGGAAAGAGGATCTCTTATTGCTCCTCCAAGACAGGTAGCAGCGCCTCCAAAGGGCTCTATCTCTGTAGGATGGTTATGAGTTTCATTTTTAAACATAAGAAGCCATTTTTCTTCTTTTCCGTTTATTATGGCAGGAATTTCAATGCTGCAGGCATTTATCTCATCTGACTCATCAAGGTCATTTAAAATGCCTTTTTTCTTTAATTCCTTCATGCCTATAACAGCTATATCCATTAAGTTAATGTCCTTTTTTCTGTCTCCATAAACATACCTTCTGGAATCCAGGTATCCATCATATGCTTCCTGGAATAAATCCTTGTACTTTCCTTCTTCTATTTCTACATTATTTAATATTGTTGAAAAAGTTGTATGTCTGCAGTGGTCTGACCAGTATGTATCAATTACCTTTATCTCAGTCCATGTAGGGTTTCTTTTCTCTTCGTTTTTAAAATAATCCCTGCAGAACTTAATATCATTAAAGCTCATGGCAAATCCATTTTCACTGTGGAACTTTTCTAATTTAACCTGAGACATTGTAATGAATTCAGGAATTTCTTTTATTTCTTCTCCCCTTTGAAGCTCTGTCTTAAGTGAGGATGGCTTCATAAGAGAAGCTTCTCTTGAATCTACTTTATTTATTAAGTATTCTTTTACTTTAATAAAATCCTCTTCACTTATATCTCCATCTATTACAAATACTTTTGCATACTTAATTTCAGGTTTTTCTCCCTCTGAAATAAGCTGAACACACTGAATCGCTGAGTCTGACCTTTGATCATACTGCCCAGGCAGATATTCTTGAGCAAATACCTTGTTTCCTCCTTCAACAGGGAAGGTTTCTTTATATAAATTATCAGCCTGAGGCTCTGAAAATATTGTATATAATGCCTTGTCAAAAACATTATCCTCCAAGCCCTCTATATCATACCTATTTATTATTCTGATTTTTTTAATGTTTGTAAGTCCCAGACTAAGCTTTATATCATCTAATATGTCTCTTCCTTCTACATCAAAGCCTTCTTTTTTCTCTACATAAATTCTTTTTACTTTATCCATAACAGTCTCCTTTATACGAACATTGTATTATATATATAATTTATCATTCGCTATAATTATAACATATAGACTTTTAATTTTGAATATAATTCGTTAAAAAATTTGCTGATGCAAAGATCTAAAGAACCTTAGGTTTCCGCAGGCGGCATTCATGTGCCTTTGCATCCTCCTGAAACCAGTGGGAAGTACCTTCCCTGCACACATCCTTTTTTACTCTATAAAAAAGTTAAAACAATAGAGACTCTAATTCTTAGAGTCTCTGATTATCTTATATTTAGGTATGTTTCCAGCTGATTTTTCATTTTATCTGCTTCCTCTTCATCAAAATCTTCTATAATGAATTTATTGCCATCCTCAGTATATGTAAAATCTCCATAACCATTAGAGGAAAGGTAATCGGATATAGTTGAAATGTCCTCACTTTCAGCATATAAAACCTTTCTCCCTACAAAATCATCATTTACATACACATCATAGGAATCATGTTCTATTATGTCTTCATTCTCATCTCGAATATTAAAAAAAGGAATAAAAGCCATATTACTTCTCCTTTCATAAAGATTCTTATTTTATTATCTCCAAAATAACAATATCTATTCTTTATTCTTAAATTTGGGTATAATAAAGGCAGGAGGTGATTTTTATGAAAAGAGAACTAAAAGGAAGAGACTATAGCTTTCTTGAAAATGAGCTTGACTATCTTAAAAAAAATGAAAAAATTGGTGAAAAAACTTACAAAGAAATTCTTGATGAGTACACAATAAAGGAAGGAGCCAATTTCATAAGAATAGTTCTTATAATCGGAGCGGTTTTAATAGGCCTTGGTGTAATCACATTCATTGGCAGCAACTGGCTGTATCTTTCAAGACCTGAAAAATTCCTGATAATTATTGTGTTTTACCTGACCTCAGCATTTTTCTCCTTTAAAACAAGAATTAAATATCCGAAAACCTCAAGAAGCCTGGTTTACCTTACTTTATTAATATATGGAAGCGGTATATTCCTGGTACTGCAGATGTTCAGCTTCAGTCTGGATTATGCTTACGGTTTTTTTTACTTCGCACTGGGAGTTCTGCCTGCAGCACTTTTATTTAAAGACAATCTTATATTCATTGCAGATACAATATTATTCATAATATTCATATATTCCTATTATAATTTTCGCCAATATCCTTATATAATTTTAATAGTAATACCCGTTCTATACTTAATAAATAAAAAATACCTGGATTTATCCTGGAATATCCTGTTTATTAATTTTCTTACAATAAATTCTTTAATACTGCTATTTAATAAATTTGATTACAAGGCTATAGCTATTTTATGGATTATGCTTTTCACAGGGCTTCTATTCTTTTACCTGCCTTTTAAAGAGAACCTTATTTTTCATAGGTTTACAGGAATAATGATGATAGGGATAACAGGCATATATATAACAATTCCTGATGCCTGGCAGGATACAACAATAGCTTTTTTAAAAAATAACAGCAAAGTAATAACAGTAATTTTTTCAATTATTTTTATGCTGTACCTGCTGTACCTGACAAAAAAACAAAATTTACTTGCTCTTGTATTTATCTGCATACTCATATTCAGGTACTACGTAGACACACTATTTAACTACCTTCCAAAATCAATGTTTTTCATAATAGGCGGAGGAATTCTTTTATTCTTTGGCTTCTATTTTGAAAGATTAAGAAAAAATAAGGGAGGGATAATAAATGACTGACAGGAAAAAATATTTTTTATATATTATAATTCCGCTTATTATACTTCTCATCCTCTCTGTTTCTCCTATATTTATCAATTTATTCGGGAAAAGCTTCAGCCTGAAAGGTCAAGTTTACAGAGAAGGAAATAATCAAAATACAGCATATATAAATTATGAGATAGCTGAAACAGAGAATAAATTTTTCAAGGTTGATCAGCAGATAAATTCCTATATGTACGTCTATCTTGAAGAAAAAAATGGATTCTGCATAATAAAGGATATTAAGGATGTTAAACCAAGTGAAGGCATCTACCTTAAGGGAAAAATTAATTATTACAGCTCAGAATCTAAGCCGGATGCTTCAGAGAATAAAGTAAACATTTATTACGACATACAGACATATTTCCTTTCAAAGGGAGAAAAAGACATTAAAGACGGAGACAAGGTAAAGGTCAACCTGAAATTCTTTCTTGGTAAAACTATTGTTAAGTCTATAGAAAAATTAGAATAGGTTTTAAGCTGCCCTTTAATAAGGCAGCTTATTTAAATCTAATCTGAAAATAAGGCAGGCCAGCATATTAATACAATTATTTTTCATCGCCGCTATTTAGTAATTTACTGCTTATTATTTGATATTTATTTTCTTTAGTATTAGAATTATGGAGTGGCAGGAGGTTATTATGAATATATCGAAATCTTTCCCCGCATTAACCCATAAAAACTTCAGATACTTTTTTATCGGATCCTGTATTTCTTTAATAGGGACCTGGATTCAGAATACTTCTCAGTCCTGGCTTGTATTAACACTTACGAATTCTCCCGTGAAATTAGGTATTGTAACAGCTCTACAGTTTACTCCGCTGCTTCTCTTTTCACTGTTTGCAGGAGCAGCCATTGACAGAGTTTCAAAAAAGAAATTACTCATTATAACCCAGTCAACCATGATGCTTCTGGCACTGGTATTAGCAGTTTTAGTATTTACCGGGAAAATAAAATACTGGCACATTTTAATATTAGCTGCGCTTCTGGGTTTTGTAAACACAGTGGACATGCCTACAAGGCAGTCCTTTGTAATTGAAATGGTAGGCAAGGATGATCTTTTAAATGGCATTGCCTTAAACTCCTCTATGTTTAACGGAGCAAGACTTATAGGACCTGGCATAGCTGGACTTTTAATATATTATCTTGGCTTTCCCCTTTGTTTTTTCCTTAATGCAGTAAGTTTTATTCCTCTGATATTTGGAATAATGAGGATGAAAATTAATGAAACAAGAATTTTAGCTGACAAGGAAATGAGCTTTAAATCTATCTTATATGATATAAAAGACGGAATAATTTATATAAGCAGAAAAGATGAAATTTATAGAACGGTTATACTAATTGCCATAGTTGGAACCTTTGCCATGAATTACAGCGTTCTTATTCCTCTCTTAGCAAAAATGGTTCTGCACAGCGGCTCCCAGGGCTATGGTTATCTGATGTCTGCCATGGGAGCAGGCTCCTTAATATCAGCTCTTATAATTGCAGCTAAAAGCAAAAAGCCTGAAAGAAGCGTACTTTACATAAGTGCCTTTGTAATTTCATTATTACTTTTATTAATTGGCTTTATTAAAATATATTTCTTAGGAATACTTCTTTTATTCCTGATGGGAATATTTAATGTAAAGTTTTCAACTACGGCAAATACAAGGATTCAGCTGGCTTCCTCAAATGAATACAGGGGAAGAGTAATGAGCGTTTATTCTCTTGTTTTTGCAGGGGTTACACCTATTGGCAGTTTATTTTCAGGAGGTATCAGTGATCGGTTTGGGGTATCTAATGCTTTTATAATATCAGCTATTGTTACAGCTTTTTTGTCAATCATTTTATTGTTAACTAAAAATAGAAGCAGAAATTAAATTTCTGCCCGGATTGCGGACAATATAATTAAGCTTCTTCACATTTTTGCAGCGGATATGGAAGAGATAAATAATCCATATTAAAAAAGGCACTATGTATGATTTTTCACACATAGTGCCTTTAATTTTTTATTTATGCTGCTGCCTCATTTTCCGAAGCCTTTTTTTTGCTTGCTGCTATTAAGAATATTGCAAGAGCTGCAACAGCTGCTGCTATTCCTGCTGGATAGGAAATAGCTGTAGCTAATTTGAATCCTTCTGGTGCCATCAGTATGTATGTGATTGAAACTGCTGTCATAAATGTGGCAGGAACAGTCGCAATCCAGTGGAATCTCTTATTAACTACCAGATACATTGCGCTGGCCCAAAGAACTATCATTGCCAATGTCTGATTTGACCAAGCAAAATATCTCCAAATAATATCGAAATTTATTTTAGTTAATATAAATCCTATAATAAAAAGTGGAATACTTATCATAAATCTATTTTTAATTGGTCCCTGCTTATAGTTTAAGAAATCTGCAATTGTAAGTCTGGCACTTCTAAATGCTGTATCTCCGGAAGTTACCGGGCAGGCTACAACACCAAGTATAGCTAATGCTCCTCCAACTTTTCCGAGAAGTGTATTTGATATGGTACTAACTACCCAACCTTGTCCGCCATGAGCTGCCATTTGCTTTGCTAATTCTCCTGTGCTGCCGAAGAATGCCATAGCTGCAGCCGCCCATATTAGAGCAACAATGCCTTCAGCCAGCATAGCACCGTAAAATATCTTTCTTCCCTGCTTTTCACTTGTTATACATCTTGCCATTAAAGGAGACTGAGTTGAATGGAAGCCTGATATTGCTCCGCAGGCAATTGTTATAAACATTAAAGGCCAGATCGGCAGATTCTTAGGGTGCAGATTTGTTAATGTTATTTCCGGAATATTATATCCGCCAAAAATTATACCGCCGCTTACACCAAGTGCCATTACTAATAGTGCTAAGCCAAATATAGGATATATTTTTCCTATAAGCTTGTCTATTGGAAGCAGTGTAGCAAGTACATAGTAAGCAAATATTACATAAATCCAGAAGACTTTGTTTAATGCTGCTGGTGTTAGTCCTGCCAATAGAGCTGCAGGTCCTGTAATAAATACAACTCCAACGAGGACAAGAACTACTACTGAAAAACCTCTCATGAAGTTTTTAAATCCAGGTCCCAGATATTTTCCAACAACCTCTGGAATACTTGCTCCATCATGTCTTGCTGAAAGCATTCCAGAAAAATAATCATGAACGCCGCCGGCAAATATGGATCCTAGAACTATCCATAAAAATGCTGCCGGTCCCCAAAGAGCTCCGGATATAGCACCAAATATTGGGCCGAGTCCTGCAATGTTTAAGAATTGAACTAGAAATATTCTCCACCCTGACATTGGTACATAGTCAACGCCATCTTCCATTCTTAAAGCCGGAGTTTTAATACTGTCATCAGCTCCAAAAATCTTTTCAACTATCTTACCATAAGTAAAGTAAGCAATAATAAGTGCAGCAATAGATAATATAAACGATTTCATTTGTATCCTCCTTTTATATAATTATTACAATTCAATTATATATAAAAGAGTCATAAAAGCATTAATATATGTACCAAATGACAAAATCCCTGCACAAAATGCATTATATGCCCATTTTTTGTCTGAAATCGTTTATATTGTTTCGGCTTACAGGAATATCAGCATCTATTCCTCGAAGCTTTATAACATATGTATTATTAAACCAGGGAGTAATTTCGGTTATTTTATCTAAGTTTACTATATAAGAACGATGACACCTGAAAAAATTTGATTCAGGAAGTTTTTTTGAAAAATCAGATATAGCAGATATAATTTCAAATTTATCATCCTTACTATATATAGATACCTTTCTTTCATTAGCTTCAATGTAACATATGTCATCTATATTTATTACTATCATTTTATCATTTTTCCACAGAGTTATTTTATTACTTGGCGCTGACTTATTAATACTGCATTTTTCCAGGCGATGAACCGCTGTTATTATTCTATTTTCTGAATAGGGCTTTAGAATATAATCAAAGGCTTCAACCTCAAAGGCATCTATTGCATATTCCGGATGAGCTGTTATAAAAACCACCTTAGGCTTATCTTCCATACTTTTTATTATTTTGCCAAGAGTAATTCCATCCAGGTTAGGCATGCTTATGTCTAAAAATATTATATCCATCTGATTATTTTGAATATATTTAAGTGCTTTTATGCTGTCATCGAACTCTTCAGTAATTTTTATACTGCTGAAGGTTTTTATAAAGTAGGCAAGTTCTTTTCTTGCAGGATACTCATCTTCAACAATGATGCAATTCACATTATCACTCCCTTATAGTATGAACCGTAAAGCTTATTTTTGTTCCTTTTTTTAATCTTTCTATATTAAGACCTTTGCCGTATAAATTTTTAAGTCTATTGTTAACATTTGTCATTCCTATCTTGCTTTCCATCATAATACCCTTATATACTTTTTCTATTATATCTTCATTTATTCCTATTCCATCATCTTCAATCGAAATATATATTTTACCATTTTCTATAGGATAAGCACTTACGATTATAGTTCCTGCACCTTTTATGCCATGTCTTATAGCGTTTTCAACAATTGGCTGAATAATAAGTGATGGAACTTTTATGTCTATATTCTCTGCAATATTAAAAATTACATTCAGGTTATCTCCAAATCTTGCTTTTTCAACTTCCAGATATGTTTTAACCTGATCTAATTCTCTGCTCAGCTCCACATAGGAATTGCTGTAATCCAGATTATACCTTAAATATGAGGTTAAATTTATAATAAGACTTCTTGCTTTATTTGGATCATACCTTAAGAAAGATATGATTGTATTAAATGCATTAAAAAGAAAATGAGGATTGATTTGAGCCTGCAGCGCTTTTAATTCTGCCTTGGATGCCATATCCTTAAGCTTATTCACCTTGCTTATTTCGTACTGGGTAGAAATAAGCTGAGATAATCCTATTACCAGATTTGTAGTTCTGTAGGTAACAGCATTTTTCTTTGCATAAAATATTTTTAATGCTCCTATTACCTCATCTCCATCTTTTAAAGGAGCTATTATAGCAGATTTGAGAGGGCATAAAGGCTCTGAGCAGCCAATTTCTTCAGGACTATTTAAAGCAATTACAATTCCTTCCCTAATTGCCTTTTTTGTACCTTCATTCATTAAGCTATTGCCTTTTATATGATGGTCTGACCCTAATCCTACATGTGAGACTATGGTATTCTTATCAGTTATGGAAACTGCAGCAGCTCCTGTTGAGTCTTTGATAATTTGGCATATCTTATCATTGGAATCCGCAGTAATATCTCTGAAGTATGGAAGGGTTTTACTTGCAATTTCTAAAGCAAGTTTTGCCTGCTCAGCAGCAATCCTATCCTTCTCTTTGAAATAATTCTGAATAAGGACTATTAATAAAAATATTCCTATACCATTTGTCAGGCTCATTGGCAAATAAATACTCTTTACTATTGATAAAGCGCTGCTGTAAGGTTTTGATAATATAAGAATAAGAATCATTTCCAAACTTTCTACTAATATACCCCCTATTAAGCCATAGAATTTTTTATTGTCTTCTCCAGCTCTTTTATATATATAAGCAGATACAAATCCAGCTGTTATAGTTGTAATTGTACAGGGGACAGATGTTATTCCTCCAAAATCTATAAATAAACGATGAAAGCCTGCAATAATGCCTGCAAATATCCCAACAATTGGTCCAAACAGAATACCTCCTGCCATAACTCCAACAATCCTGGTGTTGGCAATGGCACCGTTTACTTCTGTACCTGCATAGGTCCCTACAATTCCAAAACCTCCAAATATAATAGTTAAAATTATTATGTCCCTTTTTCTATACTCATCTTTTCGAAATATATTTTTAAAAAGACTCAGGTTTGAAATAATAAATGCCATAACAAGAATAAATATAAAATTGTTAGTAAGGTTTTTCAATAAAATTATCATATGTATCTCCCACCAAAAAATGAAGATGACTTAGCCATCTTCATACTCACCTATTTTTCTTATCTTTTCATATCTTAAATTAATTATATCAAAGCTGCTTAATTTAGTTAAATACTTAAGCTCTTTTTCTATTACCATTTTTATTTCAGCAGCTGTTTTGTATATATCTCTATGAGCTCCACCCAATGGCTCTTTTATTATACCATCGATGATTTTAAGCTGCAACAGGTCCTGGGCTGTTATCCTCATTATGCCTGCTGCCTCTTTTGCCCTGGAGCTGTCCTTCCATAAGATTGAAGCAAATCCTTCCGGTGAAAGCAGTGAATAAATGGAGTGCTCCAGCATATATACTCTTTCAGAAGCTGCTAAGGCTAAAGCTCCGCCGCTTCCTCCTTCTCCAATTATTATGGAAATAATGGGAGTTTTAATTCCTGCCATCTCTAAAAGATTTCTTCCTATAGCTTCTCCCTGACCCCGCTCTTCTGCTCCTATGCCGCAAAAAGCTCCGGGAGTATCAATAAAACATATAATAGGTCTTTTAAACTTTTCAGCCTGCTTCATAAGCCGAAGTGACTTCCTGTAGCCTTCAGGATTTACCATGCCAAAGTTTCTCTTAATGTTATCCTTTGTATTCATTCCCTTTTGCTGTCCTATAACTGTTACAGGAATTCCATTAAACGAAGCAATTCCACCTACTAATGCCTTGTCATCTCCAAAATATCTGTCTCCATGAAGCTCAACGAAATCATCAAAGATACTGTTTATATAATGAAGGGCAGTAGGTCTTTCCACAAGCCTTGCAATAGTCAGCTTATCCCAGGGAGTTAATTTGCTGTAAAACTCCAGCTCCATTTTTTTAACTTTTGCTTCTAAAAGATTTATTTCATCATCTAAATTTATTTTTTCTGTTTCTGATAACTTTTTTAAATCTTCTATTTTATTAACCAGTTCTTTTTTGCTTTTTTCAAACTCAATATAGGACATTATTTCACCTCCTGAAATTTATGAAGGCGAAGGATAGAAGATAGAGTTTCCTTCATAGAGCCTCTGGGAACTATAATATCTATAAATCCCTTTTCCAAGGCAAACTCAGCCTTCTGGAATTCATTCGGCAGCTTTTGCTTTATGGTCTGCTCTATTACTCTTCTTCCAGCAAAGCCTATTATTGCATCAGGTTCAGATAATACAATATCTGCTACCTGGGCAAAAGAAGCGGAAACTCCTCCCGTAGTTGGGTCTGTTATTACTGATATGTATAAATTTCCTGCCTGATTAAGCCTGTTAAGGGCAGATGTGGTTTTTGCCATCTGAAGAAGTGACAGCATGCCTTCCTGCATTCTGGCTCCACCGGATGCTGTAAATATTATTATAGGAAGCTTTTTATCTATGGCAGTCTCAATGGCTCTTGTAACTTTTTCTCCTACCACGCTTCCCATACTTCCCATAATGAAATTACTGTCCATAACAGCTAAAACTGCCGGATTTCCGTTTATCTCACATATCCCGGTAACTACAGCCTCATTTATCCCTGTCTTTTCTATAAGTGAACTTATCTTATCTTCATAGCCAGGATAATTTAAAGGGTTTTTACTTTTAATGTTTCCATTTATCTCAATAAAACTTCCTTCATCTGCAATTTCAATTACTCTTTCTTTAGCACCTATCCTGAAATGATGGCCGCATTTTTTGCAGACACTTAAGTTTTTTTCCAAATCCTCTTTATATATGGTACATGTGCATTTTGGGCACTTAACCCACATTCCATCAGGAATATTGGGAATGGTTTTAGTTCCCTTTATTGTATTTTCTTCTTTAAGGGTTATATATTTATTTTTTTTAAACAGTCCATTAAATTTCATAGGCTCACCACCTAAATATTATTAGAAAGTTCATTCTTAACAAATGATGTATTATAATTTCCAGATATAAATACCGGATTTTCCAGTATAGAAAGCTGATATTCTATATTAGTATCAATACCCTGAATTAAGTATTCTCCAAGAGCTCTTTTCATTCTGGCTATTGCTTCCTCTCTGTCTCTTCCGTAGGCTATCAGCTTTCCAATCATGGAATCATAAAGAGGTGATATACTGTAGCCCTCATAAACTGCAGAATCAAGTCTTATACCAGGTCCCCCGGGTGATATTAGTTTAGTTATCTTTCCTGGAGATGGTCTGAAATCAAGGGATGTATTTTCTGCATTAATCCTGCACTCTATGGCAGCTCCATTGATTTTTATCATTTCCTGGGTAATATTTAATCTTTCACCTGCTGCTATTTTTATCTGCTCTTTTACCAGATCAATTCCTGTTACAGTTTCTGTTATTCCATGTTCTACCTGGATTCTTGTGTTCATTTCCATGAAGTAAAAATTGTAGTTTTTATCTAATAGAAACTCAATTGTTCCTGCATTTTCATAATTAACTGCCTTTGCCGCTTTTATTGCTGCAGCACCCATTTTCCACCTTACTTCATCCTTCATTACAGGAGATGGAGCTTCTTCAATTACCTTTTGATTTCGCCTTTGAACAGAGCAGTCTCTCTCTCCAAGATGAATTACATTACCAAACTTATCTCCAAGAATCTGGAACTCTATATGCTTTGGTTCTTCGATAAACTTTTCTACATATACATCATCATCACCGAAGGAAGCAAGGGCTTCCCCCTTAGCCATGGTGTATCCTTTTACGAACTCTTCCTTTGAATAGCATAGTCTCATACCTTTACCGCCGCCGCCGGCAGATGCTTTTATAAGAACCGGGTATCCCATCTTTTCTGCTATTTCGAGTCCTTCTTCCACTGTATCTATTATTCCGTCTGATCCTATAATAATTGGAACTCCGGCTTTTTTCATAATGTCCTTAGCCTGAGCCTTGTTGCCCATTTTATCAATTATTTCAGGGCTGGGTCCTATAAATATTATGTTACAGTCCCTGCACATTTTAGCAAACTTACTGTTTTCAGAAAGAAACCCAAACCCTGGATGGATAGCCTCAGCTCCGGTTAAAACTGTAGCACTTATTATGTTTTCTACGTTAAGATAAGAGTCCTTTGATCTGGGACCCCCAACGCAGACAGCTTCATCTGCTAAGCTTGTATGAAGAGCGTCCCTGTCCGCTTCGGAATATACTGCAACTGTTTCTATACCAAGCTCCCGGGCAGCTCTTATTATCCTAACTGCTATCTCTCCTCTGTTTGCTATAAGTATCTTTTTGAACATTTAGTTACCTCCTATGGCAAATAAAAGCTCTGCCTGACAGGCAAGTTTCCCGTCAACATAAGCTGCAGCCTTTCCAATTCCTGCAGGTCCCTTAATTTTTATTATTTCTACTTCTAACTTAAGTGTATCTCCTGGAATCACCTTTTTTCTGAATCTGGCACTTTTTATTCCGCCGAAATATGCTGTTTTCCCCTGAAAGGACTCATGAGAAAGCATAGCAACAGCTCCCAGCTGAGCTAATGCTTCGATTATCAGAACTCCCGGCATAACAGGTTCATTTGGGAAATGTCCCTGAAAAAAGTATTCATTAAAGGTTACATTTTTTATTCCAACTGCTCTTTTTAATGGTTCTACCTCTAATACTCTGTCTATAAGCAGGAAAGGATATCTATGAGGCAGAATTTTTTCTATATCTTTTATTTCAAGCATAATTTCACCTACTTCTCTTTTTTAATTTTGAATATTACTTCTCCAAATTCTACCATGCTCTCATTTTCACAGAGAACCTCCAGTACTTCTCCATCAGCTTCTGCTTCAATTTCATTCATCAGCTTCATGGCTTCTATAATGCAGAGTGTATCTCCCTTTTTCACCTTTGATCCTGCAGTTACAAAAGCTGGAGCATCCGGTGAAGATGAAGTATATAAGGTTCCAACTATGGGGGATTTTACAAGGATTATATTCTTATCCTCCAAAATCTCTGCTTCCTTAGTGTGAATTACTGCAGGCGCTGCCTCAGTTAATGCTTTCTTAGGCTGAGGCATCTCTGCATATTGGACAGCTGTTTCTTTTTTAATTATCAGCTTAAAATTATCTTTTTCATACTCAAAATGAGAAAGGCTTGATTTATCTAATTTATCAATCAGCTTTTCTATATCTTTATAATCCATAATATCCTCCTATTCCCACTTTTTAAAAGCAAGAACTGCATTATGTCCGCCAAATCCCAGAGAAGTAGATATAGCATATTTAAGTTCTTTTTCTCTTCCCTTATTTGGTACATAATCTAAATCGCATTCTTCGTCAGATACCTTATAGCCTATAGTAGGTGGGATAAATCCATCCTGTAATGCTTTTATGCAGACAATAGCCTCGATGGCTCCTGTAGCTCCAAGGAGATGTCCGGTCATTGATTTTGTGGATGATACCGGAATCTTATATGCTAAATCTCCAAATACTGTTTTTATGGCTGCTGTCTCATTTCTGTCATTGTAATGAGTACTGGTTCCATGAGCATTTATATAAGATACCTCTTCTTTTTTTAGACTACCGTCATTTAAGGCTCTTTCTATTGCTCTTACTGCTCCCTCTCCGCCTTCAGCCGGTGCTGTCATATGATAAGCATCACAGGTTGAACCGTAGCCCACTATCTCTCCATATATTTTAGCTTTTCTTGAAACAGCGCTTTCTAAGGATTCTATAAATAATACTCCTGAACCTTCTCCCATAACAAATCCGCTTCTTTCCTTATCAAAGGGGATTGAAGCTCTCTCCTTATCATCTGATGTACATAAAGCTGTTAAGTTTGAAAATCCGGCAAGAGCAACCGGTGTTATGGAAGCCTCAGCTCCCCCTGTTAACATATAGTCCTCATAGCCGTCCCTTATAAGCCTAAAAGCGTTACCTACAGCGTTAGTTCCTGTAGCACAGGCAGTTGCAACGCATTCTGCTGTTCCTTTTGCTCCAAATAATATGGCAGTATTTCCTGATGCCATATTTGATATCATCATAGGGATAAAAAGAGGTGATACCCTGTTAGGTCCTTTTGTAGTGAGTACTGCTATCTGATCTTCCATGGTCTTAAGACCGCCTATGCCTGAGCCTATCATTACTCCAAATCTATTTTTATCTATACTTTCCAAATCTATATTTGAATCTTTTATTGCCTGCTTTGAAGCTGCTATTGCAAACTGACAAAACCTATCCATCCTTTTTGCTTCTTTTCTATCCAGGTAATCCTCAGGTTTAAAGTCCTTTACCTCTGCTGCCAGTTTTGCTTTGAAATTTTTTGTATCAAAGGATTTTATAAAATCTATTCCGTTTTTTCCTTCTTTAAGCGAAGCCCAGAAGTCTTCAACATTATTTCCAACAGGAGTTATTGCTCCCATTCCAGTAACTACAACTCTTCTTTTCATTATTTCACCTTCCTAAAAAGCTAATCCGCCGTCTATACTTATTACTTGACCTGTTATATAACTTGAATCATCTGATGATAAAAATGCTACTAAGTTTGCTACATCGGAAGCCTTGCCATACTTTTTAAGGGGTATCATATTAAGCATTGCCTCTTTAGTTTTTTCATTTAATGCATTTGTCATATCTGTTTCGATAAAGCCCGGTGCTACTGCATTTACGTTTATTCCACGGGATGCCAGCTCCTTTGCTGCAGATTTAGTAAGTCCTATTATTCCTGCCTTTGATGCTGCATAATTTGCCTGGCCTATATTTCCGTATATGCCTACAACTGAGGATATGCTTATTATTTTCCCATATCTTTTCTTCAGCATCTTGGAAGAAGCATGTTTAATCATATTAAATGCTCCCTTAAGATTTACATTTATTACATCATCAAAATCCTCTTCCCTCATTCTAAGGATAAGGGTATCTCTTGTTATGCCTGCATTATTTACCAATATATCAATCTGTCCAAATATTTCTATAGTTTTTTCAACTAAATCTAAAGACTCTTTAAAGTCAGAAACATCAGCTTTGTATATGTAAGCTTTGCTGCCTAAAGCTTCTATTTCTTCTTTAACTTTTAAAGCTTTCTCTTCGCTGGATGTATAGTTTATAACTATAGAAGCTCCAAGGCCTGCCAGTTTTAAGGCTATTTCTCTTCCGATTCCTCTGGAACCTCCGGTTATTATGGCTGTTTTTCCACTTAACAACTGCTGTTACCTCCTTTTAGCTTTTCTAATGTATTATTAAGAGATGCTGCATCTTCTACATTTAAAACCATTACCTGCCTGTTTGTTTTCTTTACAAAGGATGACAGTATCTTTGAAGGCCCTAATTCAATAAAGGTATCTACTCCATCTGCTGTCATGGTTTCTATTTCCTTCATAAAATATACCGGACTTTTTATTCCGTCTCGTAAAACCTTCTTAATGTCCTGGTCTTCTTTTAAGTATTCTCCGGTCAGGTTAATACAAAGTTTTATCTCAGGCTTTTTAATTTCTGTATTTTTCAGCTCTTCATAAAACTTATCTGAGGCTTCCTTTAGCATGCTGGTATGAAAGGGAGCTGATACTTTTAATAAAACTGCCTTAGCTCCTTTTTCTTTAGCCGCCTCTGCTGCCTCATTTAAGGCTTTTATTTCTCCGCCTATGACAATCTGCCCTTTGCAGTTGAAATTAGAACCCTCAACTATTCCAAATTTTCTTCCCTTTTTCAGAACTTCTTCTAATTCTTCTTCAGGAAGTCCAAGTAAGGCTGCCATAGAGCCAACTCCTTCAGGAACTGCCTGCTGCATATACCTTCCTCTTTTTTTTATAAGCTTTACTGCTTCCTTAAAGGGAATGCATCCTGCGGTTACTATTGCACCATATTCTCCCAGTGACAGTCCAGCAGCAGCGTAGGGTTTAATCCCATAGCTTTCTATAACCTTAAGAATTGCGGTGCTTACAGTCAGCATGGCAACCTGAGTATTCTCAGTTTTTGAAAGGGTTTCTTCATCAGAATTAAAACAAAGATCAGAAATAGAATAGCCTAATGCTCTAGACGCCTCTTCAAATACTTCTCTTGCAATTTGATAATTTTCATATATTTCCCTGCCCATTCCCACATATTGTGCTCCCTGACCGGGAAATAAAAATGATATTTTGCTCAAAATATTCCTCCTATAACGAAGATCCATTAAGCAGTTTGTCAGCCTGCTGGAACATTTCCTCTATTATTTCCCCAGCACTCTGCCTTTTAGATATAAGACCTGCTATCTGGCCTGCCATAACTGTACCCATATCCACATCGCCTTCTCTTGCAGCTCGTCTTAATGCTCCTATCCCCAGCTTTTCATATTCCTCCAGGGATATATTTTCTTTATCAAGCCTCTTATATTCTCTTGTCAGCTTATTTCTAAGACACCTTACAGGATGTCCGGTGCTTCTTCCAGTAACTACTGAATCAATATCCTTTGCATTTAAAACTTTATTCTTATAATTTTCATGAATTGTGCATTCATCAGCAACTAAAAATCTTGTTCCTACCTGAACTCCTGATGCTCCCAACATAAATGCTGCTGCAATCCCTCGTCCATCTCCTACGCCGCCTGCTGCAATTACCGGAATAGATACATTATCTGCAACCTGAGGAACAAGAGTCATTGTAGTCATCTCTCCAATATGTCCCCCTGCCTCACAGCCTTCAACAACTACTGCATCTGCTCCTGCTTTTTCCATTCTTTTAGCCAGAGCAACAGATGCTACAACAGGGATAACTTTTATCCCATTTTCTTTCCATTTAGCCATATACTTACCAGGGTTTCCGGCACCAGTTGTAACTACCTTTACTCCCTCTTCAATGATCAGCTCTGCCAGATCATCAGCATTTGGACTGAGCAGCATTATATTTACACCAAAAGGCTTATCTGTCATTTGTTTAGCCTTTCTTATTTCTTCTCTTATGTATTCTTTTGGGGCGTTTCCTCCTGCAATAAGTCCAAGACCTCCGGCATTTGATACTGCCTGGGCAAGTGAGGCATCTGCAATATTTGCCATTCCTCCCTGGATAATAGGATATTTAATATTTAAAATTTGTGAAATACGAGATTTCATGGTTTTCCTCCTGCATATAATGCCAGATATTAAAAGAGAAAATTGCATAATTATAAATTAAACTTTTCAGCCAAAATTAATTATGCAATTTCCTAAAATATCTGATCTATTACTGTTTATTATTTTCTATGAAATTTACTACGTCTGATACTGTTTTAATCTTTTCTACTTCATCAATTCTGATGTTCCACTGATCTTCAATTTCACTTACTACCTGAAATAAATCAAGTGAATCTGCACCTAAATCTTCAAAGGCAGTATCCATGTTTATTTCCTCTGGACTGATGTTTAATTGTTCTGAAATTATTCCCTTTACTTTTTCTAAAATCATAATAATCCTCCTATTTACTCCATATTATAAGGGCAGCGCCAAAAGTTAAGCCTCCCCCAAAAGCAACTGTTATTATTTTGTCTCCGTTATTTAAAAGACCGTGCCTATTCATTTCATCCATACAAATTGGTATGCAGGCAGCTGATGTGTTTCCATATTCATTAAGATTAACATAGAACTTATCCATGCTGACATTAAGCTTTTTTGCAGCGGTTTCTATTATCCTTAAATTCGCCTGATGTGGAATTATATATTTTATATCTTCTATTTTTAAATTATTTTCCTTAAGTATTAAATTTACCTGCTCGGGGATTATATTAGTAGCGAACTTATATACTTCTCTTCCATCCATGGATATCTTTCCAAATGTATCCATATCCTCTTTATAATATGGATTATTAAGTGGATGGGATTTGCAGATTAATAAATCCGCCTTGTCACCATAGGTTCCTATATTTACTGTTTCTATTCCGCTTTCCTCTGCTGCTTCAAACACTGCAGCTCCTGCTCCGTCTCCAAACAGGACACAGGTATTTCTATCATTCCAGTCAAGAATTTTTGATAGAACCTCAGCGCCTATAATTAGAACTTTTTTATAAGCACCGCTTTCTATAAAGCTTTTCACTATTTTTAATCCATATATAAATCCTGAGCAGGCTGCTAAGATGTCAAAGCAGGCTGCATTTTTAGCTCCAATCCTGCCTTGAACAATAGCTGCTGTAGATGGAGTAAGAAAGTCCGGAGATGTAGTTGCAAGTACTATCAAATCTATATCCTCCGGTATTAAACCAGCATTTTTTATTGCATTCTTAGCTGCCATTACTGCTAAATCTGAAGTATTCTCTCCTGTTGAGAGCCTTCTTTTTCTGATTCCTGTTCTCTTATGTATCCATTCGTCTGATGTATCAACAATTTTTGCCAAATCGTCATTAGTAACTATATTATCAGGATAATAGCATCCTACTCCTGATATTTTTGCTTTTTTCAAACTTACACCTCAATTCCTTACAAAACTACATTATTCAATAATTTATTTTTCACTTAAAAAGTATTAATTATTCATTGTTTTAAGATAAAATCAACCTAATATATAATTTTCTCCTTAGTCCTTATACTTTTCTCTGAAAAATTTATTTAATTTAGACAGGGAATTAATTAAAACTTCCTGCTCATCTGCATTCAATCCTTCCAGTGTTGCCTTTACCATATCATCATGGAATTTTTTATGAATTCTGAATACTACCTTTCCGCTTTGGGTAAGTGACACAAGGACTACTCTTCTGTCATCCTCTTTTCTTTTTCTTTTTACATATCCTTTATTGACCAGATTGTTTATTGCAATGGTAAGTGTGCCTGTTGTTATTTTAAGATTTCTGGCAACCTCGCTCATATTCCTTTCCTCATAGGAAACTGCCTCTATGGTATGAACCTCCGCTAAGGAAAGGTCCTTAAACTTTGTAGCAGATAGTGCTTTATGTTCAATATTTAATATATCGTTAAACAGGTCTACTAAAACTTCATTTATAATGCCGCTGGCTTCTTTCATAAAATCACCTCGTGATTTAATACTTTGATAATCAAATTATTGGATAATCAAAGTATATATTAATAGTATTTTTATGTCAAGAAAAAATTAGGAGATTGAACTTAAAGCATAATAGAGATTGCATAATTTATGATTATATTCCATCTTTAAAAAACGTTGAACATTCGTTATTTTCAAGATGGACCAGCCTAAGGTAATTATGCAATCTCAATAAAAAAAACAGGTGTTAACCTGTTTTTATTTTATTAAGCTTTTAAATTCCTCTGATTTTTTTATATCCTTAAAAGCATCATCATTATAAGCATAGCCAATATAATTTTCATTAAATTTTGCAGCTTTTTTAAGAGAATCTATTGCATTTGCTTTATCATTTTTCTTTGCATAGGTTAAAGCTTCACCATAGTAGCCATCCGCATAATCCTTGTCCAGCTTAATTGCATTCTCATAAGACGCTATTGCTTCATCATATTTTCCTAAAAAATAAAGTGAATCTGCCTTAAAGCTGTGGAGGAAGGCTTCCTTATCATTCAGCTTTAACGCCTTGTCATAGTACTTAAGAGAATCCTGATATTTATCCATATAATAATAGCAGTCACCAATATAGTACAGTGCTTCGTAATCCTCTCCCTTTATTTCCACATACTTATTAAGATTTTCCAGAGATTTTGAATAATCCTCTTTATCATAATAAGACAAGCCAAGTCCATAATAAGCTAAACTGGATTTATTATCTAACTTAAGCGCTTTATTATAGGATTCTATTGCTTCATCTAATTTATTTAAACCTGACTCTGCATTTCCTTTATTTACCATAGTTATTGCATCATTTTTATTTATGGCTAAAGCTTTATTTGAATAATCCAAAGCCTTGTCATACTGCTTCAGATTATTATAAGCCCAGCTTAAATTATTTAA
>Ga0172378_10000227_pt1 | contig 47146 bp, 39 predicted proteins | sample GrowelOW332metaG_FD_119755 | JGI IMG/M metagenome (GOLD analysis project Ga0172378, IMG submission 119755) | Groundwater microbial communities from an aquifer near a municipal landfill in Southern Ontario, Canada - Pumphouse #3_1 metaG | ecosystem: Environmental > Aquatic > Deep subsurface >...
AGAGTAATAAGGCTCATAATCCTTTGTTATATTTGCAAGATTTATTATCTTTATGGTATAAATCTTGCAGATATGTTAGACAAAAATAGATTAAAAGGTCAGATGAATATCTTTCAACCTACCTTAAAAGAACAGTTAAATCCCCAACAAGCCCTTTACTTGTTATCGGAAAGAATTGATTGGTCCTCTCTGGAATCTGACCTTTCAAAATATTACATTAATTTTGGTCGTCCGGCCAAACCGATTCGTTTGATGGTCTCTTTGCTTATTCTCAAACAGCTGTATAACTTATCAGATGAATCAGTAGTGGCTCGCTGGACAGAGAATCCTTACTACCAATACTTTGGTGGAATGGAGCACTTTCTATGGGAGTTTCCCTGTAATCCGAGTGATTTGGTTCACTTCAGGAATAGAATAGGCCAAGACGGAATAGAGAGAATATTCAAGATGAGTGTTGACCTTCAGGGTAAAGACGGGAAGCAAGACAAACTGTGTATAGATACCACTGTTCAGGAAAAAAACATCACTTATCCCACAGATGCCAAACTACAGATGAGAATCATAGAGAAATGTCGCAAACTGGCTAACGTTTATAATCTTCAGCTGCGTCAGAGCTATACACGAACAGTGAAGAGATGCCTGTTGCTTCAGCGCTTTCGCAATCATCCACGTAACAGGAAGAAGGCGATGGCAGCAGCCAGAAAGATAAAAACAATCGCTTGGCGTCTGATTCGTGAATTGGAAAGATTACTTCCTCAGGGAGCTGCTCAAGATCAACTGACCCTGTTTAAGGAGGTATTATCACAGAAGAAAAAAGATAAAAACAAAATTTATTCCCTGCATGAGCCGGAAGTTAGTTGCATAGCCAAAGGCAAAGAACACAAACCTTATGAGTTTGGATCCAAAGTTTCTTTTGGCATTACCCGTACAACGAATGTAATTGTTTCGGTTGCAACATTTAAGGGGAATCCTTATGACGGAAACACATTGGAAGAAACGCTGAAAATTCATAAACGCATAATAGGAATACAAGCAAAGGAAGCATCCGTGGACCGAGGCTATCGGGGCAGAAAAAAAATAGAAGGGGTACAGATTATTAGTCCTAAAGTGTTGTCGGAGTCTGCCACAAACTATGAAAAGAAGAAAATGCGGATGCGTTTCCGACGCAGAGCGGCTATAGAACCAATCTTTGGTCATGCTAAAAATGATTACCGAATGGGAAGAAACTATCTCAAAGGCTTTGTTGGGGATATAAAGAACGCATTATTGGCCGCAATGGCCTTCAATATAAGAAGATGGATCAGAAAAGTCTTTCTTTTGTGCCTTGATTTAATAAAAGCAATAATCGCAATGAATAAAAGTAAAGAGAATCAAAACACGACGTTCTATTCTCTTTACTTTTTCTCATGACTTTTTAAGGACCGACTATTTAATTTAAGATATTATCATACAAGACTTTGCCATGGATTTGATGACAAAATTTGAAATACTATTTTTTATTATCAAAACAAAAAAGTATATACAAAATAAATCTATTGCCTTTCTTCATCATATCAAAATACCAAACGAAAACTTACACACGAATTAAAAACCTCAATACTTTGAAAGGAAAAAGGCAATTACAGTATAAAACCGTAATTGCCTTATGTTTAAAAGTTATTACTTACTACTCAACTTCATTATAATCAAGAACAGTTTTTTTATTAGCAAGTATACGATCATACTCCTCTTTCGAGCCTACGATTATTTTATCATAATCGCGCAAACCAGTACCTGCGGGTATTAAATGACCACATATCACATTTTCTTTCATTCCTTCCAATTTATCAACACGCCCATTGATAGCAGCCTCATTCAAAACTTTAGTCGTTTCTTGAAAAGAAGCAGCTGACATAAAACTAGATGTCTGCAAAGCAGCACGCGTAATACCTTGAAGAATCTGTGTAGATGTAGCTGGTAATGCTTCTCGGACTGTTACAGGCTTCAAATCACGACGTTTTAACATACTATTCTCATCACGCAACTTACGAGCCGTAACAATTTGCCCTAACTTCATGTTTTGCGAATCGCCAATATCAAATACGACTTTCTTTCCCCATATTCGATCATTCTCATCCATAAAATCCAATTTATCAACAATCTCTTGTTCTAGGAAATGTGTATCACCAGGATCATTTATTTGAACCTTACGCATCATTTGGCGGACAATGATTTCAAAATGTTTATCATTAATTTTAACACCTTGAAGCCGATATACATCTTGTACTTCATTAACGATATATTCTTGAACGGCAGTAGGACCCTTTATAGCCAATATATCAGAAGGAGTTATAGCACCATCTGATAACGGAGTACCAGCCCGAACATAATCATTTTCTTGTACTAAAATCTGTTTAGACAATGCTACAAGATATTTCTTAACTTCTCCACCCTTTGATGTAACTATAATTTCACGATTACCACGTTTTATCTTGCCCATTGTTACCTCACCATCAATTTCAGAAACCACAGCAGGATTTGACGGATTACGAGCCTCAAATAATTCAGTAACTCGGGGAAGTCCACCAGTAATATCACCAGCTTTACCTACAGCCCTAGGTATCTTAACTATAACATCACCACCTTTTACACGTTGACCATCTTCAATAATTACATGCCCACCAACAGGTAGATTATAGGTACGAATTAAATCTCCATCTTCAGCCAAGATATGAGCACTTGGAATTTTAGATTTATCTTTAGACTCTATTATTATTATCTCACGGAGACCTGTTGTTTCATCTGACTCTACCTTATATGTAACATTTTCTAAGACACCTTCAAAAGCAACTTTTCCAGTTGTTTCCGTAACGATTACAGCGTTAAAGGGATCCCACTTTGCAATAAGTTTACCCGGATCAACAGTATCACCATCACTTGCATAAAGAGTAGAACCATAAGGTACGTTATGAGAAGAAAGTACGATACCTGTATTTACATCGACAAAACGAACTTCTGCCAAACGACTAACTACTATTTTCGCCTTCTGAGCATCATCATCAGCTATATCAACAGTACGCAATTCCTCAAAAATAAGCTTAGAATGATTCTTTGCAATAATACTTGCATTTGCAGCAATATTAGCAGCTGTACCACCGGCATGAAATGTACGCAAAGTCAACTGAGTTCCTGGTTCACCTATAGACTGCGCAGCAATAACGCCCACCGCCTCACCTCTTTGAACCATACGACTAGTCGCTAAGTTTCGTCCGTAACATTTAGCACAAACACCCTTCTTTGCCTCACATGTTAATACAGAACGAATTTCCACACTTTCTATTGGGGATTCCTCAATTTTCCTAGCTATGACTTCAGTTATCTCATCTCCACCAGTAATAATTAAATCACCAGTAGTAGGATCTATAATATCATGAACTGACACACGCCCAAGTATACGCTCATACAAAGAAGAAATTACTTCATCATCATTTTTCAAAGCTGTGCAGACTAAACCTCGTAAAGTTCCACAATCTTCCTCAGTAATAATAACATCATGCGAAACATCAACTAAACGTCTTGTCAGATATCCGGCATCAGCTGTTTTCAAAGCAGTATCCGCTAAACCTTTGCGAGCTCCATGAGTTGAAATAAAATATTCCAATACAGAAAGCCCCTCTTTAAAATTAGAGAGGATAGGATTTTCTATGATCTGCCCTCCTTCGGCTCCTGCTTTTTGAGGTTTAGCCATCAATCCACGCATACCTGACAACTGACGAATTTGTTCTTTTGAACCACGCGCCCCAGAATCAAGCATCATATAAACAGAATTAAAACCTTGATCATCAGAAGAAATAGTCTTCATTAGAATGTTTGATAATTCCGAATTAATATGAGTCCATATATCAATAACCTGATTATATCTTTCATTATTAGTAATGAAACCCATATTATAATCATTAACAACTTGCTCTACATCTTTATAGCCTCTCTGAACAAGCTCATCCTTCTCCTTCGGAATAATGATATCTCCCAAGTTGAATGATAAACCACCTTTAAATGCCATTTTAAATCCTAAATCCTTAATACCGTCCAAGAAATCGGCTGCACGAGACATACCACATACTTTAATGACATTACTAATAATATCACGAAGAGATTTCTTTGAAATAATCTCGTTAATAAAACCAACCTCATCTGGTATAATTCCATTTACAATTACACGGCCAACAGATGTATCACGCATAATATCATCTACCTCGCCTTTTTCATTTAAATCTTTAACTACGACCTTAACTTTTGCATGAATGTCTACTTTACCTAAATGGTAAGCAATTAAAGCTTCTTCAGAGCCATAAAAAGCCATGCCTTCACCAAGAGCTCCATCCCTTAATTTCGTAATATAATACAAACCGAGGACCATGTCTTGAGCAGGCACAGTAATAGGGGCACCGTTAGCTGGGTTCAAAATATTATGAGGCTCAAACATTAACAATTGAGCTTCTAATACAGCCTCATTCCCTAAGGGTAAATGAACAGCCATTTGATCACCATCAAAATCAGCATTAAAGGCTGTACACGCAAGCGGATGTAATTGAATCGCTTTACCTTCTATCATAATCGGTTGAAAAGCCTGTATGCCTAGACGGTGAAGAGTCGGAGCACGATTTAAAAGGACAGGATGTCCCTTCATTACATGCTCAAGAATATCCCATATTACAGGTTCCTTACGGTCCACTATTTTTTTTGCAGACTTTACAGTCTTAACAATACCCCGCTCAATGAGTTTACGTATAATAAACGGTTTATACAATTCGGCAGCCATCAATTTAGGAATACCACATTGACCCATTTTTAATTCAGGACCAACTACAATAACTGAACGAGCCGAATAGTCAACACGCTTACCTAATAAATTTTGACGAAACCTACCTTGCTTACCCTTTAAACTATCAGACAGAGATTTTAAAGGACGATTTGAGTCGGTTTTAACAGCACTAGACTTACGAGAATTATCAAACAAAGAATCAACAGCTTCTTGAAGCATACGTTTTTCATTACGTAAAATGACATCAGGAGCCTTTATCTCAATTAATCGCTTCAATCGATTATTACGAATAATAACACGACGATAAAGATCATTTAAATCAGATGTAGCAAAACGACCACCATCCAATGGAACTAATGGACGCAAGTCTGGAGGAATAACAGGAACAATCTTAACAATCATCCACTCAGGCTTATTTCGACCGCGGGAGCTTCTAAAAGATTCTACAACATGGAGACGCTTCAATGCTTCATTTTTACGTTGTTGAGAAGAATCGTTACCTGCGCGATTACGAAGTTCATAAGATAAACTATCTAAATCAAGGCGTGAAAGCAAATCATAGATAGCTTCTGCACCCATTTTAGCGATAAATTTATTCGGGTCTGCATCCTCCAAAAATTGATTATCCTTAGGAAGAGCATCCTGAATTTCCAAATACTCATCTTCAGACAATAAATCATACTGATTAACACCATCTGCAGCCTTGACTCCAGATTGAATAACAACATATCGTTCATAATAAATGATCGAATCGAGTTTCTTTGTTGGAAGTCCAAGTAAATAACCTATTTTATTAGGCAGAGAACGGAAATACCAGATATGTGCCACAGGCACAACAAGCTGAATATGTCCCATCCTTTCACGGCGAACCTTCTTTTCCGTCACTTCAACACCACATCGATCACAAACGATACCCTTATAACGAATACGTTTATACTTACCACAATGACACTCATAATCTTTAACTGGACCGAAAATTCGTTCGCAAAAAAGACCATCACGTTCAGGTTTATAAGTACGGTAATTTATAGTCTCGGGTCTTAAAACTTCACCACTTGAATTCTCAAGAATTTCTTCAGGAGAAGCCAAACCAATTGAAATTTTCGAGAAATTACTATTTACCTTATTTTCATTTCTAAAAGCCATATTCTATCTAATTCAAAATTGATACTAAAATCAAAACTATTCGAGATGAATACTTAAACACAATCCTTGAAGTTCATGCAATAATACATTCAAAGATTCTGGTATTCCAGGCTGAGGCATCGGTTCTCCCTTAACAATAGCTTCATAAGCTTTTGAGCGACCGACAACATCATCCGATTTAATCGTAAGAATTTCTTGAAGAACATGAGAAGCTCCAAAACCTTCAAGGGCCCAAACCTCCATTTCTCCAAACCTTTGGCCACCGAATTGTGCTTTACCTCCTAGAGGCTGTTGAGTTATCAATGAATAAGGTCCTATTGAACGAGCATGCATTTTATCTTCTACCATATGACCTAATTTCAGCATATAAGTTACACCCACAGTAGCTTCTTGATCAAATTTTTCACCGGAACCACCATCAAACAACACAGTCTTACAATACTTTGGCAATCCAGCTTTCTCCGTTAATTTATCTAATTCATCAAGAGAAACTCCATCAAAAATCGGAGTAGAATATTTCTGCCCAAGTATTTTACCGCAACGCCCCAATACGGCTTCAAAAATCTGACCAATATTCATACGAGAAGGCACGCCCAATGGATTTAAAACAATATCAACAGGAGTACCATTCTCAAGGAAAGGCATATCTTCTTGGCGAACAACACGTGAGACAATACCTTTATTACCATGACGACCAGCCATTTTATCACCTACTCCAATTTTACGCTTCTTAGCTATATAAACTTTAGCCATCTGAATTATTCCTGAAGGCAATTCATCACCAATGGTAATAGCGAATTTCTTACGCTTCATTTCAGCATCAAGCACTTTATATTTTTTTATAAAGTTCATGATTAATACATGGATCATGCGATTCGTACGCTCATCTTTTGTCCAATCCGTTAACTGAACAGAAGTATAATCAAGAGCCTCCATATCAGATACTATAAACGGGCTCCCCTTGGCTATCACCTCTGCTCCCATAAAATCTTTAACACCCTCAGATACTTTTCCTTTAGTAAGGATAACCAATTTGTTTATTAGTATTTTCTTCAGATCCGATGAACTTGATTCAAACTCATCGTCTATTTTCAGTAACCGTTCCTTTTCTACTAATTTTGAACTGCGATTTTTAACAACACGGGAAAAAAGTTTTTTATTGATAACAACTCCTTTCAAAGAAGGAGAAGCCTTCAATGAAGCATCCTTAACATCTCCGGCTTTATCCCCGAATATTGCACGCAGAAGTTTTTCTTCAGGAGAAGGATCAGATTCACCTTTCGGCGTAATTTTACCGATCATAATATCTCCTGGTTGGATACGAGCACCGATTCTAACAATACCATTCTCATCCAAATCCTTAGTAGCATCCTCACTTACATTAGGAATATCAGAAGTTAATTCTTCCATACCCCTCTTCGTCTCTCGAACCTCAAGAGAATATTCATCAACATGAATAGAAGTAAGTAAATCTTCTCTAACGACACGCTCATTCAACACAATTGCATCCTCATAATTGTAGCCTTTCCAAGGCATATAAGCAACAAGAAGATTTATACCTAACGCTAACTCTCCATTCTCAGTTGAATAACCTTCCGTCAAGATATCACCTTTCTTAACCTTCTGCCCTTCACTACAAATAGGCCGCAAATCAACTGTCATACTTTGATTTGTTTTCCTAAATTTCGGAATCATATATTCCTTTACTGGTGAATCAAAACTCACAAATTCTTGGTCATCAGTACGATCATAACGAATCCGTATCTTTGTTGCATCTACAAATTCTACCATACCATCACCCTCAGCAGTAATCTGCGTACGTGAATCTCTAGCCAACTGAGCTTCAATACCTGTACCGACAATAGGAGCTTGGGACCTTAATAAAGGAACAGCTTGCCTCATCATATTTGAGCCCATTAATGCACGATTTGCATCATCATGTTCCAAAAATGGAATAAGCGCAGCTGCTATAGAAGCAATCTGCTGAGGAGATACATCCATATAATCAACATCCGCAGGAGCAACTACAGGAAAATCGGCATCTTTTCGAGATTTAATTCTATCATTGACAAACTCACCTTTGTCATTTAATTGAGCATTGCCCTGTGCTATAATTTCACCTTCTTCTTCATCAGCAGTCATATAAACCAAACCATCGTCAGAAAAATCAACTTTACAATCTTTAACTTTACGATAAGGAGTCTCTATAAAGCCTAAACTATTAATTTTCGCATACACACACAACGAAGAAATCAAGCCAATATTTGGGCCCTCTGGCGTTTCTATGGGACATAAACGACCATAATGTGTATAATGCACATCACGGACTTCAAATCCTGCACGCTCACGAGAAAGACCGCCAGGGCCTAAAGCTGATATGCGGCGTTTATGGGTGATTTCTGCCAAAGGATTAGTTTGATCCATAAACTGAGATAACGCATTTGTACCGAAGAAAGAATTAATAACCGAAGAAATTGTCTTCGCATTTATCAAATCTATAGGAGTAAACACCTCATTATCGCGAACATTCATGCGTTCACGAATAGTACGAGCCATTCTAGCCAAACCAATAGCGAACTGATTAGAGAGTTGCTCACCAACAGTACGTACACGGCGATTACTCAAATGATCAATATCATCAACATCAGCTTTTGAATTAATAAGTTCAATTAAATACTTAATAATCTCAATAATATCCTCTTTCGTCAATACTCGAACAGAAATATCAGTTTTAAGATTTAATTTTTTGTTTATCTTATAGCGCCCAACAGTACCAAGATCATAACGTTTATCAGAAAAAAACAAATTATTAATAACCTCACGAGCACTAGAATCATCAGCAGGGTCGGCATTTCGCAACTGACGATAAATATACAACACAGCCTCCTTTTCAGAATTACTAGGATCTTTCTGCAAAGTATTATATATAATAGAATAATCTGATTGAGATGAATCATCCTTATGAATAAGAATAGATTGAACACCAGACTCTAGAATCATATCAATATGCTTGTCCTCAATGACTATTTCACGATCAATAATAACTTCATTCCTCTCAATAGAAACAACTTCACCAGTATCCTCATCAACAAAATCCTCCACCCAGGTTTTAAGAACACGTGCGGCAAGTTTTCGCCCTAATACTTTTTTGAGATTAGTTTTATTAGCCTTAACTTCTTCAGCAAGATTAAATATTTCAAGAATATCTTTATCGTTTTCGAACCCTATTGCTCTAAGTAAAGTTGTAACAGGCAACTTCTTTTTACGATCAATATATGCATACATCACATTGTTAATATCCGTTGCAAATTCGATCCATGAGCCCTTAAAGGGAATAATACGAGCAGAATATAATTTCGTTCCATTAGCATGAAGGCTTTGGCCAAAAAAGACCCCTGGAGATCTATGTAACTGCGAAACGATAACACGCTCAGCACCGTTAATTACAAAAGTGGCCTTATCGGTCATATACGGAATAGGACCTAAAAAGACATCTTGCACCACCGTATCAAAATCCTCATGATCAGGGTCAGTACAATAAAGCTTTAGTTTAGCTTTCAGTGGTACACTATACGTTAACCCCCTCTCTATACATTCATCAATAGAATAGCGAGGTGGATCTATATAATAATCCAAAAACTCAAGAACAAAATTGTTTCTTGTATCCGTAATTGGAAAATTTTCAGCAAAAACTTTGTAAAGCCCCTCATTCTTACGGCTTTCAGGAGGAGTATCCAATTGGAGAAAGTCTTGGAATGACTTCAATTGTACTTCAAGAAAATCCGGATATACAAGTGGATTTTGGGTTGAAGCAAAATTAACTCTTTGATTTACAATATTTGAAGACATCTGATAATGAATTAGAAGAACTTAATAAGAAATATATGCATAAAAAGGTTAAGAACCCCTCGTAAAAAGGATTCCTAACCGTTACACCTGATTAACAGGCAAATACTATTTAAGTTCAACTTCAGCTCCAGCTTCTTCCAATGTTTTTTTCAATGATTCAGCATCATCTTTTGATAAACCTTGTTTTAAAACGCTAGGAGCAGCGTCAACTAAATCTTTAGCCTCTTTCAAGCCAAGACCACATGCTTCTTTTACTGCTTTAACAACTTTAAGTTTAGCTGCACCAGCACTCTTCAATTCTACATCGAAAGAAGTTTTTTCTTCAGCAACTGCACCACCAGCTGCGGGACCAGTAGCAACTGCAACAGCTGCAGCAGCTGGTTCAATACCATATTCATCTTTAAGAATAGTTGCAAGTTCATTAACCTCTAATACTTTTAAGTTAACTAATTGTTCTGCAAGAGCTTTCAAATCTGCCATTTTAGTATGAATTTAATTTGTTTATTTACTAAATAAAAATATAAAAAAAATTATTTTTCACTAAGAGTTTTCAAAACTCCATGTATAGTGTTTCCACTTGATTGAAGAGCTGAGACGACATTTTTGGCAGGAGATTGCAATAGAGCAATAACATCCGCAATAAGTTCGTTTTTACTCTTTATAGAAACAAGAGCATCCAACTGATCTCCACCAATATAGAAACCCTCTTCAACGTATGCTGCTTTTAAAGCAGGAATACCATTTTTAGCTTTATCCTTAATCAATTTTGCAGGAGCATTAGCTACGTTACAAAACATAACAGCAGTAGTACCCTTTAAACAATCATAGACAGGAGAATAATCAACATCCAAAACATCCAATGCCTTATGGAGAAGACTGTTTTTAACGACCATCAATTTAATGTCGGACTCAAAACATTCTTTTCTTAAAACAAAAGTATCAGCAGCATTCAATGATGAAACATCAATCAAATAAAAATGACTGTATTCCTTAACAGTTGAGACAATATTCTCAATAACCTTACTTTTATCTTCCTTTCTCATAATTATACTTATTATTTGACCTCAGCAATAGACTTCGGGTCAATCTTAATACCCGGACTCATTGTACTTGAAAGATAAATGCTCTTAATATATGTACCCTTAGCCGAACTCGGTTTAAGCTTGATCAAAGTCGTGATGAAAAGTTTTGCATTATCGTAAATCTGTTCAGCACTAAATGAAATCTTTCCAATTGAAGTATGTACAATACCACTTTTATCAACTTTAAAATCGATTTTGCCTTGTTTTACTTCTTTAACAGCCTTAGCAACATCCATAGTAACAGTACCACTTTTAGGATTAGGCATTAATCCACGAGGACCAAGCACACGACCTAAAGGTCCTATTTTTCCCATTACGGAGGGCATAGTGATGATAACATCAACATCCGTCCATCCACCTTTGATCTTAGCAATATAATCGTCAAGACCAACATAATCAGCACCTGCTTCTTTTGCAGCAGCTTCAGCATCCGATGTACACAGTACCAAAACTCGCACATTCTTACCAGTTCCATGAGGAAGAGATACAACCCCCCTCACCATTTGGTTAGACTTGCGAGGATCAACACCTAAAGCGACATCGATATCCAACGAAGCATCAAACTTGGTATAAGAAATTTCTTTTACCAAAGATGAGGCATCAAGGAGAGAATATGCCTTCCCTGCTTCAATTTTCTCTGCAGCTAACTTCTCGTTTTTTGTAAGTTTACTCATTTGAATTGAAGTTTAATAATTAATTATTAATAGGGAACTCCCCTTTTACGGTTATGCCCATACTACGAGCTGTGCCAGCAACCATTCTCATTGCAGACTCAACTGTAAAACAATTTAAGTCGACCATTTTGTCTTGAGCAATAGAACGCACTTGATCCCAAGTCAATTCAGCAACCTTATTACGATTAGGTTCTGCAGAACCGCTCTTCAAGCTTGCCATAGCAAGCAATTGAACAGCAACAGGAGGAGTCTTGACAACAAAATCAAAACTTTTATCTGTATAATAGGTAATAATAACAGGTAAAATTTTACCAGCACTGTCTTGAGTCTTGGCATTAAATTGCTTGCAAAACTCCATGATATTTATACCCTTTGAACCCAATGCAGGGCCTACGGGAGGAGAAGGATTTGCGGCGCCACCCTTAATCTGTAATTTGATTAATCCAGCAACTTCTTTAGCCATTTTCTATTAATTTAATATATAAATAAAAACGAAGAACATACACAGCGTAACATCTGCTTTATTCCTTTTCCACTTGTAAAAAGCCTAATTCGAGAGGCGTTTTCCGCCCAAAAATTTTTACCATGACTGTCAATTTCTTTTTTTCATTATTAACTTCTTCAATAATACCACTGAATCCGCTAAATGGGCCATTAGTAACTTTTACAGTATCGCCAACGATATAAGGGATATTTAATTCCTCACCTATCTCTTGAAGCTCGTCAACTTTACCTAAAATACGATTCACCTCAGACTGCCTTAAAGCAGTTGGATGATCAAGCCCGCCCAAAAAACCTATCACATTAGGAGTCTGACTTAATAGATGAGGCGTTTCACCTACAAGAATAGCCTCTACTAAAATATACCCTGGAAGATAATTTCTATCCATTGCAACTTTTTTACCATTGCGAATTTGGTACACTTTTTCAGAGGGTATCAATACCTGAGACACATAGTCACCTAAATTACTATTTTTAATTTCGGCGTCGATATACTCTTTTGCCTTAGCCTCTTTACCACCTATAGCTCGCAAAACATACCATTTTTTCTCAATCTCAGACATTTAATACTTTTTTAATGAGGATAAATAATTTGTTCCATGAAATTCTGGAAACAAAAATCCATAACGAAAACAACCAATGCAATAACTAGGGAAGCATATAACACAACTACTGCACTGTGAGTAAGTTCTGAATAAGTTGGCCACGTAACTTTATGTACAAGTTCGTCGTAAGAATCTTTAATATAAGCTATTACTTTCTTCATATTTCATAAATTAGCACGGAAGGAGAGGCTCGAACTCCCGACACCCGGTTTTGGAGACCGGTGCTCTACCAACTGAGCTACTCCCGTGTTTTAAGAAAAATCAGTCCCCGATAAAACGGGGCACTGATTATTAGTTTACTCAAATACCTTAGTAATCTGTCCAGCACCAACGGTACGACCACCTTCACGAATAGCGAAGCGCAAGCCCTCATTTAATGCTACTGGATAAATCAGATTAACAGTAATTGTGATATTATCACCTGGCATTACCATTTCAGTTCCTTCCGGAAGAGTAATTTCACCTGTACAATCCATTGTACGCAAGTAGAATTGCGGACGATAGTTATTATGGAAAGGAGTATGACGACCACCCTCTTCTTTTTTCAAGATGTAAACTTCAGCTTGGAATTTAGAATGAGGTTTAATCTGACCTGGATGGCAAAGAACCATACCACGTTTGATTTCTTCCTTATCAATACCACGAAGAAGTAAACCTACATTATCACCAGCTTCACCTTCGTCAAGAATTTTACGAAACATTTCGACACCAGTAACAACTGATTTTTTATCTTCGCCCAAGCCAAGAAGCTCGACCTCATCGCCAACTTTTACTATACCTTGTTCTATACGTCCTGTAGCAACTGTACCACGGCCAGTAATAGAAAAGACATCCTCTACAGGCATTAAGAAAGGTTTATCAACATCACGTTTTGGTAGAGGGATCCAAGTATCAACAGCATCCATCAATTCCATAACCTTGTCTTCCCATTTCTTTACACCATTAAGTGCACCAAGAGCTGAGCCTCTAATGAAAGGAGTATTTTCACCGTCAAAATCATAGAAAGTAAGAAGATCTCTCATTTCCATTTCAACAAGCTCTAACATTTCTTCATCATCAACCATATCACACTTATTCATGAATACAACTAAGCGTGGTACATTTACCTGACGTGCTAAGAGGATATGCTCGCGAGTCTGAGGCATTGGGCCGTCAGTAGCAGCGACAACAATAATAGCACCATCCATCTGAGCAGCACCGGTAACCATGTTCTTCACATAATCGGCATGACCCGGACAGTCAACATGCGCATAATGGCGGTTTACAGTTTCATACTCAACGTGAGAAGTATTAATAGTAATACCCCTCTCTTTTTCCTCAGGAGCATTATCAATTTGATCAAAAGACCTAATTTCATCACTTTTTGAGAATCCTTTTTCTGCTAATACTTTCGTTATAGCAGCAGTCAAAGTCGTTTTACCGTGGTCTACATGACCAATTGTACCAATATTAACATGCGGTTTGGTACGTTCAAATTTCTCTTTAGCCATAGCTTTACTTGTTATTTATTTGATTAATAATCAGCTTTCTCTTCATATTTACATTCATTCACACATAGTCGGAGCTGTTACCGGGACTTGAACCCGGGACCTCTTCCTTACCAAGGAAGTGCTCTACCACTGAGCTATAACAGCAAAAACACAAGAGCGGAAGACGGGACTCAAACCCGCGACCCTCAGCTTGGAAGGCTAATGCTCTATCAACTGAGCTACTTCCGCATTTCCGCATACTCACTTTTTCTCCATGTCGTGGGCAAAGATGGATTCGAACCACCGAAGGCGTAAGCCAGCAGATTTACAGTCTGCCCCATTTGGCCACTCTGGTATTTGCCCTTAAAAAATATTTCACTTCGAGCCTCTTGTCGGATTCGAACCAACGACCCCGAGATTACAAATCACGTGCTCTGGCCAACTGAGCTAAAGAGGCAAAGCCTAAAAACAACCGTCACGTTTGACGAAAGCGAAACGGCTGCAAATTTAGTTATTTATTTTATATCTACAAAAATATTATCATCTTTTTTATTTCCCTCGCTGCTTTTCTTTGTATTTAATTAGTTGCTTTCCCAAAGCCTCAACGCTTAAGTCGACAGCTTCTTCAAAAGAATCGCAAACTTTGTTAGCATATAATTCACCGTTAGGAACAATGATCTTCACCCCAGCTTCCTTATTTACCGCCGTTTCGGGTTTAATAACCTTAAGTGACACTTCAACTTTCTTTATATCATCATAAAACTTCTCCAATTTTGCCGTTTTCTTTTGGATAAAGGCCTGCAATTTTTCTGAAGCATCAAAATGAATAGACTGAATTCTGACTTCCATAAGTACTTTTTTTTTAAGCTCGTGGATGAGCTTGTTTATATATTTTTTTTAGTTCCTCAAATGTAGTATGCGTATATATTTCTGTTGTAGCTAAGTTCTGATGTCCTAAAATTTCCTTTACTGACCCTAAATCAGCATTATGATTTAGCATTGCCGTAGCAAACGTATGCCTCAAAACATGAGGACTTCTTTTTTTTATTGTAACTACCTTTGACAGATTCCGTTTAACAATAAGATAAACCAAATTTCTGTAAAGTCTCACACCATTTTTTCTCACAAAAAAAGCATCCGACTTTTCAATAATTGTTTTATTCCTAATACTTACATATTTCTGCATTTCAAATCTTAATTCATCACCGAAAGGTATCAAACGCTGCTTATTCCTTTTCCCTGTAACTTTAATAAAAGAAGCAGAAAAATCAATATTATTGTCATCCAAATTTATTAATTCAGAAAGTCTTATACCTGTAGCATAAAACATTTCAATAATAAGATGATCACGACAACCTTCAAAACCTTTGCCAAAATCAATATCATCAAGCAGTTTATTCATCTGGCTTTCTTTTACGAAAGAAGGTATTGGCTTCTTTTTTTTTGGCCCGACAACTTTTGATAATGGATCAACTACAACCAATCCTTTCCTTAAGAGGTATTTATAAAATGAACGAAGCGAACTTATTTTTCGATTTACAGAGGTAGAATTATACTTCTTCTCCATTAAAAAAACAATCCACTCTCGCACTTCATCAGATTCTACTTTTATAGGATCAAAAGAACCTTTTTCTTCAATTATAAACTTCTGGAACTGCTCAATATCTGCACCATAATTCAACAGGGTCTCCTTAGAATAATTACGTTCAAATTGAAGATAACTTAAAAAAGAATCTTTTATAGCCATATCGTTACATCTATTATTATATAGCAACGAATATAAGGAAAAATATCAATATTTCAAAAGGTTTTACGAAATATTAATCTTCTTGTTCTTGAAGCTTTTGTACGTAAACGGCGTGTTCCTGTCTTAATCTCTTCACAACAGACGGCTTATCAAATTGTTGTCTTCTTCTAAGCTCCTTAACAGCTCCTGTCTTCTCAAATTTCCTTTTAAATTTCTTCAGCGCTCTTTCGATATTATCGCCTTCTTTTACGGGTACTACAATCATATTATAAATTTTTAATTTTAAATTTGCTTTAAAAAACCAATTGTTTAAGCGACGCAAAATTACACATTGTTTCAATATCTGCAAAACTTTTTTCAATTATTTCTCTAAAATACAAAGAATAATTCAAATTAGGAGAGAATAAAACGGTTTGTTACTTTATACAAACACCATTTTATAATTATAAAAGGAAAAAGATACTTACGAAAAACGATATTTTACATACAATTTTAAATACTGGACAAATGAAACACCTTAGAAATTGATCATATTCATAATTTTTTCTGTCGCACCGGCATGCTCTGTTACATAAAATCTTGCCTTAGAACCCGATTCTCTTAAAAAAGTATCATCAGAAAGCAATTTATCAAGTAGTCCGTTCAATTCCTCGCTATTCTTAATGGAAAAAGCTCCTTTAGCTTCAATAAGTTGAACTGCCTCCATAAATTTTTGATACTTGGGACCAAATATTACGGGGATTCCATAAACAGCAGCTTCCAATGTATTATGGATACCTGCGCCAAAACCACCACCGACATAAGATATCTCACCATAACGATAGATCGACGACAGCAATCCATAACAATCAATAATTAAGCAATCTGCCTGAGCCACATTTTTTTCGTCAGCACGAGAATAACGAATAGAAGAGCGCTTCAACTTACTAACTATTTGCACCAAATGATTTTCATCAGTTACGTGCGGAGCAATGATCAACTTTATATCTGGATGAGAATTAAAATAATCAATAAACAAATCTTCATCCGAAGGCCAGGAACTTCCGGCTACAAGCGTTTTATAATTACCCTTAAAAATTCCCACAAGAGGTAAATCTTTTGCCTGACTACGAATTTGCAACACTCGATCGAAACGTGTATCTCCGGCAACAGATACACGAGTTACACCTATTTTTGCAAGGTATCGTTTAGACGCCTCATTCTGCACAAATAAATAATCAAAGACTTGCAATATTTTTCTATATTGTATGCCATACCATTTAAAAAAAATCTGGTGTCGATCAAAGATTGAAGAAATACTATAAACAGGAATGCGCATTTCATGCAATTGTTCCAGATAATTCATCCAAAACTCATACTTGATAAAAAAAGCCATACAAGGTTTCACAATACTCAAAAATTTCTTCACATTACGGGGCTTATCAAATGGTAAATAGCAAACTATGTCTGCACCACGATAATCATTCCGGACCTCATAACCAGAAGGAGAAAAAAAAGTAAGCAATATTTTATATTCAGGGTATTTACTCCGAATTTGTTCTATCATAGGGCGTCCTTGCTCAAATTCACCAAGCGAAGCAGCGTGAAACCAAACGTATTGTGCATCAGGTTCCACTTGTTGGCGTAGCAACTCATACACAATCCAATGGCCTTTCATCATCTTTCTCGGTTTCCGAGAAAAAGGAGCATCTAAATGAACTAATAAGTCATATAAACCTATGCAAAGATTATAAAAAAAATTAAAAATCATTACAATATATTATTTCAATATCTCAACTGCCCGTTCTAATCGTCGCAAAGTTTCCTCTTTGCCAAGTACACTAGTAATATCAAACATATGAGGTCCCTTTCCTTCACCTACAATAGCTAAACGAAAAGCATTCATAATGTCTCCGGTCTGATATCCCATTTTTTCAATCCAGCCCATAACGGCTGCATCTTGACCTTCAATACTAAAATTATCAATACCTAATAACACCGACATCAATTCCGTCATACGGACCGAAGAATCTTCTTTCCACCGTTTTTTCACTGTTTTCTTATCATAATCCGTCGGAGGAACAAAAAAGAACTTGCAATTCTCCCATAATTCATTCAGTAGATTAATACGTCCCTTCATCATACCGATTACCGTTACAACTTTCTTTAACGGGACATTAATCGCATGAGCCATCAAAACCGGCATAAAGCATTCCGCAATATCCTCGTCAGACTTTTGTTGAATATATTGATGATTGAACCAAAGACATTTTTTATAATCATATTTAGCACCTGATTTACTACAATGAGACAGATCAAATAAAGGCACCAACTCATCCATAGACAATAGTTCCTGATCATTACCAGGATTCCAACCTTGCAATGCAAGAAAATTAAGAATAGCTTCTGGTAGATAACCTGCTTCGCGATAGCCGGAATAAGACTCGCCGGTTTTAGGATCATGCCATTCTAGAGGAAAGACAGGGAAACCCAATCGATCACCATCCCGCTTACTTAGCTTTCCGCTTCCCTCTGGCTTTAAAAGCAAGGGCAAATGCGCAAACACCGGCATACTATCTTCCCAGCCAAAGGCCTGATATAGCAAAACATGAAGCGGAGCTGACGGCAACCACTCCTCGCCTCTAATTACATGAGATATTTCCATCAAATGATCATCGACGATATTTGCCAAATGATAAGTAGGCAATTGATCTGACGATTTATATAATACTTTATCGTCAAGTACTGAAGAATTCACCGTTACCTCACCACGTATCATATCATGAACATGGATTTCTACATTTGGTTCTATTTTAAATCGAACTACATACTGTTGTCCGCCAGCAATCAATGCTTCAGCCTCTTCTTTTGGCAGAGAAAGAGAATTACGCATGCATTCACGTGTTGAAGCATCATATTGGAAATTAGCAAATTTCTTTCTTTTCTCACTCAATTCTTCGGGTGTATCAAAAGCAATGTATGCCTTCCCTTTTCCCAATAATAGCCGTACATACTTCTTGTAGATTTCCTTACGTTCGGACTGATGATAAGGCCCCTTATCACCACCCACATTTACACCTTCGTCAAAATTGATGCCAAGCCATTTAAATGATTCAACTATATATTCTTCCGCACCTTGAACAAAGCGATGAGTATCCGTATCTTCTATACGAAGTAATAACTTTCCACCATACTTACGAGCAAATAAATAATTATACAAAGCAGTGCGTACACCACCGATATGCAAAGGTCCTGTCGGACTTGGCGCAAAACGAACTCTTATATTTCCTTCAAACATCATAAATAAATATCAAATAATTGAGAGCAAAAGTAAGTAAATTTTTCCATACCATCATTTTTTTTTGTACTTTTCGCAAAAAAATAAGCCCACATGAAAAATAGAACAAGAAAAAAGCCCCTTTTTAGAAGGGAATTACTATACAAAACATGCATCTTTATAGGAACTGTCATCCTTCTTGTATTTTTCCTTCCACGTGAAGCAAAATTCAATTATCAATACGAAATAGGCAAGCCATGGAAATACGGGCCGTTGATCGCAACTTTCGATTTTCCTATTTTCAAAAGTAATGACGCCATAAAAAAAGAGCAAGATAGCCTAGCCGCTACACTAAAACCTTACTTCGATTATAATCAAGATAAAGAAAGAGAAGCCATATCTTTTCTTCAAAAAGACTATAAATCACATTTGAGTCTTATTTTACCGTCTTCAAAATACCTGATATATATTGAACAAAACCTACATAAAATATATCAATGTGGCATTATTCCGTCCGAAGATGTGAATAAATTATTAAAAAATGACACCAAATCCATTATGGTGATTAAGACTAAAATGGCCCAAGAAAAATCAACAGACCAATTATTTACAGAAAAAAAGGCCTACGAATTTCTTCTCTCCGCCGACACTTTGCACTTTAAAACAGAAATACTACAAAAATGTGCCTTAAACAAATATATTACCCCCAATCTCACCTCCGATATCAAACGGATGGAAATTGCACACAACGACATGTTTAGAAATTATTCGTGGGCCATTGGTGTGGTACAAAGTGGTCAAAAGATAATAGAGCGAGGAGAAATTATCACTCCAAAAAGTTATAACATTCTAGAATCATTCAAGAAAGAATCAGCCAAGCGTATCGGATCTGCCGTACAAAGGAAATTAATCTTGGGTGGACAAATTATCTTTGTCAGTGCACTCATCTTCTTTTTTCTTTTATATATTGATATGTTTAAGCAGAAATATTACGCAAGAAAAAGGATCATTCTGCTACTCTTCACCCTAATCGTTATACCAATTATACTCACTGCACTGTTGATAAGTCATCATGTACTGACTGTTTATATTATACCCTACGCCATGGTCGCAATCATCATTAGCATATTTCTCGATTCTCAAACATCTTTTTTTGCCTATATTTTGATGATTTTCATCTGCTCGATAACACTACATTTTCCTTATGAATTCATTTTACTACAATCGACAGCAGGATTAATAGCTATTTACAGTTTAAAGGAACTTTCACAGCGCTCCCAAGTATTTCGATCCGCAATTTACATTGTGATCACCTACTTCATGATATATATAGCCTATATTTTATTTACCGAAGGCAGTATATCAAAAATAGACACAACTATGTTAATTTATTTCATTATCAATGGATTATTCCTTTTATTCACTTATCCTCTATTATTTCTTATCGAAAAGACATTTGGTTTCACCTCAAACGTTACTCTGGTAGAACTCTCGAATATAAATACGCCACTCCTCAGGAATCTGTCAGAAACAGCGCCAGGCACTTTTCAGCATTCACTGCAGGTCGCTAATCTTGCCTCGGAAGCGGCAATAAGCATCGACGCCAACAGTCAGTTAGTACGAACAGGCGCTTTATATCATGATATCGGAAAGATGGCAGAACCCGCGTTCTTTACAGAAAACCAATCAGGGAATTTCAATCCGCACAAACAATTATCATATGAAGAAAGTGCACAAATAGTAATCAATCACGTTACCGATGGTTTGAAAATGGCTGATAAATATCAATTACCTAAGATTATCAAAGATTTTATCAGCACCCACCATGGAAAAAGCAAAACAAAATTCTTCTATATCTCTTGGATGAATGAACATCCCGATTTAGAACCTGATGAAAAGACGTTCTCTTATCCCGGCCCGAATCCTTTTTCAAAAGAGACAGCCATACTCATGATGGCCGATTCTGTAGAAGCTGCTTCGCGCAGCTTAACCGAATATACAGAAGAGAGCATTAGCAATCTAGTAGAAAAAATTATCGATTCACAAGTAGAAGAAGGGTATTTCAAAGAATGCCCGATTACATTTAAAGACATCTCAACAATCAAAACAGTGTTTAAAGAGAAGCTAAGAATAGCCTACCATACAAGAATTAGTTATCCGGAACTAAAAAAATAAGTTCAAAACTACATCGGATCCACATCATAAAAGATAGAAATCGAACGGGGACAATCATTATTCAACATTTCCTTTTGAATGGACAAAAGTCGTTCACGAGCTAGACTCATAGATGCATCCTGTTCAATTTTTATCACTATTTTTTTTATATAAAGCATGCGTACCCGTCCAACAGGCGGTTTATCCGGACCAAGTACCCGATCTCCGAAAACCGCACGCAATTTATCAGCCATCATCAGAGCCGCTTTGTCAAGCAAGGCCTCATTACGATATTTAAGGTATACATAAATCAATCGATAATAAGGAGGGTAATGAAACAACTTTCTTTCTGCCAACAACTCATTCACCATCCCGTCAAAGTCATTATTGATTACTTGGCTGATTATTGGATTTTCAATATCATGAGTTTGCAAAATAACACGCCCCCGTTTATTCTTACGACCAGCTCTTCCTGCCACCTGCTCCATTAATTGGAAAGCCCGCTCATATGCCCGGAAATCAGGATAATTAAACATTGAATCAGCATTCAATATACCGACCACACTTACGTGATCAAAATCCAATCCCTTCGAAACCATTTGCGTACCGATAAGAATATCCGTTTTACTTTGTTCGAAATCAGCAATAATCTTTTCAAAAGCCGAACGGGTTCTTGTTGTATCTAAATCCATTCTTGAGACCTTTGCTTCAGGAAAACAACACTTAATCTCATCTTCCACGCGCTCGGTGCCAAACCCGCGATTCATCAAATCAGTTTCACCGCAAGCCGGACAAACTTTTGGTACATCATACGTACAACCACAATAATGACACGTTAATTGATGAGTACTCTTATGATAGGTCAGACTTACATCGCAATTTTGACATTTAGGAACCCACCCACAAGTTTTACACTCCACCATTTGCGAAAAGCCCCTTCTGTTTTGAAAAAGGATTACTTGTTCTTTGTTTTCCAATGCCTCATGCATACAAGACATCAAAAGGGGAGAGAACAACCCATTCATGCGCTTTTTTCGCTTTAATTCTTTGATATCCACAGGAATTATTTCGGGCAATTGAATATTTTTAAAACGTTCTTTCAAACATACCAAGCCATACTTTCCGGTAGTTGCATTATACCATGACTCGACAGAAGGCGTAGCCGTGCCCAACAAAGTTTTGGCTCCATACATCGAAGCCAGAACAATAGCCACATTACGAGCGTGATAACGAGGAGCCGGTTCCTGCTGCTTATAGGAATTTTCATGTTCTTCATCTACAATAACCAAGCCCAAATTGCGAAAAGGTAAAAAGACAGAAGAACGCACACCCAAAATCACATCATAAGGATGAGTACTCAATTGTTTTTGCCATATTTCAACTCGTTCGGAATCAGAGAATTTAGAATGATATACGCCTAGATGAGTACCGAATACCTGTTGCAAGCGAGTCGTAATCTGCGTTGTCAAAGCAATTTCAGGCAAGAGATAAAGCACTTGCTTACCTTGTCGGATCATTTCTTCAATAAGATGAATATAGATTTCGGTTTTACCACTGGAAGTAACTCCATAAAGCAAACAAACATTTTTTTCTTTAAAACGCTGAAGAATCTCATCATATGCACATTGTTGATATTCATTAAGTTCCTTAGAGTCGACTACGGCAGACAAATGACTAGTTCCTAACCGACCTATGACATAATCATACGTTTCAAAAACATGCTTTACCTCCAAGGCACTAAAGACAGACAAAGATATACCTGATTTTACCAATAATTCTTTTTTGGACACTTCATTCAAAGCTCCTCCATTTAGCAAACCAGACAAATCTATATACTTCATTAATAAAGTAAACTGCTTCGGCGCACGCTCGATTTCACCAAGAACTTGATGTAAACGAGCCTTATCACGCATTTCGGAAGTAAGACGAACATGTATCTCAACCTTGGGCTTATAAGTTGTACGAAGATTTTCTTTTAAAATTATCGCTCCCTTGTCAAGCAATGATTTGATAACAGGAAAGATATTTTTAATACCACTATCCTTTTCCAAATTCTTCACACTCTGAACCGGAGAATCTGTTAATAAAGATAATACGCGTTGCTCTGATTTTGACAATTGAACTTCAACCTCAACTCCGGCCTTGCATTCAACAAAAGTTTCACTTTCCAATTTCAACCCAGCCGGGAGAGCCGATTTGTAAACATCACCCTCAGTGCATAAATAATAATCAGCGATCCATTGCCAAATTCTAAATTGCTGAGAAACCAAGATCGGAGAATCATCAAGTAAAGACTGAACTTCTTTTACCTCATAACCTTCAGGTGCATGCTGATGAATACGACAAACGATAGCCGTATAAAATTTCTTCTGACCAAAAGGTACTACTACCCGACATCCGATTTGTACTTGTTCAGAAATTTCATCAGAAAGTACATAAGTAAAACGCTGGGCCAGCGGTAAAGGCAATATAACATCCACGTATCTTTTCATAATGAAGACAAAGATATAAAAAAAGAGACTCTCTCAAACGAGAATCTCTCTTAAAAGTTTATCAAATAGATTTGAATGAATTAAAATGTATAAGCAAGAGACAACTGCCAACCCTCAGTCTTATAAGACTGTTGCTTTCCGCTTTCATTAATATATTTGGCTGTATTACTCATCGGGAGATTGTAATTTGCACCAATTTGCCAATGTTTCAATAATTTCAAACCTGCACCCAAATTTAAAGATACTTGGGATTTCTTCGAATCCGTAGTTTTGGAATCATCATCAAAAGCAAAAAAGAAATCAGGACCGGCAGCCAGATAAATTCCCGCCATGCTACCCAAACCGATTGTATACTTTAAATTTACAGGAACATCGAAACCTTTCTGCTCCACATCATATCCTTCTACCGTAACACCCCGTTGCGAATACAAGAATGAACCATCTACTCCAATTCCAATAATGGGAACTGTAAACTCCAACATGGGTCCGAAAAAGTAGCCGGTATAGTTACTCGTTTTCAAATCTTTTGCAGTAAATTTAGCCTTAGCTAAATAAGTCCCACCCCTAACACCAAATTTTAATTGAGCTTGAGCCGGTACAATTATCCCGATACACAAGATAAAGGATAAAATAAAATAGATTTTTTTCATAAGTCAGTAGTTTTTATTATATTTCTTTGCAAAGATAAATAATCAAACAACAAGGCACAACGATTCTCCATTAAATTCAATTTCAAAGAAAAAATGGCTATTTGTTTGTCAAATGAATCAAAAAACTTATTACCTTTGTGGCACAAATAAGGAAAGATGCCAGAGCGATCGAATGGGCCGGACTCGAAATCCGGTGAACGGCTTGTCCGTTCCCAGGGTTTGAATCCCTGTCTTTCCGCTAAGAATTGAGTTCTTTTGCTCAATTCTTTTTTATTCTTTCTCCGAATCCGATAACAAATGATCAGGGATTCCCTTTTTGGGCGAAAGTCCCAGTTCTCGCATATCTTCCAACCGTTTCACAATATTGCCGCGTCCGGTAGCAAGCTGACTATAAGACTGATCGTAAACCTCTTTAGTTTTACCCAAACATATACCAACCTTGAGAAAATTATCACCGAAAGCCACGAATTTATTATAAAGGGCATTCCCTTTGTCTATAATCTCTTCAACGTTTCGATTTTGCCTATCCGATTGCCAAATATTATAAACAATCTGTAATGTCATAATCAAAATTGTAGGACACACCACAATAACATGTTTCTGATAAGCAATACTATTTAACTCGGGATCCGTTTGCACTGCAGCAATATAAGAAGCCTCGTTAGGCATAAACATCAGTACATAATCATCTGAACTTTTTACTACCGTTGGATAATCTTTGGCAGACAACTCTTCGAGATGTTTGCGCACCGAAGTCAGATGTTCCAAAAGATACTTCTGTCTTTTTTCATCATCTTCTTCATTAATATAATTGGTATAAGCCGTGATAGACACTTTAGAATCAATGATTATGCTACGCTTATCAGGGAAACGCACAATCACATCCGGACGGACGTGTCTTCCTTCTTCCGTCAAGCAATCCTCTTGAATAAAATATTCCTCTCCTCTTCTTAAACCTGATTTTTCAAGAATGCTCTCGAGTACCATCTCTCCCCAATCACCCTGCGTCTTAGTACTCCCACGCAAAGCTTTCGTCAATTTTTCAGCTTCCTGACCTATGTGCTGCGTCTGACCGATTAAGTTTTTTATGGATTCTTCAAAAGAGGATCTATTGGCCGCACCCTTCTCATTTGTTTCTTTCACGGCCCGATCCAGACTTTCCAGACGATCTTTTAGCGGTTTGAGTATTAAATCCAGATGTTCATCATTGACAGAAGTAAGCTTGGTTGATTTCGCATCAAGCACCTGCTGTGCAAGCGTCTGAAATTCAGCTTTCAACGCAGACATGCGTTCGGAAGCCTGGCTTTGCACCTCACTTTTATACTTGTCGAAGTTGTCATTCTGCCGAGTTCGTAAATCCTCCAACTGCTTTTGATATTGCAGTTCCAATTTGTTAATATTTTCGTTCTTCTCTTTATTTAATTCCTGCAAACTTGTTTTAAGACGATCCACCTCGGTGCACAGCGATTTCTTTTCTACTTCACTAACTTTCTTTATAGATTCCAATTCTCCAACCATCCGATTCTTTTCGTTCTCTCTTTCTGCCTGCTCGCTTTCTTTAAGTACCAAAAGCTTCTGATACTTGGACTTACCGATAAGGTATCCAAGGGCTATTCCAAGAAGAAGACAAAGTAAAAAAGCAACAACACTCATTCCATTCAACATTATAATATTATTAAAAAAATCAACTGCTATTTATGGTTTGTCAGATTTTTCACATCTTCAAGATTAATATCTCCAACCATCTGTATTATTGTATATTCATCAATTTCATCGCTCAGCATGATAAGTTCTTTCACTTTATTATTTCTTGTCTTTATCAAAAAAACGACCCTGTCGTCGCCATCTTTTACTTTCATCAGTTCTTCATAGTCATTACTCTTAGAAATAGATGAGGTGACACTTTTTAGTTTACGAATGGCAGCCTTGTCTTCCGAAGAAATGATAACGATATAGTCCAACTCCCGAGCCACCTTTTGGATATTAAGTCCTTCAACGTTCGGCGCGAAATTGAGCAAAGATTTAGAAAGATAAACTGTAGTTACATTATTCATGTTAGAGAACTGATCGTAGAGCTTGCTCTGTGCGTGTAATCGACCGATTCCACAATATAGCAAAAGAATGTATAAAATATATATTTTTGTTTTCATTTTTTTGAGTAATATATTAATAGATATGTTTATTGATAATTCGATTTGTTTTGTCGAGCTTCTTTTGAGCTTTAGTCAATTGATTCATTCCGAAATTCAAATTTGAAGAGACGAGCAATAGAGCCTTCCTGGCCTCAGCCTGCGCCACAATAGAATTCTTCAAAGTGTGTTGTGACATTTCATTTTGTTGTTTGTAAAAGAATCCTATTGAAGAAATTATAATCAGTAGGCCGGCAGCAATGCTTCCGAAGCAAAGATAAAACGTTTTTCTTTTTTTTGCCAGTCGCATCTTTTCCTTTTTATTCTCAGCATCAATCAAATCAGAAATCTTGTTCTCTAATCCGGACGGTACTTCAATTTTGTTTCTTTGTCTCATTTGTAGAAACAAATCCTTATCCATCCGCAATTCGGGCGGAATGGCATCCGATTGAAAAAAATGCAACAGCTTATCCTCTTGCTCTTCGGTAGTTGTACCTTCATAAAAGCTCTTTAAAAACTTTTTCGTTTCATCTATTCTATTCATGATTAATCAACTTAAACTGTTCTCTAATTTTTTTCCTCGCCTTGGAGAGAAGGACACGGATATTAATGGCATTCATTCCTGTGAATTTCTCTATTTCATCGAACGAACAATCTTTAATGTCTCTCAATATTATCACCTTTCTTTGTTTTTCGGGCAACTTTCTGATTAGTTGTTTCACAAGTTCAACTTCATCTTTCGTTTCCAAAGAATCATCCGTAATTTCAACATTACATTCTGCCAGCTCATCGCCTTTCCGCAAAATAGAAACTTTGCCCGAACGGAGTTGGTCAAAACAAAGATTCTTAATTATACTGATACAGAAAGCTTCCGGATTATCAACGGCGTACAACCCATCACGCTTATTCCATAGTTTTAAGTAAGCTTCCTGAATTATATCTTCAGCATCCGCTTCATTTCCCATAATTCGGAAAGCTACTTGATAAAGCCTAACGTGATAAGGTAGATACAGCTCTTTAAATTCGCCTGCGGTCATTTTTTTTGCCGTATTCATTGAAAAGTCCGTTGATGTCTTCTTGTTTTATGTTTCCTTTTAACTGTATGAAGGTAGGTTCATCACCACTAATAAGTAACAATAGTTCATGAATGGTACCCTTCTTTGCCTTAACCATAATCATAACATCGTCCCCTTCATCTTTTATCCGGGTCAAGAGTTCATAATCTTTATCTTTTATTTTATTAACCCGCTCACAAAACTCTTTTTTTATCTTTTCAGAACAATTTTCCAAATCAAGCACACGAACAGAATCTATCTTCTTGGCTACTTTTTCATCTTTACTATTACCGATAAATGGTCTTATAAAAGTCATAAAGAAAGGATTGACGTGAACAGACTCACTTTCTTTGTAACTGGAAAAATCATCATAGAGTTGGCTAACTGTATTTTGTGCATTCATTTGTAGTACACAAATACAAAATACGGCAAATGCAATAACTGATTTCTTCATTTTCTTTTTTTTATTTCATGATTACATCTCGTTTATTTAGAAACATGCTTCTGTAATCAAGACGTAGGCATTTTGCTTGTTGTTGCAAAAATAAAAAGAAAAATCGAACACCTTAGTAAATTCATCGTATATTCTTTTAATAATTAAAATACCTAAATCAAAAGGGTTCTTTATCAAATTAGTTGAAGGTTTGTTTCATGCGATACACTGAAAAAACACGAAGATATGGCTATCCTCCGGACTTTCTCTCGCAACCTACAACTTACTAAATCAAGATTACAACAAGAGTTATCCGGATAAGAAGAAATATTATCCGGATATCTTTACTTGTTATTAGAATAACTCTTGTTGTAATCGGCACGTAGAAGCCGTAAAATTTTATATGAAATAAAGATCTTTCTTACAGCCTATTTCTTAAATAACAATGCACCGTGATGAAATAAATAACTTGCTGTCTGATAGTAAGTAATACAATCAAACAAATTGTTTTTATCTACAGTAGACGCTTCCTGATTCAATCCGGTAACCTTAAATGATTCCGTATTCATCGTAGGCTCCTGCACGATCAATTTATTATCATGAAGAAAACCGATTTTCTGATACGTACTCAAAAATACCCGATCGGGATCTTCAAGCAATACATCCTTACCATAAAATTTAGACGTGTAACTCATATTCAATAATCCCATAATTGTAGGTGAAACATCGACCTGAGAACACAATGAATTATTTTCGCCCGGCCTCACAATATCCGGAGCATAGATAATCAAAGGAATATGATACTTGGCTACCGGTAATGAAGTTTTTCCGGCACTCGAAGCACAATGATCAGCCACGATAAGGAATATCGTATTTTTAAACCATGGATGAGTAACTGCATCATGCAAAAATTTAACTATCGCATAATCTGTATACTTTACAGCCCCTTTACGGCCGGAATGGGAAGGGATATCTATACGACCGCTCGGATACTCGTAAGGACGATGATTGGAAGTAGTCATAATAAAGTCATGAAACAACTTGCCTTTTGCATAAGACTGATCTGCCACCTTAATTGTTTTGGCAAACAAATCCTCATCGCAAACGCCCCATATGGTTTTAAAGGTAATCTCGCTTTTACTAAAATTATTCTCATCTATAATATTATAGCCATTATGACTGAAAAAGTAATTCATATTATCGAAGTAGCCATATCCGGCATAAATAAAATTACACTCATAACCCTTCTTGCGCAAAATATTACCCAATGTAGACATATCCTCATTATGCGGTCGCTTAACAATAGAAGACCCCGGCGTTGGCGGCAAAGATAAAGTAAGTGCCTCCATCCCGCGCACAGTACGAGTGCCGGTCGCAAAAAAATTAGTGAATAATAACGATCGGGGCAATAGTTTATCCATATGAGGGGTAATATGGTCCGTATTACCAAAGCGGGTAAAGAAATCAGCACTTAGGCTCTCTACCGTAATCAAAATCACATTATAACGTTTGGGCCGTCCCGGATATTCAACTTTTCTTGTAATATCAAACACATTATTACTTGTGAAATGACTATTCGGTGTAATAAGAAGCTGACGCAGATGAGAAAAGGCTTTCCGATCATCTATCGAACGATAAAATGTTTTATAATTCAACTCATTATTTCTAAAAGCAGCAAATATTTGATATATGCCGTTATGTGCCAACTCGTTACAATAAGTGTTGGCCTTGATCTGAACGGTTCTTGAATTAACGGTAAAAAAGGCCAAAGCGGGAATACACCATAAGCCAAGAGTCACAACCAACCTTTTTTTAAACTTGGTATTCTCTATCTGCGTTCTATTGAATGGCTTGTATATAATGGCAAAAATAGCAGCCGACATCAGCAACATACCCATTATAATCATAGGTATCGGATATGACTCCTCGATATTGCCGATCACTTCATGGGTATACACAAGATAATCAACAGCTATGAAATTATAGCGTACGCTAAACTCTTTCCAAAAAAAATATTCGCCGGTACAAGAAAAAATCAAAATACCGATACTTAAAATAAAGAAAGGATATGCTATCCATCTGTGATACACCGAACGGTACACTTTATTTGGAATAACAAGCAAGTATAATGTGAACGGGATAATAAAGTAAGATAAGGCTATCAAATCATAAAACAAACCGATAGCATAAATCTCTACCAATCTAAACAGCGTAAGCTCTTCACTACTAAGATCTATAAACAATAGGACGGTACGGGTTATAAACGCTAATATAAGAAAAAGAATACCAAAAAGCACTACTCCGCCATATCTGCTACGCATAATTTTTTGAGCGTTCATTTTCTTGGGGTGTTAATTTATACATTAAAAAATATCAGGCTACATGAATCTCAATTGAACAATATTGATTGCAAAAATAGTATTAATTTTATTATCCGAACATAGTATTATTTAAAAATAAGAATATTAACCTATGTTGATAAAAAGTTTGTCCGGCAATTCATTTTTTCAGAATCACCGGACAAACTTCATCTTCTTAAAATGTGCATCTCTAATATTCGTCTTCGTTAAAAAAGAAATCTTCTTTACTAGGATAATCAGGCCAAATATCCTCTATCGTTTCATACACTTCACCTTCGTCTTCTATCTCTTGCAAATTCTCAATTACCTCAAGCGGAGCACCTGAACGAACAGCATAATCTATTAATTCGTCCTTAGTTGCAGGCCAAGGCGCATCTTCCAAGTAAGAAGCTAATTCCAATGTCCAATACATAATTTAAAGTATTAAAATATTACTCTTCTTCCAATTTTTTCGCAAAAATAGAACAATTTTCTGATCCTGCAACTGTTTTTCTATGAATTTTCTTCAAAATGCTTAAAAAAATTAATTTTCCTGGATAAGACGAAAAGATAATCGGATAATCTGTTGACATATGATAATAAAGTAGAAGATACTTCCTCATTCTCCGATAACCTAATAATCCGTCTTTCGGCACGCCGACAAACGGTACGACAAATATGAGCAACAGCCGCCCCACGACTTCCGCCAGGTACAAGAAAAGCTAACAGTCGGGGCAAAAAATCATCTAACCTATCAATCTCATGTTCTAATAAATTCACATCATCACCGGATATTTTTTCCTTCAAATCATTTTTTTTACTCTTTGTCGTAGCCAACTCTGCACAGAGAACAAACAATTTTCGTTGAATGGATACTACAAAATCATGATCGGCTGTGTCATCCAGATATGTAACAAGCAGACCTAAATGTGCATCAAGCTCATCAACAGTTCCGTAGGCCTCCAAACGAACATCGGCCTTAGAGACTCCCTTTTCTCCTATTATAGAAGTAAATCCATGATCGCCGGTTTTAGTATACACTTTCTTCCTCTTTTCTATCATAATCCGTCATTTATTAGTAATCTATATAAAATCAGAAATTTACTATATAATGTTGTTTAATCTTCGAATGATCAAAGAAAAGTATTCCCACATCATAAAGATCAAACGAAACACCTGTACGATCGTCACTTTGCAACTTTTTCCATAATAATCTCATTGAACGAAAAGAATGAATTCCTTCTACAACAAATAAACTTCGGGATGTCGTTAGCGGAACACAGGTCTGAAAAACAGCTTCAATAAATGCAGGTTCTTTACTGTTATGCAAATAAAGGAAGTCTACGGATGAACTACTCTTCAAAAAAAGTTGCGAGAACTCAGATACATAAGAATAATCAATATCCGACTTTGCAGCCTGAAGATAAAGTGAGGATGCCGACTTTATACCAGCATCTATAACTACAGAAGGTTGTACTCTATTTACCAATCGAAACAATAAGCGATTTACCCTTTGCGGTTCATGATTCCAATCTTTACTTTTATACTGAAACTGATTTTTGCATTCTCGTTCCAACTCTTTATAATCATAAGAAGGAGACTTTGCATAAACTACATTTGTAATAAAGTCAAACGCCGAAGGCGAATGAACACCATTACCTAAACTATGCCGAAATCTGAAAATCAAAACAAGAGGACGCTTTATATAATAAAAAATATTCATTCTTCTAAATATAAATTTCTTTGCATTGGCAAAGATAATTTTTTTCGTTTACTTCCATATATTTACTCTGATAATTTATTGGGGGAATACAAATATTATTTCTATTTTTGCTTTTAATACAACAAGATTATCTTCCCCCTCTAAAAATTGGCGATGAAAAAAAAGAAATGTTATACACATATATTAATTAAAGAAATACTATTAGTCGCTTTAGCCATCTCATATACAGCTTTCTCATATGCTTCAACTCAACTTGATTATACAACAACCGACAGCCTTTTTGCCTGCAAAATACTCAAGAGCAACCCCGGAAATCCAGCCGACGTTGGGCGATACTTTCTCGGTCTGCCATACGTAGCCCATACACTTGAGATCAATAACTACGAGCAACTGGTCACTAATCTACATGAAATAGACTGTACAACTTTTATAGAAAACAGCCTTGCTCTTTACATCGCAAGAGGAAAAGAATTTAGCGACTTCCGTTTTACCTTACAGAATCTGCGCTACTTCAACGGTAGAATCAGAAGCTATTCCTCGCGAAAGCATTATATGACCATGTGGATATTGGATAATATTACACATAGCAACCTCATCGACGAAACACAAACCCACGGTACGGCAATTCTTTATACACGTCTAAATTACATGAGTACCCACCCTGACAATTACAAGCAACTGCGCAACAATAAATTCGCCGTTGCCGAAATGCACCAAATCGAAGAAACCTATTCCGGAATAGAAGTCCGTTATCTTGCGAAAAAAGATTTAAAACGTGAAGGGGCACCATGGATACATGAAGGAGATGTCATATGTTTAGTGACAAGCATACCCGGACTTGACATTTCTCATCTCGGCATAGCTACCTATAAAAATGGCATACTTCATCTTATGCATGCTTCATCCATAGCAAAAAAAGTTATTATCGACCCACGACCGTTATCTAAACAGATCAGCAACAAATCCTATTTAGGCATTCGGGTGCTCCGGATAAAATAAGAAATCAGACTGAAACGAACTTAAAAAATCTGATCTTTTAGCCCTTCAACCAACTGCGTCCTACGTTGCTGCGGGAAAATTAAGATTTTGCTATGACGTGGAAATGTATTTTGAAACATCGAAGGAACCCGCTCCATATCTCTCGTATAAGACATGTATCCTTTATGAGCCAACGCAACGACAAGAATATCATCACTCCTGACCAACATAGAAGTAAGAGCCGAAACATTCTCTTTTCCTGCACAATCTTTAAATTCTAAATCGGACTTTCCATCCAAAAGTCTTTGAATAGCCACATAAGTATCAGCATTACCAACAAAAGCCGATGAAAGACTCAATTCTTTTGCTATAAGACTCATTTTATTGACCCATAAACAAAAGCCTTTCTCTCTTTCAGCAAACAACGGAGCAGTTATAATCATACGGCGATAAGAAATCAAAGGCTTTTCAAAATAACAAATAAACAAATTCTTATCCAGATAAGAGATAAGTCCATTCATCTTATCTCCAAACATTTTATCAAAATAGCTAGCCTTGCCCGGCCATCCAATAATAACAATATTCGACATCGTCTCGCGAGAAGTACGCACAATGCCACTCACCACACTACGATCGATTGTTGAGATCGTATCCACCTTTATGTCCACAGCATTGGCCTGTTTAATTAATTCTTTTAATTTCTTACGATGCAACATAATGTTTTTTTCCGCATCGTGGTTATTCGGCACAACACGAAGAACCACAATCGGGTTATCGGATCTTTTATTTCTCATCAGTGCAGCCAATCTCACATGTTGACCGATATGCGAAGGGTCTGCAATGGGTACTAAAATCTTTTCCAGCTCAGCCTCATCCTCTGCCTTAATAAAGTTTTCATCATTATCCTGCTTGAGCACAATATTTTTGGCAGCATGCTGAGTATAAAAAGAAGCAACAATGCAGGTCACTAAAATAAGTATAATAGTAACATTCAATATATACTCACCAAAAATACCGGCCTTGAAACCAACATGCACAATAGCCAAAGTAGCTGCCGCACGTGGAGTACTCAAACCAAATATCAGATTTCTTTCATCAATAGAATATTTAAATATCTTCTGTATAAAAAAAGCTGCCAGCCATTTACTGGCAATTGCCGTTACACATAAAGCAAGCCCGATATATAAAGTCGTTATCCCGCTAAAGAGAACCCGAACATCAACCAGCATACCCACCGAAATCAAGAAAACAGGAATAAATAATGAGTTGCCAATAAACTCAATACGATTCATCAAAGCCGAGGCTTTAGGAATAAGACGATTCATGGCCAAGCCTGCTGCAAAAGCGCCGATAATTGGCTCTAGTCCTCCCAACTCGGCCAATATACTGCAAAGTAAAACGACAAAGAGAACAAAAATATAATTCAGATGCCTTTCGTTTTCTATTTTCCCAAAGAACCACTTTGCCACTCGTGGTATAAGATAAAAAACGATCAGAGTAAAAATGGCAAGGGATATCACTAAATCCAAAATAAATTTCAAATCAAGTCCGCCGTTATGCGATTTCAACAATACAGCTAGAAGAACCAGCACAACAGAATCCGTTATAATTGTTCCACCAACAGTGACTGGTATAACTCGATTATCCGTAATACCCATTCGGCTTACCACAACATAAGTAAGCAAAGTATGCGTAGAAAGCAAACAAGCAATTAATAAACTGGGTATCACCTGATAATGAAGTAAATAATAGCTCACGTAAAAGCCCATAGCCATTGGAATTGCTAATGTAAAAAAGCCAAAGAGGAAACTTTTATTTTTGTTTGCTTTAAATTCTTTCATGTCCAACTCCAAACCGACAATAAACATAATATACAACAGACCTATAGTCGACAATAAATCAACAGCCGGTCCGGACGCCAATATATTAAAGCCGTAAGGACCTATAATAACACCGGCGATAATAAGACCTATAATCTCGGGAAGATTTATTCGCTTAAAAACCAGCGTGACAAATAAAATAATAAAAAGTAACAACCCGAAAACTAATATCGGCTCAGTAAAGGGTGTTGAAAGCAAGTGAGAAAAATGCATTATAAATTCATTCATTTCTCCTTTATTTTTTATATTCTACAAAAATAGCAAAAAAGTGAAAACACGGAAGCATATCCGCCTTTTTTAAATTATGATTTTCTATTTTTCCCTATTATATGAATAAATGAAACTCTTTTTATCGGTAAAATATCCAGAAATAAAAGCATTATGATCTATGATTTCAATTTATATAATTAACTTTGCGCAAAATAATCAATATTTAATATCATTATGAAACATCCGAAAGGACTATATTTATTGTTTGTAACAGAAATGTGGGAACGTTTCAGCTACTATGGCATGCGTGCCCTATTCGTACTTTATTTAACACAAGCCTTATTGTTTAATAAAGATCTGTCATCTCAAATATACGGGAGTTATACCGGACTCGTTTATCTCACACCACTCATCGGCGGATACATATCCGATCGTTATTGGGGCAACAGACGTTCTATTTTTTGTGGCGGTATCATGATGGCAATCGGCCAGTTCCTGATGTTCTTCAGTGCTGTTTATTATCAACAGGCACAATTAGCCAGTTACCTCATGTTCTGCGGCTTAGGCATCTTAATCTTAGGAAATGGATTTTTTAAGCCTAACATTTCAACTATGGTAGGTGACTTATATGAGCCCACTGATCATCGAAAAGATTCTGCTTTCACTATCTTTTATATGGGCATTAATGTCGGTGCCACCATCGCTCCACTCTGGTGTGGCTTTGTAGGAAACACTGGAAACCCCGCTGATTTCAAATGGGGATTTCTATCGGCAGGCATCGGAATGCTACTTGGAATAATAGTATTCCAACTACTTAAAAACAAATACCTCTGTACACCTAATGGAAAACAAATTGGTTTGACACCAAAACAAAACACGGTACGTCTGCAAGAAAAAAAGGCTGAAGAAAAACGACAACAACACGCCTCGCCGTTGCGCATTTATCTATCTATTATTGGTGCTATTGTATTGTTTCTGGTGTTTTCCATCAATTACTCCTCACTCAACAACAATAGTCTTTCAATCTTTTCCGGAGCCGATTGGATAGGTTCTCTTATTTTCTCCATCAGTATCATTACACCTATTTTTCTTATCACTGATAAGGCACTTACAAAAATTGAGCGTGAGCGTATTTGGGTTATCTACATAGTCTCATTCTTCGTCATTTTCTTCTGGTCGGCATTTGAACAAGCAGGAGCATCTCTAACCTTCTTTGCTGATGAGCAAACTAACAGAACAATTTTAGGATGGCAAATGCCAGCTTCCTATTTTCAATCATTCAATGCTATTTTTGTGGTATTACTCTCACCTATATTTGCTATGCTTTGGTCTTTTTTAGGAAAAAAGAACAAAGAACCGAACTCGCCAACCAAGCAATCCATCGGACTTTTCCTCCTTTCAATAGGATATTTAATTATCGCATTCGGTGTACGTGGAGTTGCTCCCGGCACTAAAGTCAGTATGCTATGGCTCACGAGTTTGTATCTCGTTCACACCATGGGCGAGCTCTGTCTATCACCTATCGGATTATCTTTGGTAAACAAATTGTCACCGGCACATTTGGCCTCACTTTTAATGGGGGTTTGGTTTATGAGTAATGCGGCGGCCAATAAATTTGCGGGCATATTAAGTGGATACTACCCCGAAAACGGAGTAACAAAAATCTTCATGGGATATCATATCACTACTTTATTCGATTTCTTCATGCTATTTGTCGTAATGTCCGGCATAGCAGCCATCATTTTATTCTTTCTTACAGGTAAACTGAAAAAGATGATGAATGGTGTAGATTAAATAAGAACAAGACTTTATATTCAAAAGACATCTATAACATGAAATAAATAATAAAAAAAGAAAGGACTGATAGGCAATAATAAGATTCTTGCTAACTTTGAGAAAAAAAACAATAAATTTACCTGATAAGAATAATTATAATACATAGTGATGAATACATTACCTGTGTTATTTTAGTATTGATCTTAAAATGAGAACTAATATCAAAAATAAAAAAACGCTGAAACCGGCTTTAATATTCATTTTGATTATGGGTATCGTAAGCATGCTCTCGGATATGACTCACGAAGGTGCACGAAGTATCTATGGTGCCTATTTAAGTCTTGCTGGCGCCTCAGCTGCCACCATCGGTTTCGTCACAGGTTTCGGCGAATTTATCGGTTATTCTTTTCGGATAATAACCGGACCGATAACAGATCGCACAAAGAAATATTGGACAATGACCATTATCGGTTATTCTATCAATATGCTTGCTATCCCCGCACTGGCACTAGTTTCAAAAGACGGATGGATTATCGCCTGTATTCTGATCGTTGCCGAACGAATAGGAAAAGCAATACGACAACCAGCCAAAAATACACTTGTTTCTTTTGCCGCCTCGCAAATTGGAGAAGGAAAATCTTTTGCCATAGTAGAATTTCTTGATCAAATAGGAGCCTTTCTGGGACCGGTTTTCTTATTTATCACCTTACTTTTCAAACAAGGGAGTAACCAATTTTCGGCCTATTCGCTCTGTTTCGCAATATTAGGAATACCGGCATTGCTCACATTAACTGCCCTATTTCTGGCCAAGCATAAATATCCTCATCCCGAAAATTTTGAAGCACCTCAAAAAGAAGACAAGACTTTCAAAATAAAAAAATCCTTCATCTTTTATGTGATAGGAACAAGTTTGTTTGCATTAGGTTTTCTCGATTTTCCTTTAATCACAATGCATGTCTCGAGATCGGGACTTATTCCACAAGACACACTACCTCTCTTATATGCAGGCGCCATGCTCATTGATGCATTTGCAGCACTCTTTTTCGGATGGCTTTATGACAAATACAGCATTCGAGTACTAATGCTATCCACAGCCATTTCCACTCCTTTCGCCCTATTTATTTTCGGATTTCATTCATTGACCGGTATCATCATCGGAGTTGCTATCTGGGGCGTGGGTATGGGAGCACAAGAATCTATCTTAAAATCCGCCGTCACCACCATTATGCCCAAAGAAAATCGCTCAACCGGTTTCGGTATCTTCGAAACCTCCTTCGGGATATGCTGGTTCTTGGGCAGTTGGCTAATGGGAATATTATACGATATTTCCATTTCTTGGATGATTTCCTTTTCCATGGGCACACAACTCATTGCAGTTCTCCTGTTTTACTTCACAGCAAATCTTAAAAAAGGTACAAAAGATTAATCACTAATGCTTTTTTTGAAAAAAAGGCTCATTTTTTAAAGATCTACTTATTATTTCATTCAAAAAGGAAGAGACACAAGCTGTAATATATAACAGTTTGTGTCTCTTCTGCAGTACTCAGACCCGGGGTCGAACCGGGATGGAAATGAATCCACTGGTGTTTGAGACCAGCGCGTCTACCGATTCCGCCATCTGAGCATTTCTTAATTTTTCCAAATGCGATGCAAATATATAGCTTTTTTTTAAAACAACAAGAATAATAGAGAGAAAATCTTAAATAAAACAATAAAACGTCGTTGATATACTTTTTATCTGAATAAAAATTGTACTTTAGCATTGTATTAAATAATAGATTAATTACCATGGCAAATAAAAACAACTATTGCGTTATCATGGCTGGTGGTATTGGTAGTAGGTTCTGGCCTGTCAGCTGCAAATCTTACCCCAAACAATTTTTGGATTTCTTCGGAATCGGGCGCTCACTGTTTCAACAAACCTTTGACCGTTTTGTAAATAAAATTAATTTAGAGAATATCTTTGTCATTACGAATGAGTTATATAAAGACATCGTAACTCAACAACTGCCCGAATTAAAACCGGAACAGATACTCTTAGAACCGGCAAGAAGAAATACTGCCCCATGCATCGCTTGGGCCTCCTATCATATTCGTGCAATCAATCCTAATGCATCAATTGTTGTAACCCCATGCGATCACTTGATTCTAAAAGAAAAAGAATTTCTCGAATCCATAGAAAGAGGGCTCGAATATGTTGCCGAATCTGATTGTCTATTGACATTAGGACTCAAGCCCAACAGTCCAGAAACCGGCTACGGATATATACAAATTGACGAAAAAATTTCGGATTATTTCTATAAAGTAAAGACTTTCACCGAGAAACCGGAAATAGAATTAGCGAAAGATTTTGTTGAAAGCGGTGAATTCTACTGGAATTCAGGAATATTTATATGGAATGTCAACACGATAATACGCGCAGGAGAAAAACTGCTGCCTGAAATTTCCTCCAAATTTTCGAACTACCAAAACCTTTTCGGAACAGATCAGGAACAGAAAATTATCAACGAGATCTTCCCTACCTGTCCCAATGTATCCATTGACTACGGACTTATGGAAAAAGCTGACAATGTTTGCGTATCTATAGCAGATTTCAGTTGGGCCGATTTGGGCACATGGGTTTCTCTATACGAACTTTCGCCAAAAGATAAACAGGGAAATGTTGCATTGAAAGGTGAAACACTAACCTATAACTGCAAAAACAACATTGTCTCTCTACCCAAGGGAAAACTTGCTGTTATTGATGGATTAGAAGGATATCTGGTGGCTGATACGGATAAAGTATTACTAATCTGCAAGAAAGATGAAGAACACTCTGTACGAAAATATGTAAATGACATTCAAATGAAAACCGGAGATGAATTTATATAATTTAAAAAGGGCATCGTCCATAATGAATGATGCCTTTTTTAATAAAATATTATATCTTATTTAAAGACGGAACTTATTTCTTTAGCAATTTCACAAAACTCAGCATCGGTTAATTTAAGCTTGGGATTAGAAAATATCATATCCGATTCTTTTTTAATCGGAATCAAATGAATATGGGCATGAGGAACTTGTAATCCGAGAACAGCCTGCCCGACTTTCTTACAAGGTATTGCACCTTTTACAGCTGTCGCCACCCTCTTTGCAAAGATTTGCATAGCTGCCAAATCTTCGTTGCTCAAATCAAAAAAATAATCAATTTCCTGTTTTGGAACAACCAACGTATGTCCCTTAGCTAAAGGATTGATATCAAGAAAAGCAAAGAACTTATCGTTTTCTGCTATCTTATAGCAAGGTATATCACCTGCTATAATTTTACTAAATATTGTTGCCATATACTTAATCTATTATATAAAAAAGACAAGTCTAATACAAGACCTGCCCTACCCAATTAAATAGAAATCTTCAAAATTTCAAGTTGAATCTTCCCTTGTGGAACCTGAATTTCAACAATATCACTTACTTTCTTTCCAAGCAATCCCCTAGCTATAGGCGTTTTAACTGATATTTTACCTTGCCTCAAATTTGCTTCACTTTCAGAGACAATGGTATATTTCATTTCCATACCACTCTTTACATTCTTCAATTCAACAGTATTCAATATCTGTACAACCTCAGTATTAAGTTTCGATTCATCAATAATCTTCGCATTGGCAATCGTTTCTTTTAACTGATTAATCTTCATTTCGAGCATACCCTGCTCCTCACGAGCTGCATCATATTCTGCATTTTCAGATATATCTCCTTTGTCTCGTGCCTCACCAATTGCCGCAGATATTCTTGGACGGTCAACCGTTTCCAAACGTTTCAACTCATCCGTTAATTCATTGTAGCCTTTTTGTGACATATAAGCCATAATATAACCTCCTATTTTTTCTTTATTATAAAATAAAAAAGAATTCCAACATGAGTATGTTGGAACCCTCTCCTTAAATGTATTGCAAAGATAATAATATTTTTCTAATTTATCAAAGAAAAACGAATGCTTTAAAACACATCCGCCCATAATATTTACAAAAGGCGACTATATCAAGCCCTTGATTTTACCTTCCAAAGTCTTCGGGTTATCTATACGAAATCTAAGTTCATTGTTACGATTGACCAAAAAATCCAAAGGTACTTGATTCACATTGTATAAAGAAACTGTAGTAGAATGAATACCATTCCCATCACGTACGCAAATCCAAGGTAAATTATATGCCGAAGTTTTCCAAAAATGCTCATCTGCATCAAGAGATACTTGATAAATTTGTAAGCCCTTGCTTGCATACCTACTATATAAATCACGCAACATTAAATTATGAGCTGCCCCATAGGCTGATTGATAAACAGTAAAGTCTATCAACACTACCTGCCCCTTAAAATCAGTGAGATGATGTAATTTCTCTTTAACATCACGCAAAGCAATATCAATGACCCCGGTCTCTGAAATTTTGCTCTCAGGAATCTTAATTGTATCCCTTCTTACTTCACGCGTATTTTTCATCCCTTTAATAGCTATATTATAAAGATTCTTTGAACGGTCGGCATTGGGATATGCATTTGTCAAACTTGTAGCAACCGCAGCAAAACATTTTACATCATCTTTACTATTGAGCGGATCAAAAATCAAATAGTTGTCGAGTTTCTGAAAGAGTGCATAATACGCTGCGGTTGTATTTGGGGCAGCATAAATATAATTAATTCTTACATCATTTTTAAACTGCCTAAGAAGAACAGAAAGACTGTCTTCAAAGACATTGCTTTTCATATGATTAGCATTAACCATACTTCGTAAAGTATCTATCTTATCCTGCAAGCGGATTTGCAATAATGTCAACTCCTTAATTTTAGAACAATTTCGCGAACCCTCGACTTGATAATTTGTCGAAAACCCCTCATATGGCGCATTAACACGTATTTTTTCTATTGAATCAATTGAAATATTGATTATCCGATTGTCATCCATTCTCAAGCGATAAAACTCAGGAGATTCTGGACGCGGTTGCTTAAAACTAAAGGAACCGTCAGCACCTAACTTTGTTGAATCCAATGTAACAATTCCACTCAGTGCAGAAGCTTCAAGATAAAGTTTCTTTCCCTTAGCACCGGAAATATTTCCGCTAACATTAAATTTTGGTCCTGTTTGGCAAGAGCTGAAAGCCATAACAGCAAGTGCAAAATAAATAACTTTCTTCATATTATATTTCTATATTTCGAATTACAAATATACGTTTTTTCCTTTTTGTACAAAGTTTTTTGGAATCTTCTTCGTCTATTTTATAAAAAAAAACGTTTCCTATATATTTTTTTCTTGAAAATCACAGCTATAGCACCAGAAATACTTATCTTTGCAAGAATATTTGATTGAAATAAACAGAAAAAAAAATTTATGATTAATCCAATTGTTAAAACAATCGAGTTGGAAGATGGAAGAACCATTACACTCGAAACGGGAAAGTTGGCAAAACAGGCAGATGGTTCTGTTATGCTGCGCATGGGTAACACTATGCTGCTGGCTACTGTTTGTGCCGCTAAAGATGCAGTTCCCGGAACTGATTTCATGCCTTTACAAGTAGAGTATAGAGAAAAATACTCAGCATGTGGTAGATATCCTGGAGGATTCACCAAGAGAGAAGGAAGAGCTTCGGATTACGAGATATTGACCTGCCGGTTAGTAGATCGCGCCCTCCGTCCCTTATTTCCCGACGATTACCACGCAGAAGTTTATGTAAATGTCATTCTCTTTTCAGCCGACGGTGTAGATATACCTGACGCCTTGGCCGGACTTGCAGCATCTGCTGCACTCTCCGTTTCCGATATTCCTTGGAATGGTCCTATTTCCGAAGTACGTGTAGCTCGGATAAATGGAGAATATGTAATCAACCCTACTTTTAAACAATTGGAGAAAGCCGATATGGATTTGATGGTCGGCGCTACATATGACAACATCATGATGGTTGAAGGTGAGATGGATGAAGTTTCGGAAGCCGAACTGATTGAAGCAATGAAAGTTGCCCACAGAGCCATTAAGATTCAATGTAAGGCACAAATGGAACTAGCTAAAGAAGTCGGCAAAACCGTTAAACGAGAATATCAACCTGAAGTTAATGATGAAGACCTACGTAAGGCTGTTCATAATGCTTGCTACCCAAAAACTTACGCCATAGCACAATCAGGCAATAAGGATAAACACGAACGCGAAGATGCTTTCAACGATATTGTTAATGAATTCAAAGCTCAATATACAGAAGATGAATTAGCCGATAAGGGTCCTTTGATAGACCGTTATTATGCTGATGTAGAAAAAGAAGCCATGCGTCGCTGTATTCTTGACGAAGGCAAACGTTTGGATGGTCGTAAGACAACAGAAATTCGACCTATATGGTGCGAAGTCAATCCTCTTCCTGGCCCTCACGGATCAGCTATCTTCACTCGTGGTGAAACACAATCTTTAAGTACCGTTACATTAGGTACCAAACTTGACGAAAAGATTCTTGATGGCGCACTGACACAAGGCAGGCAACGTTTTTTACTGCATTATAACTTTCCACCTTTTTGCACTGGTGAAGCTAAAGCTCAGCGTGGCACCGGTCGCCGTGAAATCGGTCATGGTCATTTAGCTTGGCGTGCATTAAAAAGGATGATTCCTCAAGATTATCCATATACCGTTCGTGTTGTTTCTGATATTTTGGAATCCAACGGTTCATCATCAATGGCTACCGTATGTGCCGGAACATTGGCACTAATGGATGCCGGCGTTCCTATTAGAAGACCCGTTTCAGGTATTGCCATGGGATTAATTAAAAATCCAGGAGAAGATAAATTTGCTGTTCTTTCCGATATCCTTGGTGATGAAGATCACCTTGGTGATATGGACTTTAAAGTTACCGGTACGAAAAACGGTATTACCGCTACACAAATGGATATTAAGGTAGACGGTCTGCCTTTTGATATCTTGGAAAAAGCTTTAAATCAGGCTAAAGAAGGACGTCAACACATATTAGGTAAGATATTGGAAACCATTCCTGAACCACGTGCAGAACTTAAACCTCATGCTCCACGTATTGAAGTAATGACTATTCCTAAAGAATTCATCGGAGCTATCATAGGCCCGGGCGGTAAAATTATTCAAGGAATGCAGGAAAAGACAGGAGCTGTTATTACAATTGAAGAAACAGACAATATCGGTCGTATCGAAATCTCCGGAACTAACAAACAATGTATAGATGATGCTACAGATATGATCAAGGCTATCGTTGCTATACCGGAAGTTGGCGAAGTTTACAAAGGTAAAGTACGTTCTATTATGCCTTATGGTGCATTTGTCGAATTTTTACCTGGCAAAGACGGATTACTTCACATCTCCGAAATCGCATGGAAGCGTTTGGAAACTGTAGAAGAAGCCGGAATTAAAGAAGGTGACGAAATTGAAGTTAAACTGATAGCTGTTGACCAAAAAACCGGCAAGTTTAAACTTTCAAGAAAAGCTTTACAGCCAAAACCTCCAATAGAATAAAATTCTTTTTAATAATATAAAAAAGCTCGGTCAAAAATATGACCGAGCTTTTTTATTGTTTATCACACAAAAAAAAACATTTCTCTATTTCTATAATTTCTCTATATATGAAAAGGAATCGGAAAGTACCCCCATACTTTCCGATTCAAAACAGTCTAAAAATCGACCTTAATCAATTTATTAACTTAACACATCGCAAAGATATAATAAAAATTCTTTGGTCGGGTATATTTACAAAAAAAATATTATAATTATATCCATTAAAAACGATAAAATAAAACAACGGAAAAATCAATTGAATTTATAAAAATCATTCACCAAGAGACTTTTAGATTATCATTGACCTATCTATTTTTGATATACATTATAGTGTATCGTATTTTTCATTTACTCATATATTTTTAAAGGAAGTTCACCTCTTAATGCACCGAGAGCATTCATAGCCAAAGCTTTCATCTCATTTTCTCCGGGATACACAAAAACCGGTGCGAGAAAAGAGATTCTTTTCTTTAATCGCTCAATTACATAATCGGAATAAGCGAGACCTCCGGTCAAGAGGATTGCATCAATCTTGCCATAAAGCACAACAGAAGCTGCGCCTATACCCTTGGCTATTTGATAAATCATGGCATCCATAACCAATTCCGCCTTTTTATCTCCTTGTTTGATTCGTTCAATAATAATAGGCACATCCGTAGTTCCCAAATAAGCAGATAATCCGGAATGACTAGTCAACCGACGTTTCAACTCGTTTTTAGAAAACACGCCACTATAGCAAAGATCTATTAATTGGCCGAAAGGTACCGTACCCGAACGTCCCGGAGAAAAAGGACCTTCGCCATCAAGTGCATTATTGGCGTCAATAGCTCGCCCGTGATTATGAACAGCAATAGAAATACCACCGCCTAAATGACAAACAATCAAATCGAGATTCTCGTAACGGGTGCCATGCTCACTGGCATATAAGCGGGCAATAGCTTTTTGATTCAAAGCATGCCAAATGGTTATTGACGGCATTAATGTCGTACCAGAGATACGGGCTACATCACTACGTTCATCCACCACACCCGGATCAGCCATAAGAGCTTTACAGCCGGGGATTAGCTTTGCCAAATCATAAGCGATAAGAACTCCCAGATTACAAGCATGCATTCGGGTAGAATGTTCCGTGTCGTACTTTAAAACCTCATTTATTTCATAAACACCACCTGACATCGGTTTAATCAATCCTCCCCGGCCGATAATCGCGTGAAAACGAAAAGCTATGCCGTGACTCTTCAGTTCACTCATTACAAGAGATTCACGGAAATCAAACTGTTCGGAGACCTCGGTAAAGGTGGCCAATTCTTCAATGGAGTGAGTTATATTACTTAAAAATATTAGATTTTCATCTTCATACACCGCTATCTTCGTAGATGTAGAACCGGGATTAATGGCTAGTATTTTCATCTCGTTTCATGATTTATCGGAAATTAAGCAACCCATGGCAAGACTATAATATTTAGTAAGGCCCGAATCACTGCGGGAGGTGACTACAACCGGTATGTCCGGTCCCTGCAAAAGTCCACCCATTTCAGCTCCTGCAAACAAAGTCATCGCCTTATAAAAGGTATTTCCCGATTCAAGATTGGGAAAGATCAATACATCAGCCTGTCCATTGATCGGAGAAGAAATGCCTTTAATCTCGGCGCTCTCCTTGTCACAGGATGAAAGAACATCAAGCGGACCGTCAATGATCACATTCCCGAATTCACCGGCTTCGGCCAGTTCAACAATATTAACATAATCTAAAGAATGCGGAAATTTGGCACTCACCTTTTCCGTACAATGGATCAAAGAAATGCGCGGCTGCTCAATGCCAAACTTGTGGCAAGCACGTATAGCATAGCCAATCATTTCCACCCGTTGCTTTAAAGTCGGACTCGGAATGACAGCCGCATCCGAAAAGAATAACAATTTGTCATAAGACGGAATTTGCATCACAGCCAAATGCGTCAACAAACGTCCCTTAGGCAATAAGCCCCGTTCTTTATCGAGAACCGCATGTAGAAGATTATCGGTATTAATAACACCTTTCATCAGAATATCCACCTTACCTTCGCGTCCCAAACGTACTCCTTCACAAGCCGCATCATCTGAATTATCAACAGGTATAATCTTAATAAGCCCGGGATATTTCTTCAAAAGCGAAAAATGATTCAATATTTTAGCTTGCCCGATCAACACGAACGATGCGAGTTCCTCTTCTAGAGCACGCAATATTGCATATTCACTATGTATATCATAAGGACAAACAACGGCAACACGTTTTCTTTGTGGACAACTTTTCAAATGATTTGTTAATTGAGAAAAATTTTTAATCGATATCATATAATAAGTGTTTAAAACAAATATCAGGAAAATAATTTATATACCAATGGACTTTTCAAAGAATATTCATGCATACAATAGCATTCTGACAGATATTAACCTTTCTGCCCGACAGATAAGCCTCTCAACTGACAAAGTAAGCCAATTATTTTATCTGATAAAAATAAACAATTACTTTTAGTTTGTTGTTACCTATTACAATATTAAATTAAAATATAAATAATAAATTATCACGGAATCATGAATATCACATTTCCTCCTTATTTAAAAGAAAACGACAAAGTAATAATTTTATCACCGTCAAGCAAAATAGACAAACAATTCATTGAAGGAGCTAA
>Ga0172378_10000228_pt1 | contig 47133 bp, 52 predicted proteins | sample GrowelOW332metaG_FD_119755 | JGI IMG/M metagenome (GOLD analysis project Ga0172378, IMG submission 119755) | Groundwater microbial communities from an aquifer near a municipal landfill in Southern Ontario, Canada - Pumphouse #3_1 metaG | ecosystem: Environmental > Aquatic > Deep subsurface >...
CATGTCTTAATCGAACTCCTATAGCGGTGGCCGCCGGCAGGATCAACCGGAGTCAAATCCCAATTATATTGTATTTACGCCTTCTTGATGGATGAAAGGAAATGGCAGTTTACCATATTTCACCGCTGCTCCGTCGGACGGCACACTCTATTCGAATGATCCGTCTAACGGAACATTCGTAGCATCGAACGTCAGAATACAAGAGAGCACGCCATACGGCGGAGATCTTGATTCTCCATCTTTCGCGGGGCCTTTTCGACCCGCGCAATCCCCTGTAATCCAGGGGAGTATATAAGACTTTTCATCCCCGGTGTTTTTCACCGGAAACCACGCTAGCAGTGTCAGCCACATCACTTCGAAGCGATGCGTCCTGATTGATTCGCGCATCACCCTCGATAACTACGTGATATATAAAACTTTTCATTTGGTATATTTTCACCGAACGATCAGCCTCTCCGCAACCGCTAACATGCCATGTATGCATCCAAAGTTTTAATAGGAATACGTCTTACTCCCCCTGAAAGTGGAGGTGGCCCAGCCTGGCAAGGCGTCAGACTGCTAATCTGATGTCACCATGTGACCCGGGGGTTCGAATCCCCCCCTCCACGCTTTTTTTACCTCTGACTGTGAATTCAAATCCCATTTAAAATTTGTATATACGCGCGCGTACAGTTACGCGCGATTGTTATCTTAAAACAATATGTAAATGGGATACGACACCGCCGCATAAGGGACAATTCGATATATTACGGATACAATACGACCCCTATGAAATTCCTAGTGCTGACCGACCTTCATCAAAAAAAGTCATGTATAGACTGGATCAACAAGGTCATTGCCGACTACAAACCCGAATTCACGATTTTTCTCGGAGATGTCACTGATTTCGGTACCGGAGAGGAAGCTGCAGAGATCATCAATATGATCGATTCAGATGTGTACGCCATCCCCGGAAACTGCGACCCGCTCGATCTTCCCGATAAGATCATGTCTGCAGCACACGATCTTCATGGCAAATCCGCCGAAATAGACGGTTATCATTTCGCAGGATTGGGCGGTTCGAACATCACGATATTCGGTACACCCTTTGAACTTGACGAAGAGACCATTTACAATAAATTGAAACCGATCTCCAAAAAGGGAATGATACTCGTCACACACGCACCTGCATTCGGTACATTCGACCATATCCCGAGCGGCGCCAGCGTCGGAAGCCCTGCAATCAAGAAGATCGCAGACGAATACAAACCCATTCTCGCACTCTCGGGCCATATCCACGAGGACCGCGGTGCCAAGATGATCAACGGGACACTGTTCTGTAATCCCGGACCCGCTAAGGAAGGATACTGCGGAATAGTGACCATCGAGAACGGAAAACCCGATGTCAAACTGATAGGGCCGTTAGACTGAGCTTTCTGAAACCATAATATTCAGAAACGCTTATATATAGAACCATAATTAGGAGACTCCGATTAAAATGGCACTACACCAAGGAAAATCCAACAGGAAGCCCACCGGTGGCAGACTCGTCTGCTGCAGGGGAAAGAGAAAATTCGAGATCAGCAGAGAGATCCAGACCACAAAGATCGGAAAACTCTCGTTAAAGCAATACCGTTCAATGGGCGGCAGCTCGAAAGTTGGAATGCTCCTCGCAGACTACGCCAATGTCCTCGACAAAAAGACGAACACCGTCAAGAGGGCAAAGATCATAAACGTCAAAGGTAACTCCGCTGACCCCAACTACATCCAGCGTAACATCATCAACAAGGGCGCTCTCATCGAGACCGACCTCGGAGATGCGATCGTTACATCCAGGCCTGGACAGTGCGGTGCAGTCAACGCCATTTTGGTCGACAACTGATTTTCCATCCCGGGCTTCGGCCCGGGTTCCAAAATAGTTTTACGATACTTGTTATCGGCTTTTTACAACAACATCCTTTTGATGGCATTAGCATCCTCAGTCCATAAATCTAATAACGTAAACGCGCTATGAGGTGTGATAATATGGCATACGATGAAGACACGGCAATCACTATCTGGCCCGAATATTTTGACATAGACCGGACACGTGCCGAAGGCAGAAGGCTCCCAAAGGCCCTGTGTGTCAAGAATCCCTCTTTGGATATCATTGCAAAGGGCGCACTGATACTGGATCTCGAATACGAGGTCCTGGACGGCAAAGCGTATCCGGCAGATTGGGCTGCAAAGAAAGGATGCGTCCGCGTCGAACGCGGAAAACTCAAGAAGACCGAGCTTCTCCCGAAGATCGGAGAGATCCTCATCAAAAATCAATGAGGCAGGATAATGATCACCGCATTGGACTCAAAGGCCATGGATGCAAATTCCGAGGCTCTCGGAGTATCTGTGGAAACATTGATGAGCAGAGCAGGCCAGGCCATAGCCGAAACGCTCAAGACCCGCTATATGGGAAAGAAGATAGCATTCGTATGCGGCAAAGGGAACAACGGGGGCGACGGTTTCGCGGCCGCTAACCTTCTTCCGCGCACAGATGTCACCGTATTGCTTCTGTCACCGTCCTCCGAAATACGCTCTCAGGAGGCTCAGAACCAATTTTCCAAATTGACCTGCCCGGTCAACAAATTCATAGGCACAGATCTCAGCCAGTTCGATGTTGTAGTGGATTGCGCTCTCGGAACCGGAGTTACCGGTATGCTCAGAGAACCGTATTCCACCTATGTCGATATCGTCAATGATTTTCCCGGAGACATAATCTCAGTGGACATTCCCTCGGGATTGGGATCGGATAAGACCGTCGTTCCGACACTGACCATCACACTTCATGACATCAAAGAGGGAATGAACCCGGAGAACAGCGGAGAGATCATCATAAAGGATATCGGGATCCCTGCCGAAGCATTCACGAAAGTAGGGCCGGGAGATATGCTCAGGTATCCTGTACCTCTAAAGACCAGCCATAAAGGCTGCAACGGCTCACTCCTCATAATAGGCGGAGGACCATACTTCGGTGCCCCTGCCATGGCTGCAATGGCCGCTATGCGCGTAGGGACCGACCTTGTAAGGATCGCTACGCCGACATACAGCTACGCCTCGATATCATCATATTCACCGGTCTTCGTAATGGAAGAACTGAAAGGCGACGTTCTCGGACCCAGCCATGTGAAAAAGCTTCTGGAGCTTGCAGAGATCAGCAACGCGGTCCTTATCGGTCCCGGATTGGGACTCGACAAAATCTCTGCCGAGGCAGTGAAGGACTTCGTCAAAGAATGCAAGAAACCGATGGTCATCGATGCGGACGGACTCAATGCCCTTGGCAAGAATTTCAACAGCAACGGTACACCGGTCATTCTGACCCCCCATTCCAGGGAATTCCTGAGACTGGGAGGAACTATCGGCAGCGAACCCAAAACGCATGTCAGAATCAAGGCAACGGAAACAGAGTCCGTGATCCTTCTGAAAGGACCGTCCGATATCATATCCGACGGTGACAAGGTCAGGATCAATGAGACGGGAACACCTGCCATGACAAGCGCGGGTACGGGCGATGTGCTGAGCGGCATTGTCGCAGGATTGTTGGCCAAAGGCATGTCAGCATTCGATGCTGCCTGTTTGGGGGCATATATCTCCGGAAAGGCCGGAGAATATGCGTTCAAGAAGAGATCCTACGGCCTCATTGCCACCGATGTCATCGACAAGATACCGACCGTTCTGGCCAAAGGACTGAGATGAAGTCGATGGATCTGCAGCCGGTTCCCGGAATACCCGCTCTCAGAATGGACGAGTATCTGGTCATCACCGATCTGCATATCGGGGTCGAATCACATCTGAGGTCCAAAGGATTCCACCTTGTGTCCCGCACGGATAACATGTACGATAGGATCATAGAGGCCGCAGGCAACATATCCGGCAAACTGATAGTCCTCGGAGATGTGAAGGATTCTGTCCCGGGATCATCAAGACAGGAGTACAAGGAGATCCCGGTCTTCTTCGACAGATTATTGGAACATTTTGATTCGATAGACGTTGTAAGAGGGAATCACGATACAAATATCGAGGAGTTCCTCCCGGGACGCGTCAACATCCGTCCTGCGTCCGGAATGAAAGTGTTCGACGTGGGATTAGTACACGGCCATACCTGGCCGTCCAAGACGGTCATGGACTGCGAGACCCTGGTCATGGGACATGATCATCCGGCAGTCATGTTCAGGGACAATATAGGCAGTCAAAGTTCCGAACCGTGTTGGGTGCGCGGTCATTTCAAAGAAGGCGCACACGACGACAGATACGATAAGCTGCCAGAGACATTCATTATCGTTCCGGCATTCAACAGGATGCTGGGCGGCTCACCGGTCAATGTGATAGGGGAAGAGTTGCTCGGTCCGATCATGGGCGGCGACCTGATAGACATAGATAACGCATCCGTTCACCTTCTGGACGGCATCTGTCTCGGAAAACGTTCCGACCTGATGGTAAAAGGAAAAGACAGGTCCAGATGGAAGAACAACAACGAGCGTGACCGCCCGTCTAACCGATCCTAATTGAATTTATATAAAAATGAAGGGGCTTTCGCCCCTATTGTAGTTTCAGTTCTGCTTAAGGGTCTCGAAGACTTCACCGTCAGCGTACCTGATAGTTGCCTCAAGAGGCATCTGACCGGGCAGGCTGTGGGTTGCACAAGAGTTGCAGGGGTCGTATGCACGGAATGCCATCTCAACCATGTTGAGAAGTCCGGGCGAGACCTCGAAGTTGTGGATCAGACCCTTTGCTACCTTGGCGACATCCATGTTGATGGGACCGTTGTTGTTGGTTGTACCGACAACGAGGTTACATGCGGTAACGATACCGTCCTCATCACATGTGTAGTCGTGGGTAAGGGTTCCTCTGGGGGCTTCAACGCAACCGACACCGCGTCCTCCGGGGACGAGGTCGAACTGCTTGATGTTCGGGTCGATGAGCTTATCGTCATATGCGTCCTCGCGCAGCTTCTCTGCCGCATACAGCATCTCAATGACTCTTGCCCAGTGTGTTGCCAGTGTGAACTGGACTGATCCGGGAACGCCTGCGTTCTTGAAGAAGTCCCTGTAGTAGTCAAGCTCTGCCTGTGCGAGAGGTGTTGAAATGCTCTCACATGTGTTGAGCCTGGACAGAGGGGATGCACGGTACAGACCGTTGTCCATTCCGGGAACGAGTCCGTGGTATCCGTACTTCTTCAGGTAGGGGAACTTCTCGTAGGACCAAGGCTCTGCTGCCTCTGCGACATGATCAAGATAATCATTGCTGTCGTAGAGATCGACCTCTTTCCTGTCGTTGTCGACTACCCTTACCTTACCATCGTGGAACTCGAGCTGGTTCTTCTTGTTGACGAGACCCATGTGGTAGGTCTCGTTGTAGAACAGATCGGGGTTGGCGATGATGTCAACGTACTCTTTGTTCGCAAGGACGACGTCCTTTACCACCTGCATCGAGGTCTTTGAGAACTCGACGAGGTTGTCTGCGTATCCCTGGATCTCCTTCTGCTCCTCTTTCGAGATAGCTTTGGTAACTCCGCCGGGAACTCCCATCACAGGGTGTGTGGGCTTTCCGCCGATGATGCCCTGGATCTTCTGAGCCTCTGCACGTGCTTTCAGGACAGCTCCTCCGAGCTCGAGTCCTACTGCTGCAACGACTCCGAGAACGTTCCTCTGGGCAACAGGTGCCGCAGGTCCGCAGACGAAATCAGGTGCTGCCAGTGCGTAGAAGTGCGCAATGTGGCTGTGCACGAAGTGTGCGTGGTAGAAGGTATCCCTGATGTGGAACGCAGCCTCTGTGGGTTTTGCGTTGTAACATCCGTCGATCGCTTTTGTCGAACAGAGGTGGTGTGCTCCGGGACAGACACCGCAAAGCCTTGCGGTGATCTGATTGAGCTCGGTTACTCTCCTTCCGATACAGAATCTTTCGAATCCTCTGACCTCAGGAACCTGCCAGTATGCCTGTTTTACGTCTCCCTTGTCGTCAAGGAAGATCTCGATCTTTCCGTGTCCCTCCAGACGAGTGATAGGGTCAACGGTGATCCTGTTGGTTGTTGCTTTCTGCTTGTCATCCCAAATAATAGGTCCAGCCATTTTACTGACCTCCCTTTTCTTTGACGACGGTCTTGATCAATGCCTTTGACATTGTGAACGCGTAGAAGTAACCCAGAGGGTCCTTGATGGTGCTCATGATGTCGATGATCTTGTCCTCGCCCATGGTTGCATCGCTCTCATCGATAGGGAACAGAGATGCGATGGCGGTCAATGCGCTTGCTCCGTGTTCCTGAACTTCCTGAGAAGGTCCGTAACATCCACGGCACGGCTGTCCGACACGGGTGCATCTTGCGTTGCATCCTCCGACGGTTGCCGGTCCGAGACACAGGATACCCTGGTCCATCAGACAGAGGTCGGGATCGACATCTACCTGGTAGGGTTCTTTGATCTCAGTGATTCTTCTGAACTCCTTGTGCCTGGGGCACTCGTCACAAATTGAAGTCTTTGTAACTCCGACCTCAGTTCCCTTAGGCGGAAGTGCGACTCCGTGGTATGCGAAGTCGACGACTGCTTTCAGCAGGTATGAGATGGACTCCTGGAGAGGAGGGCATCCGGGTATGGAGTAATCCACATCAATGACCTGGTCGAGCGATTTGACCCTGTCGAACAGTACAGGCAGGGTAAGCTCTCCCTCAGGTGCCTGGTATGAGGTCTGGGGGATAACAGGTGCGTCTTTGTGGTATTCGTTATTGAAAGCTACGGACGTAGGCGTCTTGTCGTAAACGTAGTCGAGGAGTTCTTTGTGTCCTCCGGGGATCAGATTCGCGAGTGCGGGTGATCCGCCGAAGCATGCACAAGTTCCGTAAGCGACCACGATGAGCGACTTCTGCCTGAGCAGTTTCACCATGTGTTCGTTCTCGGAGTTCCTGACTGCACCGTTGATGAGAGAGACGGTAATGGATTTGTCATCCATAGCCTCGATGTCCTTCTCTTTTCCGTCAACTGCGATAGGCCACATAACGATATTGGCCATGTCGCCGATAGTCAGAATACGCTCGTTCGTATCGAGGAGCGAAACGTCGCATCCTCCGCATGCTGCTGCCCAGTAGATAGCGAGGTTGATCTTACCGTTCGGAGGTGCTCCGGGAAGGAGCTCTCCGAGATCTACTGCGGGCATGTAGTTTGCGCCCTCGGTAGGCTGTTGCCATTCTCCCTTTGCAGCAGGCTCTGCAGCTGCCTTTGCGGATGCTGCCTTGGGTTTAGCCTCAGCTTTCTTGTCAGCTTCTGCTTTCTTGTCTTTGTTCTTCTTCTTGAATCTGTCAAAGAATGACATCACTCCACCTCCCTGAGGGGTGTGGGGCCGAGTGCTCTGATAGTCTCAACGAACTCGGTCATGGTCTTCTGGAATTTCTCTCCCTCGGAAGCGGAGACCCACTCGAGTCTCAGCCTCTTGGCATCGAATCCATACTGCTCGAGGACGAGCCTCAGCAGTGCAATTCTTCTTCTTGCTCTGTAGTTTCCGCCGATGTAGTGGCAGTCTGCAGGGTGGCATCCGAGGATGATAACTCCGTCGGCGCCTTTCGAGAATGCCCTAAGGACGAACTCAGGATCGACCCTTGCACTGCACATGGTCCTGATGATACGGAAGTTGGTCGGCATCTGAAGCCTTGCGACTCCTGCACCGTCCGCACCCGCGTATGAACACCAGTTGCAGCAGAATGCTATGATTTTAGGTTCAAAATCTGCCATAGTAATCACTGTCCCTCCACAGGGCGGTCGAGAAGAGCATCGATCTCTGCGATGATCTGCTTGCTCCTGAATCCTCTCTGCTCCATTGCTCCGGTCGGACATGCTGCTACACAGCATCCGCATCCCTTACAAAGTCCGGGGTTGACGTTTGACTTCAACCTTCCGGTCTCGGGGTCCTTGTCGATGGTGATGGCGTTGTATTCACAGCAACCCTCACAAACACCGCATCCGTCACAGATCTCGTGGTTCGATACTGCGATGATACCCTCGGAGATGAGCTTGTCCTTCGAGATGACGGTAAGCATCCTTGATGCTGCACCGGAAGCCTGTGCGATACACTCGTCCATGAATTTGGGCCAGTGTGCTGCACCTGCAACGTATACACCTTCGGTAGCGAAGTCGACAGGCCTGAGCTTCTGGTGGGCCTCGAAGAAGAATCCATCTTTGCTGATCGGGACCTTGACCATCTTGGCGATCTCTTCCTTCTCCTCACGGAGAGGTGCGATTCCGCTTGCGAGCACAAGTGTGTCAACAGGTACTTCGACATCCTCACCGAGTGTGGCGTCGTGTGCTTTGACAACGGATCCGGAGAAGTCCGGGAGTTTGTCGTCTGCACAGTATCTGAGGAACCTGACGCCGAGCTGGCATGCCTTGTAGTAGAGTTCCTCGCGGAATCCGTATGTCCTGATATCCTTGTGGATGACAGTGACGACGGCCGTGGGGTCCTTCATCTTGATCTGGATGGCTGTACGGAGTGAAGCTGCACAGCAGACACGTGAACAGTATTTCACGGTGTCAGACCTGGATCCGACACACTGGATGAATGCCACGTTCTTTCCCTTGAACTTGTCCTCTGCGAGCTGCTTCTCGGCATCCTTGATAGTGAGAACGTTCTTGTTGGAACCGTATCCGTACTCGGTGGGCTTGTAAGGTGCCGCTCCGGTTGCGAACAGGACTCCTCCTACAGGGTATTCTTTTCCGTCTGCGAGTACTACCTTGAAGTTTCCGACGAATCCGGGGATGTCCTTGATCACTGCGTTCAGGTGAACGTTGATCAATGAGCATTTGTTGACCTTGTCGATCGTCTTCTTCAGGAAGTCTGCTACACTGACTCCGTCCTCTTTGTGAGCGAAGTTACGTGCGTATCCTCCGAGCTCTTTGTCCTTCTCGAAGAGTTCCACTTCAATGCCCTGCGCTGCGATATCGAGCGCTGCGGTCATACCGGTGATTCCTCCTCCGACAATTGCTGCCTTGGGGGTGACCGGGATCTCAGATCCGGTGAGGGGCTCGAGAAGAGCTGCCTTTGCGATGGCCATTTTGATAAGGTCCTTCGCTTTTACGGTTGCTGCCTCGGGGGCGTGCATGTGGATCCACGAGCACTGGTCACGGATGTTTGCCATGTTGAAGAGGTACTTGTTGAGTCCTCCGTTGCGGCATGCTTCCCTGAAGAGGGGCTCGTGTGTCCTGGGTGTACAGGATGCGACAACGACCCTGTTGAGGTCGTTCTCTTTGATAGCATTGGAGATTGCCTCGAGACAGTCCTGTGCGCATGCGTACTGGACATCTGTGGACATTACAACGTAGGGCAGGGTCTTTGAGTACTCCGCGACAGCGGGGACGTCAACCACAGATCCGATGTTGATACCGCAGTGGCAAACCCAAACTCCGATACGGGGCTCTTTGCCTTCTACGTCCTTCTCTGCGGAGTAGACCTTGGGTGCGCAAGGCACGAAGTTCTCATCTACGATGTATGCTCCGGCCTTTGCTGCTGCACCGGATGCCTCTGCAACTGCAGTCGGGATATCCTTAGGTGCTGCGAATGCTCCTGTTACGAAGACACCTTTCTTGGTTGTCTCCAGAGGATTGAACACTGTTGTCTTACAGAATCCGTACTCGTTGAGCTCGATTCCGAGTTTGGAAGCGAGGTCCTCTGCTCCCTCGGGGGGAACAAGTCCGACGGACAGAACGACGATATCGAACTGCTCGGAAACTCCGTTGTTGTCTTTGTCGGTGTAGTTGACCGTGAGCTCCTGTGTCTCGGGGTCCTCTTCGACGTCAGCAACACGGGATGCCCTGTGCATGTTGATGCCGTACTCGTTCTCTGCCCTGTGAATGTAGGCTTCGAACTCTTTTCCGTATGATCTGATATCCATAAAGAAGATATCTTCTTTTACGTCACTGTGTTCTTTAGTGATCATTGCTTCTTTTGTCGCGTACATACAGCAGACAGAAGAGCAGTATTTCTTCCAGCCTTTCTTCTGTGACCTGGATCCGCAGCACTGAATGAATGCTACTCTCTTGGGGTCTTCGCCGGAAGAGGGCACCTTGATGTGTCCCTGTGTAGGTCCAGCAGCGCTCATCATCCTCTCGTACTCGAGTGCGGTGACGACGTTCTTGTACCTTCCGTATCCATATTCGCTGCCGTTCTCAGGGTTCCAGATGTTGAATCCTGCTGCTGCGATGATGGATCCGACCTCAAGCTCGATCTCTTCGGGCTTGTCATCATAGTGGATGGCCTTCTTACCGCAGATCTTTGCGCACACACCGCACTTGCCTGCTTTCAGCATTTTACAGTTGTCGGGATCGATGATTGCGACCCTGGGGACAGCCTGTGCATGCGGAATGTAGATGGCTTTTCTGGTGGTGAGACCATACTCAAACTGGTCGGGGATGTTCTTTGTAGGACATTTTGCGATACAGTCGCCGCAAGCAGTACATGCTGTGGGGTCGACGTATCTGGGCTTCTTCAGGAGCTTTACCTTGAAGTTGCCGGCCTCTCCGCTTACACCCAGAACCTCGTGGTATGTGAGGGTCGTGATGTTGGGATGCCCGATACAGTCTGCCATTTTCGGTGAGAGAATACAGGCGGAACAATCGTTCGTCGGGAAAGTCTTGTCCAGACGGCACATAGTTCCACCGATGGTGGGGAGTCTCTCCACCAGGTAGACGTGTATGTTCCTGTCTGCAAGATCCAACGAGGCTTGAATTCCTGCTATTCCTCCACCGATAACCATTGCCGATTTTGTCAAATCTATGCCTCCGTGTTATCCAATTGGTGATTGGAATGATACCTAGAATAGGCTGACTAATTAAAACCCTTATTACACAACATTTATATTTGGACAGGGTTTTTTTACCCGCTTTTTTATAAATTGTTAGTTTCACCTTAATATAGATTGTTGGTTGGTCGTTTTTCATATGTACCAGACGTGTTAATTGATGTTATTTTTCCATATTATCCAAAATGGTAATTCTACCATTTTGTTGGTATGTCTAACGCATACTAATTTTAAAAACGTATGCGTAAAACTAGAAACCCGTATCGATGTCTCAGAAAGATTATTAAACCAAACCTTTATCTAGTGGAATATGGAACTTGAAAACCCCGTTTTGGCGCTGGGTCTAATCGTCATATTACTCGGAGTTATAGCCATCATCTTCTACATCCAGGTCTCGATAACGAGCAAATTAAAAATTAAGGGCCTCCTAAACAAAAAAGGCGCGAGAGGCACTACCTATTTTTTGGACGAAGGCGAAGATGAAAAGAAGTGCGATATCTGCTACGGCAAGATAGAGAACGAAGAGCTTGCCGTCTGTAAATGTGGCAGACTTTTTCACAGAGCATGCGCAGAGCCTACGGGATCATGCCCGTACTGCGGGACTCCGTTCTCCGAGATGGGAGTGCGTGAACCTCAGAAGGCGAGATGTCCCGTATGCGGAAGGTTCGTTACCGGCAGCATATGCGAGTGCGGGGCCGTACTTCCCAGAAAAGACAATACGTTCCTTTGCTCATGCGGCAACCGCGTGGATGTGAACAAGCCCGTGTGCAGGAAATGCGGAGCGGTCTATGAAAGCGTCACGATGAAGACCATGAGGAAAAAAGAATGACGGTCAAATCAGAAAGGGGAAGAAGGAGATACATCCTGTTCAAATTGACATCCGACATCAGCAGAGAGGATCTTATCCGCATGGCGAACAGATCATGCGGCAAGGAGAACGCCCCCTATGTGGTCCAGTCGACCAAGGGGATGTGCATCGTCAGATGCTCTCCCGCCGAGATAGAGCATACCGTCGGCGTCATTTCGGAGGTAGACCCGGGCTGTACCTCCGTCACAACATCGGGAACACTCAGGACCATACGCTCCCGTTACCCCGAGATGCGCGTGAAAGCACGCAGGTCCTGAGCATAACAGTTTTTCGTTTCTCACATTTATAAGCGTCGCGCGCTATACTGTTAAATATAAGGGTGCAATTGCTAGTCCCGAGTAGGAAGTATTGAACATGCAACCAGGACAAATGGCATATGACAGGGGAATAACGGTTTTCTCTCCTGACGGAAGATTGTTCCAGGTCGAGTACGCCCGCGAAGCGGTCAAGAAGGGTACAACAACCATCGGACTGAAATTCAAGGACGGAGCGATCCTCGTTGTCGATAAGAGAGTATCGAGCAAGCTCGTAGAGCCTGAATCGATCGAAAAGATCTACGACATCGACGATTACATTGGCTGTGCAACATCCGGACTCGTGGCAGACGCCAGGGTCCTTGTGGACGAAGCAAGGAAGGATGCGCAGGTACACAAAGTAAACTTCGGCGAGAACATCTCCGTAGAGATGCTCGTCAAGAAAGTATGCGACTACAAACAGCAGTTCACACAATACGGCGGAGCGCGCCCGTTCGGCACATCGCTCCTCATGGCAGGCATCGATGACCTTGGAGTACATCTCTTCGAGACGGACCCCTCGGGAGCATTGGTCGCATACAAGGCGACCTGCATCGGTTCCGGACGCCCTGTGGTCATGGACATGCTCGAGAAGGACTTCAAGGACAAGATGAGCTATGATTCCGCTCTCAAACTCGGACTCAAAGCTCTCGGTGCGGCCATCGAAGGCACACCCGCCGCAGACTCTGTCGAAGTGGGAATTGTCGAGAAGGACAAGAAGTTCAGGAGACTCTCCGAAGAGGAGATCTCCAAAGTGATCGCAAAGCTGTGATGTGATATCATGGTCACTCTCGATGATGCAATAGTCGCCAAATTGGAAAGCCACGGCGAAACATTCGAGATCCTGCTGGACCCCAAGGTCATAGACCTTATCAAAGCGGGCAAGCAGTTCGACATCACCGAATATATGGCGGTCGAGGACGTCTTCAAGAATGCCAGTAAAGGGACCCGCCCTGCAGAGGACAAGGTCAAAGAGGCATTCGGAACAGACGATATCTCCGCAATAGCAAAGAGGATCATGGAAAAGGGAGAGATCCAGATAACGGCGGAACAGCGCAAGGAGATGCTTGAGGCTAAGAAGAATCAGGTCATCACCTACATCGCCGCCAACGCCATCAACCCCCAGACCAAACTTCCGCATCCTCCCCTGAGAATCGAACTTGCCCTCGAAGAGGCCAAGTTCCATGTGGATCCGTTCAAACCGCTGGACAAAGAGATCGAAGAGGCAATGAAACTTCTCCGCCCGCTCATCCCGATCAGATTCGAGAAGAGCAGAGTCGCGATAAAGATGAAAGGAGAGGATTACGGACACTGCTACGATGTTCTTACCAGCTACGGAATGGTAGAGAAAGAGGAATGGGAGTCTGACGGTTCATGGATAGGTGTCATGGAGATACCTGCCGGACTCGTTCCCGAAATGACAGAGAAGCTGAAGCACAGGACCAAGGGAAGCGCCTCGGTCAAGCTGATCAGCTGAAATTAACATTCGCGAGAAGTGATAAAATGGAAAAAAGAAGCGCCAGGACCTCACGTGAGATCGTGGTACCCGGAGATGTGCTGGATGACAGCGGAATGAATGCGGGTAACTACACATACGTGCTGAATGGCAAAGTATACGCCGATGTTTTAGGCGTTAAGAACGTATTTCAGAACACTGTGAGCGTCATCCCCCTGGGAGGACGCTACATGCCTGCAACAGGCGACACGGTCATCGGAGTGATCGAAGATATCGGACCCTCCAACTGGCTGGTCAACATAAACGCACCCTATCCCGCGCCCCTCCATGTGAACGAAGTTCCGTGGAAGGTCGAATTCGGAGATACATCCAGATATCTGGGCCTCGGAGATGTCGTTATGCTCAAGGTCCTCATGGTGGATGAGAGCAAAAAGATCCAGGTCACAATGAAGGATTCCGGCCTCAGAAAGATCGAGGGCGGACAGCTCGTCGAGATCCCCCACTCCAAAGTGTCGAGGGTCATCGGAAAGAGCGGATCCATGATACAGATGATCAAGAACCTCACCGACTGTCGTATCTTCGTAGGACAGAACGGAAGGATCTGGGTAGATGGTGACGACGAGAACGTGCAGGCAGCCGTCGATGCGATCAAGATGATCGACGCGAACGCACAGTCGAGCAACCTCACAGAGAGAGTAAAAGAATTTATCGAGAAGAGACTCCCGCAGGCCGTAGAGAACGAAGATGAAGAGGACGAACCGGAGCCTGAAGAGGAGGAATGAATATGAGTGGACACACCGACATGGTATTGGTTAACGAAGAGGGCATAAGGATCGACGGAAGGACCGCCGAGGAACACAGGCCCATTCACATTGAAGCGGGAGTCCTCAGCAACGCTGACGGATCCGCATACTTAGAGATTGGAAAGAACAAGGTACTGGCCGCAGTTTACGGACCCAGGGAATGCCACCCCAGGCATCTTCAGGACCCTACAAAGGCTATTATCCAGTGCAAATACAACATGGAAGCATTCTCTGTCAGCGACAGGAAGAGACCCGGACCCGACAGAAGGTCTATCGAGATCTCCAAGATCATCGCAGAGGCCCTCGAGAAAGTGGTCATCACAGAGCTCTACCCCCGTGCATCCATCGATGTCTACATCGAGATCCTCCAGGCAAACGCCGGAACCAGATGCGCAGGACTCACGGCAGCCTCCGTCGCACTTGCCGACGCAGGCATTCCCATGAGGGATATCGTTCCCGCCATCGCTGCGGGAAAAGCAGACGGAAAAGTGCTTCTCGACCTCAACAAAGAGGAAGACAACTACGGACAGGCGGATGTGCCTCTGGCCATCGTTCCCTCGACCGATGAGATCGTCCTCCTTCAGATGGATGGAAACATGACAAGGGAAGAGTTCGACCACGCCATCGACCTCGCATACGGCGCATGCCACGAGGTATATGATGTGCAGAAGGCCGCACTCAAACAGCGCTACGACTCCAAACTCAAACAGGAGGAATCCGAATGAGCAACCAGGTAATCGCAGAGATCAAACGCGATCACATCCTGAATCTCCTCGCCGAAGGCAAGAGGGAGGACGGACGTAAGGTCGACGAGATCAGAGAGATCAAGGTCACAACGAACTGCATCGAGAGCGCGGACGGATCCGCAAGGGTCAAGCTCGGAAAGACAGAGGTCATCGCGGGAGTCAAGATCATCCCCGGAACACCTTTCGGAGACACTCCCAACCTCGGAGTCCTCACCACCGGTGCGGAACTCATCCCCATGGCACACGCAACATTCGAATCCGGACCTCCAGGAGAGAATGCCATCGAACTCGCACGTGTCGTGGACCGCGGTATCCGTGAGTCCGGCATGGTCGACGTAGAGAAACTCTGCGTCACCCCCGGCGAGAAGGTTTGGATGGTATTCATCGACATGTACGCCCTCGATTACGACGGAAACCTGTTCGATGCAGCCAACCTCGCAGCGGTTTGTGCACTCAAAACGGCAGTCGTCCCTGCCAAGCAGTACGACCTCGGAGAGGACATGCCTCTGCCCATAACATGCACTCCCATCTCTGTAACAGAGGCAAAGGTAGGAAACCAATTAATAGTAGACCCCAATTTCGACGAAGAAACCATCGCATCTGCACGCATGACCGTGACAACAGACGACAATGGAAACTTCAGGGCCATGCAGAAAGGCGGAAAAGGAAGCATCTCACGTGCTGAACTCTCCACCTGCCTCGACAGGTCCGTCGAGATCGGTAAACAGATCAGAAAAATCATTGGGTGATAATAATGGCAAAAAGAACAGCAAAAGCAGGAACGGCCGGAAGGTTCGGAGCAAGATACGGTGTCGTTATCCGCAACAGGATAAAGACCATCGAGGCACACCAGAAAGGAAGGCACGAGTGCCCCGTCTGTCACCACGAATCGGTGAAGAGGGTTAGCTCGGGCATTTGGGAGTGCAAGCGCTGCGGTGCGAAATTCGCAGCAAGCGCATACAGCCCGAAGACCAAGAAAGAGATCTCAGCGGTCTCCGAAGAGTGAGTCCCGGTGATATCCGATGTACAGATGCGCTAAGTGCAACGAGCCTATCAGGAACGTCAACTCGCTCGGTCTCCAGTGCGAGAAATGCGGATCGAAGATCTTCTTCAAAGAGAGACCGAATGTGAAGAAGGTCCTGAAATCAGACTGAGATCATGCTGAGTGCCAAAATAAGGGTCGTCTCCGATTGTTCGGAAACGGTCCTTTCAGCCCTCGGGCCGGAATCCGGCCGCATACTTCCCCGCACGAAGGTCACACTTCACAACGAGGACGGAAATGCGGTGATCGATATCACGGCCTCGGATACGTCCGCGATGAGGGCGGCACTCAATTCATATCTCGAGTGCATCAGGATAACTGAAGACATAGGGAACATAACAAGGTGAGGAAATGAACGGCATCAGCCCTCAGTTACAGAACCAGATCACCCAGTACCAGCAGACCCAGCAGCAGCTTCAGGCCGTATCGACCCAGAAAGTCCAGATGGAGGCTCAGAAAAGGGAAATGACGAAGACATCCGAGGAACTTGCCAAAAGCACCGGAGACGTCTACAAGAACGTCGGTTCCCTCCTCATCAAGGTCGACGACAAAGAAGCTCTCAAGGCCGAGATCGATGACTCCATCGAAACGATGGAGATCAGGATCAAAGGATTGGAAAAGCAGGAGAAGAGCCTTCGCGAGAAGTACGACTCACTGCAGAATACGATCAACCAGGCCATGGGACAATCATCGGCACCTCAGTGATCATCACTTTACGGGGATCCTCCCCGGAACAAAACCCCTTTTCAATTCTACAATAATTATTATAATAGCTAACGGAATGGCCGAACATCTAAGGGATGAATATGGCCAAGGCATTAACGGTAACAGACGTCCACAAGGTCTACGGCGACAGAGAGGCTGTCAAAGGCATAAGCTTCGATGTCGAAGAGGGAGAGATCTTCGGATTGATCGGCCCCAACGGAGCCGGCAAGACCACCACGCTTCGTATGATCTGCACATTGCTCCAGATAACTTCCGGAACGATCAATGTGTGCGGGTATGACGTAAAGGAACAAGCAGACGATGTCAGAAAGATCATCAGTTACCTTCCGGAAGACGCAGGTGCATACAAGGACCTTACCGGCCGTTCATATCTCAAATTCATGGCAGAGTTCTTTGCCGATGGCGAGAAGAAGGATGCCATGGTCAAGAGAGGCATAGAGATAGCCGATCTGGGCGACAGGATCGATTCCAAGGTCGATACCTACAGCAAGGGAATGATGCGCAGACTGCTTATCGCAAGGGCCATCATGCCGTCCCCCAAATTCGCGGTCATGGACGAGGTCACATCCGGACTCGATGTTCTCAATGCCTACGAGATCAGAGAGATCATCAGGAACATCGCCAAGAACGGGGTCACCGTTCTGATATCATCCCATAACATGTTCGAGGTGGAGATCCTCTGCCACCGCATCGCAATGATCAACGAAGGAAAGATAGTCCTTTCCGGAACCCCTCAGGAACTCAAGGAGAAGTACAACGCATCCAACCTTGAGGAGGTCTTCGTCAAGGCGGTGACCCAATGAGCCATCTGATGAACATCACGAAAAAGGAACTCAAAGAGATCCTGACCCCGGGTGCGGTCATGTCCATAGTGGTCGTCATGCTCATGATGTGCTGCATCGGAGTGCTCATCAACGGCGAGGTCAGCGATGCCTCCAAACTTTCGTCGATCGGTATAGTGAACGGCGACGAAGAAGGAGAATACAGCGACCTTGCCATCGAATACATCAAAGAGGTCTACATCAACAACGGGGTCGACGGGGCCGATATCGACAAATATGTTGTCATACTCGATGCCGAATACGGCGATAATAACGCCATTATAGCTGAAGTACAGGAAAAAGGCCTGAGCTCGGCCATAGCCTTCGATCCGGACTTTTCCGAAGATATAACCGCCGGAATAGCCGGAACGATCGAAAAATACTACGTCTACAACAACGGCGGCATATTCTCAACAACTACGTCCGCGGTAAATGAGGTCCTGATCGGATACGTCAACACATACTTCTCGAATCTGCTTATCGAGGCCAACGTCGACAACCCGGACTACTCTTCGGAATTCCTTCTGAACCCGATCGACCAGAGTGTGGACCTTACCGACATCAACGGCACTGTGTACGAAGGCATCACACCTTACCAGATCTCCACGACCCTGATGGGACAGACGATGATGATCCCGCTGATCATCATGATCATCATAATCATGATCGGAAGCATTGTCATATCCTCGATGGGCAACGAAAAGGAGAACAAGACCCTTGAAACACTTCTGACACTGCCTATCAAGAGAACGACGATCGTGGCAGGAAAACTACTGGCATCTGCACTTGTAGGCCTGATCTACGGATTGGCGTATATGGTCGGCATGATGTTCTACATGGGCAGCATCACATCCGGCATCAGCGGGGTCAACCTCGCAGACTACGGATTGGCACTCGACATCACCGACTGGGTCATGCTGGGGATAATGGTATTCCTATCCATCATGGCCGCACTCGGCATGTGCATGATCCTCGGTGCATTCGTCAAGAATTACAAAGCGGCGCAGACCATGACCATGCCTATCAGCGTCCTCGCCATGATCCCGATGTTCGTCATCATGTTCGTCGGATGGGGAAAGCTTCCGATCATCGGACAGATCATCCTGTTCATCATCCCGTTCACGCATCCCATGATGGCCATGAACAACCTGATGTTCGGAGACATGACACTTGTCCTCGGGGGTATCGCATACTTGATCATATTCTCGCTTGCCATGATAGCCGTCACGGTCAAGATCTACAATTCGGACATCCTGCTGACCGGCCTTGCCCAGACCAAAACGGTAAGGACGTTCAAGAAGATCTTCGGAGGGAAGAAACATGCTGAGTGAGATCTCGAAGTCCATTTCCGGCAGGAACAAGGTCATACTCGTCCACGGCAACGCAGACATGGATGCGATCGGATCCGCATACGCAGTATCCAAATGCTTCCCGCCTGCAGACATCTATGCGCCCGGAGGAATGGACCGTGTATCCAGGATGGTCACCGAGAAACTGAACATCCCCGTACTCGATACCTGCGACCTTTCGGATTACGAACTCGTCGTTGTTGTCGATACATCTTCCCCTGAGCAGTTCAAACCCGGATCCGCGGAGATACCGCCGAACAGCGTCATCATAGACCACCACATGCCTACCGGCAAGTGGAACGGCATGCAGTACTTCTGCGACAGCAGCAGGGTGTCCTGCTGCGAGATCATCAAGGACCTCATCGACAATGAGAATACCGAGATGCCGAGAGATGTCGCTCTGGCACTTCTCGGCGGAATGCTTACGGACAGCGGACATTTCCAGTTCGCCAACCCTGCCCTGCTGCGTGAATTCGCAGATATCCTCGAGAAAAAAGGAATAGACATGGATGAGGCAATGGACCTCACCCGTGCACCGATGAACATGTCGGAAAGGATCGCCGTCATCAAGACCGCGGGACGCAGCAAGTTCGACCGTGTGAGCGATATGATCGTTGCCACATCTACCGGCAGCAGCTTCGAATCCTCCGCATGCAGAGGCCTTCTGTCCGCAGGCGCGGATGTTGCGTTCGTATGCTCCCAGAGGGGCGATGAATTCCGTCTGAGCGCGAGAGCCACGCAGGAAATGGTACGCAGGGGGATCAGCCTCGGTTCCATACTCGGAGACCTCAGCGAAGAAACAGATACCGACGGCGGAGGACACAGCGGCGCGGCAGGTCTCTCCGGTATCGGGGATGCGGACGCCATCCTTCACATGTGCATGATGAAGACGATGGACGCATTCAGAAAGATAAAGGCCGACATGTCACAGGACGATGCCGGCCAAGAATGATCTTAACGGAGTTTCTGAAGGCCTTCGAAGATCGCCTTCATTGACTCATAGTTCTCAGGGTGTGCTGTGAAGTATTCGTTCACAGGTGCCAGGACCTTCATGAGGTTCTCGGACACACCGTTCTTGAGATCCAGCGGGAAGAGCTTTCCGGAGTAGTATGCCTCGGAGACCTCTTCGTAACTGTTGAATGAGATATTGCCGCCGAATTTCTCGGGACGCGTGATGTCCATCTTTCCCAAGCGGGGGAAGATGATATACTTGCAGAGAAGCAGGACGGGGTTCTCCTCTTCCTTCTCCTTCTCCGGAGGGCAGTATGCCTTCTTCATCTTCTTTGCGATGGACTCGGCATCATCATGGATCGTGATGTTCGAATTGGGCTTGCTCTTGGACATCTTGGCAGCGGCAGGGTCCATCCTGTTGCCTCCGTCGAGTCCGGGCAGGAGAGGTGTGTGCAGTGCGATGGGTTTCTTCCATCCGAGTTTGTCTGCTACATCCCTTGCGAGCATATGAACGCGTCTCTGGTCCATTCCGGCATATGCCAGATCTACTTTGAGCATGAATATGTCCGCAGTCTGCATAAGGGGATAGAGGACCTTTGAGGAATCTACATCCGCCTCATCTTCGGAACGGCCCATGATCGTCATTGCCCTCTTGACCCTGGCCATGGAGTTTGCCTTTCCGATCTTGATGACCGTCTCCCAATAATCCGCATTGTCGACAAGTTCGCTGGCGTACTTGAATTCGACCTTGTCTCTCGGAACTCCTAGAGCGATAAAGCAGTCCTCCATGTACTTGGCGCACCGTCTGATCTTATCCAGATCTCCTCCGAGCTTATCGTTGATGTAAGCGTGCCAGTCGGCCCAGAATATGATCACTTTGAATCCTGCATCGCAGAGATCCTTGATCTTGGATGTGACCATGGCCCATCCGAGGTGGACAAGTCCCGATGGTTCGAATCCGATATATGCGGTAGGATGCTCATTGATTGCAAAAAGAGCTCTGAGCTCCTCTTCGTTCACGAGTTCGCCCGCATTCCTGGTCACGAGACCTACTTTTTGATCTATGTCCATGTTGATCATATGGACTATCGTGTTCACTTATAAAAATATAAAGACAGAAAAAATGCCCCGAAAAGATCGGAAAACTAAAGGAGACAGGCAGTTGCACACCTCTGCCTGTCGTTTTTTGTTTTACTCTGCAGCTTGCGCGGAACCTGTTCCGGGCTGAACATCGATGAACCTGTTGTAGATCACGACCATCGCTGCCCATACCGCAATGACTGCGATCGCCATTCCGACACCGATCGTGCCCATCTCATACAACATCGCTGCCGTGTCTCCCGGATCGCTCATCGCCGTCAGGAATGGGAACCAAGGTACGATCTCACCGTGCCATATATGCTCCACCAACAGAGCCAGAACAGAACCCCATATCATGGTGTTGAGCCAGTTGATATGGTACTGCTCCGGGATCTTTTTTCTGAATACTGTCGTTACCAATCCGATCGCAGCCGGAACCAAAAAGTATGCCATTCATACACCTTCCGCAATTTTTTCTACTTCTTTCATATCCGAAATGTGTTTTTCTCTAAGTTTTACAACTGCCACATATACTTCCCAGACCATGAAGATCGGAACGATCATGCAGAAGCTCAATACGAGCGCTTCTGCACTGATCTCCGGATATTCTCCTCCGCCTTCCATGAAGAATGCAAGAGTATGGTCTATGAAGATACAGACAGTCAATCCCCAAAATACCAGCGCCAGTGTGCCGATCTTATATTTGTCACAGTAGAACAGATACACTGCCGTCACAATCAGGGCCGTCATTGCTGAAATCAATAGCCACATTTGTTCTCCCTCCAATATAATATTACTAATATAATATTACGTAACACTAATTATACTTCAATTATAAATTATTATGTATATTTTAACGAAAAATATGATAGATAACCGAATAATCAGTCTAATTGTAGCTGTTTCATTAAAAGAAGGCCTCAAAAGATAAGGAACACGTGGAACCGCTCCTGATAGTCCTGATAATCCTTTTAAGCGCAGTAGGAGCGGCAGCTGGAACATTTACGGGACTGGTTCCGGGGATCCATGTCAACACCCTTGCATCCATCATGCTGATCGCATATCCTGCGATCGCTTCAGCGATCTCCGGATTCGCAGACCCTGCCTGGGTTCCCGTTCTGGTATCCGCCTGCATAATGTCGGCTTCGGTGGTCCACTCGTTCGTTGATTTCGTTCCCTCCGTATTCACCGGTGCTCCGGATCCGGACGAGGTCCTGAGCATGCTGCCGGGACACAGACTTCTGATGGTCGGTCACGGAATGGCCGCGGTAAGGGCGGCGGCCATCGGAAGCGCCATCGGCGCCGGCTGCGCTTTGCTGCTTGCCATACCGGTACAATTCATCATGATCGACGGTCTGGCCGATAAACTGGACCTGCTCACACTGTCGGTGATCCTGTTCGTTCTGTCCGTAATGATAATCAACGAACAGAAACACAGGATCTGGGCGGTATCGCTGATACTCGTATCGGGCGCCATAGGATACATCTGCATGCACGGCGGACTCCCGTGTTCGGGGATCTTGGGAGAAGGAACGCTTCTGTTCCCGCTGCTGTCGGGACTTTTCGGAATGCCGGCAATGATCATGTCGACCAGAAATGCCAGGATCCCTCCTCAGAAAGATACGGTCAAGGACCCTGTGGGCCCGGCTCCCGGGATCAAAGGCGTTCTGATGGGGTGCGTCGCAGGATGGTATCCGGGTATCACGGCCACGGCCGGAGCGTCCCTGGCCGCTGCGATAACACCTGAGAACGAACCTGCCAGATTCATTTCGATGACGGCCTCCATAGGTACTGTGACAACGGTGTTCTCTCTGATCACGCTGTCGATATCGGGAAGCGGAAGGTCCGGGACCGTTCTGGTGATCAGGGATATCGTCGGGGACAGCGTATCCGGATTCTGCTCGGAGACGTTCATGCTCCTCCTGGTGAGCGTTGCCGTCGCCATAGTGTTGGGATACTGGATCACCATAGGTGCGGGAAAGGTCATGTCCAGGGTCGCGAACAGTTTCGACATGAACAATCTTAACAAATTCATCATCGTGTTCGTGGCCGCACTCGTGCTGCTTCTCACCGGACCGTGCGGACTCCTTATCCTGTTCGTATCCACACTGATAGGGTTCATCCCCGTCATGACAGACATGAGCAGGATACCTCTGACAGGATGTCTTATGGTGCCTGTGGTCCTCAACGAGCTGGGTCTGAATGACGCTCTGATGGGGATCCTGACCTCAATCTAAATATGCACAATACTGCCTTTCTCATTCATGAGATACGAGAACGGGAGCATTTCACTTCTGCCGCTTTTCTTCATCATTGCCTTTGTGGCATTGATAGACGGGACGGATGGCAGCATAGTCAATATCGCCCTGCCCGTTCTGGCCGAAAGCCTCGGTACCGATACCGGCACCATAGCATGGGTCACGGTCACGTATTTCATGATGATCGCCGGCACCGTACTGCTGTTCGCGAAGATAGCCAGCAACGGTTCTGTGAAGAAGGTCCTCATCGGCGGAATGTTACTTTTCACAATAAGCTCGGTACTCTGCGCATTGTCGAACAGCCTTGCCCTTCTGGCCATCGCCAGGATCGTTCAGGGTACGGGAGCGGCCATGATGGGGCCCTCCACTCCGATCATCTGCGTAAGATACCTGCCTCCGAACAGACTCGCGACGGGTCTCGGGATCATCACTCTCGGAAGCGCTTTGGGTTATTCTGTCGGTCCGGCACTCGGAGGATTCATACTGAGCGCGCTGTCATGGCATTGGATGTTCCTGATCAATATCCCCATTGCCGCGGTCATCCTGCCGATAATGTTCAGATATGTTCCGAAGGACACCGAACAGACAAAGGAACCCGTCGACCTTGCCGGCGCATTGACGTTCTTGGCCGCGATAGTCCTCGGACTGTATGCACTGGAGAGTTACGGACGTCCCGGGACCACGACCGGCGCACTCGTCTCCGCAGCTCTGTGCCTGATAACGCTGGCACTGTTCTCTGTCATAGAACTGAGAAAGAAGAGACCTCTGCTAAATGTCCGTGCCTTCAAACATTGGGAATTCGTCTTCGTCTTCATTTCGTTCATGATGGTCAACCTGACATACATGGGAGTGCTCTATCTGTTCCCGTTCTATTTCGACATAAACGTGGGCTTCGATTCTCTGACCACCGGACTCTATCTGCTGATACCTTCCGTCGTCACCCTGATAATAGTCATCCCCATGTCCAGCATGTCGGATAAGAGGGGCAAGAGGCCGTTCAGCATCGCATCGTGTCTTTGCATTACCGCATCCGCGGCAATATGCTATTATGCAGTACCGGACAACAACATCCCTCTGATCGTGATAGCGCTGATACTTCTGGGAATAACCTGGTCACTCTGCGGAGGCGCGATGGCCAGCCGCATCATCGATAAGATCTCCGAGGAGACCCGCGAGATGGGTTCGTCCCTGATGACCATAGCGATCTACGTCGGATGCGCTGTCGGAACAGCACTCTACGCGATGATGTTCATCCTTTACACCAAGAGCGGCGACATCAACTTCTCAGACCTTCCGCCGGAAACGTTCCTGAGCGGATTCCTGTTCACGCTGGCAGTCACTGTAGTACTGTGTGCGATGATCGTCATCATGTCGGCCGCAGTCAGAGATAAGGATTGAATCATTCCAGCTTGGACTGCGCCCTTGCCATGAACTTCTCGGACCTTACGACGAACCTCTCGTGGAACCCTGTGCCGATCTCGCCCTTCGAATCGAAGACCTCGACCTTGAATCTCATCCTGGCCCTGTCCACTTCGACAAGTTCCGTCCTGCATCTGACACCCATTCCCACGGGGGATGCGGATGTGTGCTTTATATCCAAAAGTGTCCCGACGGTGGTCTCCCCTTCCTGAAGCCCTGCCTCCGCACTTTCCGCGGCCGTCTCCTCGATGAGAAGGACCATGGCAGGTGTGGCATATACCGGAAGCGTGCCGCTTCCCCATGTCTTCGCAGTGTTCTCTTCAGTGACCTCAGAGGTCTTTTCGTTGACCGTTCCTAACGGGATCATGAACAGCGTGAATTTGTTTTAACGTATAATATCGCGCCTCCTACCCGCGCGCGGATGCACACAATTATTTACATCGAACCCATAATGATGAGTGATGGGACTGGACAACGATATCTACTCTGAACTCTACGAACTGCGCGAAAGGCTGCGCAGAGAACGCACATACTCCAACGGCAGGGAACCCGTCATCTGCGATGACGACGCCCTTCACGAGATAGCCGTGCGTATACCGACCAAGCTGGATGATTTCCAGGCGATCGTCGGAATAGGATCCAGGTTCGTAGAGCTTTACGGAGAGGACTTCCTGGAATTGACCAGGAAATACGCGATAACCGCGGCCAAAGGCTGCAACATGGACAGGGATGTCGCCCAGACCCTCAGAGACCTTCAAAAGAAACTGGTGAATATCAGCAGAGGGAACCGCCTTCTGTTCCAGCCCAAGATCACGAAGAAGATGGCCTTCGATCTCATCTCCGTTCCCAACCAGGACTATATGGGCCTGCTGTTCGGAAGGAAACGCACACTCAAACTGTGCGACACATCCAAAGGAAAAGAGGATGTCCTGAGATACAAACAGCTCAACGAGATCATCAGAGAGGTCAACAGGGAACAGAGGGAGAAAGGTCAGTACGACCTGTATATCGCATACCCGTTCGTCGAAGGAAAACTCTCCGGCGAGGATTTCGATGTCCGTGCCCCGTTGGCGTTGTTCCCGGTCATCCTCGAGAAGGATGCCAAGACCATCACGCTTATTGAAGACCCCAGCAGAGATACCGTATACAACAACTCCCTGGTAACGGCCTTCACCAAATTCAGCGGCAAGAACCGTCCGCTTCCCAACAACGTCATCGACGACGTTGCGGCGGAATCGTTCCTGGTCAATCTGATCCAGTTCTATGAGGAACAGGGGATGCAGATAGAATCCAGTTACGGGGTCCCGATACCGTTCACCGATTACAGGGCAGGAGAGTTCCCGAAATACAACCCCGGCGAACTGTTCATGACACAGAATATGGTCCTCGGAAAATACCCGACATATTCGAACAGCATCCAGAAGGATTTCGACGATCTGATCGCCAAAGGCGAGATCAACGGGATCCTGTCGGATCTGGTCGAGGACCTCAACCTCACAGATTACCTGTCCGAACTTCCCCACCCGCTCACCGCGGAGGACATCAAAGAAAGGGGGCTCGATACTTCGGAGACGAAGATCACATACATCAATTCGCTGAACAGCGCTCAGGAGAACGTCCTTTCCGCAATGGAGAAGAAAGATGAGCTGGTCGTACAGGGACCTCCCGGTACCGGAAAATCCCAGGTCATCACCGGCCTGATCACATCTGCAGTCACCGAAGGAAAGACCGTACTCATGGTCTCCGAGAAGAAGACCGCTCTGGATGTCGTCTACTCCAGGTTGGGAAACCTGTCGAAATACTGTCTCATGATCGACGACGTCGCCAACAAGGAACAGTTCTACAAACAGCTCGGGACCATGCTGGAAGTGGACCACCCCAAATCGGGTACCGATCTGCTTTCCCTGTCGGAAAGCATCGACAAGGATGTTGCCACACTTACAAACATAGCAGATGTCATGTACAGTCCCGGGGCCTTCGGCATCGCACCGTACAAGCTGTATTCCATGGACAGATGGCTTGATCTGACCGACAGGCGCCAGCTGGAGGATTACAGGATGATCAAGGGCGACGTGTCCTCCGTCATGCTCGGTCTGAAATACCCGACCGTCAAAGAGCTGAACAGGGAATTCATGGACAGCACCCTTATGGGCAATTTCAAGGAATACTGCGACTGCGTCGAGAAGACGCCGTGGCTCACCCATATGAAACGGGACCTCTCCGAGTACAACATCGGCGAGATGAAGGCAGACCTTATGGACCTCGAAGCGCAGATGACCGAGTGGCGCAGCAAGGGATTCATGTCCAGGCTGTTCTCCAAAGGAAAGGTCAGCCGCGAAGCGACCGCCATGCTCAACAAGTACTTCGACAACTACGGAGAGCAGACCGTGAAACAGGTCATGGACGACCCCGCGGACTTCGTGGACAGGCTGGATGACTATCCCCTGTATTCGTCGAGGGCAACGGTATACGACAAACTGGATGAGAACGAACGCATCTACGGACGCAACATCCTCTCGTTATCCAAAGATATGAAACTCTCTTTCAACGAGAGCAACGGCCAGATCTACAAATACATCCTGAACACGCATCTTCAGGAATTCGATGCGGCCAACAAGGCCATCCTTCAGGAGATACAGGACTTCGACAGCATCATCGCCGATATGGACAGGAAGATCCAGCAGAAGAAGGAACTCACACGCGACAAGGTGGAAGAGGTCCTTCAGGATAACCTCAGATACATATCCGAATCCAAAAGACGCGGAGACATCAACAGGATCATAGAGAACAAACGCAAATGGTCCCTCAACAAATTCATCAACCGCTACGGATACGAGCTCTTCAAAGGCGTCAAAGTATGGCTCCTCACACCCGAAGTGGTATCGGAGATCATCCCCTTGGAGATGGGAGTGTTCGATGTGCTCATATTCGATGAGGCCTCGCAGATGTACGTCGAGAAAGGAATACCTTCGATATACAGGGCGAAGAAGGTCGTCATCGCGGGAGACCACAAGCAGCTGCGTCCTTCCAGCCTCGGATCCGGACGTATCGATTTCGCAAACGATGACGATGACGACAGCGAGGATGATGAAGTGTCCGCAGCACTCGAGGAGGAATCCCTCCTGGATCTTGCCAGGGCACGTTACGACAACATTCTCCTGAACTTCCACTACAGGTCGAAGTACGAAGAGCTAATCGCATTCTCCAACTACGCCTTCTACGGCGGAAAGCTCTATGTGTCGCCCAACGCGGTACAGCCCGAGAGGCCTCCGATAGAGGTCTACAAGGTCAACGGTCTTTGGGAGAACAAATCCAACCTTGCGGAGGCAAAGAAGATAGTCGAGCTTCTCAAGGACTTCTTCATGCAGAGAAGGAAAAACGAGACCGTCGGAATAATCACATTCAACGTCTCGCAGAGGGACCTGATCAACGATCTCATCGATGCGGAATCCGTCAAAGACCCTGCCTTCGGAAAAGCGGTGAATGACGAGATGAACCGTTTCGACAACGGAGAAGATGTCGGTCTCTTCATCAAGAACATCGAAAGTGTCCAGGGAGATGAGAGGGACGTCATCATGTTCTCCATCGGCTATGCCAAGAACAAAGAAGGCAGGCTCATGCAGAGATTCGGATGGCTCAACAACCGCGGCGGAGAGAACCGTCTCAATGTCGCCATCAGCCGTTCCAAGAAAAAGATCTTCATCGTCAGGTCGTTCGAACCGGAAGAACTCCAGGTCGACGACGCAAAGAACGACGGCCCGAGGATCCTCAAGAAATACCTCCAGTACGCCACCGCCATCAGCAACGGGGAGAAGGAACTCGCGGAGAGCATCCTCAACTCGTTCAGTAACGAACGCTGGAAGCCGGATAACATCGTCATGGGCGACTCGCCCGTACTCGACCGTGTATACAACGCATTGGTGAGGAAGGGATACACCGTCGAAAGGGACGTCGGTATCGGAGGATATCAGATCGATCTCGCCATCAAACAGGAAGGCAGGTTCATCCTCGGAATAGAATGCGACAGCCACATCTATGAGATGTCCACCACCACAAGGGAGAGGGACTATCACAGACAGAAGTATCTGGAATCGAGAGGCTGGCATATACACAGGGTATGGACACCCGGAATGTGGAAGGATCCCGAAGGCGAGATCAACAAGATCGTTAAGGCCATCGAGACAACGAAGGTCTGATCAGACCAATCTGGCCTGTTTCACATGGAGCGTTCCGCTCCCTTTCTTCCATTCTTTCTCGGAAGACACTATCTCCAGCGGATGCGAATGCATGGGGGAATCCAAGGTCATGGACTCGTACTCTCCTCCTTCGCCCATCACGCTGATGCCGTATCTCTCACGGAGTTTCTCCAGGTCCTCCAACGCCTTCCCGTCCAACGGACGTCCGAGCCAGGATTCGTCAAGGCCTTCTGCGTAGCACCCGACGATTATAGCCTTGATGCCCGAATCGATGAACTCGCGCATGACCATGTCCTGGTCCTTCCTCCACAGGGGAGTGATCACCTTCAGACCGAGATCGCCGCAGACAAGGTTCATACGGTCCCATTGATAATCCGACCAGACCGCTCCGGTTACCACACCTTCGACATCCAGGCTCTCGAGGGCATTCCTCAGACCTTCCATATCCCCTTCCTCCGTACCGGTGCTGGTGGCAGTGACCAGGTCCACTCCCATGGACTCGGCCATCAGAGGTACCACGTTCAGATTGGGAGTATGGAATATCCATGAACCGGAATCCTCCGGAATGATGTTGACGATCATCGGGACCTCATGCCCCATCTGCCTCGCCAAATACATGGCAAAAGTGGAATCCTTGCCTCCGGAATATAAAGCGGCCAAACGCATGACCTCTGGATTGCTCAATAGTAATTTAAGGTTTCAGAACTTATCGGCGTTCAACGCCCGCAGACGACAGGACCGACCTTCTGACCGGCCTGCCACCCGAAAGAGCTACGATCAAGGATGTAACACCATGACAGCCATAGATACCCAGGCCCTCAAGAAGATAGTCGCAGAGAAAGCAGTGAACGACTATGTCAAAGACGGAATGATAGTCGGACTCGGAACTGGCTCTACTGCATATTTCGCCATCAAGAGGGTCGGAGAGCTCGTGGCATCCGGATACAAACTGACGTGCGTGGCAACATCCCACCAGACCGAAGAGCTCGCAAGGGAATCCGGGATCAACGTGGTCCCTCTGTGCGATGTCGATCATGTCGACGTCACCATAGACGGCGCCGACGAGGTCGATCCGGAACTCCAGCTCATCAAAGGTCTGGGCGGCGCACTCCTCAGAGAGAAGATCGTCGCCGCGGCGACCCTCGAGGAGATCATCGTCGTCGACGAGTCCAAGATCGTGGAAAAGCTCGGAAGCAAATGCCCCCTGCCGGTGGAGGTCGTACCGTACGGACACAACCGCACCGCATACGCCCTTTCGAGACAGGGATGCGAACCCGTGCTCAGAATGAAGGACGGAAAGATCTTCAAGACAGACGGCGGGAACTTCGTGTACGACTGCAGGTTCAAAGAGATCCCCAGCCCGTTCTTCCTGGAAACAAGGCTCAATGTCATACCGGGAGTGGTAGAGAACGGACTGTTCCTCAACACAGCAGCGGTGGTTTTGGTATCACATCCCGACGGAACCGTCACAAAGATGGAGAGGGACTGAGTTTCCTCCCAGATATAATTATATATAAGTGAGCAAAAGGGGGACAGGGTTTTAATATAACCTCCTTATTAGCAACACTTCACACTTCAGGTGATACTAATGAAGATGCCCAGAACGATTAAGACATATTGTCCTTATTGCAAGGCCCACACCGTCCATGACGTTGAAAGGGTCAAAAAGAAGAAAGCCAGCGAGCTCAAATGGGGTCAGAGGAGATTCAGAACCGTAACAGCAGGTTACGGAGGTTTCCCCAGGCCTAAGCCGGAAGGAAGGGAAAAGCCCACAAAGAGGGTCAACATCAGATACAGATGCGAGACCTGCAAGAAGGCACACCTTACCACATGCATCAGAGCAAAGAAATTCGAACTCACGGAGTGATTCAAATGGTCAACGATTTCGTTAAAGTGAAATGCCCTGACTGTGGAAACGAGCAGATCGTCTTCAGAAAGGCAGCAACAAAGGTCACATGCCACGTTTGCAACTCTGTCCTCGTCGTCCCCAAGGGCGGTGTCGGAGAGATCAAAGGCGAAGTGACTGAGGTAGTCGGCTGATGTCAAGAGCCAAAGGCTTTCCCGAGAACGGTGAGCTCGTAGTCTGCACTGTAAAGAGTGTCAAGAACTTCGGAGCCTTCGTCACCCTGGATGAATACGATGACAAAGAAGGATTCGTCCACGTAAGGGATGTTGCCACTGGCTGGGTAAAATACATCAGGGACTTTATCAGAGAAGGTCAGAAGATCGTCTGTAAAGTTCTGGGCGTCGATTCACAAAAAGGTCACATCGACCTTTCTTTAAAATCCGTTAACGAACACCAGAAAAGGGAAAAGATCCAGCAGTGGAAGAACGAGAAGAAAGCAGAGAAGCTCGTCGAGATCATCGCAGAGAGGATGTCGATCAGCGTAGACGATGCCTACGACATGTTCGGAAACCAGATGCTTGAGGATTACGAGACCCTCTACGGTGCATTCGAAAGCGTGGTTGCCTCTCCGGAAGAGTTCAGACAGGACTACTCTGGAGAATGGCTCGATACTTTTATAGAGGTAGCAAAAGAGAATGTAACTCCGCCTTTCGTTCAGATAGACGGTATCCTCGATATGACCTCATCTGCACCCAACGGTGTAGAACTGATCAAGACCGCACTCCTTGCAGGACTCGACGAGGGAAAGGACGACGACGTGCACATAACATGCGTCGGATCACCCAGATACAGAGTTGTAGTCGTAGCTGCCGAGTACAAGGAGGCTGAAGACGTGATGAAGAAAGTGACCAATGCGGCCATCAAATCGCTCACATCCGCCGGTGGTGTTGCAACACTCACACGCGAGTAAGTAACATGAGATCAGAACTCAGAAAATGTACCAAATGCGGAAGATACACACTGGGCGCAGTATGTCCGCAATGCTCTTCTCCTACGGTATGTCCGGTACCAATGAGATTCTCTCCGGATGACCGCTACGGCAGTTACAGAAGAGAGGCCATCAAACAGGAGTATGGCGAGAATGGCAAGTATCATCAGATATGATTCCAAACCGGCCCTGAAAGACCCGTTCTTCATCGAGGCACTTCCCGGCATAGGCAATGTCGGCAAAGTGGCCGGAGATTTCATAGCGGATTCCGTCAAAGCGGTCAAGTTCGCATCCATCTATTCCGAGGACCTTCCGCCGCAGGTCAATCTCGATGAGGACTCTGTCATAGACATGGCCCGCAACGAACTGTGGTACGGAAAGGTCGGAGACAGGGACGTTATATTCCTCAGAGGGGAATTCCAGGGTTCCACACCGGAAGGACAGTACTATCTGGCACAGGACGTCATGAAAGAACTTCTGAAGATGGATGTCAGGAAGATAATCACACTCGGAGGATACGGTACCGGCGCAATGGTGGACGAACCCCGCGTTCTGGGAGCTGTATCCGATAAGAGACTCAAAGAGGACCTGTCCGAATACGGAGTGGTGTTCTCTCCCAACGATCCTCAGGCAGGCATAATCGGCGCTGCGGGATTGCTCATAGGATTCGGAAAGATCTACGGTATCGATTCGGTATGTCTTATGGGTGAAACGTCCGGATTCTTCGTCGACCACAAAAGCGCAAAGGCCGTCGTAGATATCCTGATGAAGATGTTCGATGTGAAATTGGACACCAAAGACCTCGAGGAAAAGGCCGGTCAGATAGATGAGCTGACGGCCAAAGTAAAAGAGGCCGAAGATCAGGACACTCATGAGGATCTCAGCTACATCGGCTGAATGATCCAGACACTCATTTTGGTGTGAGGGCAAATGACTCAGACGCTCATTATAAGGCGTGAGGGGAATCATTCAAAGTGAGATAAGTGGACGTCAAGAAGGTATTCGGGAAGACAATATTCTTAATCTTCATTGTTGCATTCGTAGCTCTGTTCAGCGTAGCATTCGGATATAAGAATGCCCTGATCGGTGTAATGATAATCGTCGCCGCGCTCATGCTTCTGGGCAGGGACATGACCTCAAAAGCGGGCTCGTCGTTCTTTTGGCTGCTAATCATCAACCTTTCCATCGGAATAGGTTCGTTCATATCGTCGTCGAATATCTGGCTCGGCCTGATCATCAACTTCTCTCTGATATTTGTACTGACATACGTACTTGCAAGCGACATGAAATCCTCGGTGGAATTCCCATTCCTCCTCGGATACATCTTGGTCCTGTCCATGCCTGTGACGGCGGAAGAACTTCCATTGAAACTGCTGGCATTGACGGCGGGTACAATTTTCATCGTAGGTCTGAATCTCCTTGTTCACAAGAAAACGCCGACCAAGATCACCGGCCATTCCGAGATCGTAGCACTCCTCGACATGGTATGCGATTCCATAGACAGAATTTCTGCCGGAGAGACCGTCGATCCGGAGATATTCAACAAAGGATCGAGATCCATCCGCTCCGGGATATTCGACAGACTGCAGAAGAGCTTCTATTCGACACCCGAAAGCAGATCCGTCATGAATATGGCCGTCTCCATCGAACAGCTCGGCAAATCCGTCTGCAGGGAGAAGATGGACGGAAAGACACTTTCCGAGATCAAAGATGTCCTGACCGCAATCAGGTCATGCACCGCACAGGAACTGTCTGTGGATGAGACACATGAAAGGATAGGAAATTCACCGAACATCCGAACGATGCGCCGTTTGAGGTCATATCGGGCCTCAGCATCATCGATTACGAGCTCTGCGTCATATCGGACGGGACCGATCTGAAAAGACCGATATACGGAACAGAAAAAGAGATCCCGAAAGAATACAGGACAAGGACGGTACTTCGCGAGGGACTGAACAAGAATTCGATAGCCTTCTCCTACGCGTTCCGTCTGGCACTGATGATCTCCTTATTCGAATTCCTTACCGTCTACTTCGACATACTCGCTGCAAGATGGCTCGCGTTCACCTCATTGACCATATGCACCTCATACGTTGACCGTGATATCGAAAAGGCAAAGATGAGGATCAAAGGAGCACTTGCGGGAATATTCATCTTCACCGCCATCACCCTGATAACAGACGATTATTGGATCCTCACGGGGATCATGCTTATCCTGAACTACATCTACACCCTGTACGACCCTCTGAGATATGACCTGAAGATGATGTTCACGAACATCAGCGCCCTTATCACTGCAGTGTTGGTACTTCCGGAGTTCGGGACCGGCCTGGAAGACGCCGCGACCCGTCTGATATGCATCCTTGCCGGAACCGTCATCGTGATCATCTGCAACCGCATCATATTCCCGTACCATATCCACACAGAGAACATCAGACTCGGAGAAAGATCGCTGGTGCTTACAGAAGACCTCATCCGTGACCTTTCCGAGACCGCATCCGGGAAAGGCGATGAAGTGGGCAGCGCATGTGCCGTTCTGTCTGCAGACCTCATTTCCGAGAAGATCAGGGCAAATGTATTCCAATGTCCCGATGACGACATGGAGATGTTCATCCATCATCAGAGCGAGGTTGTCACCAGATGCGCATTCTACAGAAACTCGATGAACAAGCTGTCCGATAACGACGGCAGGCTCGTTTCGGCAATAAGCAATATAGTGAGAATATACGGGTCCGGAAAGACAGACATTCCGTCTGATGCGGAAGAGGCCTTCGGAGACCTGGACAGTTTAGGATACGAGTGCGCCAAGGGCATTCTCGAGACCGTAAGGATGTATCGCAAATCCGTATCGGATCTTGAAAGATACAAGACAAAGATCGAAGAAGGATACAGACCGAAACAGATCCTCTACGCAGAAATGCATTGAACGAGAACAATAGAAAGGTTTACATTCTGAACATGTTATCATGTCAGAAAGATAGCATCCGCAGTTTGATATCAATACTTTATATTCTATCTGTTGACGACAACCTCCGGATCTCGGAAGGCCGTAGTCGTCCGAATGACCCAGACACTCATTATCGTGTGAAGGCGCCATAACCCCCAACGGAGCGATGAGCGACGGGCCAACAAGACCATACCCGTTTTAAGTCACCGTCTGGAGGATGTGTGACTGTCATGGAATATAATGGTAAGAAGATAGATGCGAAATTCGTATTCTGGAAGATAATATTCTTCCTGGCGCTTGTCATATTCATGGCCGTATTCTCGGCCGTGTTCGGGAGTGACAACACTCTCGTCGGCGTGATGGTGATAGTTGCCGCGCTGATGATGCTCGGAAAGGACATGTCTGTCAGACCGTTCTCCAGTCTGGCAGGCCTTCTGATCATCAACCTGTCCCTGGGTCTCGGAGCATATGCGACCACATTCAACCCCTGGCTGGGCCTGATCATCAACTTCGCCGTCATCTTCACGCTGACCTATGTAATGATGCATGATCTGAAGATGCCGTTCTGGTTCCCGTTCATCCTCGGATATGCATTCATACTTTCCATGCCCGTGGGCATATCGGCACTTCCGCTCCGTCTGGAATCCCTGGCCGTCGGTGCCGTCTTCATAGTCGGACTGAACCTTCTGGTCAACCGCGGACGTGAAAAGAAGACCTGCCATGCAGGCATAACAGCTCTTCTGAACAGTACGATATCCGTCATAGACAAGAAGAACGCCGGAGAGGAACTGGACCTTGGATCTATAAATGCAGCCACTCAGACAACCGTATCGGCGATGTACGACAGAGTGAAGGACAGATACTTCATCAGTACCGACAGCAAATCCGTCCTGAATCTGGCAATAGCCCTGGAAGAACTCGGTCAGGCCGTTGTCGAAAAAGAACACAGCCAAAAAGACCTGGAAGACCTGAAGGCGCTAATTGAAAAGATGGCAGCCCACGAGTCCGGGGAATTGGACCTGGAAACTCTCCGCACAGAGATGGGATCCTTCCTGGATTCCCACAGGAACATGCACTCCAGGGTCCTCCGTTCACTGCGCATAGCGGAATTCGAACTGGAGATAATGGCAGAAGGCCCGAAGAACGAAGGCAAAGAATACGAAACGGGAGAGATACCGCGCGGACTCCGCATGAAGACCTTCCTGAAAGAGAATCTTAACAAGAACTCCCTGAAGTTCACATTCTCATTCCGTTTGGCACTCATGATGTCGTTCTGGTGGTTCATAGGAGACTACTTCGATATAGAGAATGCCAGATGGCTGGTGTTCACCTCCATAGCGATAGTGGCACCGCATATAGAGGGATCCTCGAAGAAATCACTGGACAGACTTGCAGGTACGGCCGTCGGTCTGACGGTGTTCATACTGATGATGCCATTCCTCAATGATGCCGCGCTCATATCTGTGATAATGCTCGCCATAGGATTCATCTACACGCTGCTGGACCCGATGAAGTATCCGATGCAGATGGCATTCAACACAGTGTCCGCAATGCTGATGGCACTCACGCTGTTCCCCGGATCCCCTATAGTATGGGAGAGGATAGCATTCATAGCGATAGGTGTAGGCGCCGCCTTCCTGGCAAACCGCATAATACTGCCGTATCACATACACGACGAGACCGTCGATCTCACCGAGAAGAGCATGTCTGCCGCAAGGGGACAGTTGCGCGATCTGAGAGATACGGTAGAAGGGAAAGGGAACAGCAGCACAAACGCCGCACTTCTCGTGAACTCCTTCGCCGTATCCGGCAAGATAAGGATGAACAACGATCAGGAACCCGATCCCGATGTATCCACGTTCCTGAGCGTGCAGAACGAGGTCATACTCAACAGCGCGTTCATGAAGAGGGGCATAGCATTGTCCGGACTTGCTGACAGGGATAAGGAAGATGTGTTGGCCCTTCTGGACAGGTACGGTCCGGACGGCTGAGAACAGATACCGGATACAGTCCATGCCGATGGAAGCGATGCCTACAATGACACGGTGGACATTCTGAAATACTACAGAAAGTGCTGCGAACTGTCGGGAAAGATAACAAACGCCTGAGGGGTTAGGGCTTCCATTAACTATTTATACGGAAGCCCTAATCCTGTTTTTGTCCCCACTTAGCTCAGACTGGCTAGAGCGGCTGACTGTAGAGTGTTCTCGGAGAGATCCGATACAGCCGCTGAAATCAGCAGGTCCCCTGTTCAAATCAGGGAGTGGGGACCATACATATCCAGCACCTCCGGCGTGCACCAATTTAACTGAATGACCTTATTCTGCAATTATGTATTGCATATCGATAAGATATTTCCAAATCGTTAATGCATCGCCATTCATATATCATCGCTAATGAAAGCCAAAAGCACACCAACAGACCAAGATGCCATCGAATATCTTGATAAGAAACAGAAGATGATCAAGAAACTGGAGAAGAAGAATCAATAAATACTGTCTCCGACAATGGTCAGATGTCCTGAGAAGACCCGTAAGCTTGGTCACCTTGCGTGGCCCTTAATACTTACGGGCGACGGATACTTTTCAGGCTCTGCGGCAATTTGAATAAAGAACAGGTTTCTCTTGAAGATCTTTCAAAGGATATTACAGCCATGATCTGCCGCTTAAGAATATGCGATCTCCCCTGTGAGATGGATCGCAAAAGGCAGTAGCACTGTGTTGAATTGTATGTTACTTACAATAAGTAATTAAACACTGACATGCCTCATATGATCATGGCGAACGGCATCCTGGGCATCATCGCGTGCCCAATGTTGGAAGACGAATTGATCTACGGGCTCACTCACGATCCGGAGCCGAAGAAAATATACATCATGGATAACGAACCTGCGACAAGCATAAGAAAGAAGATGGAAAGCAGAGGATGCCAATATGATCTGATATCCCATGATGAATTCTATGCCGGAAACATCGACATCGGCCGCGAAGGGTATCATGTTGTCATCGACATGAACAAACTTGGTCTGCATGCCGAACCCAAAGAACTCAAGGATTTTGTAGAGAAACAGATCGAATCGATGCAGCCGTACGTTGATGCCGTCGGCGTGTACTACGGCATATGCGGCAACTATGGCTGGGATATCACAGAATGGTGCAAAGAGAGGAATTACAAGCCTGCGGCAGTCTTCCGCGATAACACAGGCCGCATATGCGATGACTGCGTCGGAGTGTGTGTCGGCGGCGGAGAACGTTATCTCAAGCTTGAGATGGAACATACCGGCATGTTCTATGTCACTCCTGCGATCGCAAACAATTGGCAGGAATTCATGGGCGACTCCGATGTTGCCAAACAGGTCAAGGGCCTGACCCCGGACATGATGAAATTCCTGGGCCTGAGAGGGCCTGACGATTATGCACGTTGGCTGTTCAGTGTCGGCGGATATACTACGATACTTCAGTTGGATAACGGTCTGGAAGAAGATCGCACACATTTCGATCGGAAGGTCGAAGAGATATCGAAAAAAGTAGAATTGAAGATCTTGGAAGCAGAACCATATTGGCCCACCCTTCAACCGGCGATCGATCTTTACAACAACTGCAAAAAAATGCTGACCTGATCCGATCGTCACATATCTTGACAGACAGCTTATAAATGCTATCTCAAAAACAACCGTTTTGGTACGAATAACTATCTTAAATAGAAAATTAACTGAATACACGTTCAGCAATACCAAGAGGTGAATCACAATGGCATGCCACAAGAAGGACGCTAAGAACTGTGCAACTCCTGCAAAGACCGCAGCAGCAACAACAGAGGCTCAGCCCGAGAAAGCAGCTAAATCACCCAAAGCGAAGAAGCATTAAGCCTTCATCGCTTTCCGTTCCCGCTCCCATTTCGGGTACGGGATCAAACCTTTCCCCACTTATCTTATCTTTTAGATGTATGCGACCGTGTTCGATGTATCGCATCCTCATGTATCCCGCAAGCGTTAATACTCCGGAAGAAATGAAATTGTGATGAACAGCGAGATCATGCTGTTCGCCGTGCGCCCGGACCTTCAGGAAGAAGGGATCGGAAAGATCCTCGTCAAAGAGTGCCTGGATAAACTCAAAGACAGAGGATGCCGCCGCGTTACGCTCATGACCTCCCGCATCTGCAACTACGATTTCTACGATCACTTAGGATTCGAACTCGGAAACAGGATAGATGTCGGCAGCGTATCATCGGAGATGCTCCTGTACACCATGGAACTCCGAACTGGATAAAATCGCTTATATCCTGCACTTCCATTCCCAGACATGCACGTATTCGATGAGTACCCGTCATCAATGACGTTCAAGCTGCTTATAGCCGCATCTTACATGGCGGCGATAATAGTGGCCGGGACCATCCTTTCTCATATGTGGAAGGATTGGACATCAGTACTGCATTCTATTTCACCGTACAGACGCTGTTCAGCATCGGATACGGCGATGTGCCTCCGGTCACTGATACCGGAAAGATCCTGACGACCGTTTTCATAATACTCGGTATCTGCGGATTCCTTGCGGCCGTCAGCATCATCGGATCCTGGATAATCAACAAGTATGTCAAGAACAGAAAACGTATCGAGAAGAAGATCATCGAGGCCAACGAGAAGCGTATCGATGCCATCTACACCTGGGCCGAGAGGAATGATATCGACAGGCGTATCGTCGACTGCGTCGTGGAAGAGATCCGCGACAGAGACCGCAGGGAGATGTAATGATGAGCATCACCGCATACTGGAAGACCCTGATCGCCACATTCTTCATCCTCATCTGCATCATAGCGGCCGGTACATTCCTGTTCAAATTCCTGGAGTCCGATTGGTCCTTCATCGATTCTGCGTACTTCACCGCATCATCTGTCTTCACCGTGGGTTACGGAGACCTGTCCGTGGCTCCCGAACACCGTGCGATAACAGGTTTCTTCCTGATCGCCGCGTGTACGCTGGCACTTGCATCCTCATCTGCCATCGGCAACAGTTTCATCTCCATCATTCAGCACAGGGCGCTCGTCCGCAGGAACAAGATGCTTATGCTCAGGGTCCAAAAGACGTTACTTGAAGCGAAGAAGGGAGGGATCCCGGACGAGGAGATCACCTGTCTCCGTACAAGCCTCGATGCCGACGGCGATGATACCAAGGACGATACCCCGAAAAGAAGATGCTTCAGAAGACGCTGATGTATCAAATTGAGGAATTCGTACGTGAGCATGAAATACAATGTCTGAAAGAACACAATAATTATTATTCTATACATCCACCTCCGCGTACGTAGCGACCGATATGGGCTTTTTGGACAGACTCATAGACAGGATCCAGGATACGGTAAAGAACAAGATCCTCGATAAAGCGGGCGACAAGGCAAGCGAGGCCGCTGACATGGCATTGGACTCGAATACATACAAAAAGAAGGGCAAATCTGAGGATGTCGAATACTCCGATAAGAGAAAATGCCCTTCATGCGGTACGATCACCGAGTGCAAGTTCTGCGACAACTGCGGAAAGGACCTTTCCAAAGTAAAATTCCTAACCGTGAAACAACTCGAAGAAGCCGAATAAACCGGCCGTTGATGATCGTCCGTCCTCGGGAGAAAGGACCTTTCTCCGACCACCGTTATTACCGGGCGGCACACTCACTATAAAATACCTCGTAATCCCTACGAACGGTGGAGATAATCATGTCAAACTTCATCGTGCCCCTAGCGGTACTTATCGTCGCAGTCATCGTGATATGCGTTTTCAGCGGAGTCAAGATCGTCCAGCCTTACGAGCAGGCGATCTATATGAGGCTCGGTAAATACGTCCGCGTACTGAACCAGGGTCTGAACTTCGTATGCCCTCTGATCAACAAGGTCGTCAAACTGGATCTCCGTACAGAGGTGCTGGACGTTCCCAAGCAGGAGGTCATCACAAAGGATAACTCGCCTGTGAACGTCGATGCTATCATCTACATCAAGGTCACCGATTCGAAGAATGCGTTCTTCGAGGTCACCGACTACCATCTTGCAACGGTCAACCTCGCACAGACCACACTCCGTTCCGTTATCGGACAGATGGAACTCGACCAGATCCTGTCTTCAAGAGAACATATCAACATCCAGCTGAGGGACATCCTCGACGAGAACACCGACAAATGGGGTGTCCGTGTGGAGAATGTCGAGATCAAGGAGGTCGATCCCGCATCCAAGGTCAAGGACTCCATGGAGGAGCAGACCTCTGCGGAGAGGAGAAGACGTGCGGCCATCCTTCAGGCAGACGGTCTGAAGAGAGCTGCGATCCTCGAAGCGGAAGGTAAGAAGAAATCCAAGATCCTGGAAGCAGAGGGTACCAGACAATCCATGATCCTCGAAGCGGAAGGACAGAGGCTTGCCACTATCCTGGAGGCACAGGGAGATGCACAGAAGCTGCGTATCCTGTCCGTAGGTGCGGCGACAATGGACGCAAAGGCACTTTCCGTGCTGTCTATGGAAACGGTCAAAGCAGTGGGAGAAGGGGAATCGTCGAAGATCTTCTTCCCCATGGAACTGACAAGGCTCATCGACGGAATATCAGATTACGTCGGTTCCGCAAAGAATGTGCCAGACAGACAGATCTCCGATGCAAAGGACATAAAGGACGCCGTAGGCGATCCCGATGATATCCTCGGACCTATCCCCACTCAGGACGACATAAAGGCCGAGACCGAAGCGTTCAAGAAGACTGTCGAGGATGAGATCAGCGAATCCAACTCCATTGCAGAGAACCCGAAGGTGTGAACATGGACCCGGCGACGATAGGCATGATACTCTTGGTCCTGGGACTCGTATTGGTGGCCGCGGAGGCGTTCAGCCCCGGCGGCTACCTGATCATCCCGGGCGTGGTACTCCTGGTATTGGGCATCTATGCGTACCTGGACCCGGACAAGCTCTACACCTGGTGGACCCCGGCTGTTGCTATCGTCGTAGCAATACCCGTCACGGCATTGACAATCTGGGGATACAGCAAGCTCGGAAGTCCGGAACCGCCTTCCACCACGGTCGCCGAATCCCTGATCGGAAAAGAAGGAGTCATTGTAACGGCAACATCGCCCGGAAACCTGAAGGGAAAGGTAAAGATCGGCTCCGATACGTGGAGCGCAGATTCGGATACCGAGATATCCGAAGGAACAGAGGTCGTTGTGGAATCGTCCGAAGGCGTTCACGTACATGTCAGAACTAAGTGACACACAGCCAGACATCTCATTGCATGATGTGTTACATGGAATATACATCCATCTATACATATAAATCGTAATAAGATACGACGCCTTATATGTACGTCATTATTCCCCTTCTACAGGAGAATTCAGATGAATGCTATGGCGGACAAAGCAGTAAAACTCATCGGGGAACCGACCCTGAAGAGGACCCTTATAATATCCGTCATACTCTTCGTTCTGATCATTGCATATACGTGCATCTACGGAAAGTGGGGGGACGTCTATCACTATTTTGTCCAATCAGGATATGTCCTGGAAGGATTCGTCCCGTACAAGGATTTCGTCTTCGAATATCCGCCCATGTCCATGTTCTTCATGCTCATCCCGAGGATATTCACGTCGAACTACGACACATACTGTTTCTTGCATGCCGCATTCTCCGTTGCATTCTTCGCGATCGGACTATTATACCTTTACAAGATCGCAGAAAAACACGCTCTTTCGAAGAAGAGAATGGCGATCATCGTACTCGGAGTGATCCTGTTCGCCAACTATTTCCTGGTTGCCAGGAACGACGTGTTTCCCACTGTGATCTGCATCATGGCGATCTATTACTTCCTGGAAAAGAGATACACACTCGTCTGGATCCTGCTGGCGATCGGAACAATGACAAAACTATACCCTTCCGTACTCGCACTCGGTCTTGTCGCATACATGATCGGAAACAGGGAGTACAGGAATGCTCTCATGGGCGTTGGAATAGTAGCGGCAGTGTGTCTGCTGATCTCACTTCCGTTCATCATACTCGACCCCTCCACGGCATTTGCATACCTTACATACCATTCCGACCGCGGACTTCAGGTAGAATCCGTCGCAAGTTCGATAATAATGGTTATCAATATCTTCATTCCCGGCATCATTACTGTGGAATTCAACTACGGCAGCGACAATATCGTCGGACCCATACCGGATGCCATAGCATCTTTGGCAAATATGGCACTGGCTGCCGCATTCATGATCTTCATCATAGCTGTCATCATTCACATGCGCAAAGACCAGAAAGAGGGAAAAGAAACTGCAGACCCGAAACTGGCTGTCCTGATCTGTGTGGCCATGCTGATGTTATTCATCACATTCTGCAAGGTATTCTCCGCCCAATACATCATATGGACAATGATGCTGATGATATTCGCACAGTTCGCCTGCTTCGACACCAAGTCCAGAGACCAGATGCTGGCGGTCATGGTAGTATACGGCCTAATGTCCGCATTCAACGGTTATTACACATATCTCAATATGATAGACCTCGAAGCCACAGGCGTGATCATCATATTCATAAGGAACATCGCACAGATCATTCTCACGCTGCTGGTCCTGAAAATGATCTATCTCAGACTTAAGAACGGCCCCGAAACAACAACATCTGAAGAGGTGGAGGCCCATCCAACAGATTGAGGACAGATCGGAGCACAGCAAGTGCCTCAGAAGAATGCTGAGCGGTTTCGTACCTGACAAAATAACCGGGACGATCCTTGCGGTTGCCGCCATTATCTTGGCTGTCTCCCTCATTCTGTGCTATTATCTGCAGGATAATCATGGCGCAGCAGATGATGTCCTCAATTTCTATAACTTCGCAGAATTGATCAAAAGCGGACAGCTTCCGTACAAGGATTTCGTATTCGAATTCCCCCCGTTTGCACTTGTGTTCTTTCTGATCCCGTCGATGTTCACGTCGGATATGATGACATATGTCACCTTGTACGGGATCGAGGTCGCCATAATTACGCTGATCACGTTGGCAATACTCCTGAAGTTCGCTAGACGCATGGAAATAAACAGATGTGCAGTTGCCATAGTGTTCATGTCCTTTGTCCTGTTCTACTTCTATCATGCAATAAGGAAATTCGACATGAGCACACTGATGCTCACAGTAGCGGCCCTCTATCTGTACAGTCAGCAAAAACGCACGGCCGCTTACGCTGTGATGACCGTCGGCGCATTCACGAAGATGTATCCCGGACTGCTGGCCTTCGTGTTCCTTATCATCGATCTCGCTCGTGACAGGGACATCAAAGGCGCTCTGAAAGGAATAGGCATCAGCATCGTCACAGGATTTGTAATAATACTCCCTCTGCTCCTGCTGTCCGTATCATTCACTGAGATCACATCGTTCCTGACCTTCCACATAGACCGCGGATTCCAGATCGAAAGCTTCATAGCCGTCATAATACAAGGGTTGGCCCAGTTAGGTTACACCACTGTGGAATATGTTGGAGTAAACTACACATATGATGTGACCGGCCCGTTGTGTACAGCACTGCTGCCGTATTGGACCGCGCTTTCAACAATAGCCGTGTTGGCCATACTGGGACTGATCGCCGTACATGCATACAAAACAGATCGCGGAAACATAGAACGTAACAAGACAAGGGACCTGATCATCTATAGCACAGCCGTCATCATAATGTTCCTGCTTATGAACAAGGTGTTCTCCACTCAGTACATTATCTGGCTTTACGGATTCTTCACTATCTTTGCGGTCAAATACTCAACAAAGATCAATTGGATATCCTACATCATATCACTGTGTGTGATATTTCTCTCGACATGGATAGTCGTAGGTACGTCCTTCGATTCCGATTTTGTTCCGACAAATCTTCTGCGCGACATATTGTTGTCGTTCATCCTGGCCAATATGATCCTGTTCATGCTGGGAAAGAGGAACATATTCGGTTCACTCTACGAAGCACCGATATCATCTTGAATGCCCGTTATGCGCCCACTCCAAAGCGCATCCTATCGCTCTGTGCCAGCCGTGGATCATCTCTTCTCTTTCGGCATTGATGGTACGCGTAGGGAAGATCTCCCTGTCAGACCCTTCGAGTTCCCAGAATCCATAGCTCCGACCTGCGAGCAGAGCGGCTCCGAACGACGTCGCTTCGACGGATGCGAAACGTTCCACCTCCAATCCCGACAGGTCTGCCTGGAATTGCACAAGGAAATCGTTCTTCGACACTCCTCCGTCGACCTTCATGACGGTGGGATAGCTTCCGTGGTCCGCTGCCATGGATTCCAAAAGATCGTTGACCTCGAATGCTATGGATTCCAGGACCGCACGCACTATCTGTCCCCTGCCGGTTGCCCTGGTGATACCGACGGCGGTCGCTCTTGCATCCTGCGACCAATATGGAGATGCCAGACCCGAGAATGCAGGTACGAAATAACACCCTCCCGTATCGCCGGCATTCTCGGCTATCTCGGAACTTTCTTCCGGCGAGTCGATGAGCCCTATATCCTTCAGCCATTCGACGGCAGATCCGGCCGAATATGCCGAACCTTCCAGAGCATAGGATGTCTTCCCCCCGATCTTCCATGCCACCGTGGTTATCGATCCGTGGTACGGAATAGCAGGTTCGGAACCGGTGTTCATGAGCATGAACGCTCCGGTGCCGTATGTGCATTTGACATCCCCGGGATCCACGCATCCCTGCCCGTACATGGCCGCCTGCTGATCTCCGAGAACACCGGTTATCGGAATTATCTCCCCGAAGAACGACGCTCTGACCTCTCCGAACATAGCATCCGAATCGAGTACCTCGGGCATCATCTGCCCGGGTACACCGAACAGTGCCAGCAGATCGCTGTCCCATTCCATCTTATGGATGTCGAACAGCATCGTCCTGGAAGCATTGGAGGGATCGGTCACATGCCTGTTCCCTCTTGTCAGGTTCCAGATGATCCATGTGTCTATGTTTCCGAAAAGGACGTCCCCACTCTCCGCCTTCTCCCGGACCCCCGAAATATTCTCCAGGATCCACTGGACCTTCGAGGCCGAGAAATAAGCATCTATCGGAAGGCCTGTCTTCGAGCGGATGGCGTTTCCCATTCCGTCGGCCTTCAGCCCGTCACAGATGCGGGAGGTCCTCCTGCACTGCCATACGATCGCATTGAAGACAGGCTCGGCCGTATTCCTGTCCCAAAGAACGACCGTCTCACGCTGATTAGTTATCCCGATCGATACGATGTTCTTCGCTCCGACCCTGTTTATGACGGATGACATCGCAAAGACCGCGTCGTTGAATATCTCCGTCGGATCCTCTTCGACCCATCCCGGCTGCGGGAAGATCTGCCTGATCTCCCTTCTGCATTCTGCGGCTTCCTTTCCGGACGGATCGTATGCCGTACATACGCAGCTTGTTGTCCCGACATCCAGGGAAAGGACGTATTTGCTCATAGAACGTAATCCCGTCCCGAGGATATAATCGCTACTTTGATTACAGCCTATGTCCTTTTGTCCATTATGAAGGAAACCGTTTGGGAACGCCTTGAAAAAGGGGAATACATCGATATCGACCATCCGAATATCGACGAGTATCTCGCCACCACTCGCAAATGCCTCCTGGCCACCATGAGGTACAATACCGAACCCATGAGCAGCGACGATGCCAGAAAGGTCCTTTCGGAGATAGTCGGCTATGAGGTGGATCCGATGACGAACATCATCCCTCCTTTCAACTGCGACCTCGGTTTCAACATCATTTTGGGAAAGAATGTCCTGATCAATTACAAATGCACTTTCCTGGACACCGCGAAGATAACGATCGGAGACAATGTCCTCATCGGACCGGGAACACAGATCGTTACCGCAATGCACCCGATGGAGCCTGCCGATCGCAGAAAACTGGCCGTCCGCGGAGAACCCGTGACCATAGAGGACGATGTCTGGATCTGTGCCGGTGTTACCGTACTTCCCGGGATCACGATAGGACACGGCTCGATCGTCGGTGCAGGTTCCGTGGTTACACATGATGTCCCGCCGAACACGACCGTCGTCGGAAACCCGGCGAGGCCTATCAAAAGATGATCCCCGGCTCATACGGACCGAGGAAATGGTAAGAGGTTTATTCTGAACGGTCTTCGTTCTTCTCTTCCTTCACATTCCAGCGGTGACGGCTGTACATCGCAATGATGACCTCGGCAAGGATTATTACCAGCAGGATCAACCAAAGCGCTATGCAGCACATACAGCATGTGCCGTTTCCGCTGTCCTGTTCATCGGAGATTATCACGAGTATCGGTGAAAGACTGTTGAGGACCACTGTTGCCATACCGTCTTCCACAACGACCTCGAATGACTCTATAGAGCCCGTAGCGGAATCCTTGTGGAACACCATGGCAATGTAATTGTCGTACTGGGTTCCCACATCGACGGAGATCGTCAGTGTCTCGTAGAACGGTACCTTGCCGCTCACGGTGACGATCTCGACCTCGTATGTCTCACGGAGGTTGCTGTCGGAATAGTCTTCCCAGACGATATCCCAATCGTCTTCGACCGTCTCCTCGGGCGTAA